>Ga0209525_1000015_pt1 | contig 72889 bp, 54 predicted proteins | sample JacPin_JW_Ref_O1_FD_187958 | JGI IMG/M metagenome (GOLD analysis project Ga0209525, IMG submission 187958) | Forest soil microbial communities from Algoma, Ontario, Canada - Jack Pine, Ontario site 1_JW_Ref_O1 (SPAdes) (version 2) | ecosystem: Environmental > Terrestrial > Soil > Boreal... | reverse complement strand
CGTTGCGCGCAATTACGATGATGAAGTCCGCTACCGCGGCGTCTGGTACAAAGAGTTTCTCGCCCGTGAGCGTGGCATTCACAGCGGAAACGTGAATATCCATGAAGTTCCAGCTTGCATTTGCTTCAAGGAAAGCGACCGTAGAGCGCGCGTCACCAGCGCAAATCGGCGCGAGATATTTCTTCTTGCTCTCGGGGCTTGCGACCGCATCAATCACAGCTCCGGCGAGCGGCACGGTAGAGAAAAATGGCCCCGGTAGAAGCGCGCGCCCGGCCTCTTCCATCAACAACGCGAGCTCCACTCTTCCAAGCCCGACGCCGCCATATTCTTCGGGGAAAATAATGCCCGTGTAACCTTGTTCCGCCATTTTCTTCCACAGGGTTTCATCGTAAGCCGTATCGGTCTCCATTAGCCGCCGGACTTCTTCCATCGGACACTCGCCCGCAAAGAATTTCCTGGCGTTGTCCTTCAGCATCTGCTGGCTTTCGCTCAATCCGAATTGCATCGCCTCTCCTGGCTAATAGCTTCTGGGCAAGCCCAGCACAAAATGCCCGATGATGTTCCGCTGCACTTCCGACGTGCCGGCCTCGATCGTGTTCCCACGCGTTCGCAGGTAACCGTACGACCAGATTCCATTGTCGACCGCGTCTTTATCCCCCGCCAGCAGTTGCCCATAGGCGCCAAAAATTTCCTGCGCGATCTGCTGAAGGCGCTGATTCAGTTCGCTCCAGAATATTTTCTGAATCGAGCCTTCGGGCCCCGGAACGCCGGTAGCAGTGACGCGGCTGAACGCGCGCAGCTGATTCCAGCGCATGATCTCGATTTCGGCATAGCATTGCGCGAGCTTCTGGCGCGTGATCGGATCCTGCGCCGCCGGATGTCCATCCTTCTGAAACTTATGCGATAGCTCGATCAATCGGGTTATCGCGCGCTTAAAAATCAAGTGCAGCCGCGCGCCATAAGAACCGCGCTCGTACATCAGGGTGCTCACCGCAACGTTCCAGCCGTCATTCACTTTGCCAAGAAGATTCGCCACGGGCACGCGCACGTCGCGAAAGAAAATCTCATTGAACTCGCTCTCCCCCGTCATCTGCTTCAGCGGACGAACTTCCACGCCCGGCGATTTCATGTCGATCAACAGCACCGAAAGGCCTTTGTGCTTCGGCACGCTGGAATCCGTCCGCACCACCAGCTCGCACCAATTCCCGATCCAGCCGTAACTCGTCCACACTTTCTGCCCGTTGACGACGTAATGATCACCTTCCAACCGCGCTTCCGTCTGCAGCGCTGCCAGGTCCGAACCCGCATTCGGCTCCGAGAATCCCTGGCACCAGATTTCTTCAGCGCTCAGAATCTTCGGAATGAATCGCTTCTTCTGCTCATCGGTGCCGTACGCGATGATCGTAGGGCCAATTAATCCGAGCCCAAGCGAGTTCGCCATCGGCGGCGCTTCCACGCGCGCCATCTCTTCCCAAAATAGCGACTGCTCCATCAGCGTCGCGCCGCGCCCACCGTATTCTTTGGGCCAGGAAACTGCCGCCCACCCGCCTTCGTACAATTTTCGTTGCCACGCGCGCAGGTACGGAAACGACTCCTCGAGCGGTTTCTCTCGCCACTCACCCCAATCCTTGGGAACATTGGCCTCGAGCCAGGTCCTCAACTCGTCGCGGAATTTAGTCTCTTCAGGAGTGAGATTCAGATCCATTCAGCAATCCTTTCAAAAAGCGGCAGCAACACACGCCCCCAAAATCCGCAAACTATTTCGATACTTTCTGCGAGTCCGCAGCCGAAGCCTGCGGCCGAATCGTTTCGCTTCCCTGCCAATATTTCTTACGCAGCTCTTTCTTCAGAATCTTTCCAGTGCCCGTCTTCGGAAGCGCCTCGAAGAACTCGATCGAGCGCGGCGCCTTGTAGTGCGCCACACGCCTGCGACAAAATTCGAGCAGCTCCGCCTCTGTAGCTTGCTGCCCCGGCTTCAACACCACCAGCGCCTTCGGCACTTCCCCCCACTTCTGATCCGGCACCGGAACCACCGCAAGTTCGTACACAGCAGGATGAGCCAAGAGCGCCTTTTCAATCTCAAGCGACGAAATATTTTCGCCGCCGCTCACGATAATGTCCTTCTTCCGATCCACAACCAGCAGGTAACCTTCTTCATTAATCGTCGCCATGTCCCCAGTGTGAAACCAGCCGCCGCGCAAAGCCTCCCGACTCGCATCCGGATCGTTCCAGTAACCCTTCATCACTCCGTCAGTACGTGCAACAATTTCACCAATCGCTACTCCGTCGTGCGCCACGTCCACATCATTCGCATCCACCACTCGAATTTCCATCGCGGGCGCTGCGTATCCTGTCATCGCCTGTCCTGCGTACCGGTCAGCTCCCTCCCAACGCAGCCAGGGCTTCATCGGCGAAATCGAAAGCATCGGCGAGGTCTCCGTCAGCCCGTAACCCGAAAAACAAGTGCACTTCAACTTCTCCTCCACCTCCCGCACCAAAGTGGGCGAAGACGCCGCCCCGCCAATCACCACGCGATTCAAAGTTGAAATATCGTACTTGGGCCGCTCCGGGCAATTCACCAGCGCCGTCGCCATCGTAGGCACCAGGCTGCACGACTGCACTTTTTCCTGCTGAATCAAGCGGAATACTTCGCGCGTCTCAAATCGCTGAACCATCACGTGCGTTCCGCCCATCAGCGTCAGCGAGTGAGCCACGCCCCAGCCATTCGCATGAAAGAGCGGAATCGTGTGCAACTCGATGCTCTCGAGTCCCGTGTTGAACGCAAGAGCAACGCTCATCGCATGGAGATACACGTTGCGATGCGTGAGCATCACGCCCTTGGGATTCGCGCTCGTCCCGCTCGTGTAGAAAAGTTCCGCCACAGAGTCTTCATCCACCTGCATGAAATCGGCGCGAACCGGTTTCGCCCCAGCCAAAAGCTCATCGTAATTCTTCCGCTCAAGCCATTCCGCTTGCGGCGTACCGTCGAGCAAAACGAATTTCTCGATTCCCGGCACATCTTTCCGGAAAGCATTCGCCAGCTCGACGAAATCCTTGCCCACGAACAGCACCTTCACGCCCGCATCCCGCAAAATAAACGCCAACTCGTGCGGCGCCAGTCGGATGTTCAGAGGCAGCAGAATCGCCCCCGCCTCCAGCACGCCGTAATACGCCTCAATCAAGCGATGGCAATTCATGCTCAAAAACGCCACTCGATCGCCAGGAGCCACGCCCAATTCGTGCAAGCCCCCGGCAAGACTGCGAACCCGCTCGGCCACTTGTGCATAGCTTAGCCGCACGTCGCCGCAAACGATCCCGAGCTTGTTCGGGAATTGCTGTTCGGCGTATCTCAAAAAACGAATGGGAGTCAGTGGAATCTTCATAGGCTCTCAACACCGCCTGCTAAGCTGTCTGCCCTCCGTCAACCACCAGCACATCTCCTGTCACGTAGTCCGACGCGCTCGACGCCAGATACACCGCAGCTCCCTTCAAATCATCGTCGCCACCGAAACGATGCGCCGGAATCCGCTGCAAAAAGTAATCCTTATTCCGCTCGATCACCACTTGCGACATGTTCGTCGGAAACCAGCCCGGCGCAATCGCGTTCACCTGAATATTGTGTACTCCCCATTTGCACGCCAAATCCTTCGTGAACGCTATCACCCCGCCCTTGCTTGCGTGATAGCCGATGGCCTGGAATTCCGGCGGAGCGCCACGAATCCCCGCCACCGACGCGATGTTGATGATTTTCCCCTTTCGCTGGCCAATCATCACTTTTCCGGCTGCCTGCGAGAACAGGAACGTGCCCGTCAGATTCGTCTCCAGCACTCTGTTCCAGTGCTCAAGCCGCATCTCCTCCACCGGCGCTCCCCAGGCAATCCCTGCGTTGTTGATCAGCACGTCGATGCGCCCGAACTCCGCAACCGTCGCGTCAACCACATCCTTCACGCTAGCCGGATCTTTCACGTCGCAGCCAAGAGCCACAGATTTCACGCCCAGCTTCCGCAACTCCTCCGCCGCTGCTTCGCATCTTTCTTTCTTCCGTGCGCACAGCACCACATTCGCGCCCATCTCCGCCAACCCCTGCGCCATCTGCCGCCCAAGCCCAACGGAACCTCCCGTAACGATTGCCACGCGCCCGCTGAGATCGAAGAGTTGCCTGGTGTGCATTCAGTATCCTGCGATCCGTCCTGCCGGAAGTTGCTCGCCGAAAATTTCACTGAGGCCACGAACCTGAACTTATTCAGAGCGAAAAAAGCGACGCCCGCCGTCCAGCAGGCGTCGCCTTCGATCCGTCTGTTGCTCCGTAAAACGCTCCCGAGGCTAGTGCTGCAGCAAAAACGCAAACGGGCAACCGTGATTCGCGCCCTTCGGGCATAGCACAGCCAAAGAGTCGAATGGACGCGGGTAGGGACCCGACAAGAACTCCACGAATGCCGGCGGCGTGGGAACTACCGTATTGCCTGATGGAAAAATGTTGAAATTCGGTCCAAGCGCCGTCGCGTCGCCGTTCAAGGTGTTCGCATCGACAGCCGACCAGTGCCCGGTTTCCACTCTGTTCAATAAAGTCCCCACTGCCGCAATCGTCTCCGCAGGCGTGAAAGTGCAATGCCCGGCCCGAGACACGAACGTCTGGCGCAAGAATCTGTGATTGCCGGTAAGATCGACGATTGTCCGGTAAGCCGATTCGTTTTCATTAATGACGAGGCCGTCTCCCGTGGTGTGCATCGTCAGCACTGGAATATGGATCTCGCCGTCGAAAATTATATTTTGTTCCAGGTATTGCACTGCGCTTGGATTCGCTTTGATTCGTGCTGCGCGATTCAGCGTCTCGATATCTTCAAACAGGCTCAGTCCCGCCTGCTGATACAGCGCCCAAACTTCATCGCGGCTGGGCGATAGCAGTAGTTGAATGCCGTAGTCAATGCCAGTGTTCCAGGAAACGTTTCCGCCGGCGCGAGCCTCAAGCTCGGCTCGAAAAGCAAATACAAATGGAAAATCAACTTGCTGATCCCACAAAAACTGGTTTTGCTCTTGCGAAGCGAAATCGTTCGCCGCAGGCTCGGGTGAAAGCGGGGTAAACCAACCAGGAGTATCAGCCAGCGCCGCACCCAGCGCGATTCGCGCCCGGCCCTGAGGCGTGGCCTGTGCCGCGGCAAGAATTCCCTCGGCGAGATTCAAATTATTCGGGTTCGTGATGTTTACAAGCTGCAAGTCGCTGTTCGGCGCCAGAAGCGTCTTAAAAGCGAATTCCCCATCGAGCGCCGCGTTCCACGTCGCCACGCCGCCGGCCAGCACGCCGCACATCGGTTGCGCCGCCGTAAAGCGTCCCGGATTATTTTGGACTAAACCCGCCGTGATAATTCCGCCGAGAGAATGTCCCCAGGCAATCGTCTGGTTCGGCTTGCCGAAATCCGCGTCGAACACATCCAGCACCTGAATTTGATCCACGAGAGCTTCCTGAATCGCCCAGCCAGTGTGAGCGTAGGAAGAGCCGGCCAGAGCAAAGCCGTTCTGCAAAAGAAAAGCGCCGGTAACCGGATCGCCAACGTTCTGCGCCGGATTCGGGCTGCCGGGAACCACATAGCCGTGGCTATACAGAAAGAGCGTATGGTTCCAGTTCGAAGGCACCTGGATCAGGTATGTCGCTCCGTCGGCGAGCGACCCCGTCTTCGTCATAACGCTTACTTGCGCGTTAGTTGTGAGCGTTACTGAAAACAAGAAAACTGCGGAAAATAAGGCGACGAAAACACCCTGCTTGACTCCTTGCCACATCGGACACCCCCTTCATATAAGACGGCATGAATTTCGTTTGCCTCAGTCATGCCGTTTCACTGCGGAGATTTGTTCGCCAAAGCCGAATCCACCAGGCAGCCTTACAATCCGGCTCAATCGAAACTAGAAATCAAGCCTCACACCCAACTGGATTTCACGCTTCGGCAGCGCCGAAGTGAACGCCAGAGGAGTGCTAGGCGTAACGGTGCTTCCGTCCGCGAGCAACCGCCCCGGTCGGATCCCGTGCACGTTGAACGATGTGAAGCCGCCGCCGCCCACATCCGCCGGAAGCCCGAAGAGGGGGCTCACTTCGTTGTTCACGCTTGCGAAGTTGGTGCGGTTGGCAATATTGAATCCTTCCGCCGTGAACCGAATGGTTGCCCTCTCGCTGATGCGGTGCGACCAGCTCAAACGCATATCGAAATCAATGTAGTCGGGGCCCAGGCCGGTGTCGCGTGGCGCGCCGATCGGGCGCTCATTCGTCGTGTGGTTGTTTCCATTCACTTCCGTTCCCGCGAGCAAGTTGAACGGATGGCCGCTGTGATAGTTGAAGATCGGAGAAAGCTGGAATCCGGCAAGAATAGGATTCTTCCATGGGCTGTCGAAAACGCCCGCCACTACAACTTTGTGCCTCTCGTCAAATTCCGAGAGCGCCCGATCGAGACCGAGATTCGTTGGATCCTGCGGACCGTAATCGGTGTTGTAGTCGGTGGATGTGTCGAATCCCTTGCTGAAAGTGTAGTTGCCGAACAATGTGAAGTGATCGCTGAACCGTTTTTTCACTTCCACAATCAGCCCCTCATAAAGCGCTGAGGCGGCCGCTGTGTACTGGTTGTTCTGCGTGATTAACGCATTCACAAAACAAGGGGAAACCGGCTGACCGAAACCATTCAGCGTGATGGCGCATGGATACACTCCGCCTGCGCCTGGACCCGAGATTTGCAAGCCGGCGGCAGGGTCCGTCACAAAACTGGTGTTCCAGTTCCGGTAGGAAACCACCTGCCCGTTGGCCAATGCAATCGTGCTCTCTGGCGCGGGGAACAGATTCGTGTCGATCGCCACCGGCAAGCGCAGCGTGTGGGAGTAAATTCCGCTAACTCCGATTGTGAAGCCCGGCGCCACTTGCCGCTCGATTCCCAGCGAAGCCTGTTGTGAGTATGGCGGCTTGTAGTTGGGAGGATTGCTGAATAAAACTTGCAAGGGCGAAAGCTGTCCGCTGTTCGTTGAAACGATGCCGGAACCAAATGGAAACTGCGCAGTTTGTGGGAATAGGCCGCCGGCCGAAGTAGGACCCAGCGACTGAGGTGTAATACAAGCTTGGTTCCCCTGCGTCGCTGTCGTGCACTGGATCAGTCCATTCGCGAACAAAGTTTGGAATACTCCCGGTGCAGTTACAATCGGCAGACCAGTCGGACTAATCGGGTCTACATAAATCGAAATGAAGCGGGTGCAAGGACTCGTTCCGGCTCCGGGGAAAATCGGAAAGTTGGGGAATCCGATGCCGCAGGTGTTCACCACATTGTTCACCTGATCCGGAACCTGCGTCTTGTTTCTCTGATTTTCGACGGTCGTATGATTCTTGTTCAGCACGCCAAGACTCAAGTCCACCTGGTTGATCTGCGCGTCCACAGGACCGTAGAAAATTCCGTAGCCTCCGCGCACCACAGTCTTGTGATCCTTGAACGGGTCCCACGCAAATGAAATGCGCGGCCCCACGTCGCCGAAGTACGTGTTCAAAGGATTGAACTGCGAATCGATTTCCCAGCGCACTCCCAGGTTGAGCGTCAGGTTCGAGAGCACCTTCCACGAATCCTGAAGATAGAGGCCCGTCAGCGGTCGCGTGTACGCGGGGTAATCCGGATTGCCGAAGCCCTGTTGATAGACCACCGGTTGCGCGAGTGAAGCAGCCTGCAACGAATTGATCGCGGCTCCTGCGCCGGTGAGGCCACAGGGATTGACCGGGTTGGTGGGGGTTGACGGCAGGAAGCAATCGCTCAGTGCAGCCCCCGGCAACGAACCGAACACGAAACGCCCCGGCAGGAAAGTGTGCGATTCCGTGTGGTTGCCGCGGAGAATTTCGTCAACGCCAAATTGAATCGTATGGCTGCCGCGAACCATCGTCACGTTGTCAGCGAATTCCCAGCGCCGCAGAATCGTCAGGTTCGGCAAAAAGATATTCGTGCCAAGGTTATTTGCGAAGCCCGGAATTTGAAGTCCCACTTGCGCCGGTTCATTCGGAATCACTCGGAAGCTGTCATAGTTAAACTGCACCCGCAGTTCATTCTGCGTTCGCGGGCTGAAGGTGTGGAACCAGCTGGCCTGCAGATTATTGTCGTAATTGTGGATCGAACTGCCGGCAGAGAAGCCGGTCAACGACTGCACGTCGGGATTCTCGATCAGGTCGTGTGCGAACCGGTAGATGAGCGAGAAATTATTCGCTTCGTCGAAGCGGTGATCCAGGCGACCCGAAAAGAAATAGTTATGCGTGTTAAAAGCAAACAACCCGCCGTTCGACTCAAACTGATTGATCAGGTACGAATTGAGAGCCGCTTGACCCGGGGTGATAAAGTTCTGCTGAATCGCATTCGGGTTGGGATTCAGCGTGAGTAAAGTTGACAGCCCGAAAGCGCAGGTCTGCGCCGGCAAGCTCGTCACGGTTCCATTGGGATTGTTGATGCAAGGTACCATCGGATTACCTGGCAGAGCCTCGAGCCCGCCGAAGACTGTGTTTTGAGGCGTCGTCGTGCGGAAGATATTCGTATTGGTGAGAAGAGGAACTGAATTCTCTGAATCCTGGCGCAGTCCCTCAAACGCAAGGAAAGCAAACGTCTTGTCCTTTTGGATCGGGAACCCCACGTTGCCGCCGAACTGATAGCGCTGCAAAGAATTCTTGATAGGTGATCCTGCCGAATCCGGATTTCCCGGATTGAACACTTCTCCGGGCGCCAGCGCCTGGCTGAACGCAAAAGGATCGCGCGCGTCCAGCGCGTCGTTACGGAAGAAGCCAAATGCGCTCCCGTGCAGATCATTCGTTCCAGACTTGGACACGATGTTGATCGATGCGCCGCTGGCCGCTCCTAGATCAGCCTGGTAGTTGCTCCGGTTGATTTGGAATTCCTGCACAGCGTCCTGGCTCAACGTCGGGCGCACGCCGCCGGCATCGTCGCTGGCCTCGCCGCCGTCAATCGTGATGCTGTTCCCGCGGCCGTTGCTGCCATAAAAAGAAAGGCCGCTTTGCGGCGTCTGCTTCACGCGAAAATCCTGGTCGCCGGCCAATCGAGTGGAGTCAGAAACCCCGGGCATCAACAACGTAAAAGTCAGGTAATCGCGGCGGTCGATCGGCAGGTCCTCGATGTATCGCTGCACCACCGTGTCCGCCTGGCTGCCGCGCTGCACTTCAACAATCGGCGGCGCTGCATTCACTTCCACCACAGCCTTCGATGTCGCCAGCGTGAGGTGGAAATCAACCACCTCAATGCTGCCGACGCTGAGTACCAAGCCCTTTTGCTGTATCGCTTCAAAACCAGTGGCCCGCGCCGTAATGTCGTACGTTGTCGGCGGCAAACCCGTCAGGCGATAGAAGCCGTTCGTGTCGGTCTCGGTGGAATGCAAAGTGCCTCGGTCGGCTTCGACCGCGACGATCAGCACCTTCGGCACCACTGCGCCGGTCGGGTCAACCACAGTTCCGTTGATAGTGCCCGACGCGCCCACCCCCTGCGCTCGCACCGCGGGAGTCGCAACCAACACGCACACGAGACACGCGATCACACCGGCTAGAAATGCTGACTTCATAAATCCTCCTCGTGAGGCCAAAGCATCGCCTGGCTGCCTGGGAAGTCGCACCACGTCCACGGTTCTATCGAGCCGAATTCGCTGGAATCACCCGCCATCCGTCCACCCGTTCCACCCATCCAAAATTATGATAGGGAATATTACATTTTAGTGACTAACGTCAAGCCGAATTAAGCGGGGACCTCAAGATTTTTGGGGTGGTGTTCCCAGGGGAGCAGGCAGTGGCGAAAAGCAGGAGAAGCTCAGGTCGGGAAGGTCAAGACCATTCGGCCAGCGACCTGGCCGGTACGCAGGAGCTCCAGGGCCTCATTGGCGAATTCCAGCGGCTTGGCGGTGACATCACAACGCACCTTCCCCGCCGCGGCCATCGCTAGAACGGCGCGAAGGTCCTCGCGAGTGCCTACCGACGATGCCTTGATTCTCACTTCTCGCGCGGCCATCATGATCGGCGGGAAGCAGATGCTTTCCGCGGGCAATCCGACCGCTAACAGAGTGCCCGTCGGGCGCACGCTGTTGAACGCGGCGTCGTAAGCAGCCTTGGCTGCCGAGCAGACAAGCGCTACGTGCGCGCCACCCGCTTTCCGGATCTCCTTCACCGCATCTCCGGTGGAATTGTTGAGAGCCTTCGCAGCTCCGAGAGACTTTGCGCGCGCGAGCTTTTCATCCGATATGTCCACCGCTGTTACTTCGGCCCCGAACTCGCGTCCGATCTGCACGGCGAGATGGCCCAGTCCTCCGAGGCCAAAAATCGCGAGTCGTTGCCCGGGCGAGATTTCCGATTGTTTGAGCGCGCGATACACCGTTACTCCGGCGCAAAAGAGCGGCGCTGCTTCGGCTGACGACAGGCCATCGGGAATTTTCAGCGCGTGGCTCGCGGGCGCTTTGAAATATTCCGCGTAGCCGCCATCCACCATCACGCCCGTAATTTTCTGCTTGCTGCAAAGATTCTCGTTTCCTTCCTTGCAGAACTCGCATTCTCCGCACGTCCAATAAACCCATGGAACTCCGACCCGGTCGCCGATTTCCAAATTTCGAACGTTCGCGCCCTTCTCAGCTACGCGTCCTGCGATTTCGTGCCCCAGGATCAGGGGGCGCTTCACGATTTTCGCAAACTGCGGCCAGTCGCCATCCGCGACATGCACATCGGAGTGGCAGACGCCGCAGGCCTCGACTTGAATCAAAACTTCGTCCGCATCCGGCTTGGGACGCTCGATGTCTTCAAATGTGAGAGGTTGCTTGAAATCGTGGAGGACTGCGGCTCGCATTCGCATCCGTTCGATGATGGCTTGGTCGATGCTTGCGTGGTCGATGTTTGGGTGGTCGATGGACTGGCGATTTTTCGCTGCTTTGACGCGAAGCTTAGGGCGTCACTCCGCGCAGAAAAAAATCAACCGCGTTGCGAACGCGTCCCACCAGCTTGTCAGGACCCGCCGGTCCGGCCACCCAGTTTCGTACCACCGTGTTGTAGAGCGCTTCCATGAACTCGGCCAGATGATCTACGGGAAACGCGCGCGTGATTTCTTCGCGCTTCTGTCCCTGTTCCAGAATTTCCTGCAGCAGGCTCGCCGCAATTTTTTCCTGTCCGCGCATTTGCGGAGATCGCACCGGATCCATCGCCCCGGACAGCACCACCGCCTGCCAAAGCCAGCGATTCGCTTCCACCTCGTGAGCAAATTCGCTGTAGAGACGCCGCAAGCGATCCGCGGTGCTCGCGTCGCTCGAAAGCTCCATCTTCAGTTTTTCGGTAATGCAGGAATAACCGCGATTGCCCACTTCGTAGAGAACAGCGTCCTTGGTGGGAAAATAGCGGAAGAATGTTGGCTGGCTGATTTCGAGAACCTGCACAACATCTTCGACGCGGGTATTTTCGTATCCCTTGGCGCGGAAGAGCCGCAATGCGGTTTCAATAATTTCCTGGCGCAGCCGCGCTTTCTTGCGCTCGCGGAGCCCCAGCTCCGCGTCAATGCCGAGCGCACCGGCTCGGCGCCCCGCTCGTTTTCCTCCGCGCTGGGCTACGCTCGGAATTGCAGCACGCGCTGCGCCCCTGACTTTGGCGTTGGCCATAACTAATTTTCTCCGAATATCACGCTTGGGCTGTTCGTAACCATCTTACACAGCTGAAAGTGAGAGTCACCATAACATAAGAGCGACTTAACTTTAACCAGAGTCCTTCGAATCGCGCCGATTATCGTTTTCAGCCTCCGAGCGGGAATGGTTGACCGATTCTCGAACCTTAGATTCCGGCATGCAAAAAGAGATTCCGGGGCACAAAGCGCAATCCGCCCCCGGCGAATGCAAAAGCCACGTTTATTTGCGATTAGAAAATTGTACTTCGCTGATTTTGAAGCTCTTAGGAAGAATTCTAATTCCAGATTTGCGATTAGAAGTTCGGGAGGCGATGGCTCCTGCCGATTTTGCCTCGGAGCGGGAAATCCTGAAGTGAAAACAGCGATTTTGTAACGATCAGAAATGCGGCCGAGGCTTTGTTTTGTTAGGGTTGGGGGGAATTCTAATCGCGGTGTAACGATTAGAAATCCGTGAAGTACAGCTCGTGACCTGTCTGGCGCGGAATCCGCACCATCGCGGCGAGCGGAAAGCGTTGGGCCGGTGCGGGCGACGAAGAAGGCGGAGCCTAGCGGCCGGCGTTTCGCTGCCAGCGAGCAAGCCGATCGAACCTGCTCGCCTGCGGCTCGCTTTCGAGCTGCGGCTTGAAACTCGAATTCCCTTTCGTGATACATGATCGACGGTAGCACGAAGCGCGGGAGAATCTGAGCGGCCAGAAGTGCAGGTCACGGACAGTTAGTTCTAGAACTGTACTTACTGTCTCCTTTCACAATCATAGAGCACCTGCGCGCAAATCTCTCAAGTCGAACGACGGTGGTAGGTCAATTTGATGCCGCTTGCGCTTTCATTCTGCCGCACCGTATACGGGCTGACTTTAAAAGAAGGACGACTCGAGAATGCCTCGAACGGAACAACCAGGTAAAACCTCTTGCTGCCTCTTAGCTGCAAAGTCGCTCTGAGCCTATCCACAGTTGAGCCAGATCTCTGAGATTGTGTTTGTAGGTACGCGTCACGAGGTATTCCTTCCCACCTCGTACACGCATTCTGTACTCTCCCGTCGGTAAGGGTTGGATCTCCTCCACCGCCGAAATATTCACGACGACGGAGCGGTGGATGCGAATAAAACCGTAGGGTTTGAGCTTCTCCGCCATGGACGAGAGGGACTCGTGCACCAAATGGGGATTGGGGCGGTGTTGCAACGAAACATAATTACCTTCGGCTTGCACTGCCAGGATGTCGGCTAGATCCAGGAGGAGGATGCTACCGTTTGCCTTGAACGCGATTCGTGGCGCCTTTGGTGTAGTGGCCTTCTGATCCTGAAGTTCGTGGGCGCTCATGATGGAACCCCTTGGTCTTTGTTTTGACTTCCTGGTTTTGACTTGCTGGTTTCGACTTCCTGCTACCGGAAGTGAGATTGACGAGTGCACTGCTTCCAGATGCAACGGTCCTACATAACCCGAGCAGCGAATCCGTCTTAGCACCTGCCCACGGGAATAAACATATCGATTGGTTCCGCAGCGGCACAGGACTGGGGATTCAGCATCACCGGTGATTTCGGCAGATCGGCACCCACGCCTTTCCTTGCAGGCCCGTAGGTTACTTCTGCCCAGTGCTCACCGCTGACGGAAAGCTGGATTGCGCGCCGAAATAACACTCGATGGATTGCAACTTCCCATTCTTAACTCGGAGATACTCCACGTTGCGGAGCGATTTACCGTTCGTGGTGTAGCAAAGATATTTCACAAAAGCATCATCCGCGCCAGTGGCGACTCGCTCCAGGTCAAAATGCCCGATGAAATTGATCTGGGTTTCCCAGCATTGCTTTTTGAAAGCGCTCTTGCTGATGTGGTCGTCACCGGCCGCGCTTGAAAAGGTGAAGTCATCGGCGAGCAGGCTATCCAGCGGGCCCCAGTCTTTCTGCCCCCATCCTGCATACCACTTTCGGACAATCTCCTCGGTCGTTAAGCTCTGCCCTGCTGATGCGCTGGCCCTTGCCGGTCCCGGCATGCTCACGGCACCAACCAGCGCGCAGGCACCCGTTTGGAGCAGATTCCTGCGCGACACGGCGATCCTTGTCATTGTTCGTTCTCCTTTTTCATGATGTAGTTTGAAGCGCTTCGCCCGATTGAGATGCTGACTCTTCATGCCTACGAACCGGTTGGTATGTAAGGAACCATTCGTTAGAACCGATGCAATCAGACTCGCTTGTGGTTGCCCGGCTGACGCAGAGACCTCAGCCAGCCCACGATATTTTTGATCCCCGCCTTTATCACTTTGGGATCCTGCGCATTCTTTGCCAGCGAGCCATAGCCTTCGACCATCGCAATCAGCAGGCCGGCGGCGTTAGTGGGTTCCACGTTGCGGCGAACGCTTCCGTGGATCTGGCCCTCTCGCAAAACGGAGGCAGTGGCCTCACGCCAGGCATCGAAGATTGTCTCCAACCGCTTGCGGAATCCGGCGTCAAGAGGGGACATTTCCTGCGCAAGATTGTTCAATCTGCAGCCACCGCATACATCCTCGGGCCGAACGGATAGACTTTGAACAATGCCAATCAAAGTGTCGATAGGATCCTTGACGCTCAGCAAAGGCCGCACCCACATGCCGCGGGTGTCGGGGGAGATGACCTCTTCGACGACGGCATAACCCAAGGCTTGCTTATTTTTGAAGTGGTAGTACAGCGCTCCCTTGGTGACGCGAGCAGAGGCCAGAATTGTGTCGAGGCTTGCACTCTGGAAACCCGATCTGTAGATCTCGCGAGCCGCCGCTTGCAGCAAGCGTTCCCGTGTGCGCTGGGGATCGCGCAGCCTCGTCGCTCTACGTTTCTGATTCTTGCGTGCCGCCAACATACCAATCAGCATGTATGGTAACTATTCGAGGGTCAAGAGAGATCTAACACGCTCTAAACAATATGAACATCCTCCTATAACGTACGTACCGGTATGTATGTTAATTATCTGAAAGTCAATCACGATTGAGCGCCCTGACTGTTGACTGCTGACGTTCTCGAATTTCATAAGATCTCGCCAAAGTGTATGGGAAGTTGGAGAAACAGTGGCTCCAGCCGTCGTGGGATCGCCCCAGGATCTTGTTAGTCCGCTACTCGTTTTCGAACGCTGAAGTGTTGTGCCTGTTGCTTCACGTAATCGTTGTGAAGGTGGAGCGTCACCTGCTGCTTTAGTTCTGGCTCAGTAGGAGTTTGTGAAGTTGTGAGCCAATTCTGCTCTCAATTGCACACTCACTGTGAGACGTCGAGTGGTAGCTGAGGTAAATCGCCACTCGTCTTGGCACGGAAATGGGCATAGAAATCGGCACGGAAACTTTCCTCGGACGAAAAGGAGAAGATATGAGCGCATTAGGGCGGTTGCGGAATTTCTGTATGCCATGGGTCGCGATGATAGTTCTGGGTTGCTTCAGTAGTACGGCGGCTCAAACGAGTTACAAAGTCACCGATTTGGGCACTGAGAAGGGTGACATTCTGGGGTGTGCGATGTCCCTCAATGATGAAGGCTGGACGGAGATCATGGCTCAGAACCTGCCACCGGGGGAGCAGGATAGCTTGCTGGGGATGCTTCTAAGCTCACGCATACTTATAGACATCGACGGATTCAAGCTCGACCTCGGCACGCTGGGAGGAGCGAACACTTCTAGCAACTGGGGCGAGATCAACGATTTTGGGGAGACGGTGGGTTTTTCCGAGACGGCTGCGCTAGACCCGAACGGCGAAGACATTTGCGGCATCGGCACACACCATGTGTGTCTCCCGTTTCTTTGGCAGCTCGGCCACATGCGAGCTCTCCCGACGCTCGGCGGAAATAACGGGGAGGCGAGCTCGATCAATATGCGTGGACAAATCGTAGGATTTGCCGAGAACGGCGCCCTGGACACCACGTGCATGCCCGGCACAACCAATAATCAGGTTGCGCTGCCGGTGATGTGGGAAAACGGCGCCGCCAAACCTCTTCCTTTGGTGAGTCTCGATACAGACGGGTTCGCGTTTTGGATCAACGATCTGGGCCAAGCCGTAGGCTACTCGGGAAACTGCACCACAGCGGTTCACGGCACATCGTGGAAAAACAACGTTGTCACCACGCTTCGTGACCTCGGAAATGGCGCTCTCGCCCAAGTGATTAACAACCGCGGCCAAATTGCCGGGCAAATCGGCAGTGCTGACGGCTCAACCTCCCTCGCCGGGGTTTGGCTGAACGGCACAGACGGCCCAGTGACAAAAATCGACCTTCCGCTCGGAGCTGCTTCCGCCTTCGCCTCCGGCATCAATGACCGCGGCCAAGTGGTGGGAAGCTCGTTGGACTCCAAATTCAACTGGTCGCATTCGTTCATCTGGCAGGACAACGTGCTGACCAACCTAGACACGCTGTTTCCCGCGAGTGCCAACCTCAACCCAATCATGGCTAATAAGATCAACGAGCGCGGACAAATCTCGGGCATGGCAATCGTGATGAGCGGGCCGCATAAGGGCGACGTTCACGCGTTTCTGGCAACCCCTGTAAACGAGAGAGTGGGCACGTCGGTTGCAGACGTGGCACCTACACACCCGGAATCCAATTTGTCCGCGAATGTTAACAAGCAGCTTTTGCGGAAATTCGGACTCGGCCGATCCGAGCAATAAGGAGTTTTTTCAGAGCTTCCGCACCGTGCATTCCAGCCCTATGCCGCGCGAACGCGCAACGCCGGCGTTCGTGCAGGACATTCTGGGTCACGTGAATATCGACGTGACCCAGAATGTTTACGGCAACAACTGGTGGAAAGAGCGAGTGGATGCGGCGACCCAAGCTCTCGAAGGCGTAACCAATGCCGCTCAAAATGCCGAGAAAGAAAAGAATCAGCTTGAATCCGTAAGCCTCGCCGGTCTCGACGTTCAACATCGCAACCGTCTGTTGTCGCGTATGTAAGTCCACGCCTATAATCTGCGTCTCGGCCTCCTCGGTTCCAAGCTTTGCTCGAATTATTCGAAGACCGACCTCGTTCTGCCATCAGAAATTATCACCACCCATCTCAGTCTGAGATAGGTGGTGCGAAGAGGATTGCATTTCAGGGGTCTTCAGCAGTTCAGCCGCAGCTAAACCCAAGCCTCGACGATGCTGGGAAGCGATCCGCTGGCAATTAGCAGACTTGTCTTCGACCGAAATCAATCGCATTCAATCGGCTAGAATAGAAATCACGATGGCGGATCGCATGTATTCTCTGAAAAAGACACGGAGCGATCGGAGACGGCCGGCGGCGCTCGCGATTCTTTGTTTCGGGCTGCTCGTGGCGTTCGCAACGGCGGCGGCCGAGCTCAAGCAGGACACGATCCAGGCTTTCGATCAATACGTCAAGGTAACGGAAGAAGAGCGAGCAGCCAAGATGCGTAAGTACGGCGCATTTCTCTGGATCGACAGCCAGGAGGAGGCGCTCCGCCATCAATTCCGCGAAAGATTAGCGCGCGGCGAGGTTGTAACGAAACGCCTGGAAACGCGCGATGACAACCGGTCGATCCGGATACCCCACGGCCTGCTGCATCACTGGATAGGGACGATTTTCATTCCGGGCGCCACATTGCAGCAGACGATGGCCTTGATGGAGAACTATCCGAGCTATCCGCAAATTTTCGGTTTCGGTGTGCAGCGGTCCAAAGTGCTGAGTCAGGAGAAGAACGACTTCCAGGTGCAGTTGCGTATGTTCCGCGAAGCGAGGTCGCCCGTCTTCTACAATGTGGATCTTGACGATCGCTACGTTCGCGTGGATGCGGGCCACGGGTACCGGCGGTTCCGCTCGACCCGTATTGCCGAATTGGCTGACGTGGGCAAGCCCACAGAACATGAATTGCCAGTCGGTAACGATCGCGGATTGCTTTGGAGGTTGGATATGGACTGGAGCTGTGAGGAAGAAAACGGTGGCGTCTTCCTGCAAATCGAATTGATCGCGCTCAGCCGCGGCGTTCCCGCCATCATCGCGTGGCTGGCGAATCCTTACATCCAAGGCATTCCGCAGGAGTACCTGCAAAAGGTGCTTCAGGCAATGCGCTCTGGTGCGGCTGCACCGGTTGTACCCCATGTCACGCCGTCTTCTTCTTCGAGACCGTCGTAGCAAGCCCTCCGTTTCCGGATAGCCGATCTCGAGTGTCACCTTCGCCCCGGCATCGCAGACGAAGCGCGGTCATCTTGGCTTGGCGGTCGAGAAGGTGAAACAGCCGTGAGGTACGCCAGTCAAAAAAAGAGGGCCAGACCTTGTGGCCTGGCCCTCTTAAGAGTCCATCCTGCAATACTGTCCTGAAAGGAAGAATCTTACGCTCGAAGGCGGCGACGCCGAATACCCGCGAGGCTCAAAAGGCCCGAGCCAAGCAATAGTATGCTGCCTGGTTCGGGAGTGGTGGTGATTGGGTTGCCGAAAATATCGAATGGCTGGGCTCCGACGGGATGATTGACTCCATTTGCTAGTTGAAATGCGCTTGATGGGCCATTGTTAAGATCCCAGTAGACGAAGTCCTCGCCGCTGAAGGCAGGATTAGTCGTCGCATTGCTCAGAGAGAACCAATAGGTTGTCCCTGCGAGCACTGTTCCGCCGATCTCCAAGCTGGACTGCCAGATATCAAAGTTGGCGGCATTGGGACCCATGTTCGTCTGATCGAAGAAACTCGACGTCCCCGAAGCGATGTCTGAGCCGAATGGAGTGGTCCCTATTTCCCAGTCGACGGCCACGGGAGTGTCGCCGGGAGATAGCCAGAGGCCGACCACAGCCACCGTCAAGGCTGAGTTGCCTCCGACGGTAAAAGAATCTGAAAGCGGACCACGCCCTTGGCTGATGCCACCAGCATCGAGCGTGCCGTTGATCGGACCGTCGCTATACAAAAGCGTGTCCGCCTTGACGCAGTTCGCCCAAAGGGTGATCGCCCCGACAGCGAGCATCCCGAGAGTGACCAATTTCGGCCTGTTGATGTTCATCGTGGAACCTCCGGTGATTCGCTTAGATCGTATTGGGACGGCCCAGAACGCGTCTCTTCCTAAGGATGGCAGCAGCCAGCACGCCCACCGCCGCGAGCAGTAGCGTCGGCGGCTCCGGCATCGCCACAGACGAACCGGGAGCAACGAGATGGTCTTGCGCGAATGAGTCGACCTGGCCAGCGTCAAATGCGTCGTTGATATTAGCCGTAATGTTGTCGATATCCGCCAGTCCGATGCTCGTAGCCTGCCCGGCGAGTGCCGTCTGACTGAGGGGAAAAAACTGGTTGACAGTGAGACCGTTGAGCGACGATTCAGATCCGCTAAATCCCGTCAGAACCAGATTTCCAAGCAGCAGGCCGGATGAATTGGGAAGCAAGCCGGCGTTGGAGAAGTCAAGATTCAACTTCAATGCGGCCGCTTCGCCTCCGAAAAGCCCCGTGGGGCTCGTAAACGGATTTACGAGGTTTGCGTCCAATGGTCCCGGAAGCCCAGAAGTCGGGAGGAAATCTACCAAATCCACTGCTCCCGTGAAAATCATAAAGAAACCCGGTGTCGTGCTGCCAATCTCGAATACACCGCCAGCGGAGGCATAGATGGCATCGAAGTTGTCGTCCATCAACATTCCCGCGGCATTCGTCGGATCACCCCACTCCGATTGGTTATAGGTTACGACAGCCCCTGCACTCCAAGTGTCCGCCCGAGCGGCACTCACAAAGAACAAACTCAAACCGAGAACCATGAGTGACATCCTCAGGACTAGGGCTTTCGTACCGCGTGCTTGTGTTCCTTGAACTGGGCTCATGAGTCCTCCGTTGTGGAGAGGGCTGGAATCCTACCAGCGCTTATGCTAAGCACAAGTGACCTAAAAGGACCATATCTCGTTCCACATGGTCTAGCGAAGGCACTTGATGCCCCTGCAGTGGCGCCCCATGCAACCGAACGACGTGGCGGGATGCGCCAAAATCATTGCTGCCCACCCCGTCATCGGCAAGAGATATGGAGCCGCAATAAAGGACCTCCGCCGCTCCTGGCTTCGCTTGCTCTGCTCAGAAGCTATGACTACTGGCGTCTTCGAAGAGGTCGACAAAGGCCGCGTCACTCTTGCTGGCGTGGGTGTAGGCGTGTTCGTGCGCGACGAATTCATTCGCGAGTTGAAGTCGACGCCGCAATTCTGGTTCGGCCCTGAACTTGCCAAACGTACCCTCCGTCCAGATTCTCCCGTGCTTTCTGATAAAGAAGTTCGCGAAGCCAATTCTGGCGAAGGGCTAAACGAGCTCGTCTGGGAAACGCTTCCTCAGCAGGCTTTTGCGGAACGTAGCGAGATGTATCACCTGATGGGACGCGCCTATATCGAAATACACCGCGGGTATCGTTTGAAGGAAATGATCACTTCTCAAGCCGAGAGCCCGCAGCGCCTGCAGTGGGCCATCGACGCGGGCGGGCTGTGCTGGGATCCCAAAACCGCGCGCTATGTGAAATCAATCAGGAAAGGACCAGAGGAATTTTCCCGCTCTCCCCACATCGTCGGCATCACGCGAGAACTCGAGCGGGGCCGGCCCGGCTCTTGGGTTGGCACACTGTTTGATTACCAGCCGCCTCTTCTTTACTTTAGCGCGAGCGAACAGCGCATGCTGATGCGCTGCATGTCCAACAACACGGGAACCAATTCGACCCTGGCCCGCGAGCTGAACGTCTCTTTACCGACCGTAAAAAAGATGTGGCTCTCTATATACGACCGCGTCGCCGCAAGCATCCCCGAATGGACGGCCGAAGATTCCCCATCCTCCGCCGATAGCAAACGGGGCAAGGAAAAACGGCGCCGGCTTCTCGCCTATCTTCAGAACCACCCTGAGGAACTTCGTCCCGTATTGCGCCGCTCCAACGGCCAGCCGCGCCAATCGCCATCTGCTTTGCGTCCCTGAACTTAGCTACTCACTCGCCGTAAAAACCTGCGCCCCTGCGCGGGCCGCCTACTAGATTTCAACGTGAAGAATCAAGGATTCACCTGATAACCGTGTCCGTTCAAGTTTCTACAGTAGACGCCGTATAGCAGGCAGATTTTGAAATGGCTCAGGCGAAGCAGGGTGAAAATCATGAAAATCGTGGTGATCGGCGGCAGTGGACTGATCGGGTCAAGGATCGTTCCCAAGCTGCGCGAGCAGGGGCATGAAGCAATTGCCGCATCTCCGAATTCCGGCGTCAACGCAATCACCGGCGAGGGACTGGCTGAAGCGCTGAAAGGCGCGGCGGTGGTGGTCGATGTGTCGAATGCTCCGGCGTGGGAAGATGCGGCTGTGATGAAGTTCTTCGAGACATCAACCCGCAACCTCCTCGACAATGAAACGGCCGCAGGTGTGGGACATCACGTTGCGCTGTCCGTGGTGGGGACTGACCGTATGCTCACCAGCGGATATTTCCGAGCAAAAATTGCTCAGGAGAATTTGATCAAGAGCTCGTCAATTCCCTACTCAATTGTCCGCGCGACGCAGTTCTTCGAATTCGTCAAAGGCATCTCCGACATTTCCACCGATGGCGACAAGGTACGTTTGCCACATGTGCTTTTCCAGCCCATGGCGGCCGACGATGTCGCCAGTGCGGTTGGAAAGGTGGCGATGGGTGCGCCTGTGAATGGCACGGTTGAGGTAGGCGGGCCCGAAAAGTTTCAACTGGACGAACTGATCCGGCAAGCCCTGGCCGCATGGAAGGATCCGCGTGAGGTGGTTGCTGATCCGCACGCGACCTACTACGGCGTAGAGGTGAGCGAGCGCACACTTGTCCCGGACGATGGCGCGCAACTCGGCCAGACGCGTTTCGCAGACTGGCTCAAACAGCCGGGAGCGAAAACGGTAGCGGCTGCGCACTAGCAGAACTAATTTTAGAGAGGATTGCTTATGACGATTACAAAAGCAGTTTTGGCGCTGGTGTGTCTGGTACCCGTCACGTTGGGACCCAAAGAGGCGAAGGTGACGCCGCTCTACTCCAAGGACCTGCCCGACTTTCCCGGCAAGGAAGGTGTGATGATCACAGTGGAGTATCCGCCGGGTTCTTCGGACCCAATCCATCGCCACAACGCAGATGCGTTTGTCTATGTCCTTGAGGGCTCTATCGTGATGCAGCTGCGCGGAGGAAAAGAAGTGACTCTGACACCCGGCGAGACCTTCTACGAAGGTCCCGATGATGTTCACGTCGTCGGGAAGAATGCGAGCCAAACCAAACCGGCGAAATTCGTGGTGTTCCTGGTGAAGGATAAGGGCGCTCCCGTATTGGTGCCAACGAACTAAATTAAGAGCCGCGAGCATTGTGGAGGTGCAATGCTAAATCTCAAATCTGGTGATCGAATTGAAATGTTCTACGAAGACTCCCCTACAACGACGATTCGCGCAACAGTCGGCCGTTTGTTGACCGATCGGGAAGAAGGGATGGGTATCGAAGTTGAAGAGTATATTGCTTATTGGGTTGAGATCACCGTGGATGAGCCGAGCGACAGGGACGCCAAACAGGTGGTAGTGTGTGGTACGGATTTCCAGTATCGACACGACGGCCGCCGGGTAACCCTTCGTAAGAGGCACGACTAGGTAGGCCCAACGGAAGCGCGCGCGATCTGAAGTGGGAGCGCTTCAACATGCATCCGCTAATCCTGCAAAAACCTTGACTGCTTGAGACCGCGCACCTAACATGCGCTTCCCAAATTGTTTCCCTACAAAAGATCCCCGGAGGATTCATGCCACGCTTGCTGCGCTTGCTTGTTGTGATGCTAATTCTGTTAGCGGCACCACTTGCTGCGCTGGCTGGTCCGCCAAGGCCGCTGGTGTTCGAGATTTCTTACTCGAAGGAACTGTCGGCATCTCCAATGGACGGCCACATCCTGCTGATCATTTTGAAGGGGAATACGTCGAAAGGCGATTTGCCAATCTCAGCAGGCTTTGGCGTCCAGGAAGGCGTCGAGTCGCAGCAGGCGTTTGGAGTGGATGTGGACGCGTGGCAGCCTGGCACCGCGGTGCGTGTGGATTCATCCACACTCGGCTATCCGCTCGAGAGCCTGCGCGAATTGGTTCCCGGCGACTACACCGTGCGGGCGGTGCTCAACGTTTACGAAACCTTTCACCTGGGCAACGGCAAGGTGGTGAAGCTTCCGCCTGACAAAGGCGAAGGCCAGCACTGGCAAACGAAGCCGGGGAATTTCCTGAGCGCGCCGCAAAAGGTGCATCTCGATCCCGAAGCATCGGGCACGATTCGCGTTACCCTCGATCATAAGATTCCTGCGCTCGAAGAGGAACTCGCTGAAGTGGACTCGGTGCTCGACTGGCGTCCGATTGCGCATCCGGCGAGCGTGGAGGACAACAAGTGGGAGAAGCACGTTCACATGCGCAGCGAGCTGCTCTCGAAATTCTGGGGACGTCCGACTGAAATCAGCGCAGTGGTATTGGTGCCGGACGGCTGGGAAGAACATCCGGACGCTCGTTATCCGGTTCTGATTTCGGAGGATCATTACCATCGGCATTTTTTCCCCGGCTTTCGTACCACTCCTCCCGATCCGGCGGGAGAAGAGAGAGAACGGCATTCGCAGCAATCAGGATGGAGATTTTTTCAGGATTGGACGAGCGGGCGGCTGCCGCGTGTGCTGATCGTGATGCCACAGCATGCGAATCCGTATTTCGACGATTCTTACGCAGTGAACTCAGAGAACGTCGGCCCTTATGGCGACGCGATCATGCACGAGCTCTTACCCATGATCGAAAAGAAATTCCACGGGCTCGGCCAAGGTTGGGCGCGGACTGTATACGGAGGATCGACGGGCGGATGGGAAACGCTCGCGGCCCAGGTGTTTTATCCGGACGAGATCAATGGCGCGTGGGCCGGTTGCCCCGATCCGATCGACTTCCGGGCGTATGGGCCTGTGAATATATACGAAGACAAAAACGCATATTTCCGGGAAGGCCCTTTTATGAAGGTGCCGCTGCCAGAGAAGCGCAAGACCAACGGCATCATCGATACCACGATGGAGATGGAGAATCGCCATGAGTTGGTGCTTGGCACGCACGGCCGTTCCGGTGAGCAGTGGGACATCTGGCAAGCGGTATTCGGCCCGATGGGTGATGACGGCTATCCCAAAGCGATCTGGGACAAGCGCACGGGCGAAATCGATAAGTCCGTGGCTGACTACTGGCGCGAACACTCCGATCTAACCTACATCATGAAACGCGACTGGGCGACGCTGGGACCGAAGCTCGCGGGCAAACTGAATTTTGCGGTGGGCGACATGGACACCTGGTACCTGAACAACGCGGTGCACCTGGCGGAATCCGTGCTCCGCGATCCAAAGCTGTTTCCTCCGGCAAACGCAACGTTCAAGTACGGCCCGCTTCAGCCGCACTGCTATCAAGGAGTCGCCCTCGACTCGCCGGCCATCGAGCGGTCGAACGAATTGCAAATGCGCATCGGCGAGATGGTGAAGCACATTGAAGACGCGGCACCCGCCGGCAGCGACGTGAAAAGCTGGAAATACTGAAAGCGGTGCTTCATGCCGCATTCTCGAATGGGTGAAAGATGATTCCGCCCCATCCAGTCTAGTGGGAATGTCGAGATGCTGAGCAGGTGGTTTCACCATAGAAATTTGATGGTCCATTTGATGGTCCATGAGTTTGCAGCACTTCTGCGCTGCTTTAATTAAGTTCGGCGTGGCCCTGTGCCGACGAGACTCGGTTGCAGCACCTCCGTCTGATATTTTTGAAATGCCTGTTCGATGATGTTGGCGGCGACATCCAATCCTCGCGTCTTCGAAATCACCTTCCGGAAATAACCAGCCCGCTCGCGATAGCTAGGATCTTGCAAGACTTTCTCGATCAAACCTCTTAGCCGTTCCGTGGTTAGCTCGTCCAGTTCTACAAGCTCGCCTACGCCATGATATGCAATTCTGGCGGCGGTTCCCGGCTGGTCATAGGCTATTGGAATAGCAACCATGGGCACTCCCTGCGCCAGGGATTCAAGAACAGTATTCAGTCCGGCATGCGTAATGCAAAGCGCTGCACGCTTCAGCAGTTCAATTTGAGGAGCAGAGCGGACGACAATCGCATTTGCAGGAATGCGACCAAGACTCTCTGGACTAATATTGTTGCCGACAGAAAGTATAAGTTGAACATCCTCCACTGGTTCCACCGCTTTAAGAATGTGTTTGTACACGTCCCCTAAGCCATTCACCAGTGTCCCCAGCGAACCGTAAATAACAGGTTTGCCTGTCAATTGTCCCCATGGAAAAGGCACTGGCTCCCTGCCTTTATCGTCGTGGAACGGACCAGCGTAGTGAAAATGTGCCGGCCAGGGGATTCCCGGGAAATCGAATTCTTTCGGCGTCTGAGTTATTACAGCCAACTTGGAAACGGTCGCACCAGGATCATTCCAAGCGACCTTGAGTCCGACCCTTTTGGCGTAAGACCTCGCTACTTCCGCCAGCGGACCAAGTATCGCGCCCATTTTTTGTATATTCTCAGCGTTTCGCTTAAGGCCTTCCGGAGAAGTATCAAGCGGGGAGCTGAAAAGAGAGGGCGGAGTTGCCCCCGAGAAATCGAGGTGAAGAACATTCCAAATATGGACATAAGGTATCGACATGCTCAGGGGAACCAGCTCGATAAAGAAATGGATAGTGTCGATTACCAACGCCTCGACTCCTGTCGTTGTTATTTTTTCATCTAAGTAGTCGAAGGTCACTCGGGTAAGGTGAGGATTCAAATCCATACACGTATGCCGCACCACCTCAAAGCCACGCATCGTTGCGACAGAGCCATATAACCTGTCGATAGAACCGACGGGAAACTCCGCTTCGCCGTATGGCACGAAGTCGAGTCCCGCGGCGCGAGCGAACGGTTCGACATCGGGAACGCCGAAAAATACAACTTCGTTGCCGCGTGATTGTAGTTTGCGTGCGAGTCCTGTCATGGGATTCAAGTGCCCTGAGAAGGGCATGCTCACAAAACCAATTTTCATTGTTGCTCCTTTTTTCTCACGTGAGCCGCAGCTTCATGCTCCGGACTCTGCCTGCTAGATCGGTATTGTTTGGAAAAGGCTCGCGATACGTCCTCTGACGGGTTCGTCTGAGGCTTCCAGCGCTCTCTGCTCCGAGCTGTTTAGCGCAACCGGCAGGACGCGCATGATTTCGTGCCGATCGACAATGCCGGTGTCAAACGTCGCAGCCCTCCTGTACGTTCATAACGATGAGCGTGACGTCGTCTCGCTGCCGCTGGTCCTTTGCGAACGCGGACACTTCGCCCAGCACACGCTCGATGATTCGTTCAGGTGGCGCACTCCCGACCGAGCGCAAGAGATTCTCGAGCCTTTGCTGTCCCCAAAGGTCGCCGTCGGCGTTCTCCACTTCTGTGATTCCGTCTGTGTAAGCAACAAGGACATCGCCAACCTCGAAGTGAAAAGAGGTGGTGGGAAATTCGGAGTCTGCTGAAATTCCCACCGGTATGCTTCCCGACTTCAACTGGTGGACCTCGCATGATCCCTGGCGCGGGCGAACGACAAGCGGCGCATTATGGCCGGCATTGACATATTTCAGAATCCGCGTAGCCGGTTCGTATTCCGCATAGAAAAGTGAAGCAAAGAAATGATCGGGAGAAGAGTCGTGAACGAGACGATTGACGTCGCCGATGAGCGTGGAAAGATCCAAATGCGGATGCAATGCTTGCGCCCTTAGGGACGCTTGAAGACTCGCCATCAGCAGGGCCGCACCGATTCCCTTTCCGGAAACATCGCCAATCGCGATACCCCATCTTCCATTGGGCAAGGAGATGAAGTCGTAGTAATCGCCGCCGATTCCATAGGCTGGCTGGTAAAAGGTTTCGCAGGAGATACACGGAATCGCGAGGTTCCGCGGCGGGAAAAATGCCTTTTGCACATCCTTCGCACCTTCCAAGTCCCTGCGAAGCGCTCTCTGAAATCCCGAATCGGTTTCGGACCTTTTGAGAAATTCCAGAAGCGTCTCCACGTGATTGCGCAACAAAAGTCCGGCTTCTCTGCCTCGGCCTCGATCGAGAGCATCAATAATGGGCTGGTGTGATTCGACTATTTCAGGGAGATCCCTTGAAACCTTTCCGATCGCTCCCCGGATTCGCAAGTCGACAGCCAGGCTGTCCCACATGCGAAGTAAGATTTCGTTCCGAGATGCCTGCAGAATGGTTCGATGAAACGCTACGTCGTGCTCTACGAACGAATCCAGATCGAGACGGCGAAACGCCGTTCGCATCGCGTCCAGTTCGTTTTGTAAAGCAGCGGTGTTGCCTTTCAGCGCCTGCGCCGCAGCTCGTCCACCGATCTCTTCCAAAGCGGCCCTTATCTCATAAGCGTCGTGCGTCTCTTTCGGGCTCGGGGAATGGAAAACGGCTGATACGCTTCCCGAAAGCGTAGCCATACCAAAAGTTTGGAACTCTCTGAGAAGCTTCAAGACGGACTCTTCATCCAGTTGTTGTTTTGCTGCGATTTCGGAGACTCTCACTGCTGCGCCAGGCCGTCCGTGGCCGTTCAAAAACTGTCCGGCTAATCGAAGCCGGGCCAATCTGACAGGTTGTTCATTGCCGCCTGCATCTGTATTCCATTCAAAGTCACCGCGATTCAACACAACCATTTCCACTCTCCTCAAATTCTTGTTCTAGAGCAACTTGGGCACGTTGGCCCAGCATGAGCCTATTAAATCGAGGGAATCTAGGTGTGACGTTCCCGTGCGGTTTCCGTGGAATCTTTGTGACGCCCCGGTACATCCACTTAGTGGAAGAAAACACAGCAGTTATGTTGTTACGATTCGTAACGCGACGGCGGTCACCTCCCTGAGCGTACGAACATCTATTCCTCTCATAGGGTGTAACTTGGATACACTGCAGGACAGGCCTCATACGATGAAGTCGTTCCAGTCATTCCGCCTTGATTCGGCCAATCAGTGCCTCTGGCATGGAGAAGCGCGGGTACAAATCACCCCAAAGGCCTTTGACGTTCTGCGTTACATGGTCGAAAACGCGGGCCGGCTCGTTACCCAGGACGAGCTTCTCGAGGCTCTCTGGCCTGAAACTTATGTAAATCAGGAAGTCCTCAGGAAATACATTTTGGAAATCCGCAAAGTACTCGGAGACCGCCCGGAAAAACCGGAATTCATCGAAACGGTCACGAAACGTGGATACCGGTTCATCGCGCCCGTTGTGGACGAGAGCGCGGTCCAGCCGTCAGGTTTAACGACGACAGGGATGAAATCTGATGTCGCAGCGACGGATGGGGCTGCGGTCGAAGGTCAAGTTGCGCGCGTAACAGCTGCCGCACAGCAGCAAGCCACCTCTAGCGAACGCAGGTTGCGCAAGCTTGCGGTCATTCAGGTGCTCGTCGTGGTTGCGGCGGCGGGGCTAGGCGGGTACTTGTGGTTCGCGCGAAATCGGCCAAATCTTCCGTCGACGAATAACACGTCAATCGCCGTGCTGCCCTTTGTGGACATGAGCACTACCAAAGACCAAGAGTATTTTTCCGACGGATTTGCCGAGCAGCTGATTAATGATCTCGCGCAGGTGTCAGGCCTGAAGGTGGTTGGCCGGTCGTCATCCTTTCAGTTCAGAGGCAAGAATGTGGACCTACGCGACGTGGGACGTAAGCTCGGCGTGGCGAATGTCCTTGAGGGAAGTGTGCGGCGCGAGGGCAACCACGTGCGCGTGACGGCGGAGTTGGTCAAGACGGCCGATGGTTTTCAACTTTGGTCGCAGACCTACGATCGGGAGATTAACGACATCCTTGCCGTACAGGATGAAATCGCGCTGGCCGCAGCGGGAGCATTGCAATTGAAGCTGCTGGGCAGCACCGGCCAGCCGGTCGCTTCAACATTGCGCAGCGAGAACCCCGATGCGTATCAGGCCTACCTTCAGGCGAAATACTTCGCTGCCCGGGGACAAGCCAAGGAAGATCTCAATAAGGCTCTCACCTATGCCGATCAAGCCGTCAAGTTTGATCCGAACTACGCCGCGGCGTGGGCGCAGCGTTCACAGGTGCTGGAAACGTTGTCCGGGCTTGGCCTGATCGAGGGCAACGAAGGATTTCGCAAAGCACGACAGAGCGCGGAAAAAGCGATTGCGCTCGATCCCAATCTGGCCGCTGGCTATTTGCGTTTGGCGAGAATCCAGATGAGCCACGACTGGGATTGGAATGGGGCGGATCTGTCTCTGAAGAAGGCCGCAATGCTGGAGCCGGGTAGCGCTGAAGTAGCGCACGGACGAGCCTATCTTGCAAGGAGGCTGGGCCGCTTGGACGAGGCGATTGAACTATACAAGCTCTCGATAGCGCTCGACCCATTGAGAGCTAATTCTCATTTGGCGTTGGCAGACCAGCTGTATCGCGTGGGCCGCTACGAAGAAGCTATGGCTGCGCTACAAAAGGCTGAGGAACTGAATCCGCAACTTTCTTCTCTCCACCTCACCCGCGGCATAGTTCTTTTTTCGCAAGGGCGCCAGCAGGAAGCTCTGGCCGAAATGGAGAAGGAGACCGGTGAGTGGGAGAAATTGTCAGGCGAAGCGCTGGCTTATTATGCGCTTGGGCGTCGCGCAGAGTCAGACAACGCGTTGAACAAACTCATCGCCACTCATCAGAATGAGGCCGCCTTTCAAATTGGTGAGGTTTACGCATTTCGCGGAGAGACCGACCACGCGTTCGCTTGGCTCGATCGCGCCTATCGACAGCGCGACTCCGGCCTGCCCGAGATGAAAACCGGTCCGCTGATGAAAAGCCTGCTTCATGACCCGCGTCGCGCCGAATTGTTGCAAAAAATGGGGCTGCCCGATTAGAGTAAGTTCGCTGGGGAACCGTACCGGTGCGGCCGTTTTCGCAAGCATATCTCCAACTTATTGAAACCACAGACCTACAAACCCATCCAATGGGTGCATTATCTGGGGCGCTTTGCAGCGGATCTCACCTGCTGCGGAAATCATGAGGCATAGTTGATGAAACAAAGGTTCGGGCGGATATGTGCGCTGACTTCCATGCTGATGGCTGTGGCAGTTGCAAGCTTCGCGCAAGATGTGAAGACGCTGCCGGTTCCCGACGAGCGCTACAAGCTGGATATTTTGCTGGTCGTGGCGCATCCGGATGACGAAGCCGGGGCGACGGCTTATCTGGCGAAGGCGATGGATGAAGGAAAGCGCGCGGGCGTAGCGTACGGAACGCGCGGCAGCAGCGGAGCCAATGAAGCTGGAACGGAACAGGCTGCGGCGCTCGGCGACATCCGCGAGATTGAAGCGCGACGGGCGCTCGCGAAGCTGGGGATTTCAGACGTGTGGTTCATCGGAGGCCGCGACACGGCATCGCAGGATGTGCTGCAGTCACTTTCCACCTGGGATCATGGCGCGGTGCTCGAGCGGATGGTGCAAATCGTTCGATTGACGCGGCCGGAGGTGATTCTCACGTTCCTGCCCGGAACCTTCATCGGCGAGGATCACGGCGATCATCAAGCGGCGGGAGTGCTGGCCACAGAGGCGTTTGACCTTGCCGGCGATCCGCTCGTGTTTCCCGAGCAGGTGACGGGGCCGATTCGGCGACTGGAACCCTATTTCGATAATTTGCGCCCGTGGCAGCCGAAAAAGATTTATTACTTTGCAGACGCCACGCGTGAAGACATTTTTAAGGGCAAGGGACCAAGCGTCTCGCTCACAGACATTTCGAAATCTACCAAACAGCCGTATTGGCGGATGGCGCTTGGATCGTTCTTGTCGCACGAGACGCAGGCGAAATCGTACATCGATTCATTCGCGAAAATGGATGAGGCCGAAATCGAGAAGAAAGCCACAGCCAACGGCTGGACGCAGCCGCTCGAATTTGTTCTGGGAAAATCGCTGGTTGGTGGCAGCTTAACGGGAGATGTTTTTGAGGGGATCAAACCTGGAGCTATACCGTTCGCGAGAACGCAGCCTGAGCCGGGCCCGGCACGACCTGACCTCGAAATCGCGCTGGCAGGGCCGTGGAGCTTCTATGCGGAATTTCGTCGCGCGCACGGGCTTGAAAATCTGCCGCATCCCGAGCCGCCGGAAATTGCGCTTCAGGCAGGCACCACTCTGGTGATTCCGCTGTGGCTGCGGAATGAAACTGCTGCGGCACAGGAAGTCGCGCTGGCAGTGGATTTGCCGGCGGGGTGGAAAGTGGAAAACGGCGACGGGAAGTTTCTGGTGGCCGCGAAACAGGTGGCAGCGGCGCGCGTCGAGATCAGCCTGCCGGCATTGAACGACGCGAAGGCAACAAAACAAGACGCCCAAGAAGTAACGGTTCATGGCTCGTCGAACGGAAAATCGATTGGAACCGTGAAGCTGCGCGTAGAGCTGAGGAAAAGAGCGCTCCCTGAGTAGCGTTCAATAAGAGCGATACTCGAAATGTGAGAATATAGCGGCGTCGAAAACAACGAGCTGCAGAAATCGAATCTTAGCTGGAGAGGATGCGAGTGGCTGAAAAGCTGGTGATGGTAGGAGTACTGCCGGAAGTAATCGTGCTCGACGCGGGCGATCAGGCGGTGTGGTATTCCAACGCGGGGAACCTGAAAATCGAATTCGACCCGCAGCGCTGTCCTTTCTCTTCGAATGTGTTTCAAGCGCCGCCCGGCGTGCGACTCGTAAGCGGACCAGTGCGCTCTGGAACAAATCCGGGCTCGTACCGCTACAGGCTATCGCTGAATGAGGCGGTCGTCGCGCACGGCGAGGTTCTCCTGCGAGAGAAATAGCGCGAGTTGGTTCGTCCCTGAAGATTCGGTCGCCCTGAAAGCAGGACCGTATGGACTGTCGTCACGGGAGCCGAACGTTTGCAAGATGAAGCACCACAACCCCAATTACGAGGACGATAAGAGCGACGAGCAGAAGATATTCGCTGTGGTCGGCACCTTCTCGCTTTGAGAGATTCGATGGCGAACGCGGACTTGATTTGGGCATACGCTATGTCTTCTCCGGCTCGGTGCGGCGGGCTCGTACCGGCGATTGAGTCTAAAATCAGTTCAAGTTTTCGCTGGCTGGGCGGGCGCGCTGACAGGGTGAACTGGAACGTCGCTGAGGTCTGAGTAGTACCGGCTAGCGGAGACGGCCCCGACATCTAATATCCGCTACTTTACGTAAGCGCGCTATAGGAAAATACGGATTGAGCCTCTGCAGAATCCGGTATGTTGCGCCGCATCGGGCAAGGGAAATCTACGGATAAACTGCCCAGTTGATTCGCCTTGCCGTGAGCGGCAATAATTCAGTGTGCTCACAGTTTGGCGCAGTCCTCGCGTAAGGAACCCATGTGGCTGACAGTGTGAAAATCGATCCCGGCGCCATCGCGACCGCGAACGACAAGCGGCGGCTTGAACAGTTCGACGTGTTGATTGTGGGCGCGGGACTATCGGGAATCGGCGCGGCCTACCATCTGCAGACGGAATGCCCCGGCAAGACCTTCGTAATTCTGGAAGCGCGAAACGCGACCGGTGGAACATGGGACCTGTTCCGCTACCCGGGCATCCGCTCCGATTCCGACATGTTTACCTTGGGCTATCGCTTCCGCCCGTGGCGGGAGTCGAAGGCGATTGCCGATGGGCCCTCGATTCTGCGCTACATACGCGAAACTGCCACCGAGCACGACATCGACAGCAAAATTCGATTTGGGCATCACGTTACGCGGGCGTGCTGGTCATCAGAAGATGCTCGATGGATGGTCGAGGCAACCGACGCGAACGGCGAGGCCATTCAATTGGTCTGTAATTTTCTTTATATGTGCAGCGGTTACTACGACTACTCGGGAGGCTACATGCCGGGCTGGCCAGGAATGGAACGATTCCGCGGCCAGATCGTGCACCCGCAGAAATGGCCTGAGGATTTGAAATATCGCGGCAAGCGGGTTGTTGTGATCGGAAGTGGCGCAACGGCGGTGACGCTGGTTCCCGCGCTGACCGACGAGGCGGCGCACGTCACGATGCTGCAGCGGTCGCCCACTTACATCGTCGCTCGGCCTTCGCAGGACGTGATTGCCAATTTTCTGCGCAAGGTTCTGCCCGCGCGCGCCGCTTACGCCGTGGTGCGTTGGAAAAACGTGCTGATCCAAATGTACTTCTATAACCTCGCGCGGCGAAAACCCGAAAAAACGAAGAAAGGGATTCTGGCGCTGGTCGAGAAAGAGCTTGGTCCCGAATATGACGTGAACAAACATTTCTCGCCGCGCTACAACCCGTGGGATCAGCGCTTGTGCCTGGTTCCCGATGCGGACTTATTTGCCGCGATGCGCGCGGGCAAAGCTTCGATCGTCACGGATGAGATTGAGACGTTCACCGAAACGGGGTTGCGTCTATGTTCTGGCGGTGAGCTCGAAGCGGACATCATCGTGACCGCAACTGGATTGAGGCTGAAGCTGTTGGGCGGGTTGCAGATTATTGTCGATGGGGCGTCAGTCGAAATGTCGCGAACGCTTGGCTACAAAGGAGTGATGTTCAGCGACGTTCCGAACCTTGCCTCCGCTTTCGGGTATACAAATGCCTCGTGGACGCTGAAAGCGGATCTGACGGCTGCGTACGTTTGCCGCCTGCTGAATTACATGGACGAAAAAGGATTTGCATACTGCGTTCCGCGCAGGGGCGATTCGGACATCGTCGAAGAGCCGATGGTGAATTTCACGTCCGGATATTTTCAGAGGGCCAGCGCGATCCTTCCGAAGCAAGGATCCAAAAAGCCCTGGAAGCTTCACCAGAATTACGCGCTGGACACGCTGGCGCTGCGGCTTGGCAAAGTGGACGACGGCACGATGGAATTCACTCGCCGCAACGGCAATCGCGGGGTTTAAACGCACGCCTCGCGTTTTCGATTCCGCCACGTCGCAAACGTCGCTTTAGAAAAGCTGCGTTATTGAGAGACTTCTTTCACGGCCTCGACGATGTGGCGCGCGGAAATTCCGAACGCGTCCACCAACTCGTCCGGCTTGCCAGAATGCGGCATGCCGTTTACCGCGAGCAGCTTGAATTTCGAAGGCGCAGCTCCGGCTTCCGCCAGAGCGGTGAGAACGGCTTCACCGAGACCGCCTTCTGGCCAGTGGTCTTCCACGGTTACGAGACGTCCGCCCGTAGCTTTGATTTGTTCGGCTAACGCTTTGCCGTCGATCGGCTTGACGCAGTAAAGATCGATCACGCGAATCGCCGTGCCTTGCGATTTCAATTGATCGGCGGCTTTCAGCGCTTCGTGCAGCGTGATGCCGGCGCCGACTACCGTCACTTTATCCTGCGCGCTTTGTCGCGGGACCTTGAATCCAGGCAGAGGAAACTTCTCGTCTTTTGAATAGAGAATCGCGGTCTTGGGACGCGACGTGCGGAGATAATTGATGCCGGGACGGCGCGCCATCATTTCCGTCAAGCGCTCGGTGGAAATCGCGTCGGAAGGATAAAGCACAGCCGAGCTGTGAACGGCGCGCATCATGGCGATATCTTCGAGCGCCATTTGCGACGGGCCATCCTCGCCGATCGAGACGCCGCAATGCGAACCGCACAGATTGATATTCGCGCGGCTGATGGCGGCCATGCGCACCTGGTCATACGCGCGCGAGTGGAAGCAGGCGAACGTATCGAGGAACGGAACTTTACCGCGTGCCGCCAGACCGACGCCGACGCTGATCATATTTTGTTCGGCGATGTATCCCTGGCAGAAGCGGTCGGGGTAGGCGTCGCCAAAAAATTCCGAGAAAGTTGAATTCTTCACGTCGCAGGAAACCGCGACGACGTGCGGATTCACCGCGCCGAGACGCTTGAGCGCAAAGCCATAGGCTTCGCGTGTGGCAACTGGCTTTCCCGCTTCGTACTCCGGCGCAGGCGGCGCGGGAAAATCAGGAGGCGTGGGCAGAGGTTTGCGCTCGTAGGATTTTCCGGGATCGGGCGGAACTACGGGCGGGGTGCCACCTTGTTCGGCGATGGCGCGAGCGAGTTGTTCCTTCGAGAACGGTTTGCCGTGCCAGCCCATTTTGCCGGCAACTTCGGCGAAGCCGTGGCCCTTGATCGTGCGCGCGAGAATCGCCTGCGGCCGGCCTTTCGTCGCTTTTGCGCGATCGAGCGCCGCGAGAACCGCGGAAACATCGTGGCCGTCGATCACTTCGGTCGCAAAACCTTCGGACTCGAACTTTTTGCGATACGTTTCCATATCGTGCTGATACATCGTGGGCTCGCTCTGGCCCAGCGCATTGACGTCTGCAATTACCGTCAGGTTGTCGAGCTTGTAGTGGCCGGCGAATTCCGCCGCTTCCCAGATTTGTCCTTCGGCCATTTCTCCATCGCCGAGCAGGACGTAAACGCGCGTATCGCTCTTATCCATGCGCGCCCCGATTGCGAGTCCAGAGCCAACGGAAAGTCCCTGGCCCAGAGAGCCGGTGGCCGCGTCGACACCGTGAATGCGCGGCGTGGGATGGCCTTCGAGTTCACTCGAGAATTCGCGCAGCGTCATCACGCGCGAAACGGGAAACACGCCCGCTTCCGCAAGCGCGGAATAGAGCACCGGCGCAGCGTGGCCTTTCGACAGGACGAAGCGGTCGTCGTTATTTGAATTGGCATTCTTGGGATCGAACTTCATGGCGTAGAAAAATATTCCAGCCATGAGTTCTGCTGCGGACATACAGGAGGTCGGGTGGCCCGAACCAGCAGCCGTGGTGGACATCATCGAATAAATGCTCAAAAGACGCGCTTTTTGCTTGATGGTTTCAACCGTGGCTTGCGACGGCCCTGCGGGGGATGTAACGCTCATGGCAGCTCCTTGAAAATTCGTAGTGGAAACCTAATCTTACCCGTTTCAGTTGCCGTCTGCGAACCAGTTTCTTTCTGTATCGGCTGAACCATTGCGGAGCATGAAAGACGATTGCAATTCCGGTGCGCGAAACGTAGATTTGTCGCGCTGGCACAAGGGGATATTCATGGATGCGATTTCGATCACTGTAAATGGCAAGGCGCAGTCGGTGGAAGTAACGCCCGATACGCCGCTGCTTTGGGTGCTGCGCGATACGCTCGGTCTTACGGGCACCAAATTCGGCTGCGGCATGGCACTCTGCGGTGCGTGTACTGTACATGTGGATGGCGAGGCGACTCGCTCGTGTACTACGCGGATCTCGGCGGTGGCCGGCAGAAATATCACCACGATCGAAGGGCTTTCCGCCGATGGACACCATCCCGTGCAAGCGGCGTGGCTCGATCAACAGGTGGCGCAGTGCGGTTATTGCCAGGTGGGCATGATCATGACGACGGCCGCGCTGCTGGCGAAAAATCCGAAGCCAAGCGACGCGGACATAGACGATGCGCTCGGCGGCCACATCTGCCGCTGCGGAACGTACCAGCGAATTCGCGCGGCCGTGCATGAAGCCGCGGCGAAACATACGGCACAACTGACCGGCGCTGGAGAGACGCGATGAGCGCTGGGGCTGGAAAGTTAGCGCGAGTTTCACGACGCGATTTCCTCAAAGTTGGCGCCGCGGGAAGCGCGAGTCTGGTGATCGGCTTCTATTGGGGCCACCCATCGCAGGCCAGCGCTGCCGCCGATGCGGCGAAAGATTTCGCGCCGAATGCGTATATCGAAATTCATCCGAACGGCGAAATTCGGCTGATCGCGGCGCGATCGGAGATGGGCCAGGGCGTTCGAACGTCGATGACGATGATACTCGCGGAGGAACTGGACGCGGATTGGTCGAAGATCAAAGTGGAACAGGCTGTGGCTACGTCCGAATTGAAGTATGGCGACATGACGACCGGCGGAAGCGAGAGCGTGCGCAGTTCGTGGGATCCGCTCCGAAAGGCTGGCGCCACAGCGCGCGACATGCTCGTTACCGCAGCGGCGCAAACGTGGGGCGTGCCGGCGAGCGAGTGCAGTGCGATTGGCGGGAGCGTGATCGAACACAGGAAATCGTCGCGGCGGTTGGGATATGGCGCGCTCGTTGGAAAAGCTGCGGCGCTGCCTGTTCCCAAAGATGTGCCGCTGAAAGACGCGAAGGATTACCTCATTCTCGGTACCTCGAAGCCGCGCGTTGACGGCGGGCCGATCGTGATTGGCGAAGCGCACTACGGCATCGACACGAAAGTTCCGGGCATGTTGTACGCGGTGGTCGCTCGTCCGCCGGTATTCGGCGGGCGCGTGAAGAAATTCGACGCGGAAAAGGCGCAGGCTGTGCCGGGCGTAAAGAAGGTCATTGAGGTTCAGGCAGTCGAGATGCCGCCGCTCTTCGGCGAAGAGCGGCCGGCGAATTCCGGGCATCAGCACTATTTGTGGGGCGGAGTCGCGGTGGTCGCCGATTCCACCTGGCAGGCAATTGCCGGCCGGAAAGCTTTGTCGATTGACTGGGACCCCGGCGCGGGTGCGGAAGAATCGAGCGAGAAGCAGCGCGCAGCGTGCGCGGAAATGGTGAAGGGCTCGGGCAAAGAGTTGCGAAAGATTGGCGATCCGGCAAAAGCGTTCGATGGTGCTGCGAAGAAAATCGAAGCGGAATACGAATTGCCATTCGTGGCGCATACAACGATGGAGCCGCCGAACTGCACAGCTTATGTGCGCGACGGCAAGTGTGAAGTGTGGGCGCCCACTCAAAATTCCGGCGGGATGGCTACGGCGCTCGCCAGCGCGTTGGGAATTCCAGCTGCTGCGATCACGATTCACATTACTTTGCTGGGGGGCGGCTTCGGGCGCCGGTTGAATATCGACTACGGTGTGGAAGCGGCGCTGATTTCGAAAGCCGCGGGCGCGCCAGTGAAAGTGATCTGGACGCGCGAGGATGATGTGCGCCACGATTTCTATCGCCCGATGAGCCACCATCGCCTGCGCACGGGCCTGGATGCGCAAAATCAGATTGCCGCGTGGATGCACCACATCGCAGCACCTACAACAGATGGCGTGTACGTCGGCGGCGACCTTCCGGACGTGGGCGGCACAGAAGTGGCCGGAACAGGATTGCCCGGTGGCGTCGTTCCGAATTACCTGCTTGAGTTCAGCTTTTTGCACACGCGCGTGCCACGCGGGTACTGGCGCGGTGTCGATCCCACCTGGAATAACTTCGTGGTGCAGAGTTTCATCGATGAGATCGCCGCCGCCACGGGCAAAGATCCGCTCGAGCTGCGGCGTGAACTGATCGCTACGAAGGCGAAGCCGGAAGCGGGCAGCGGCGATCAGCCGCCGGTGGATGTAGCGCGGCTGCGCCATGTCCTCGATCTCGCGGCGGAAAAATCCGGCTGGGGAACTCCGCTGGCAAAGGGGCGCGGTCGCGGAGTTGCAGCGATAGCGGGATGGGGCACCTATCTGACGTACGTCGCCGAAGTGACGGTTGCAAATGATGGCAGCGTGAAGCTGGATCGCGTCGTTTGCGCGATTGATTGTGGGCAGGTGATCAATCCGGATATGGTGAAGGCGCAGGTGGAGGGCGGTCTTGTGTTCGGATTGACCGCGGCGCTGTTCGATGAAATCACGATCGAGGGTGGCCAGACGCAGCAAAGCAATTTCAATAATTACCCGATGATGCGCATCAACGATATGCCACGCGTAGAAGTTCACATCGTGCCGAGCCACGAATCGCCCGGTGGATGCGGCGAGCCGCCGGTGCCGTCGATTGCGCCGGCTGTGGCGAATGCGATCTTCGCGGCGACTGGGAAGCGATTGCGCCGGCTGCCTTTTCAGACCGGGGAGCTTGCCAAAGCTTAGCTTCGAGTTGTTTTGAACGGTCCTACATGCCAAATACCGCCTATTAGAAATTCCTAAGGGATTGATTTCGCTGCACTTGCTGAGAGCTTTAATCGCGGAACCGTGGATTAAAAATTGCGGTGAGAGGGTGGTAGCCGACATGGACGGCTATTGAAGCTCCTTTGAACTCGAGCTACCTTCCTGGCTCATTTTTCCCTGCGCCAGTTTCATGAAAGCCTCATAGGTGGGAAGCTGTTGCATGGAGGTGGGTTGCATGAGGCGAGGGTTGCATGAGGCGAGGGTTGCATGAGGCGAGGGTTGCATGAGGCGAGGAGGCGGTATGGCTTTCAGTGATGGCACGGCACAGGTGCGGGCTGCGCGGGCGGGTCTGAGACCCGCCCCTACGGCACGAGGCGGAGGCGAAGTGCTTCGGTTTGACGGTAATAGATTTGACGAGTAACAGAGAAGAGGAGGAAACACGACGGGGTGCGCAGGTCGCTACGCCGGCTGGCGACCGGGTCGCGTATGCGAAAGGTCGGCGCCTCTTGCTTCTCTTCCGCTCACCGTGACGATCGCGACGAGGATCGCAACGATCAAGACAGTCCAGGCCAAGACAGGCGCAAAGTTCCCGCCGTAATGCTGCTCCGCTAACTTCGCTTGAATCACGGAATTGCGCGACGACAGCAGATTACCCAGTTGATATGCGAAGCCCGGAAAGGTGGCGCGCACCGCCGGAGGGGAAAGTTCGTTTAAGTGCGCGGGAATCACTCCCCACGCGCCTTGCACCATGAATTGCATCGCGAAGCCGCCGAGAGCCAACAGCGGAGCCGTGTGTGAAAAGGCCCATAGGGGGATGACCGGGATTGTAAGGAGGGCTGCAATCACGATGGTCTTGCGGCGTCCTATATGCTCCGACCAGGCACCGAACAAAATGCCACCCAGCAGTGCGCCGACGTTGTAGATGATCGCGACCTTGCTCACCGTAGCGGGCGAAAATTCGTGATTTTTCTGTAGAAACGTGGGGTAAAGGTCCTGTGTGCCGTGGCTAAACGAATTAAATGCAAACATCAGCAGCACGAGAAATAAGAAGCTGCCGATATACTTACGGACATCGTTGCCGATCCGGTGGTACGCGTACGCAACACCTACAATCAATGCGAGCGTGAGGCAGCCACCAATGTAAGCACGCGGATCTCTGCCCACAGAGCTCAATCGGATGCCTGCAAGCATCAGTAGTCCCAGGAAAACGAAACTGACGAGATATCTGTGAAAGTCCTTGCTGAGGCTATCCTTGGGAATCCGCGTGACTCGCCCGGCGAGCCACGCGGGCGATTCTTCCACTTTCGTGCGGATGTAGATAATCAGAAATGCCGGAAGCGCGCCGAGGACAAACATGCCGCGCCAGCCGATGTAGGGGAACAATAAGCCGTAGGACAAAGCTGCGAGCAAATAACCGACCACATATCCCTCTTGCAGCAGCCCGGAAAAGAATCCGCGTCCTTTCGCTGGCAGAGTTTCAAAAGCAAGCGCGGCACCCACGCCCCATTCGCCGCCCATCGCCACGCCGAAGCACGCACGCATGATCAGAAACACCTTCAGTGAAGGGGCAAAAGCAGAGGCAAGTTCAAAGACTGAGTAGGCGATGATGTCGAGCATCAGCGTGGGGCGGCGTCCGAAGCGGTCGGCCATCAGGCCGAAGAGGAACGCGCCGACGGGACGCATCGCGAGCGTGAGGAAAATTGCTTCGGCGATGGCGGAAACTTTGGTTTGAAATTCGCCGGCAATCGCGCTGACACAGAAAATCAGGATGAAAAAATCGAAGGCGTCGAGTGACCAGCCAAGGAAGCAGGCGATGAAAGTGTTGCGTTGAACGGGGGTGAGGCTTCTGAAATTTCCGAGCATGCTCACGGTCGGCTCCCGTGGCGCAACTTTGGCGATACTAGCATATCGGCGACGTGCGCTACCTGCTCCATCTCGCGCACGTCGTGGACGCGAACGATATGCGCGCCCTGCAGAATGCACGCTGTGACGGCGGCTGCGGTGCCAAATGCTCTCTCGTTTTCGGGTATGCCTCCGAGTGTGCGGCCGATGAAGCCCTTGCGCGATGGACCTATAAGAATCGGAAAGCCGAGGCGCGCGAGTTCCGGGAGGCGGGCGATCAGGTCGTAATTCTGGGCGAAGCTTTTGCCGAAACCGATGCCAGGATCGAGAACTAGCTGGGATTTTGGGACTCCCTTGCGAGCGGCTAGTGCGACGGCTTTTTTCAAGCCCTGCGTGACATCGCGCATCGCATCACGTGCGAAGGATGACTTCTGCATCGTTCGGGGTTCACCGCGCATGTGCATCAGAATGAGGGGCAGCTTGCGACGTCGGGCAACTTCGGCGATGCGCGGATCGCGGCGTAGCGCTGTCACGTCGTTGATGATTTCTGCGCCGGCTTCGGCTGCGGCCTCCGCGACTTCGGACTTGTTCGTATCAATCGAAATTGGAATTTTGAGGCGGCCGCTAAGCATGTTCAATACGGGAATCACCCGGCGTAGCTCTTCGTCCGCGGCGAGCCATTCGGCGCCGGGGCGCGTGGATTCGCCGCCGATGTCGATGATGTCGGCGCCGTCGCGCTCCATCTCGATTGCTCGGGTGGCAGCGGCTTTCGCATCGAGATGCAAACCGTCGCCTGAGAAACTATCGGGCGTGACGTTGATGACTCCCATCAGCAGCGTGTGCTCGCCGAGGACAAGCGTGCGGGACGGCAGCCGCAGGCGGAATTTCTTTCGGGTAATCATTTGTTGAAATTGGGGCGCTGAATCAAGAGCGTTATTGAACCACGGTTCGGACTGAAGGATAAGAGCAAGAGGCCAGGCTTTCGCATTTTGACCGTTCTTTGTTCCTTGGCTAGGGCGCAACTGCGGGAGCGTAGTAGGCAGCGCGATGGATGGTCGTTGCGCCTGGATGGGCGATCACTTCGACGCGCAGGCGATGCCAGCCTGCGTGATTTGACGGGTTGGCTTCGGGATAGTAGCCGAGCGTGTATTCGGCGCCGATGCGTTGAGCGATGCGGCGGAAAATATCGGCGAGGGTTGCGGAATCCCTCAGAAAATACAGCTGGCCGCCGGAGCGACGAACCAATTCAGCAAGATAAAGCGTGTAGGCGGGCACGCCGGATTTCGGAGCTTCGGAAACGAGTAGAGACGAATCCTGGCGGGTCGCGAGCCATTCGGGCGTCATGATTCTGGGGCGGGGTTCCGTGGACACAGCGAATACTTGAATATCCGCGGCGGCGAGGGTGCGCGCGAGATCTTCGAACGTGAGGCGATTATTCGGCTGGCCGGGCCTTGGTGCGGCAGTTGCGGGGTCGAGCGTCAGGCCGAGGCCGCTGTCCTGCCCGTCGGTGAGCAGCACGATCGCTTTGCGGCCTTCACGCCCGCCGAGAAATACTTTCGCCGCGGTGAGATAGACGGCCTGGTAGATATTCGAGCCGCCCACGTCGCCTAAGAGTTGATGCACGTCCACGCGATCGATGCCGCGGCGAATCAGCTCACGGTCACTCGAAAAATCAGCTTGCAGATATGTGTGCGCGGAGAAGTCCACCACGGCGACCTGGTCGGCCGGCGCCAGGCCATCCACGAGCGCGAGCGCGGCGCGCTTCATTTCATCGGAATCGCGAAGAACGCTAGGGCTTGCATCGATCACCAGGGCGACGCTGGCTGGTTCGGTTCCGGTTGCAAAATAGGCGATCTGCTGCGCGGCTCCGTCCTCGTAGATGCGGAAATCGGAACGCTTCAAGTCGGTGATGGCAGTGCCATCGGAATTAAAAACGCTGCAGGTGACCGGAACGATTTGCGAAGTGACACGAATCGCTGGTGCGGGCGAATGCGTGGCGGTCGAATTATCATTGCCCTTGCCGGCCGCTGACGAGTACAGCTCACCGGTTGCGGGATCGCGCTGCCATGTGGCGTCGATGTCCAGTTGCCGAGGTTTAGGCAGCTTCTTCTTCTGCTCGCTGGATTTTTGCCGCGGGACCTGCTGAGCTGAAATAACCGGGAGCGGAGACTGAACAGCTGCTGCGGAGATCACCAAAAAAAACCACGTCAGCAAATTAGGGAAGCGGGTGAGACGCCGTGGCCCTGGTCGCCGCTCGGCTAATACCGGAGCTCTCTGCATTCGCGATTCAATCGAGATCGAAATCGCGGAGCGGCTTTTCGACGGGGCCGTCTTTGGCTTTCTTCAAGCCTTCGGCAAATTTTCGGGCGAGAACGTCTTCCTTGGATTTTTCGGCTTCGACGGAGGCGCGAAACTTTGCTTCGACCGCTTCAGTCTGCTGGCGCAAGAGTCTCGCGGTGTCGTCAAGATCAACGGACGATGGAGGCTTGGGCGGCGGAACGTGCGAGAGCACCACTCCGAGGTCGCGATCAAGAGTGAGCTTCGCGTGGCAGCAGGGGCAATCGGTTTCAAAGGTTTCTTTATGTTCGCGCGCCATGAAGGCATTTTACGCCAATTTGAATGGTTCCGCGCATAACAGCCGTGAAATGGAGATAAAAAAAAGGCGCCCTGGAAAATACAGAGCGCCGTCGAAAAAGCTAAGTAGAAACCGAAGTTTAAGCAGGAGCCGGTTTCTCGCCTTTCGCGAGGCCGGGAAGTGGCCGCGGTTCGGGTCGCAACGTAAGCTGTGGCTCTCGTGCGGTAACCGGCGGAGCGGCCGGGGGAGGCGGTGGCGGCTTCTCTGGAAGCGGCTTGCCTTCCATCAGGAGTTTGAGTTCGGTGGCGTCAAGCACTTCGCGATCCAGCAACGCTTGCGCCACACGCTCGAGCGCATCCTTATAGGTGTCCAGAATATTCTTCGCCTTCGCGTAGCCGTTGTTGATGATGGCGCGAACCTCACCATCAATCTTGATCGCGGTGTCTTCGGAATAATCGCGGTGCTGCGCGATTTCGCGGCCGAGGAAAATTGCTTCTTCCTTCTTGCCGAATGTGAGCGGGCCAAGCGGGCTCATTCCCCACTCGCAGACCATCTGGCGTGCGATTTCAGTGGCGCGCTCGATGTCGTTACCGGCGCCAGTGGTGATGTGGTGCAGGAACATTTCCTCGGCCACGCGTCCGCCCATCAGTACGGCGAGCTGCGATTCGAGGAATTCTTTCGTATAGGTGTGCTTGTCGTCGATAGGAAGTTGCATCGTGACGCCCAGCGCCATGCCGCGCGGGATGATCGTCACTTTGTGCAGTGGATCGGCGCCCGGCGTCATCGCGGCGACGAGAGCGTGGCCAGCCTCATGGTACGCCGTGTTGCGCTTCTCTTCGTCGGACAGAATCATGGAGCGGCGCTCGACGCCCATGAGCACTTTGTCCTTCGACATCTCAAAATCAAACATGGTGACAAGCTTGCGATTCTGGCGCGCCGCCCAGAGAGCAGATTCGTTCACAAGATTCGCGAGGTCGGCGCCCGAAAATCCGGGAGTGCCGCGCGCGATCACAGAGAGATCGACATCGTCCGAAAGAGGCACCTTACGAGTGTGCACGCGCAGGATTTCTTCGCGGCCCTTCACGTCCGGCCGCGGCACGACCACGCGCCGGTCGAAACGGCCCGGGCGCAGAAGCGCCGGGTCGAGAACGTCTGGCCGGTTCGTAGCGGCGATTAAAATCACGCCTTCGTTCGACTCAAAGCCGTCCATTTCGACGAGCAGCGCGTTCAAGGTCTGCTCGCGCTCGTCATGACCACCACCGAGGCCTGCGCCACGATGACGGCCAACCGCGTCGATTTCATCTATGAAAATGATGCAAGGAGCGTTCTTTTTGCCCTGCTCGAAAAGATCGCGAACGCGGCTGGCGCCCACACCGACAAACATCTCAACGAAATCTGAGCCGGAAATCGAGAAGAACGGAACATTCGCTTCGCCGGCAATCGCCCGAGCAAGTAGAGTCTTGCCAGTTCCCGGAGGCCCGACGAGCAACACGCCCTTCGGAATGCGACCGCCAAGCTTCTGGAATTTCTGCGGATCTTTCAGGAAGTCGATAATTTCGTAGAGCTCTTCCTTGGGCTCGTCAATTCCAGCCACGTCTTTGAACGTCGCCTTCTTCTGCTGCGCCGTAAGCAAACGCGCGCGCGACTTCCCGAAGCTGAGCGCCTTGTTTCCGCCGGCCTGCATCTGCTTCATCATGAAAATCCAGAACGCGACGAGAAGCATCAGCGGCGCGAAATTCACAATGAAGGTGAGCCAGTCCGCGTTCTTCACTTCCGCGTAGTTGTAGCGGACTCCCTTCTCCTGCAGCGTCTTGGTAATATCGGGAATCGCGGTGTTCGCAATCGTCACATTGCGGAACTTGGCACCGTCGCGATAGTCGCCCTTCAACTCCGCGCTGTTGGGAGAAAGAAGAATCGTGACTTCCTTAACCTTTCCTTGATCGAGGTTCGCCAGGAAGTTGGTGTAGTTGGAGTCTTCTTCCTTCACCGACTGGCTGGTCCCGGACGCCATTCGCCACAAAACCACCGCGAGCAAAATCATTAAAAGCCAAAATAAAATAGTGCGGACTGTTGAGTTCACCTTGTTACCTCACCCTCTTGAAGCCCTGAAACCCTCTTTTGAAACCTTCGAAGCTGGAAGTCGCTACTACCTTAGATGCGCGCGAGAGCCGCGAGTATGCACGCGAGCAATTCGCCTCGCCAGCAGCTAACTCGAGCCGCATCAAAGGCTTTCTTCCTCGATTAGCAAACCCACCCTCGTATTCTCGCGGACGCAAAATTCTTCCGCGGGCGCCATCCCGCGAGCCCAAATCACTTGCCCCGCACTTTCAAGCACGGGCCAGTGAACGCGTTGCTGGCGTGGGACTCGCTCTGCCTGGAACATCTGCTTGAGCTTCTGGCTCTGTCGGTGGCCGCGCGGTCGATAGGAGTCGCCCGGCCGCCAACTCCGTAGAAGCAAAGGCGAGCGAAGTCTTCCGGCGTCAAAGGCGCCGCTGTCAGTTTTAGTGTCGCTCTCCAATAGAGGCCAGTCAACTATTTTCAGGCGGAAGCAGGTTGCGAGTTCCGGCACAGCCACCGTCGTGGCACCGCGATCGGGCAGGTCCACCACATATTGATACGAAGGCGGCCCAGTTTTGGTTTCCTGGTGGAAGGAGGCTCGATGTTGCCGGTCGTATTCCTGTTTGACGCTTTCCTGGCTGATGCGCGAAAACGTGATGTCGTCGAATACGCGCTCGACGGCGATTCTTCCCGGTAGACGCAATCTTTTGCCGCTCGTCGATTGCGCAGCCAGGCGGATCACTTGGTCTACGTGGCGCGCGGAAAGTTCGCGGCGATCCCCACGTACCTTTTCATAGAGACGGCGAATGAGCCGTTCGGTAAGCGCCCGCGTGGACTGGAGAGCGGCCTGCTCGCCATGGTGCACTAATGCGAGCGGCGATAGAAGATCGCTCGCCCCGATCGACAGCGTCTTGTGGGAGTGTGAGTTGCTGGTGATCGTGGCGCATTTCGCGAGCCGATCTTCAACCAACGCCAACCAAAACGATTCTTCTTCTCTCGCGAAACGGGCGAGATCGCCGAGGTGCTGGACGACTGCTGGCGAGAAATCCCGCTCGAGAATCGGCAACAGCTGCGCTCGAATCCGAGCGCGAAGTCGAGTCTGATCCGCATTCGACGCATCTTCGCGCCATTCCTGGGCACGCAGATGCAGATATTCGCGCAACTCTTGGCGACGAATATGGAGGAGCGGGCGGACAATCGTGCCTCCGCTCGGCGAATCAACAATCGGATAGATGCTGGCCAAACCGGTGAGTCCGGTTCCGCGGACGATGTGTCCGAGAACAGTCTCCGCCTGGTCGTCTGCGGTGTGGGCAACCGCAATGCAGGTCGCTTTTTGACTGGCCAGGATGCGCTCGAAAAATCCGTAGCGCAAATGCCGAGCGGTCTCTTCAATGTTGCTTGTGTTCAGCGTCGCCGCAGCTCGCACGTCTTCGCGTGTGCTCACAAATTCCAGCCCGCGTGCCCGCGCCAATTTCTCGACGAAGCTAGCATCATGATCGGAGTCTGCGCCTCGGAGCATATGGTCGAAATGAATCACGAGAAGCGTAACGCCGAGTTCGTCTCGAAGTGATTCGAGCAAACGCAGCAGCGCCACGGAATCGGCGCCGCCGGAAACGGCAACGCCAACACGATCACCGGCCGACGCCATCCGCGATTGGCGAATGAAATCGAGCACGCGCTGTTCGAGTGCTGTACGCATAGATGGATTGTACCGAGTTTGAACTCTGATTGGTCCCTATCGTAGCAGTCGCGCCGAAAGGGGTCGAGGGCGGGGCGGCCGGATCTTCCGCGCGGTTGAAACCCGCGAGGCTAGGTGCGATCAGCAACCTGCTGCGTAAACAGATCCCGGCTGTATGAAATTCGCCTGTCGAGAGCGACCGCGGCGAAGTGCGAGCAGCTCTGGCGTTCTCGTTCGGTCCACGGACCGAAGCCGGGAATCAGGAACGTCGAGAAATATTTCATGACGCGAAGCAAGCCGTAATAGGTCCCAACGGCGCGAATCTCGGTCTCGTCATCGCCCTGCTCGGGGCACAAGTGCACAAGTTGGACGAGCTTCGAGAAGTCGTCCGCGCCGACGCTGCGATTGGCGATGCCACTGACCTCGCGTACCCGGTCCGACAATTCAACCTTGCGGCTGACCGCCAGAACCGACCGGCAGTACGACACGAAGAACTGCAGGAATACAGCAACCGATATGACGCAAATAAGTGCTGCTGCCATTATCGAGCCCTCGCTACCAACCGAGCCGTTGCAAGCCTCGAATCTTCTGATACTTTTGCGAAAGTGTAAGCCCAGGCGATGGGCAGCCAGACTCCCATTATCGGTGGAACCCAGCGGAGAACGGCGGGCTGCAGGACGGGAAATAGATTCCGTAGCGCATACGTACATGCCGTCGCGCTGAAATAGACGCCCAGTGCCAGAACCATCTGAATGAGCCGAGTGCGAGTTTCGCGCAGCTTCAGGATGGCGCCCCACAGAAGATACGTGAGGACCATTCCCACAAAATGCAGATTTTGGCCCAACTCCACCACGAAGTGCGTCGTCAGATGACTGCGGTTCTCATGAACCACTATGTAAGAGAAAAGCGCCGTGGCCAGCAAGAGCAGCGCGGCGGCCCCACGGATATAGCCGCTCACATTCATCTCGCTGAACGTTTGCTGGTAGAACTGGATGATGGTCCAGAACAGCAAAATGATTAGAAGGTTTTCCGTGTAGTAGTAGCAGTAGAAATACTGCGGGGAGGAAAAGCCGAACCGCGCTATGCACAAGTACTGAATGCAGTTCACGGAAGCGACGGAAAACAAATAGATTGTTAAGGATAGATAGCGAATAAACTCTTTTCGATAGATCACGCACACGACAACGCCGATTTCGACGAGGAAACCTACGATCCAAAGTGCGTAATCAATTGGGCCAAGCATTCAAACCTGTTTCCGAGGCCTGACCCACCAGCTCCCGCTATCGCGGGATCCTGTCTCCGACTACCAGGGAGACGGCGGCATCGGTGCGCTGCTGTTCGCCCAAGGCGAAGGCGGCATCGGTGCACTGCTGTTGGCTACCAGCCAGGGCGTTGGCGGCATTGGTGCACTGCTGTGCGCCCAAGGTGTAGGCGGCATCGGTGCACTGCTGTGCGCCCAAGGTGTAGGCGGCATCGGTGCACTGCTGTGCGCCCAAGGTGACGGCGGCATCGGTGCGCTGCTATTCGCCAGTGCTTTAAGACCCATCGCACTGGTCAAAACCAGCAGAACCAACACAACCACAAGCGACCACTTAGACATTGACCCCTCCGAGTAGTGAAACTACGCGGGGGAGTCTATAAGCGGTCTCTTGCCGTCAAGAGGGGAATTTTAGGGGCGTGTGTCTAAACGGTACACACCCCTCCCTCTCTGGCCAAGCCAGAGCCTCTACGAATTGTCGAGGGTGAAAGTAGCGTTCGGAACCGGTGCGGTCAATGTTACGAAGGTACTACCATTTCGGGACTTTCAGATACGAGCCTCGCAGAGTGTTTCACAACGGAACAGGTCATTTACGCAATAAGACAGGCTTCATTCGTTCATGCGGCCGTTGCGTTTATGCGGCCGTTATGTGCTCGAAAATTGACACCCGGCATAAATCGAATTATTCTTTAGTCTCTGATGTTTGCCTCCTTCTATTAGCGATTCTCTCCCGCCCGCTACTGGGCGCTGAAGCTTGTCCTTGTTTGTCCCGACTCCTGTAACCCGTGTTCCCGCATCTATGAGGCTGTTATATGGCGAAATTGACGCTGTTTGAAAAACTAGATCGAATCGAATCGCGCTACGACGAAATGACGGGCGAGCTTTCGGCCGGTGCTGTTACTGACACAGACCGATTCCAGAAGCTCGCCAAGGCGCATTCCGATCTCGGCTTGATCGTCGCGAAATACCGCGAGTGGAAAGACGTTCAGCATGCGCTCGAGGGTGCGAAGCAGTTGTACGCCGAGTCAACCGACGCCGAAATGAAACAAATGGCGCATGACGAGCAACGTGAACTGGAAGCGCGCCTCGCACCTGTCGAACGCGAATTGAAGCTTCTGCTCATCCCCAAGGACCCGAACGATGAAAAGAACGTGATCGTGGAAATTCGCGCCGGCACGGGCGGTGATGAAGCTTCGCTATTCGCGGCTGAACTCTTCCGGATGTATTCGCGCTACGCCGAATCGGAGGGATGGAAGGTGGAAATTCTGGACAGTTCGCCGTCGTCGATCGGCGGAATGAAAGAAGTGGTCGCCGCCATTCAAGGTAAAAAGGTTTATTCCAAGCTGAAATACGAGAGCGGCGTCCATCGAGTCCAGCGCGTCCCGGCTACCGAGCAGCAGGGCCGCATTCACACCTCTGCGGCCACCGTGGCTGTGCTACCGGAAGCGGAAGACATCGACATCAAAATCGAAGCAAAAGATCTTCGCATCGATACCTTCTGCTCTTCCGGGCCGGGCGGACAATCCGTGAATACCACTTACTCCGCCGTGCGCATCACTCACATCCCGAGCGGACTCGTCGTCTCGCAGCAGGACGAAAAATCACAAATCAAGAATCGTGCGAAAGCGATGCGCGTGCTGAGGTCTCGTTTATACGAAGCAGAGCAAGAGAAACAGCACGCTGCGCTCGCTGCCGAACGAAAAGGCCAGATTAAGACCGGCGATCGCTCCGAAAAAATTCGCACGTACAACTTCCCGCAGAACCGCATCACCGATCATCGCATCAACTTCACGCTCCACCAGCTCACCGAAGGCATGGACGGAAAGATCGGCCCGCTGGTCGATTCACTCGTTACGCATTTCGAATCGGAGCGTCTCAATGAGGAGCTTGACGAATCGTGATCGCGCCCGCATCTGCTATGGACTCGCGCGCTGCATTACGACAGGCGATGACGACTCTCCGCGCCGCGGAAGTTCCTTCGCACACGCTAGCAGCTGAACTGCTTCTCATGCACGTCCTGGGGCGCGACCGCGCGTGGATCTACACCCATCCAGAAGACACGCTCGAGCCGGCGGCCATCAATCGCTATTTCGCTCTGGTCGCGCGTCGTGCGGCCGGCGAACCAACGCAATACCTCACCGGCAAGCAGGAATTCTGGGGGCTTGAATTTGACGTTACGCCAGCCGTGCTAATCCCGCGCCCGGAAACGGAACATGTTGTCGAAGTCGCCCTTGAACGCCTCGGGGCGCGCGGGATCAAGATCAATATGACGACCGGCCTTCCAAGTCCACCACTCAAAATCGCCGATGTGGGTACCGGTTCAGGATGCATCGCCGTGGCGCTCGCGCACGAGTTGCCGCATGCCGAAGTTCTTGCGACGGATATTTCTGTGCCGGCACTCGAAGTTGCGCGGCTCAACGCGTCTCGTTATGGCGTCGGCGACCGCGTTCTCTTCCTGCAAACGGATTTGCTCGAGTCTGTAAATGAAGCAAACTCGCTTGATCTCATCGCCAGCAATCCTCCTTATGTTGCGCGCAATGAAGCACACCAGCTTCCGCGCGAAGTGCGCGAACACGAGCCGGCCTCGGCGCTGTTTAGCGGTCCGACTGGCGCTGAAATCTATCCCCGCCTTGTCGAACAAGCTGCCTCATTGTTGCGGCAGAAAGGAATTTTGGTGCTCGAGCTTGGATACAATTCGCTCAAGCACGTGCGCCCTCTGCTGTACGGCCAGGCTGCGTGGGTGAACGTCAGCGTGACCAACGATTTGGCGGGCATTCCGCGTGTGATCGCTGCGGAACGATCCTGAACCGCGCGCTCGGAGTGCACATTTCGATCCGCCCGCGCCGTTCCAGGCTCCTCGTTGTATAGTTGCTTCACAGGATGGCGATGCCGAAGCTGGCCCAGTTCCGCGCCAAGCACGACGCCCCGCTGCAAGTCTCCGCGGATTCTCCCGCTTCGATTCTGCATATTGATATGGACGCATTCTTTGTTTCAGTTGAGCTGCTGGCTCGACCGGAACTGCGCGGCTTGCCCGTAGTCGTAGGCGGCCAACGCGATCAGCGCGGCGTGGTTTCCGCCGCGAGTTACGAAGCAAGGAAATTCGGTATCCACTCGGCGATGCCGCTCCGTACCGCCGCAAAGCTCTGCCCCCAAGCCATATTTCTCGATGGTCACCATCAGCTCTACGGCGAATGGAGCGATCGCGTCGCCACGATTCTCGGAAAGTTTTCGCCGGTAGTAGAAATGGCTTCGATTGATGAAGCCTACCTCGACCTCGCTGGAACCGAGCGCATGCACGGACCGCCACTCGCAGCCGCTCATAAGCTATTACTCGAAATCACCGCGACTACGAGCCTGCCGTGCTCTGGCGGACTCGGCGCCACGCGCCTTGTCGCAAAAGTGGCTAGCGATCAGGCTAAGCCGCGAGGCCTCGTCTGGGTGGCTCCGGGAAGCGAAGCAGCATTTCTCGCGCCGCTAGCTGTGCGCAGAATTCCTGGGATCGGCAAAGTCACCGAGGCCGCCCTGAAATCGCTCGGTATCGACACGGTGGGCCAGCTGCAAAAAGTTCCGCTCGAGCAATTGGAAGAAACTTTCGGCCGCTGGGGTACCGCGCTCTTCCGCAAAGCCCATGGAATCGATTCCTATGAATTTTTCATCGACGCCGAGCCCAAATCCATCTCGCACAACCAGACTTTCGGCGTCGACACCAGCGACCGCACCACGCTCGAATCGACGATGAGCCACCTGTGCCAGAAAGCGTCGAAGCGCCTGCGTGATGCCGGCCTGCGCGCCCGAACCGTGAGCCTGACGCTTCGCTACACCGATTTCAAAACCATCACGCGGAGTCACACGCTCGGTGAGCCGTCCGATCTCGACGAAATATTCCTGCGCACGATTCGCGAGCTGTTTGCACACGCCTGGAATGGTGTCGAAATGTTGCGCCTGGTCGGTGTCGAGCTCTCGGTATTCTCTTCAGGGGCAGCGCAGCTCGACCTGCTCGATCCCGGCCGCCGCGAAAAACTCGAGCGTCTCGCGCGCACCACCGATCGCCTGCGCGACCGCTTCGGTTTCTCGAAAGTGCAATTCGGCGGCTCGCTCGGCAATCGCGACCACCGCGACGAATAACCCGCAATCAAAGCAGCGCTAAGGTCTGACTGAACGAAGCTCCCGGCAACAGCGCTGCTGTCCTATAATCCTCTGTCAGTGACATCCGCACCCATTCCCGCAGCCGTGCCGAAACGCTCGATGCGAACCCGCGCTCGTGATTTCTGGGCGCGGGTCACCGAAGGCCTGGAAATCGAACAGCTCTGGGGACAATTCCGCGCCGAAGCAGAAGCGAGCTACGGCCTCTACTCGAAAGATGTGGATTGGGAAGTAATCCGCGGCGAGAGAAAAAGGTGGAAGCGCCCACTCCTCGCAGGCTGGGCGCTGTTTCAGACGCTGCTGATGAAACTTTCGCCGGCGCGGCGCGTTTTGCTGCTCGTCGCAATAGTTCTTCTCGTCGTTCAGCCTGAAATTCACACGGGTGAAAGACAAATCAGCTTCAGCCTCGGCGGCCTCGGGGCGCTGATCCTATTTCTACTTTTGGCGCTTGAGTTGGCCGACCGCGTCACCATGAAGCGCGATCTGGAAATCGCGCGCGAAATCCAGCAGTGGCTCGTTCCCGATCATCCGCCGCACGTCGCCGGCGCTGATATCGCTTTTGCCACTCGCCCGCAAAACACGGTCGCCGGCGATTACTACGACGCGTTCACGCGTCCAGCGCCCGGAGGCGCCGCGAATACCGGTCCGCTGATCATCGCAGTCGCCGATGTCGCCGGGAAAAGTGTCCCCGCAGCATTGCTGATGGCCACTTTTCAAGCCAGCCTTCGCGCGCTCGCTGCCACGCCTGCGTCGCTCGATGAAATCGTCGCCGGCCTCGAACGCTACGCTCGCGCTCACAGCCTCGAAGGCCGCCGCTTCACCACCGCCTTCATCGCCGAAATCGATTCCGCCACGCGCGAAATGCGCTACGTCAATGCCGGCCACAACGACCCAATTCTCTTGCGCGCTTCCGGCCACATCGAACGGCTCTCGACAGGTGGTCCGCCACTAGGCTTGCCCCTATTCACCCCGGAAGAAGTTCCGTATCAATCCGGCCGCCTCGAACTCCAACCGGGCGATCTTCTATTCATTTTTACTGACGGAGTCGTCGAAGCCGTCAACCAATCGGAGGAAGAATATAGCGAGCGACGATTGCTTCCTTGCCTTCAGATTGCGCCCGCGGACGCTTCAGCCGCCGACGTCCTGCGTCGCGTGATGCTTGATGTCAACACGTTCGTCGGCCACGTTCGCCAGCATGACGACATCACCTGTCTCGTCCTCCGTGTCACCGCATAACCTGAAGCGCTCCAAATCGTTTGCAGATTCCCTCTCTGCGAAGCCTCCGAACTTCCCCCGCCCCCTGTTTTCCCGCATAATTTCAATATGAACGGCCGCCAACTCGCCGACCACATCTGCCGCGTCCTGCGCGATCGCGGCCATCAGGCCTATCTCGCCGGCGGCTGCGTGCGCGATATTCTGCTCGGGCGCGAGCCGGTCGACTACGACGTCGCCACCGACGCCACGCCCGATCGCGTGCAGGAGCTTTTTCCCAACAGCCTCACGGTGGGCGCGAAGTTCGGAGTCGTCATCGTCATCGACGGCCCCACGCAAGTCGAGGTAGCAACTTTTCGCTCTGACGTTGGCTACTCAGACGGCCGCCATCCCGATCGCGTCGAGTACGCTAGCTCGCCCGAAGAAGACGTAAAGCGCCGCGACTTCACCATCAACGGCCTGATGCTCGACCCCTTCTCGAATGAAGTCCTCGATTTCGTCGGCGGCGAGAAGGATTTGCGCGCCGGAATCGTTCGCGCCATCGGAAATCCCGAAGATCGCTTCCGCGAAGACAAGCTGCGCATGATTCGCGCCGTGCGATTCGCCGCGCGGTTCCGCTATGCGATCGAGAGCGGCACGTTCGTGGCGATCACCAAACTCGCGCCAGATATTTTCCAGGTTTCCGCCGAGCGCATTCGCGATGAGCTGACCAAGATACTTACCGAAGGCGCCGCTCGCCGTGGCTTCGAGCTTCTCGACGAAGCCGGGCTGCTTCCTGAAATTCTGCCGGAAATCGCGCGCATGAAAGGCGTCGAACAGCCGCCGCAATTTCATCCCGAAGGCGACGTGTGGATTCACACGCTGATGATGATCGAACAGCTGAAGCCGGGCTGTTCGCCTACGCTCGCCTGGGGCGTCCTGCTCCATGACGTCGGCAAGCCTCCCACCTTTACCCCGCAGTCAGGACCAGATAGCCGCATCCGATTCGATCGCCACGTCGAGGTCGGCGCCAAAATGGCAGAAGAAATCTGCCGCCGCCTGCGCTTCTCCAATGACGACACCGCGCAGATCGTGGCCCTCGTCGCCAATCATCTGCGCTTTAAGGACGTCGGCCAGATGAAACTTTCCACCCTGAAGCGCTTCGTGCGCCTCAACCATTTCGAGGAGCACCTCGAATTGCACCGGCTCGACTGCCTCTCTAGCCACCGGAATCTCACCGCCTACGATTTCGTCCAGCGTTTCCTGGCCGAGACTCCGGCCGAACAGGTCCGCCCGGCCCGCCTCCTCACCGGCGAAGACCTCAAAGCCCTCGGCTATTCCCCGGGACCACGTTTCAAGGAAATTCTAGCTGCCCTCGAAGACGCTCAACTCAACGGCACGATCCACAGCCGGGAAGAGGCTCTCAGGCTGATCCGGGACAATTTTACCGCTTCCCCAGAATAGACTTAACTAACCTGTTGTAAGTAGGATAGAAGCAGCCTGCCAAGGAAGATTCGGCGCAAGCACTTGCAATTCGATGTTGAGTCTGATACACTCACCAAGACTTATAACGCTCAACGAAACCCTCACAATCCTTTTTGCTTTTCCCTGCATCTAAGTGATTACAGCGGCCGATAAGCTGCTGTAGGATTCATTTGGATTTATAGCGTTATAGGCTCAAAGGGGGACACAGTGAGTAAGACAACTAGAGTGGTTCCGCAAGAGCTCCCCATCCTGCCGGTGCGTGATACGGTTCTGTTCCCGGGCGCGGTGATGCCGCTGCCTGTGGGCCGCGATAGCTCCCTGGCATTGCTGAATTCTTTGGACGGGCCGGAGAAACTGCTCGGGGTCGTAGCACAGCTCGATCCGCGCGTTGAGAATCCTGTCGGCTCCGATCTACACAGCGTGGGAACTCTCGCAAAAGTACACAAGATGGTCCGCATGCCCAACGGAAACGTGGTCGCGTTTCTCGAAGGACTCGACCGCATCCGCGTGGCTGAAGTGATCGGTTTGCAGCCCTTCATTCGGGCGCGCGTGGAAGCGCAACCGGATCTCGAAGACCAAACCGATGCAGAACTGACCGCGCTTCAGCGCAACGTTCAGGAGCTGTTCCGCGAAGTGGTGGCTCGCTCGCCGCAGCTTTCCGACGACTTGCAAACTGAAGTGATGAATATCGATTCACCTGGACGCTTGGCCGACTTCGTCGCGTCCACGCTTCCGTCGCTCAACACCATGGTTCGCCAGGAGCTGCTTGAGACCTTCAGCGTCCGCAAGCGCCTGGAGACTCTGATCAGCGAGCTGACCAAAGAACGCGAAGTGCTCGAACTCCGCAACAAGATTCACGATCAGGTGCAGGAACAGGTGAATCAGAGCCAGCGCGAGTTCCTGCTTCGCGAACAGATGAAGGCGATTCAGAAGGAGCTCGGCGAATCCGACGATGGTCAGGCGGAAATCGAAGAGCTTCGCAAAAAAGTTGAAGAGTCCGGAATGTCCGAGGACGCCAAGAAAGAATGCGCTCGCGAACTGAAGCGACTCGCCAAGATGACTCCGGCTTCAGCCGAGTACATGGTCTCAAGGACGTACCTGGAATGGATGACTTCGCTGCCCTGGAATAAAACTTCCGGCACCGACGACATCAATATTCCCAAGGCCGAAGAGATCTTGAACGAAGACCACTACGACCTCGTCAAGGTAAAGGAACGGATCCTCGACTATCTCGCAGTGAAGAAACTGCAACCGGGCATGAAGGGTCCGATTCTGTGCTTCGTTGGACCTCCGGGCGTGGGCAAGACTTCGCTCGGAAAATCAATCGCGCGAGCGATGGGACGCAAGTTCGTCCGCATCTCGCTCGGCGGCATGCACGACGAAGCGGAAATTCGCGGACATCGCCGCACTTACATTGGCGCGCTTCCCGGCCAGATCATTCAGGGAATTCGCCGAGCTGAAACGTTGGATCCGGTTTTTATGCTGGACGAAGTTGACAAGCTCGGTCGCGATTTCCGCGGTGATCCGGCGGCGGCGTTGATGGAAGTGCTCGACCCGGAACAGAACTCCACCTTCCGCGATCACTATCTGGACGTGCCCTTCGACCTTTCGAAGGTTCTCTGGGTGGCGACTGCGAACTGGATGGATCCAATTCCGGAACCGTTGCGCGATCGCATGGAGATCATCGAACTCGCGGGTTACACCGAAGAGGAAAAGGTCCACATCGCGAAGCGCTTTCTGATTCCCCGGCAAACCAAGGAACACGGTTTGGCGCTGGGCGAACAGATTGAATTCACCGACGAGTCGTTGCACTACCTGATTCACAGCTACACGCGGGAAGCAGGCGTGCGAAACCTCGAACGTGAAATCGCAACGCTCATTCGCAAGCAGGCGCGGCGCATTGCCGAGGGCAAGACGGAAAAGCAAATCGTGACGCCCGAAGTGATTCGCGAGGCTCTCGGTCTCGAGAAAGTTCGCATCGAGAAGGAAGTCGAGGAGCGCGTGCAGAAACCCGGCGTTTCGGTGGGCCTTGTCTGGACGCCGGTTGGCGGAGATATCGTGTTCATCGAAGCCAGCAAGATGCGCGGCGGCAAGCAGTTCACCGTCACCGGGCATCTGGGCGAAGTGATGCAGGAGTCCACGCGCGCCGCTTTGACATGGGTGCGCGCGAACGCCGAGCGTTACGGCATCGATCCCGATTTCTTCCGCAAGGTCGACTTACACATTCACGTTCCGTCGGGCGCGATTCCGAAAGACGGTCCATCCGCCGGCGTCGCGATGGTCACCGCTCTCGTCAGCCTGCTGACAGGGCGACCTGTCCGGCCGCGCGTCGCGATGACCGGTGAGATTTCGCTCTCCGGAATCGTGCTGCCGATCGGCGGCGTGAAAGAAAAAGTGCTAGGCGCGAAGCGTGCGGGAATCCGTGAAGTCATTCTCCCGTCGGAGAATGAACCCAACGTGAAGGAGGACTTGCAGCCCGAAATGCTCGAAGGCGTGCAGATCCACTTCGTCCGTACCGCCGAGGAAGCCCTCGATATCGCGCTCGGCAAATTCGAGAAGCCCGTCCGGCCAGCCCCCGGCGGCTTCCCGAAAGATCAACCCGCAGCGGGCCCAGTCCACTAAGACGCCCGCTGCAAGCCGTGCACAATTGCACGGTTGATAAGACGACAGCCCAACACAGAAGGCCCGGGAACGCCAAGCCCCCGGGCCTTTCCTTTTTGCGGTCGTCACACTAGTCTAAGCCATGCTTGGTTTTGCCTTGTCTTTAGGGGCGCCGCGTTTCAGGCGCCTTTTGCCAGAGAACCAGAAATGCCCACGGGGTTAAGCGAAGCTGGATTTCTCCGGGTGATTGAGGCTTGTCGCTTGTAGCGCCTCCGTCGCCCTGCCAGCGTTCCTCGTTCGAATCGAGAACCGTATGCCAATTTCCTGCGGGAACCGGTAGGTTGACGCTCGCTGGGATCCGATCGAAGCTATGCACAATAAGAACCTGGCCCGATGCATCCCACCGCCTGACCAACAGCACTTTCTGATCGGTGAACGGCGTGACCTCCATAGCGTCCTTATCAAGATTCGCCAGCGCCGGTATGTCTCGTCGCAAACGAAGCAGCTCCTGATAGAAGTTCCAAAGAACACGATGCCGCCCCTCGGCATGTAAATTCCAGTTCAGTTTGCATCCCAGAAATGTTGCTTCACTCTGAGGATCGGGAATGTCTCCAACCCAGCCAAATTCCGCGAATTCCTTCTTCCGTCCTTCGCGCACCGCGTTAATCAGCGCGGGATCTCCATGGCTCACAAAGTATTGGAAGGGCGCTGATTCAGCGTATTCTTCACCCATAAACAAAAGAGGAATGTACGGCGAGAGAAGCACAGTCCCCGCCGCGAGCTTCAATTGTTCAAAGGACAGCGACTGCGACGGCCGGTCACCAACGCTCCGGTTTCCGACTTGATCGTGATTCTGTGAAAAGACCACGAATCGTTTGGCCGGAATCCGCTTCGACGAAATTCCATAACGCTTTCGGCGGTACTTGGAATACTGCCCGGAATAAACAAATCCTTCCCGATAAGCCCCGGCCAGATCGCCGACTCCGGAAAAATCCTGATAGTAAGCATCCCGCTCTCCGGTTAAAAGCACATGCAAGGAATGGTGGAAGTCGTCATTCCAAACTGAGTCGAATCCCCACCCACCAACTTCAGGAGATTTCACCACTCGCGTATCGTTGCGATTGTCTTCCGGGATCAGGTAGACATCCCGCCCGAGTTCCTTCGCCTTCGCGTGAACGGCAGAGCTCAGCTCCTCGAGAAATGTTCGCGCGGAGGGATCGACAATCGCGTGAATGGCGTCTAGGCGGAGCGCATCCACATGGTAATCCGTCACCCATTGCAGTGCGTTGTCAGTGAAATAGCGTCGAACCTCGTCGCTCTCGGCATCGTCAAAATTGATGGCCTGCCCCCACGGCGTCTTGTAGAGGTCGGTGAAATAAGGCGCAAAATCCGCCAGGTAATTTCCTTCTGGGCCCAGGTGGTTGTAAACCGCGTCGAGCGTCACTGCGATCCCAAGTTGATGACAAGCGTCAACAAGCCGCTTCAACCCCAAAGGCCCGCCATATGACGCCTGAACAGCATACGGATAAACTCCGTCGTAACCCCAGTTGCGCTCTCCTGGAAATTGAGCCAGTGGCATCAGTTCGATTGCTGTGACGCCGAGATCTTTCAATGCCGCTAGCCGAGGAACTATCGCGTCGAAGGTTCCCTCTGGCGTGAACGTGCCCACATGCAGCTCGTAGAAAACGTACTTCTCGAGAGGAATGCCTCGCCACCGAGAATCGTTCCAGTTAAAGCTGCTATCTATGATTTGTGACGGCCCGTGAACGCCTCGCGGCTGATATCGCGACGCGGGATCGGGCCTTTCCTTTTCTCCATCGAGACGATACCGATAGAGCGCCCCAGCCGAAATGCCTTCCACAACAGCGTGAAAATACCCGCATCCGGCACCCTGCATGGGAACCGCACGCTCCCTCGGCTCGACAATGCACACCTCAACGCTTCGAGCGCGCGGCGCCCACACGAGAAAGCTACATGCGTTCTCGCCTACAAGAACGCCGCCAAGAGTTTCATCGCGAGCAGTCACGTTTAGCCGGGTCCCTCACCGAGAATCTTTCGCTACCTCACTCAGAACAACATGTTACCAGCCACAATGAGGTCTAGCGCCCTTAAGAAAGAGGGGGAATTAACCTGATTGCGTGGTTGCTCCCCTCAGGAGAATATTTTAGTGATGATCGCAGTGCTGAACCGGCCATTTCAGAACAATCTTAGGTGGGTAGCAAACTTAGGTGGATAGCAAACCCATTGGGATGTTTATATTAAAGATGGAGAACATGGGGCTAATGATGCCCCGCAATCAGGAGCCAAAAAGATAGTGCCAGACCGGTCAGCAGGCCAGCAAATGGAAGGCAGGCGTCGTGTCGCAATCGAGGGCGTAACTCCCGAAATCGATTGCGGGCGATTTCCCATCAAACGCGTCGTGGGTGACGCTGTACGTGTTGAAGCCAATGTTTTTGCAGATGGCCACGATCAGGTCGCCTGCCGTCTGCTCTACTGGCAGGACCCAAAGAATTTGCTTACATCTCCGATGGTGGCGCTACCCAATGACCGCTGGCGCTGCGAGTTCTTCGTGGCGAAGCCAGGCCAGTATCACTACACGATTGAAGGATGGATCGATCATTTTCAAACCTGGCGCAGCGCACTCATGAAGAGGGTGGCCGCTCAGCAGAATGTAAACGTCGAACTCCTCGTCGGCGCTGACCTGATTGAAGAAGCCGCCGGGCAAGCGCCTCCCAAGAACGCCGAACTCCTTCGCCAGTGGGCGAAGCGGTTGCGAGACGCCAAAGATAAACCGGAAGGTGCGAGCATCGCCCTCGAAGACGAGCTGCTCGGCATCATTCAACAATATCCGGTGCGCAACTTCGCCACTCGCTACGAGAAGGACTTGGCGATCACGGTCGATCGCGAAAAGGCGCGTTTCTCCACCTGGTACGAAGTATTCCCCCGGTCGTGCTCAACTCAACCGGGGCGTCATGGAACACTTCGCGATTGCGAATTAGTCCTCCCCTACATCGCATCCCTGGGCTTCGATGTCGTATATCTTCCGCCCATCCATCCGATCGGAAAATCATTTCGAAAAGGTAAAAATAATTCCACGGAGCCGCAGCCCACAGACACCGGCAGTCCCTGGGCAATTGGATCCACCGAGGGCGGCCACAGGTCCATCCATCCTCAACTCGGAACATTCGAAGATTTCAAGCACTTCCGCTCGGCCGCAGAAAAGCAGGGACTCGAAGTCGCTCTCGATATCGCGTTTCAGTGCTCGCCGGATCACCCTTACGTCCGCGAACATCCTGAATGGTTCCGCAAGCGTCCGGACGGAACCATACAGTACGCAGAAAATCCGCCAAAGAAATATCAGGATATTTTTCCGCTGGATTTTGAAAGCCCGCAGTGGCGGACACTGTGGGAGGAGTTAAAGGGCGATTTCGATTTCTGGATTGACCAGGGTATCCGGATCTTTCGCGTGGACAATCCTCACACAAAGCCTTTCGCCTTCTGGGAGTGGGTGATCGGCGAAATTAAAGCTCAGCATCCCGATGTTCTTTTCCTCGCGGAGGCATTCACGAGGCCACACGTAATGTACCGGCTCGCCAAACTTGGTTTTTCTCAGTCCTATACTTACTTCACTTGGCGCAACACAAAGGAGGAGCTCACCGACTACTTCACGGAGCTCACTCAAACGGAAGTACGAGAGTTCTTTCGCCCCAACCTATGGCCCAACACGCCGGACATCCTTTCGCAAATTCTTCAGGCCGGAGGACGCCCCGCATTCATGATCCGCCTGATTCTGGCGGCTACGCTCGGATCGAACTATGGCATCTATGGCCCCGCATTCGAGCTATGTGAAAACGTCCCGATCCAAGTAGGCAGCGAGGAATATCTGAATTCAGAGAAATATGAGCTCCGGCACTGGGATCTGCAGGCTGCCGGCAGCCTGAGCGAGCTGATTGCTCGCGTGAATCGGATCCGCAAAGATAATCCAGCTCTGCAAAGCAATAGCACCCTACGGTTCCATCCAACGGACAATCCGTCGCTGCTCTGCTATAGCAAAGTCACCAGGGATCTCTCCAACGTAATCGTCGTCGTGGCAAATCTCGACTGCTTCCACACGCAATCGGGTTGGGTTAATCTCGATTTAGCGGCCATTGGCGTGGCCGCCGGCCACGAATTTCAAGTTCATGATCTGCTGGGCGAAGGTCAATACATGTGGAATGGTTCGCGAAATTATGTGGAGCTTACGCCGGAAAGCCTCCCGGCTCACATTCTGCGCGTTCGCCGCTTGGTGCGGACGGAGCGTGATTTTGACTACTATCTCTAGCCCCAAAAACGAGCCATGCTCAGTTTTTTTTGAATAGGAAATTTGAATAGGAAAAAGGAGCACAAGTTTGCAATCAGCTATAAGCGAATTCGACCTCTACTTGCTCGCGGAGGGCACCCATTACCGCGCCTACGAGAAACTCGGCGCTCACCTCACCGGGAAAGACGGCAAGCGTGGCGTCCAATTTGCCGTCTGGGCGCCGAATGCGAAGCGTGTCTCAATCATTGGCGACTTCAACAACTGGAACCCAAATGCCGCGATCATGAGCTCTTCCACCGCAGGCATCTGGGAGGGCTTCGTTCCGGATATCGGTCAAGGCGCCAGCTACAAATATCACATCGAATCGCGCTATCGCGATTACAAGGTGGATAAGGCGGATCCCTACGGCTTCGCCTCGGAAATTCGCCCGGAGACAGCTTCGCGCGTCTGGAATCTCGACAATTATTCCTGGCATGACGAATCCTGGATGAAGAATCGCACAAACACCAATTCTCTTAGCTCTCCACTGTCTTTCTATGAAGTGCATCTCGGCTCCTGGAAACGCGCACTGGATGAAGGAAACCGCTGGCTTACCTATCGCGAGTTAGCCCCGCTCCTCGCCGATTACGTCCACGACGCTGGCTTCACACATATCGAATTTCTTCCCGTCATGGAGCACCCCTTCGACGGTTCCTGGGGATACGAAACCCTCGGCTATTTCGCCCCCACCAGCAGGTTCGGAACGCCCGACGACTTCATGTATCTCGTCGACTACCTTCACCAGCGAGGAATCGGCATAGTTCTGGATTGGGTTCCCGCGCATTTTCCAAAAGACGAGGCAGGCCTTGGTTACTTCGACGGATCGCATCTCTATGAGCACGAAGATCCCCGCCAGGGCGAGCATCCGGACTGGAACACTTTCGTCTTCAACTATGGCCGCAACGAAGTCCAGAATTTTCTCATCAGCAATGCGCTATTTTGGATGGACAAATATCATGTTGACGGCCTTCGAGTCGACGCCGTTGCCTCGATGCTATATCTCGATTACGGTCGCCGCGAAGGACAGTGGATACCCAACCGCTTCGGCGGGAAAGAAAACCTGGACGCGGTTCATTTTCTGCGCACTCTGAACGAACATATCTACGGTGCATACCCGGACACAATGATGATCGCGGAGGAATCCACTTCCTGGCCGCAGGTATCCCGCCCCATCTACCTCGGAGGGCTCGGCTTCGGTCTCAAGTGGAACATGGGCTGGATGCACGATGTGTTGAATTACACCTCGCAGGATCCTGTGTTTCGCACCTACCATCAGAACGAAATCACCTTCAGCCTGGTCTACGCCTTCGCTGAAAATTTTGTTTTGCCCTTCTCGCATGACGAAGTCGTCTACGGCAAAGGCTCCATGATTCGCAAGATGCCGGGCGACGACTGGCAGAAATTCGCAAACCTGCGCCTTCTCTACGGTTTCATGTTCGGCCACCCAGGAAAGAAGCTGCTGTTCATGGGCGACGAATTCGGCCAGTGGGCGGAGTGGAACCACGATGCCAGCCTCGAGTGGAATCTCCTCGAACATCCTTCTCACGCTGGACTAAAGCGCTGGGTGCGCGATCTCAACACGCTATATCGCGGCGAGCCTTTGCTGCATACCATGGACTTCAATTCAGCCGGCTTCGAGTGGGTTGATTGCAAGGATTTTCAACGGAGCATAATCAGCTTCCTCCGCCGCGGACAGAACCCGAGCGACCAGCTACTCTTCGTCTGCAATTTCACGCCGGTCGTACGCCAGAATTATCGGGTCGGCGTTCCACTGGAAGGCCACTGGAAAGAAATTCTGAACAGTGACGCACCTTTATACGGCGGCTCCGGGCAGGGAAATTTCGGCGGCCTATCCACGGTCCCTCTCCCGATTCACGGCCGCCCGTTTTCGCTGAATATGACGCTTCCGCCTCTTGGAATCGTAATTTTCCGGCCAGAATCTCCAAGCACCACCTGACACTCGGGGAAAAAGCGACATGGCAAAGCTGCCCGGCAGCGCATCGGATCCGCTCTGGTACAAAGACGCACTCGTCTACGAGCTGCACGTGCGCGCCTTCAAAGACGGCAACGCCGATGGCATCGGCGATTTTCCCGGCCTGCTTCAGAAAATGGACTACCTGCAGGATCTCGGCGTCACTTGCATTTGGCTGCTGCCTTTTTTTCCATCACCCCTCAAGGACGATGGCTACGACATCTCCGACTATATGGACGTCCATCCGATGTACGGCACGCTCGACGACTTTAAGGCCGTCCTGGGCGCAGCTCACGAGCGCGGTCTGCAGGTGATGATCGAGTTGGTCGTGAATCACACCTCTGACCAGCATCCCTGGTTTCAGGCCGCCCGTCAGGCTCCGATCGGTTCGCCCGAACGAGACTTTTACGTTTGGAGCGACACCGAAGAGAAGTACAAGGATGCTCGAATTATTTTCTCCGATACCGAAAGATCGAATTGGACTTGGGATCCCGTCGCCAAGCAGTTCTTCTGGCATAGGTTTTTCTCTCATCAGCCTGATCTTAACTATGACAATCCAAGAGTAGTCGCCGAGGTTCTGAAAGTAATGAAGTTCTGGCTGGACATGGGGGTAGACGCCCTGCGCATCGACGCCATTCCCTATCTCGTCGAGCGCGACGGAACCAGCTGCGAAAATCTTCCGGAAACTCACGCCGTCATCAAAACTCTCCGGCGCGAGATTGACGCCGACTATTCCAACCGCATGGTCCTGGCCGAAGCCAACCAGTGGCCTCCTGACGTTCGCCCTTACTTCGGTGACGGAGATGAATGCCACATGGCATTCCATTTCCCACTGATGCCGCGCATCTACATGGCCCTGCGCCAGGAAGATCGCCTACCGATCACCGACATCATCGCGCAAACTCCGCCCATCCCGGACACATGCCAGTGGGGCCTCTTCCTGCGTAATCACGACGAACTCACGCTCGAGATGGTCACAAACGACGAGCGCGACTACATGTATCTCGCATACAGCGCTGATCCCAGGATGCGCATCAATCTCGGCATTCGCCGCCGCCTGGCCCCGCTCGTCGACAACAATCGCCGTCGAATCGAACTCTTGAACAGCTTGCTGCTCTCGTTTCCCGGTACGCCCATCCTCTATTACGGCGACGAAATCGGAATGGGCGACAACATCTACCTCGGCGATCGCAACGGAGTCCGCACTCCGATGCAATGGAACGGCGACCGCAACGCCGGATTTTCCACCGCGGTCCCTGCCCGCCTCTATAGCCCCGTGATCATGGATCCAGTCTGGGGATACGAAGCGATCAACGTCGAAGCGCAGCAGGGCGATCCCTCTTCGCTCTTGAACTGGATGCGCAACATGATCGCCCTGCGAAAACTTTTCAGCGTCTTCGGTCGCGGAGCCATCGAGTTCCTCAACCCGTCCAACCGCAAAATCCTGGCGTATCTCCGGACGTACGAAGACGAACAGGTTCTCTGCCTCGCCAACCTCTCGCGCTTCGCTCAGCCAGTCGATCTCGATCTCTCCAAACAAGAGGGCCTCGTTCCCGTCGAGATGCTCGGCTATGTGGAATTCCCGCCCATCGAACGCCAGCCATACCGCTTCACCCTGGCTCCCTACAGTTTCTTGTGGCTCGAACTTCAGCAGCGTGCCGAATCAAACGAGCCCGCCGTAGATGTCGTTGAACAGTCGCCATTGAACGTTGCTGCAGGCTGGGAAAGCATCTTCGACGGCCCGAGCCGCCAGCGCCTGGAAACCTTTAACCTTCCGGAATTTCTTGTTAAGCAGCGCTGGTTCGCGGGTAAGTCTCGACATCTCAAATCCACTCGAATCAACAACTGGAGCTTGTTGAACGATCAGCGATTTGCCGTGGCTTTCGTTGAGGCTTGCTTTGACACCGGCAATCCCGACGTGTACTTCGTGCCCTTGGCGATGGTTCTCGGCGACACCGCGAACGAATTGCGCCACACCGCGCCCAACGCCATCGTCACCTCCATCGCATCCGCAAAGCTAACCGGCCTTCTCTGCGACGGAGTCTTCGACGACTCCATGTGCCGCGAATTTATTTCGCTGATTGAGACCGGGCGCGAACTGCAGGCAAGCGAGGGGGTCATTCGAGGACTTCCCAGCAGGGCCCTCCAACAAATTCTCGGGTCGACCGCAGAACCGCTACCCGTAAAGCGAGGTTCAGCCGAGCAAAGCAACACTTCGATCATATTCGGCGATCGCCTCATTCTGAAACTCTTTCGCCGTCTGGAACCCGGAATCAATCCCGATGTTGAAATCGGGCGATACCTCACCGAAAAAACAAAGTTTGGTCATATTCCGCCATTCGCCGGTTCCATTGAACTGCAGCCGACCACCAATGGCTCCGAAGGAACCGCGCTTGCCATGCTGCAAGGTCTGGTGGAGAACGAAGGGGACGGCTGGAAATGGACAGTGGAAGAACTCGATCGCTACTTCGAGACCTCCGCGCCGCTGAAGTTTCCCGAAAATGCGAGCGCGGAAATCGGGGATCCGCTCGAGATGTCGGAACATCCGGTCTCTCAGCTGGCTCGCGACCATCTCGGCATTTATTTCGATGCCGCCACCACTCTCGGCCGCCGAACCGCCGAATTACATCTGGCGCTGGCTTCTCCGACCGATGATCCGGCATTCAAGCCGGAACCCTGGACGCCCGACGATCTTCAGGCCATCCTCGCTGATTTTCAGCAGCACGCTTCACAGGTCTTGGACCTGCTGAAAGAACGCGTATCCTATCTGCCGGACGAAGTTATCGAAATAGCCGCCACGGTGCTCAGCCGCCGTCGCCGCATCCTCGATCATTTCGCAATATTGAAAACAGCCAGCTTTCGAACCGAGCGAATTCGAATTCATGGCGATTATCACTTGGGCCAGGTGTTGCGCGTGAAGACCGATTTCGTAATCCTCGATTTTGAAGGGGAACCAGCCCGGCCGCTCGCCTATCGCCGTGCCAAACAATGCCCGCTGAAAGATGTTGCCGGCATGCTGCGTTCTTTCAGCTATGCCGCCTACGCCAGCCTGATCAACTACACGGAACGTCACACCGAGGATGTAGCCCGCCTCGAACCGTGGGCCCAACTCTGGGAGCGATCCGCTTCCGCGGCATTCTTGCGCGCCTATCGTGAAACAGCCCAAGGCGCTGCATTTCTGCCCTCGGATATCACGGAATTTCAAAAGCTCCTCGATTTGTTCTTGTTGGACAAGGCGCTCTATGAAGTGCTTTACGAGCTGAACGCCCGTCCTGACTGGGTACGCATTCCGTTGCTGGGAATTATGTCGCTCTCGCTATAAATTATTCTCGCTGTTAGGCCACCGGGATTCGCCTTAACGGTGTAACAATCGTTATAGTAGCTGCCGCTTCGTTTACACGGGCTCAGGAGTGGAGAACGCAACTTTGGAAGTCGAACCCATCTCGCAGCCGCCGGCGCCGAAAGTCGAACCGGTAAAGAGCGCCGACTTGGTGCTCGGCGTTGTCGCGGAGATCGATGATGAAAGCCTCATCGCCCTTTGCGATTCTCTGCGAACGCTTCCCGGCTCTCCGATCGTTGCAGCCCTGCGAAACGACCACGCCGGCGGCGCAGCCGGCGCCACCTCAGAAGCCTCCGAGAAAGTCCCGTCTCCCTATTTTGTTCCCTGGCCGTCGTCGAAAACAGATGATCCCGGCACCCCGGTCGTCAACGTCGCCACCGCATACCAATCCGCTTTTTCAGTTAGCGAGCAACTGAACGCCCGCGCCTGCTGCATCGTCGCCTCTACGATCGAAAATGCCAAGCCGGATTGGATTCGCGAATTGGTGCGGCCGCTCCTGGAGGAAGACTTCGATCTCGTCACGCCGCAATACGCGCTGCGGAAATTCGAAGGATTGCTGAATAGCAGCGTCATCTCCCCTCTCACACGCTGCCTCTACGGAAAAAGAATCCGCAATCCCATGGGACCGGACCTCGGCATTTCTCGTCGCCTGTTCACCAAGCTCGCATCAGAAAAGGGTACCGGCGGAGTGGGAAACGGCGTGCATCTTGTGGCGTCCATCGCTCCCGGCGCCCTCTGCGACAATCTCAAAGTTTGCCAGGTTCTCGTCGGCCCGCGCACCTATCCTCCGCCGGATTGGACGAACATCAGTTCCTTGGTCTCGCAGATACTCAGCCCCATTTTTGCCGACATGGAAAAACGCGCGGCATGCTGGCAGAGAACGCGCTCATCCGTTCCTCTACCCTCGTTCGGCAAGCCTGTTCTTTTGTCTCAGGACACCGGCACAGTGGACGTCAGTCGTATGGTCGAATCATTCCAATTGGGAAACCGGGATCTGCAGGAGATCTGGGATTTGGTGTTGCCACCCTCCACGCTTCTTGAGCTCAGAAAGCTCGCCCGTTTGCCGCTCGAGCAATTTCGCATGCCCAACGATTTGTGGGTACGCATCGTCTACGATTTTGCGTTGGCACATCGCCTTCGCACCATCAATCGCGACCACTTGCTGAAGTCGATGACGCCGCTCTACCTCGCCTGGGTCGCTGGTTTTGCCCGCGATGCGGAAGCCGCCGACGCGGCTGGAGTCGAACAGATACTCGAGCGCCTGGCCGTCGCGTACGAATCCGCCAAGCCTTATCTCGTTTCGCGCTGGCGCTGGCCCGATCGATTCAACCCTTAGCGTTCTCCGCGAACGTCGGCGGAGAAGAAGTCGCAATGGAGGTACCTATGTGGGGAGAAATCAAGCAAGCATTAGCCCAATCCACCGAGCGATTCCTTACGAGGTTTGCAGACCTCTTGCCCGGAACTGCCGCGCTACTCGTAGCGGTGCTGATTTCAATCGTATTGGGCTTTCTTCTTGCCGCGATCGTTCGCCGCGTGCTCACCAGCATGCAATTTGACCAGCGCCTCGCTCAGTGGGGTTTTCATTCTTCCTCCGAGTGGCCGCTGCTCAAGAGCCCCACACTCCTGATATCGCGAGCGATTGCAGCCTCGATCATCGTTGCCGGATTTCTCATTGGAATCGCCGCTTTCGACGCGGAATGGACGTCCCTGCTTGCCCGCAGCATTTTCGCCTACATCCCTAATATGCTCGGTGCAGTGCTGGTCCTTGTGGTAGGCAGCGTCATCGCCCGTTACCTTTCGCGAAGCGTCCTTATCGGCGCGGTGAATTTGAATCTGAACTACGCCCGCCTGCTGAGCGTAGGCGTGCGATGGCTGGTCCTCGTCCTGGCTGTGGCAATGGCTCTCGAGCACTTGCGAATCGCCACAGGTATCGTCGAGCTAGCCTTCGGCATTCTCTTCGGAGGAATTGTCTTCGCGTTGGCGCTTGCAGTAGGTCTCGGCTCCAAGGACTTAATCACCAAATCCCTCGAGCGCGACGCCCAAAAAGTCTCAGGTGAAAAAATCGAAGAACCCTTCCGCCACGTCTAGCGAATTAGGAGTGCGAGAGCGAGCTCTCGCTTTGATAGGGCGCGCCATTCGCGGTCCGGACGGCCGTTCGGACAGAGGCTAGCTCGCCCAGTGTTGCGCCGCCGCGCAAAAGCGCGGTCCACGTTGCGTACGCCACGGGAAAGTACCGTAGCTCAGGTCCCTCCCGATCGATTTTGGATCGGGATGACCTGAGGGGCCCCTGACCTTTGTTTTGGCAGCTAAATTCTGGTTCAGCGATTATTTCGGCGGGAAATTCTTCAGCAACTTCTGCATAGCCTTATCCAAATTCTTCTGTTTCTTTTCCTGATTCGCATTCGGATCAAGCGTCTTCGTCACGCGCCCCGTCCAAACGAGCTGCTTGTTCGCCGGGTCATACATATCCAGCACAAGCGTCCCCACGCTGATCTTGGACGTGGTCGCATTCGCCATTCCTCCGCCCCAGCGCAAGCCGCCGGTGCCATAAGCGTTCCACTGCCTTTCCTGATCGATGGAAGCCTGATAGCCAATGTAAAGATCGGCCTTGTCACCGTCAGTCTTGGTCAAGCCTTTAGCTGCCAGTTGAGAATCGATCGCGGTTTTGATCTGTGCGTCGACGATCTGGTTCGGGTATTTGGCACCCTCAATCGTGATCCACTTATACGTGTGATATTTCGTGAAATCCGTACCCGGCATCGAGTTCGTACTCACATCCTGCGCCAGCGCTGCGCCGCATGCCAACAACGCCAGACTCAGCCCCAGCCCGAGCTTCGCCACTCTTGTCGGAAGCATTCGCATCATTATTTTCTCCATGAAGGAACCGCCGATTCGGTCGCCATTCTAATTGCCAATTAGCCTGAAGTCACGGCCAAATCCAACGCGCTCAAACAGTTCCGCTAAAAGGAGCGTAGACCCCCATTCGCAACCGCTGCGCCAACCTTTCGAATGTTCCGCATGCCTCGATAGTTCTACGTATGCAACCGCCTAAATTCGTGCTACCGTTATCTGTTTTTATATGATGACGCAAACGTCCCTATCGGCCGCTGCTCCGGCATCCCGCGGATACCTCTGCCACGCCGCACGCCTCCAGTGGCACAGGCACTCTTGCTTGCCCCGAGGTACGAAGGGTCTGTGCGCCTTTATCACGGAACAATCCTTCAGACCTTGGCTTCCACGCCACATCGCACTCAACAAGCTCCAGAGAAGGGCTGAAACCCGTCCCACGCAGACCAAATTTCTAATCGCAAATCTGGAATTAGAATTCATCTTAACCTGCTTAAAAACAACCTGTTACAAATTTCTAATCGCAAATAAATGACGATTTCTCACTCGCAAATTTCAACGCCGCGGCGCGACACGCGGCTCGCAGGAGCATCTCTGCCCGGCAATCAGTCCCCAGCCCCAGAATTTCTAATAGCTACATTCGACATTTCAGAATTTGACTCAAGTGGCTCAAAACAAAGCAGAAGACAAATTTCTAATAGCAACAAAACCGCCATTTCCGGTTCACAGCGGCCTCACAGATTTCGACCGCAACGCCAGCATCGCGGCGCCGAGAATCTAGTACAATGCGGCACAGCAATCATGGCCACGCGACTCTCTCCATCGCACGACGCTCCGCTCGAATCGCAAGTCGAAACCGCAGCCCCCCGCATCACCCTCCGCAATCACTTCGCGCATCCCTTCGATTCTGCCATTGCCGCCGCGCGCACTTGCTACGCCCCTCGCCTGATCGGCCCTGAGGAAATCACCGACAAGCAGCGTGTCACCATCGGCGCCGCCACTTACTTCGGTGGCCACCACACCGTCTATCAGCACGCGCATTTCGAATTCGGCCTCGAAAACATCAGTCGCCAATTTGTCTGGTCGTTCCTGCACGCGCACCCCTTCTATAACTCCGAACAGCAGAGCCAGCGCTACGTCCGTCTCGACCGCGCGCAAGCCTATGTGCCGCCTGTAGCCACCGCGGAGAATCCGAAATTCGGCGCAGCCGAGCGCGACATTTACGAACGCGCGATCGCCCGCGCATGGAATTACTACCGCGAGCTGACCCAATTGCTCGAACCTGCCGCGCGCGAAATTCTTTCTGATATCTGGCACGTGAGCGCGATGTCGCATCCCAAGCGCGTGCAGAAAGTTGATCGCCAGTCCGAGAAACGCGCCATCGAAATCGCGCGTTACGTTTTGCCCATCGCCGCTTTCACCACAATGGTGCACACCCTGTCCGGCATCGTCCTGCACCGGCTGTGGCGCATGTCCGCTGCAAGCGACACGCCGAGCGAAGCGCGCCTTGTGATTGGCGAGATGGTTGCGCGCGTCCGCGAAATCGATCCGCAATTCTTCGATCGCTTCGACAATCCGCCGATGGACGAGCCAGTCGAATGGGTTGGCGCGCCTCGCGATGCCCATACCGGAAGCGAAGCGTTCGCCCGGGAATTTGACGCGAAGCTCGGCTCGCTCACTTCGCAGCTCGTCGATTATTCGCCGCTCGCTCTCGCCGTGATGGCCGATGCCTACCGCGCGGTGGTCGGCTTAACCGCAGCAGAGTGTCCTGACGCCGAAGCGCTCGATCGTATGCTGAACCCGGCGCGCAATCCCTACCGCCGCGAGACGCTCAACGTCGGCGTCCACGCGCCTCTAATGCGCGCGTTGCAGCACGCGAATTTCACTTTCGCGAAGAAAATCAGCCACACTGCCGATAGCCAGGACCAGCGCCACCGCATGGTGCCCGGCTCGCGTCCATTGCTCACGCTAGCTGACACACGCGCGCCTGACTACATCACTCCCGCATTGATCCGCGACAATCTGCGCGCGCGCGAAGTCTACGAACGCGCGATGCACGAGGCGTGGAACGCAAAAAACGAACTGCTCGATCGCGGCGTTCCAGCAGAGTTTGCGCTCTATCTTCTGCCCAATGCGAAAGCGATTCGCCTCGTCGAATCCGGCTCGCTCCTCCACCTTCTCCATAAATGGACCATGCGCACCTGCTTCAACGCCCAGGAAGAAATCTACCAAGCCTCCATCGAGGAAGTGGAACAAGTCCGCAAAGTGTTCCCCGAACTCGCGCGTTACATCGGCCCCCCTTGCTATCTCCGCGCCGGAATCTCCACCCCCATCTGCACCGAAGGCTCCCACTTCTGCGGCGTAAAAGTCTGGACCGATTTCCCCAATATTCAACGAAGGATCTGACCCGGCAGGGTCATCGAGGAGTGTGACCGGCAGGTCGATGAGGATTTTGACCCGCGAGGTCACCGAAGAATATGACGCGGCGAGGCAGCCTGATCTATTACCTCACGGCCTGGATCTGCGGCTGCTTTTTCATGAGCCTGGCAATCTGGATCCGGGACCTTTGGGGCTCGACCGTAGAATCTCCTCGGTCGCGAGAAGCGTTCGGCATTCTGTTTTTTTATTTTTACGGCCTCGTCTTTGGCGCGCTCGCGATTTTGATTGGCGCGTTCTTGCTCCGGCGAATCATGACGCTGCTGAAGTGCAAGACTCCGCTGCACTGGGCCGTCGCCGCTGCGATCCTCGCGCCGCTGCTCGTCGCGGCTCTGGGCGAATGGGGCATGCGCACACAAGCGGGGCAGCGGGTCGAACCGGGCCTGCTTTCGTTTTTGCTGTACGGTCCGACGATGGTATTTCAGGCGGGATGGTGGCTGGCGATTCCGGCTGGCGCCGCGACGGGATATTTACTGTGCCGCGTGCAGCGCGCCTTCGCCGCGCCGCAGCCCGATGCGCCCATGGCTAGTTCCTGAGGATGCGAACCTGGTTGGCGGCGATGAGCTCATAGCGAATTCCGCGCCAGCGGATTCTCTTGCTGACGAGGGAGAGAATGAAATTCCACGAAAACAGAAACGGCACGATGGGCGCCATCAAGCTCCAGACCCATCCCCACTCGCGCAACTTCCCGCGCCACTCAGGCAGCAGTTCGTTCACTGCGATGGTGCGAATCACGCCCTTCATCACGGCGAGCAGCGGCACCACCAGGGTGATGAGCGCGAGCTGCACCCAGGGATCGCCGTCCACCATCGTGCTGAACGTGAAGAGAAACGCAAAAATCAAAGTGAGCGAGTAACTCAAATGCGCGAG
>Ga0209525_1000014_pt1 | contig 76615 bp, 67 predicted proteins | sample JacPin_JW_Ref_O1_FD_187958 | JGI IMG/M metagenome (GOLD analysis project Ga0209525, IMG submission 187958) | Forest soil microbial communities from Algoma, Ontario, Canada - Jack Pine, Ontario site 1_JW_Ref_O1 (SPAdes) (version 2) | ecosystem: Environmental > Terrestrial > Soil > Boreal... | reverse complement strand
TACATCATTGTTCCTGTTTCGAGCCTTGATCGCCGGCAGTACAGCGCTCTCAGCCGGACCACCGGCTCCCGCGGAGATCCTTCCAAGCACCGCCTTCTGCGTACCTTTCGGGATACAAGGCGTTTGAACGCGGGTCTTCTGCGGTGTCGAGCTGAAGAACCATCCACTTCGGATACGGAATGCCCGGATCCGACGCCGCGTCCAGTTGCCGGACGTCCTCATCCGAGACCTGAAGGTCCACGGCGGCGATGTTATCTTCGAGTTGCTCGGCCTTCCGCGCTGCGATGATTACACTGCTAACGGCCGCCCGTCCCAGCACCCACGAAAGCGCCGCACGGGCCGGGCTTACGCCATGCCGTCCAGCGACGTCTTTAAGTGCTTCCACGACGCGGTAGCCCATCTCTTTGTCGAAGGGCACGAACGAACCTGCCTCCGCGAATCGCGTGCCAGCAGGAGCAGGGTTCGTACGGCTGTACTTGCCCGTGAGGAAGCCACCGGCAAGTGGGCTCCAAACCAGGATCCCGATGTTGTGGTACTCGGCAAACGACTGGAATTCGTATTCGAGGCCACGGCCGACGAGGCTGTAATACATCTGCGCCGTCACATATCTTTCTAAGCCCAGCCGCTCCTGAAGCATGATTGAGGTGGCCGCCTGCCATGACATGAAGTTCGAGAGGCCGATATACCGGACCTTCCCCTGGCGCACCACATCGTCAAGCGTCCGCAGCGTCTCCTCGACCGGCGTGTTACTGTCCCATCCATGCACCTGATACAGATCGATGTAATCGGTCTGAAGCCGCTGGAGGCTGTCCTCCAATTCGCGGAGGATGTTCACACGGGTCGCGCCGCTTCGATTGAGATTGTCGCTCATGGGAAGCCGGACTTTGGTGGCCAGTACGATTTCTCGCCTCACACCCCTCAAAGCATTACCAACCAGAGTTTCGCTTTCACCGAGGCTGTACACGTCCGCCGTATCGATGAAGTTGATGCCCCTATCCAGGGCTAGCTTCACCATTCGGGTTGTGTCCTCCTGACCGAGGTTGCCCATGTTCATCTTGCCGCCGAACTGCATCGTGCCTAGCGCCACTTCGCTCACGATGAGCCCGGTACTCCCAAGTTTCCTATACTTCATTCCCCATACTCCTTCCGCTGCACGACTCGGTGTTGCCACCAGACATCTCTCCGATCGCTTGCGACCATGATGATGTATTCGAACTCCCGGCTATCGGGGTAGATGGGTAGCCTATTCATTTAATCCGGTCACTGCTCTGCGGGACCCTGTTGAGATCAGGCATCCCCGCACAGACATTACCGCTTTCTTGCTGCGCTTTCGAAGGCAGGACTCTTCGTAATCGATCCGGTCACGCATCATGATCGAGAGTCGGATTCCCACTTTCCCGGCTGCTGCGGCTCTCGCTTTCCCCAGTCCCTTCTACACCAGTTTCCACCGATAGAAGCGTTTCTACTCGGGATCCCGCTCGACTGCGTGCATCGGCGCTTCGCGCCACAGATAATGCAGCCGTTTTCCTTGTTTGCTCATCGCACCCAGCCCGCTGCCGGCCTCCACTGGGGTGTTCGCTTGGGATAAATGCCGATTTAGCTGGCCAGCGCTTTCCCATCGCTGATAAGAATGCTCGGTCACAGCTCCGGAATCCGCTGCGGTTCTACCTCCTCAGCGCTGAGGGGGCAGGTTTCGCCTCGGAGTGTCGGGTTGTACTTCGATCCCGTAGTGTTCCAGGGTTTCGCCCAGTGCTCGATACAACTGGACTGCGGCTTTCCTAAACGCGGTTTGTGCGGCCACCTCAGTGGTTTCAGCCTGAGCCAGGTAAGTCTGCTGCTGAATTACGGCGAAATTCGTGGACATGGCAGCGTGGAATTTCTCCAATTCGGCATCGAGAAACTGTTCTTGCAATTTTCGACTGGTTGAGGCGGTTTGGGCCGCTTGCTTTGCAGCAGCAAATCCGATCAAGGTATTCCGCACTTCAGCAGCAGCCTGTGATTCCATTTGCGTCTCTCGAAAGCGTTCTTCGCGCAGCTCTGCCTGATCGGCGCCAAAATCGGCATTGGCGACCCTATCCCGTACAGAGACATTGAACTGAATCCCCACTTCAAGGACCTTAGAAGCGCTTTTCCCACCGGTAGGAACAGGATCAATCGTTGCCGCTCTCGTTGTCGAATCGCCTCCTATCGGAATCAAGCTGGGAGCAATCACTCCTCTGGATTGAAATGACGCGTAGAGATCCAGTTCGGGCAGTCGGGCATTCGATGAGCCGATTACAGCCCGCTCGCCATTAGCTATCTGCAGTTTGGATGCCCGGATGTCAGGTCTTCGTAAAAGCGCAGTTTGAATCAGGTCAGCAATCGGTTTTTCCGGTTCATCTGAGGGCGGCGACCATGCATCTATCGCCACAAGCTCCGGCAGCTTTCCATCCGCAGTCGAGAGCGACTGCGGATCGAGTACACTTCGCAGCACATTTCCCTGCTGCTCGCGACGCGCTTCTGCCTCGGTGAGGGCGAGCCGAATAGCTGAGACGAGAGCCTCCGCGCGCGCAACCTCGATTGGTGGCATGCGTCCGACGCCGAGCTGCTGCTGATTGTTGCTCAAAAGCTCCTCCGCAGCCTTTAATGCTCTCCGCTGTACTTGAACGACCTCCTGAAGGCTGACCAGATCGTAGTAGAGATTCTCGACTCCAGAGATTGTGCTGACCATTTGCTGTTCGAGGATCGTGGCCGAGATTCTGCTGTTCGTTTTGGCAATTGTGATGAATCGTGTGTTGTTTGCCCGGCCAGCACCTCTCAGCAGCGGTTGCGCGACGAGCACGATCGCGTTCGGATGTGTAAAAGGGACAGCAGAGGAGCGGCCCGAGTAGAACGATTGAACGAAGTCGTTGACCCCGACCTGAACCGATGTACCCGAGCTGAAACCTTTCACCAAAGTAGCGTTGGCTAGTGTGTTGTTTGTGATCACCATGTCACCCGGCGTGGCGGATGTCGCCGATACGATCGAGCCTGCCGGGTCTCGACGTATCCATGCGAACTGCCCCTGGAATTCTGGGTCGAAGGAGGGTATTGCGGAACCGAGAGAATACGGAGCCTGAGCGATTGAGAGCGAATGTTGTCCTCCTAACACATGTCCACTGTCATACGTCGGGGAGATGACGATGCCCGACGGATCGACCCTAGTCGGCGACAGCACGCCGGACATCGTCGTTAAGAGCGGCATCGCCGAACTACCCACACCCGCAGGTGTTTCAGCGATGTTGTAGTTGATCTGACTAGGTGTGCCGCCTCCCTGCGTTCGCTTAACGCCAAACTCCGCGACTGATTGATCTACTCGTTGAATCCGGATATCCAGATTGTTTTCCAGCGCCATTTCGATGGCTTGCCGCAGCGTTAGCTCCAAACGAGCTTCGGATAGAGGCTGCTCCTGGGTTTGAACTTGGACCTTAGGGGTCCCAGAAGCTTTCGAGACGACTGGCGCCGGGAGATCTTTAGCAGCAGAGACCTCCTGGCAGTAGCCACCGGCGCAGGCCGCACTAAGCCCGGCGCACAACACCAATAGCCGTCCCGCAAGGTGCATCAACGACGGACTAGACCTCAGAATGGAGATGGGACGCGGTGAAAATACCTGTGGGCTTGTCATTTCTCTTGACCCTTTGGGGCAGCGGTCACCACTACATGTGCGCCCTCTGTAACGGAATCGGTCGGATTGACGACTACCTGATCGCCATTCTGAAGTCCCGCCGTGACGTAGAGCTGAGTTCCCAGGTCACGCCCAACATGGATTTGCCGCATGTGAATAACCCCGTTATCGACGACCGCGACGAACTGTCCTTGTGCTCGCGGAATCACGCTATCGCCGGAGACAAGAATTCCGGGGTTCGTCGCATTGAAATGAAGTTGCACGGACGCAAACATGCCGGGACGAAGACGATGATGGGGATCGGAAATCTTGATCTCCAATAAAAGTGTTCGCGTCTGCTGACTAAGAGAATCGCTCGTACGGCTAATCGTGCCGCTGAATTGCTCGGTAGGCATTTCGGAAAAGGTAAGGACCGCCGGTTGACCCGTTTGTACGAAGGGCGCATCAACCTCCGGGACCGGCACGAAAATAAGCAGGTCATGAGTGCTGGCGATTTCGAACAGCTCGGTGCCTTGCGCTCCGCCTGTAGGTGGACCGCCCGATTGGTTCGTAGTCGATACCGGCGTAAGTCCCAAGCCCCCTCCAGTTACGGAGATAAGACTGCCAACCTCGACGTTGCGGGCCGTAACGGTTCCATCGACTGGCGAGCGGATTTGCTCAAAAGAGGCGAGCGCACTTGCGGCCTGCAAAGTGGCTGTCGAAGCACTAACGGCCCCTTCTGCCGATCGAACGTCATCAGACGCGGTCTTAAAAGCAGCCAAAGCAATGTCGTCGTCCTGCTGCGACAAAACACCGTGCAGCACGAGCGTATGCACGCGATCATAGGTCACCTTTTGAAGTTCCTCCTGCGTGCGTGCTTTGTTCAGCGCGTTTTCGCTTTGTTGCAACAGAGAACGCTGCTGCAACACAGCAGCATCTAGATCGGGAGCTGACACCACCGCGAGAAGCTGGCCTTTATGCACCTTATCTCCAAGGTCGACATAACGCGCCTTGAGGTAACCAGCAGCACGCGAATAGATATGCGCCGCCGAGGCCGGAGTGACTGTGCCGGGCAAAGTGAGCTCCTCGGCAGATGATGCCTGATGAACCGTCATGACTTGGACCACCGGCAAGGCGTTCGTTTCTTTCTGAGCTTGCTCGGTGATTTGCTTTTCAGTTCGGGCCCGCGGCAGCCAACCAAAAATGACAATGCCAACTATGAAAACGATAGCTAGCAAGATGTAGAGAAAACGTCGAGACGAATGAGGCACGGCGTTTGCTCCGGATGGGTTCACGGATGGAGGGGACTGTCGAGCAGAGGTTTCTGGCATTTCGGCGCACCTTCAAGTGGTTGTTTGCGGATTCTGCGAATGAATTTCACGCTCAAGGCGAGCGGCATAGTCAACTGGCGCTTCTTTCCTGATCAGGGAATAAGTGACCGGAACAATGATCAGTGTTCCCAGGCTTGCGAACAGAAGGCCTCCAATTACTGCACGACCGATCGGAGCGTTCTGTTCTCCGCCTGAGCCAAGCGCCAATGCCATCGGAAACATCCCAATGATCATGGCAAGCGCAGTCATGCACACGGGTCGAAGCCTAGTAACGCCAGCTTCGAGGGCTGATTCAATGGAACTTTTCCCGCTCGAGCGCAGGTCGTTGCAAAACGTCACGACCAGAATGCTGTTGGCGGTAGCGACACCGATCGTCATCAATCCGCCCATCAATGATGGGACGCTGAACGTTGTTTGGGTCACATACAGCATCCATAGAATGCCTGCAAAGGCTCCGGGGAGAGCGGTAAGGATGATGAAGGGGTCGGCCCACGATTGGAAGTTTAGGGCCATAAGCAAATAGACAAACAGAACTGCGGCGACGACACCGATACCCAAATGAAAAAACGAACTGTTCATCGTGACCACTTGGCCGCTCATCACGATTCGCGTCCCGGGCGGCAGGTCTTTCGAAGCGGCCTTGATGATTTTGTCTATGTCTCGCGAGACGCCACCCAGATCGCGTTGCGAGGTGCTGGCGAATACGTCCATCACTGGCTGATTGTTGTAATGCGACACGGTCAACGGCGAGACGGTTCGACTGGTTTCCGAGACATCGCGAAGAATCTGGTCTTGGTTCGTGGAAGGGGCGGTGATAGAAGTGCGTCCTAGAGAGCCAAGATCATTCAGTCTATATGTCGGCGTTTGCACGAGGACCGGATATTCAACCCCCGTTTTTGGGTCCATCCAGAAGTTCGGAGCTGTCTGTCCACTCCCGGAGAGAGCCAGAAGCAGATCGCTGGCCACGTCTCTCTGGGTAAGACCAAGCTGCTGCGCTCTTAGGCGATCGATGTTGATATCGATTTCAGGAGTGTTTACTGCCTGCTGAATGAAGACGTCGACGGCGCCCGGAATGTTCTTGATCTTATCCTTTAGCCCAACTGCAATCCGGTATGTTTCGGCAGCATCCTTTCCTTGTACCTGAACGTCGATCGGCGCGGGTAGGCCAAAGTTCAATGTCTGATTTGTGATATCAGCCGGCTCGAAAAAGAAGGTCTCCTGCGGAAATTTCTCAGCAAGATCACTCCGAAGGATGCGCATCCATTCTTGCGTCGGGCGATGTTTGGGGCTGAGAGCAACGAGAACGTCACCATCACCGTTGCTCGTCGCATCGGTTGCGGTGAACGCAAGGTTGACGCCTCCAGGCGGAAGGCCAATGTTGTCGACGATCATCGCAACTTCATTTTTGGGGATGACGCGCCGCACCTCTGCGTCAATGCGAGCAAAAATCTCGTTTGCTACCTCGATGCGGGTTCCCGTCGGTGGCCGCACATGAAACTCCATCTGGCCTGAATCAACGTAGGGAAAGAAATTTTCTCCCAAAACAAAGACTAATGGGAGCGAAGCGAGCGAGATGATCGCGAACCCGACCACTACCCCGGTTCGATGGGCTAGCGCCCATTCGAGCAACGAGCGGTAACGCTTCTGAAATTTCTCGAAATAATGTTCGAACCGGAGATGGAAGCGCCAAATGAAGCTCCGGCTAGTCGGCGATTCAGATCCTCCCTGATAGAGCGAAACCTCCGCCGGTAGTAGAAAATGCATCATGGTTGCCACCAGCGTGCGCGAGAGTAGATAGGACGCGATCATTGCCAAGACGACGGCCAAGGCCAAAGGTGTAAAGAGGAACTTCGCTGCTCCAGAAAGAAGAGTTACCGGAACAAAAACAATGCAGATGCACATGGTCGAAACCAGGGCAGGCACGGCTACTTGCTGCGCACTGTCCAGAATGGCGGCGCCGAGGGGCTTGTTGCCCTCCGCAAGATTCCGGTGCGTATTCTCAATCTCAACGGTCGCGTCGTCCACGAGGATACCGACCGCTAGCGCGAGACCGCCGAGCGACATTACATTAATCGTGTATCCGAGAGCGGCAAGAACAGACAGCGAGAACAGAATAGCAAGTGGAATCGAAGTGCAAACGATAAGAGTACTTCGCCAGCTTCCAAGAAAAACGAGGATCATTAAGGCCGTGAGAATGGCGGCCGTCGTCGCTTCCTGAACTACATCGAGCACCGAACCGCGCACGATGACAGACTGATCAAAGATCGGAGTAATGGTGAGCGAACTCGGCAAGCCCGCCTTGATTCGTGGTATTGCGGCCTTCACCTGCGACACGATGGTGAGAGTGGAGAAACTGCCGTTCTTAATGACAGTCAGAAGCGCGCCCGGAGTGCCGTTCTCCTTCACGAGGCTTGTCTGGGGCGTAGATCCGTCGTGAATCCAAGCGACGTCCTTCATCGTGATAATTGATCCGTTCGTCGATCGAATCGGCATATTGTTCAGTTCCGCGATCGACGAAGGGCTGCTGTTTGTACCTATGATGTATTCCCGGTCCCCAATCTTCTCCGTGCCAGACGGCATGATCAGGTTTTGCGCGTTCAGCGCTGCGGAAATATCGGAGCCCGTTAGGTGCTTAGCCGCCAGCGCAGTCGGCTCCGCGTCCACCATGATGGCACGCTGCTCGCCGCCATACGGCAGCGGAACCGACGCGCCCTCGATAGTGGCGAGCTGGCCGCGGATGAAGTTCTGTCCGAGATCATAGAGTTGTGACTGAGAAAGCCCCTTACCGCCGAGACTAAGTTGAATGATGGGTACGCTCGAGGCGTCGTATTTGAGAATCTGCGGCGGAAGGATACCTGGAGGCATTTGGCGCAAAACCGACTGTGACAAAGCTGTGACTTGAGCTATGGCCAAGTCGATCTGAACACTCGGTTGAAAGTAAATCTTGATGACGCCGACGCCGCTGTAGGACTGCGACTCGATGTGCTGAATGTTGTTGACCGTTGTCGACATCGCGCGCTCGCAGATGCCTACAATTCGCTTGGACATGTTGTCTGCATCCAAGCCGTTGTAGGTCCAGATCACGCTGACGATGGGTATGTTTATTTGCGGCAGAATGTCTATTGGCGTCGTAACGATCGCTGTCAGTCCAGCGATGAGAATGAGAAGCCCGACAATTACGAAAGTGTAGGGCCTTCGCAGCGCTACTCTAACAAGCCACATGAACTCTACTCGCGCTCACTCAGTGTTGGTGAGCGATTTTCTCTTCGGTGGGTAGCTTAGATCGTTGCGATCGATGTCCGTCGTGTGCGTGACGTCATTGGCTGGTTTAGTTAGAGTTTCGTCGGTTGTGAAATTCGAGGGCCGGAACAACCAATTCGTTCGCTCGACAACGCCGTAAATACTGAATCGCGATCGGGGAACATCCCGACGCAGGCCGTTAGCCGTGTGACCTTCCGATCATAAGGGCTTTCCATCAGGAAGACAACGATCGACAATGTTACTCTGGGTTGCACAATATCCGAGGTTGGAGTAACAATGATGCGATTGCCCCTCCCAGCAGGGCGACGTTTATTTTTAAAATCGCCGGCCAGCCAGAACGTTTCTGAGACGAAAGGAGCTCACATGAAGTCTATACAGGCAGTCTGCGATAAGTGCAAAAAGACAGTTGACGCAAAGCCATTGCTCAGCGAAAACGAGCTTTGGGAGGCGCTGAATAAAGGCGACGAAATCGAAGTGATGCACCTTGCCGATGACGTCCACCACACATGGAAGCTCACCGGACAAGACAAAGATAGTCTGCGCAAGGCGCGGGCTGCCGGCACAGTCTAACCCACCCTGCCTGATCCCACAGCAGGGAAGTAGAAGTGGTAGAGATTGACTGCGTGATCTACCGTGCGATGACCTCGTCAGCGGCTCTGCGGGGCCGTAACCATATTAGGGACATCCTGTTCTGGCCTCAGCCCTGATCCGCGCGTCGCGTCTGATATCTGATGTGCATCGTCTGGATTGAGAAAAGGCCTCGCGACGGGAGCCAAGCGCTTCCAGCAACGTGACCCGCGTCGGATCTACAGACATTGGGCCATCCAAGCCAACGATTCGCGCGGTCGAGGGAGAGGCAGCCATGAAAACGTCCGACAGTACGGACGTAATCCAAGGGGATGAGCAGTGCAGGGACGGACACTATCGCATTAAGCTAGACCTTCGCACGAACCCTCCGACCGGCAATGGCGCCGTTCCGGCCGTGGCGCTGGATCCGAACGACTCGGCTTCCGTCCAAGCCCAAAACCCAAGCGATTTGGGCAAGCTGAGGGTTGGAGTTGCTTCTGAAGAGGCAGCCGGCATTCCCGCCATCTGGAATACCATGCTCTACGGAATTGGTGACATAGGTCCGCTTCGATCGCCTGAGGTTTTTTTGAAGATCAACCAACTGACTGGATTCGACTGCCAGAGCTGCGCATGGCCGAGTCCTGACAAGAAGCGGAAGCTTTTTGAGTTTTGCGAGAACGGGGCCAAGGCTGTATCTGACGAGTCCACAAAAAAGCGCATCGGGCCAGACTTCTTCGCCAAGTATTCAATAGCAGAACTGGCCGCCAAATCCGATTACTGGCTCAATCAGCAGGGGCGTCTAACTTTGCCCATGGTACGACAGGCGGGCGCGACGCACTATCAACCGATCACCTGGCCAGAGGCTTTTACGATGATCGCGGAGGAATTGAATCGTCTGGATTCGCCGAGCCACGCCTGCTTCTACACCTCAGGCAAGACGACCAATGAGCCTGCTTTTCTTCTGCAGTTGTTCGCGCGGCAGTTTGGAACGAACAATCTTCCGGATTGCTCGAACATGTGCCATGAGTCGTCGGGAGTTGCGATGGTAGAGACGCTCGGCGTCGGCAAGGGCACCGCCACGTTGGAAGATATGGAGAGTACCGATCTCATCTTCATCTTTGGAAACAACCCTGGGACAAACCATCCGCGAATGTTGACGTCGCTGCAAAGGGCCAAGGACCATGGTGCCAAAATCATCGCTGTCAACCCTCTACCGGAAGTGAGCATGATGAGGGTAACGAATCCTAACCCCCAGGATTATCCAAATCCTTTGGAGCTTCCCATTGCGCTGCTTGGCAAAGGACAGGCGCTTGCCGACCTGTACCTCCCTGTGCGCGTGAATGGAGATACAGCGGCCATCAAAGGAATTCTGAAAGACCTGTTCGAGCGTGAGAGAGGGGGGCACGCATCGGCGATTGACCCTCAGTTTATTCAAACCTTCACCGAGGGTTTCGAAGCGCTGCTGGCCGACTTGGAGGCTACGAGCTGGGAAGAGATTGAGGAAAACGGCGGACTGACTCGAAATCAGCTGCGTGTCGCCGCCGATATGTACGCGGCCTCAAAGAAGACCATTTGCGCCTGGTGCACAGGTCTTACCCAGCAGCGCAATGGTGTCGACAATGTTTCGATGATCGTGAATCTTCTCCTCGTGGGCGGGAATATAGGGCGCCCCGGGGCAGGCACCGTTTGTGTGCGCGGTCACTCGAATGTCCAAGGTGACCGCACAATGGGCGTGTGGGAGCGCCCGCCACAGCGTTTTCTGGATGTGCTAGGGAAAGAGTTCAACTTTGAACCGCCCCGGAAATCAGGGTATGACACCGTCGAGAGTTTGCACGCGATGTTCGAGGGAGACATCAAGGTGTTTTTTGCGATCAGCGGCAATTTCCTCTCGAACGCGCCTGACACAGTCTACAGCGCGCACGCTATGCAGCGTTGCAAGCTTACGGCTCACGTCTCAACCAAGCTAAATCGCTCCCACTTGATCACAGGGGAGCGAGCCTTAATCCTGCCGTGCCTCGGGAGGACCGAGGAAGACATACAGGCCACTGGCAAGCAGTTCCTCACGGTGGAAGATTCGATGGGTATTATCGATCGTTCTGAAGGGTTCCTTCGACCCGCTTCGCCGGAACTGATGAGCGATGTCGCGATCATTGCGAACCTGGCGAATGCTACTTTAGGGGCACGAACGACCACAAATTGGCTCGGCTTTGCGGCGGATTACAATTTGATCAGGGATGCCATTGCCAAAGTGATTCCGGGATTCGAGAACTTCAACGCGCGGCTTACCAGGGAGAAATTCTTTTATTTGCCGAATGCAGCGAAGCAGCGCGTCTTCAAAACGAACTCCGGCAAGGCCAAACTAAGCGTTTGCCCAATACCGAAGCATGACCTGAAGCCGGACGAATTTCTTTTGACAACGATTCGCAGCCACGATCAATTCAATTCCACGATCTATGGACTGAATGACCGCTATCGCGGTGTCTTTGATGGTCGCCGCGTGCTCTTCCTGAACCCGCTCGATATGGAGGCAAGAAATCTTCAAGCCGGTCAGATCGTGGATATATACAGTCACTTTGAAGGAGAGCTACGCAAGGCACCCCGCTTTGCGATCGTCCCTTATGCGATTGCCCGCCGGAGCGCTGCCGCATACTATCCGGAAACCAACGTTTTGATCCCCATTCGGAGCGTTGCCGCCAAAAGCAATCAGCCCGCCTCCAAGTGCGTTCGCATCACGCTGACTCCAGCAGATCCTGCGGAGGTCCTGCACTTTCTAAAGGCGGATGTTGATCGCAACCTGGATCGCGCTGTGCCGCGTGTTCCTTGAGTAAAAGAATCAGGGCCCTCGCGCTGTCCGTTGGCCGGCCAAGCTCGCGCAGGCCACGTCGTAAATCGCCAAAGTTCACTCGGTCACCGACACTTATATCGCATTTTTTGATAGGTGGTGAGAAGAGGATTTCCCAACATCTATCCGGGCGAGCGGCCGGTCCCATGCGCACAAACCCAGTTTCCGATTACGCGACAGGCAAGTGAAATTCAATCAGTAAACACAAGCGCGTTTCTCGGTACTGATGCGCACAGCCGTCAGGACACCAAGTCGTTGGCGTCTGGAGAGGGGAAATTCAAGCCAACAAATTCTCAATCTTCACTGGCAGTTCCCGCACACGAACACCGGTCGCGTGGTGCACCGCGTCTGTGATAGCCGCGGCGATTCCGGCTAGGCCGATCTCTCCAATACCGCGCGCCCCGAGTTCGTTGATTTCTCTGTCCGGGTAGTCGAGGAAATGCACTTCGATCGGCGGTGCGTCGGCGTTTACGGTCATCACATAATCCGCCAGATTACTGTTGATGGGCGCACCATTCTGCGGATCGTAGGCGGTTTCTTCGAACAGCGCCATTCCGATGCCCATCACCACTGCTCCTTGGATCTGGTTGCGGCCGGTAAGAGGATTCAAGATTCGGCCTGCATCCATCACCGTAACGACGCGGCTGACGCGCAGGCGTGCGGTCTCCGGCTGCCACGTCACTTCCACAAAGTGGCAGCCGAACGAGTGCATTGAGAATTTCGGGTTGGGGATAAAAGTCGTCTGTTCACCCCTGCCTCTGCCACTCACCAGCTTTGCATTCGCGCTCCGGAGCACGTCCCCGAACGCAATACCCGATGCAGGACCTTCAGCCCTTACAAACACGCGCCCGCCTTCCAGTGCGAGATCGTTGGGCTTACGTCCCAAGAACGGCGAGCCGGGAGTTGTGACGGCGATGATCAGCAGCGATGTGATCGCTTGGTTCGTGGCCCCGAACACAGCCGGGATCACGGAACTCGTGGCTAAGGACCCGCCTGAGATCGGACCATCGGGTAGTGCGCTGTCTCCCAACTCAACATCGATCTTGTCCAGCGGGACGCCGGTTTTCTGCGACGCAAGCTGTGCCAGGATCGTATACGTGCCGGTGCCAATGTCCTGCGTTGCGCAGGCAACGCGAACCGTTCCATCATCTCGGAGTTCGAGACTGGCTTCGGCGGCAAATGCCCCGGCGATCCATGCCGCCCCGGCCATTCCCCAACCTAAGATCAAACCATCGCGTTTCATTGCGCTGATCGCCGGATCGCGCTTCGGCCAGCCGAATTTCTCGACGCCGAGGTTCAGGCATTCCACGTAGTGCCGGGAGGAGAACGGTATGTTCAGCGCCTCGTCGAGCTTTGGTTCGTTGAGAATGCGGAGTTGGACGGGGTCCATCTTGAGCCGCTCGGCCATCTCATTCATGGCCGATTCGGTGGCATAGAGTCCGGGGACTGCACCGGGCCCGCGCATGTCGGAGGTTGCGCCGATATTTCGCCTCGCGCGGCCGAAGCTCACGCGCAAATTGGGAACGCTGTAATGGTAGTCCGTGGCTTCGCCGCAGTTTTCGTGATAGGGGTCGGTCATCGACATGTCGTAGACGTAATCGTGCTGCAGCGACACGAGCTTGCCGTCGCGCGTCGTGCCCAAGCGAACCCGCTGCTGAGTGCGCGCCCGATGCCCGACGGACTGGAACATCATTTTGCGGCTAACGACCAGCTTTACCGGTTTGTCTAACTGGCGTGCCGCAGCGGCTGCAAGCGGGACATGCGACCAGGGATAGAGTTTGCCGCCGAATCCCGAGCCCAGGAATTTCGAAATCACACGAACGTTCTCTTGAGGCAAACCAAACATCTGCGCCAGCACGCTGCGCAGATTCACAACACCCTGCGTCGAGTCATACAAAGTCAGCATGGAACCGTTCCACACCGCCACGGTCGAGTGCAACTCGAGAGGATTGTGAGTTTCGGCGGGAGTGACGTACGTTTCGTCCAGCTTGACAGCCGCATTATCGAAGGCAGCGGCGGCGTCGCCCCGGTGGCTTTGTAATCGCTCCATCGGGCCGTAAGCAGTCAAAACCACGTCGGGATCATTGCCGGCTTCCAGGTGGGAGTCGACGTTGGGTGTTTCTTTGGAATAGGTCGCTCGCACGGCATCGGCGGCAGCCTTGGCGGCTTCGAACGTGTCCGCAACGGCCACCGCGATGTACTGTCCCCAGTAACGGATCGTGTCATCCTCGAACGGCGGCCGCCGCTCGAGGCAAATGCGATCGAATGCAGGCGCGGGAGTCGAGCGGAAGATACTCCCAATGTTCCCGCGATGAAACACGGCGCGTACGCCCGGCATCTTTTCAGCCGGGGCGGTATCCATCGTGAGCAATTTCCCATTCGCGATCGTCGCTTCTACGGGAACGGCGTAAAGCATCCCGGCGAACTGGAAATCAGAGGCGTACTTCGCCACTCCGGTGACTTTGCGCGGACCGTCTATGCGGAGGGTGTCGCGTGCGATGGGAGAAGAACTTGCCGGAGATTGCTGTGATGTCGTCACGGTAGCTCCTCGGAAATCAACTTGTGGTGACCATTCGCAGTGAATGCATCACGCAGCGTTTGGCCAGTTCGATCTTGAATTTGTTCTCCGTCTGCGGCTTCGCATGTCGCAGCGCCGCATCGGCGGCTTGACGGAACGTCCCTTCGTTTGCGGGATTGCCGGTCAGCGCAGCTTCGGCCTCGGGTGAGCGCCACGGTTTGGTTCCTACGCCACCAAGCGCGATGCGAGCGCGCGTAATTTTGCCGCTTACGATCGTGAGCACTACTGCCGCCGATGCCAGGGCGAACTCGTACGACGCGCGATCGCGCAGTTTCAGGTAAACCTGCTTGCTTCCGGCGATTGGTGGCGGGAGCATGACGTGCGTGATCAGATCGCCGGGCTCCAGCACGGTCTCGCGATGCGGTGTGTCGCCGGGCAGAAGATGGAAATCGCCGAAGGCGACCTCGCGCGAGCCCTTCGGTCCCTGAATGTGAACGGATGCTTCGAGCGCGGCCAGGGCCACGCACATGTCGGATGGATTCGTTGCGATGCAATGCTCGCTCGCGCCGAGAATCGCGAGCGTGCGATTGTGGCCGGTGATCGCCGGGCATCCGCTGCCGGGCTCGCGCTTGTTGCAGGCCATCGCGGTGTCGCGGAAGTACACGCAACGCGTTCGCTGGAGCAAGTTTCCTGCGGTAGTGGCCATGTTTCGGATCTGTGCGGAGGCGCCTTGAAGGATGGCTTGCGATAGCACCGAATAGTCGCGCTGCACCTGCTCGTGATACGCCAAGTCCGAGTTGCGAACTGTAGCGCCGATCTGCAGACCGCCATCGCGCGTCTCTTCAATGTTACCGAGTGGCAGGCGATTAATATCCACCAAACGCGCGGGAGTCTCGACGTTCAGCTTCATCAGGTCGATTAGCGTGGTGCCGCCTCCGAGGAAGCGCACGTCGGCGCCCTGCTGCGCTGTTTTCGATTGGGCGGCGGTAGCAATCGCTCCTGCTTGATCTGCTGGACGAATGAACTCGAAAGTATGCATCGGCAGACTCCAGCGCTAAGCGTGCTTGCGGACCTGCTGGATCGCCGCAAGGATGTTGGCATAGGCGCCGCAGCGGCAGATGTTGCCGCTCATCAATTCCTTCACCGCAGCGTCATCGGGACCACATGGCTCCTTCAACAACGCGACCGCGGACATGATCTGTCCCGACGTGCAGTAACCGCACTGATACGCATCGTGGGTGAAGAACGCCTCCTGCATGGGATGCATCGCCTCCGGTGTACCCAGGCCCTCGATGGTCGTGATCTCTTCCCCATCATGCATCACCGCGAAGTTGAGGCATGAAAGCACGCGCCGGCCATTCACGTGCACCGTACATGCGCCGCATTGACCGTGGTCACAGCCCTTCTTAGTTCCAGTCAGGACCACGGTCTCACGGAGGCAATCGAGCAGCGTTGTTCGAGGGTCGACGCGAAGCTCGCGGTCCTTGCCATTGATGCGCAAGACGATCGGGACCGCTCCCTCGACATTCGCTTCACTGGTGACTCCCGCGCTGCTGTCGTTCCGCTCAATAAGGATGTTCGCGCCCACTGGCAGGTAAGCTCCTACGACACCTGCCGCTGCGGTACTTCCAGTAGTCAATAGAAAGGACCGGCGGGACGGCTTCGGCGATTCCGATTGAGGATTGTCTGGCATAGGAAGCTCCCATTACAGAGAACAAGTTCCGGCATTATGACAATCTACCTTTTTTGTGTCAAAGGCGGCGATAAGGCGATGCTCTCGGCACCGAGCTGTTCCTCGGTGAGGTATTGTCCAGAAGCAAATGTGGGCGTTGATTGTGCGCGGCAGCCTTCGGGCTGAAAGCTTGCTGATTGAAAGGCTCGACGCCGCGCGCATTCGCAACCGCCTGCACGAACTGGGAGCGAACGGTGTGGAATTCGTTGCCGCCGTAGAGAGCGACACTGGGCCCGCCGAAGGCCTCGGAATACCGAGACGGCACGCGACCTGATGGTTCTGTTATGGGCGCTTGCCAAGGGCCAGGCGGTCAGCCCCGATGCTTCTCAGGAAATGATGGGCATGCTCGCGCGATCCATCCCCTACCAGGGAATTGCGGCGGGATTGCCGGGAAGCCAGGACGCCGCACTGGGCACAGCCGGATTCGCCGAAAACCATCAGGAGGCCGCGATCGTTTACGGGCCTCACTCGTTCGTGATCGTGATAGTGATCCGCGACGTCCAAGATCGCACTGCGAGTTTCGCTTTGTCCGCTCAACTCACCCACGCCCTCTCTGTCCCCGTCTGGTAGCATCGCAGGCATTTTGGACAGATGTCGATAACAGGAGGGATTATCACTATTCATCTCCTGAACGAGACGGTGTCAGTTAACGAACGCTGGCCGCGCCACCGATGCGCTGACCTCGGCGGGGGCCGGCTGGCACGCGGGCTCCGCGGCGTCCTGGAACTTCTGCAGTTTCCGCACCGCGTCGGTCAGGTCCTGCTCGCTCACGATATTGTAGCGGTCGAATATCGAACGCGTGACGTGGCCGCTCAATTTCATTGCCACTTTTTCCTGCACGCCGGAGCGAACCATGTTCCGGACGGCAGAGCGTCTCAGGTCGTGGAAGATCAGTCCGGTTAGCCCGCTCTTCGCGCAGGCATCCGCCCAAACCTTTCTAAAGTCTCCGATCGGCAAAAAAGCTGGAACCGGGTTCTTCTTGGTCTCGATAACGCGGAAAAAGACGAGAGGACAATCAGGAAAATTGGTATTGCGTAGATGCAACTGTGCCGTCAGGGCATTCAGCAGTTCATCGCCCAGCGGAATCAAGCGGCCTTCCCCGTTCTTAGTCTCGCCAGGATTGAGGCGGACCTGGCGGTTCAGTAGGTCGACGTTCTCCCATCTGAGCGCCATAATTTCCCCACGGCGCATTCCCGTCGAGTAGGCCATCGTCACGACGGGCCGGAGATATTCTGGGAGCGCTGTCAGGAGTCGAATGTACCCTTCTTTTTCAAGGAACCCCGTCCTAGCCGGAGCGCTTCGGGGCATCTGAAAATACGGCACCCTAGAAACCTTCGGCGGCGTGGCGCGGCTCGCCAGACTGAACATTCGCTTCAGCAGCGCGAGCTCTTGTTGAATGGTGCCGTCTTTTGCTTTTTGCCGCTGTCTGAGCAGCAGATATTCTTTGGCCTTCTCGGTGGTGATTGCAGCGGCCAGAAAATCGCCGAAGAACGGGGTCAGGTGCAACTTTAGGCGGCTCTCAACATCTTTGATAGACCGCCTGTGGTTAATTCGATAGTCGTCCAAGAGATCGTCAGCGAGCGTTTGGAAAGTGACCTTCCTCGGCGGCGTTTCGCAATAAAGGCCCTGCCGAATCTTTTCGAGTCTGTCGCGTAGCATTTCCTGAGCCACGGTCTTGAGAGTCGAACGGCTACTCTCTGTCTTCTGTAGCCCGTTCACGTAGTATGCCAAGTAAAAGTACTTGCCCATTCTGAATATGCTTCCGGTCCCGCGCGGACGCTTCGCCTTACGCGGGGGCGTTTTCGGAAGGGCGCGCGGCTCCGGCATGCTCGTCTCCGCTGGGGCGCTCTGCGCCGGACTGCTTTTCATCGTTCGCTCCTCGCTTAATCTGATCATGTGTCCAATAAAAGAAGCGCTTCCTGTGAATCAAGGCCCGCATGACGTCGTCCCGTCGCCACGCGCGAATCCGGACCCGTCCGACCTGAACGAATGCGGGTTCGGCGATGAAGCCGAGCCGGAGCCAGCGGTACAGAGTGGTGCGAGACACTCCGATCGCCCTCGCGACGTCCTGGGTAGTGCTGGTCCCTTCTCCTGCGTGCGTTTCGTCCATGAATAAATAAATAAGGTCCATGCACGGACGAACGCAACCAGAATCCGCCCTCAAATCGGCTCAGCAGGAAAATATTTTGAGCAGCCCGTTTGGTTGGCGGCGAGTCCGCGTACATCTGCAGGCGACCACGATCAGACGGGCGCTGCTGCACGATCTTGAGTCGTCTACGCACTCGGTGCCGAAAAACAGATTCGCCCCGTCATCGCCGAGCCGTGCGCGTGAATCGAAATCACGAACTCGCCTATGCAGAATCCGCATAGCCAGAATGGTCGGTCCCTCTGACGAGACAGCGACCCCTGACCGTTGGGTTCGCAGCACCCTATGTAAGTAAAGCCCAATAAGTTTCCTTCGGTGCCGGTTTCCCCGCAGATCAAAATAAGACCGTCCGAAGTTTCCGCGATATAGGACAAATTTCGACCCCCGGGCCGTGTAAATATTGCGATACGGCGCCGGTACCCGCCAATGTCACCGATTCATCGCCGGAAGACTGGCCAAAAAGGCTGCCGCGCAGATTTTTGCAACAACGATGCGCCTTTCCGCACCGCACTAACCACTCGAATCTCAAGCAGCAAGCGCGCACAGTTTTCTGCTCACCTCGATCTCAAGTTAAACTCGGCGTCAGATTCGTCGCTCTCAGACGTTGGATACAATCACGTTGGCCGAAACGCGGAACTCTGCGCCTGATACGACTGCAATCCAACGCTGGCAGCCCCCTCTGTCTAGCTGCGCTCTCGCCGAGCGTGCGGATTCCGCGCAATCTCGCTGCGCAGATACGCGTGGATCCTCGAACATCTTCCCTCACACCACTTTCGGGACTGACCGCGTGCACTCTCTGTGCTTTTCGATGAGATCGCATAGGTCCTTCACGTCCACGAGGATTCTGCGACCGAGACGAATATAGGGAAGCTCGCCCCGACATATCAGCGAACGTATTCGCCACGGGCCAAGCGCCAGGTACGCGCCGGCTTCCTTGATTGTCAGCAGCCGCTGCGATAGCTTTTGTTTGGGTTCCAATTCGCTCACCGACCCTCCGTGCTGCGATCCAAGTGCTCCGCCATGGCCAACGGGGCCTTCACGAGGCGCGCGCGTCGTCAATTCGACGTCTCACGCTAAGCAGAGAGTGAACTCGCTCCGCGACGGAGGCTTTCAGCGTCAGCACTCGTCGAGGAAGACGAACGCTTCGGCGTTCGCATTCGTCGATGACTCTTTGCAGCAGCCTCAGAGAAACCATGCTTTCGGTCAGTATGTCGTTCGGGTGAGCTCGGTTGAGCTCGCGTCGCAGCAGCGGACCCTCTTCGTCCTCGAAATCTGCGACCACATCATGAAATGCAACCGCGAACGCAACAGCATCCTGCTCGTCAGGTTCGAGTGCTGGCCCGATCGACCGGGGCCTATTCATGCTCGCCGACCATCGCTCGAACTCTTTGATGGCTGCGAGCTTCGTCTGAGGTTCTGTTTCTTCGCCCCATAGCTTGAGCTGCGTTGTCTTCATCGTGTCGGTCATCCTCGCTCCCTAGATCGGGCAATGCCCTGATGGGCCTTCCGGTGCACCGTGTATTTCAGCGCGGATTCCGCGCAGCGCTGCAAACCCCAGCGTTGCGATATCTCCGGTTTTGCTGCTACTTGTCACGCGATCTCCAAGACCTAATGCCATCGCTTTCCATGCCGAGTCGGCATCTCAGACGGTTGGATCAGGCACGATTTATCTTAATCGGTGCCTAGTGCCGCCTCCGCACGGCCGCACAACCCGCACAAGGCTCTGTAAATTCTGAAAAACGACACGGTTTTCTACGACTTTATTTCCGCTGTGCGACTTGTGCGCTTGTGCGGAAAATATTTCATTCTGCGGCCCTTCTAAACTGGTAGGTCCAGGCGATGTAGATGCCGCCTCCGTCGAGGCGATTAGTTTCGGCCTCACGCCGAATGACTGTGAACTCATCCATCGTTATGGAGTCACCGGCCCTGAATAGCCGGGCTAAGATCGACCCGACTAGGAGTTTGCCTTTCTGTTCGTCTGGTTCCCGCAGTCCAGGGACGTCCAGTTCAGCGCTGTCGGCAATTTCGCACAACTGTGACGCAATCAACGATTCGCCGAGGCGGCCTTGTTCGGCAACGGCAAGCGCCAGCTTTCGCAGGAAAGTCAGGCCGGGATTGCTGACCCGCTCCTGTGCAGCCTGGTGGCCGCCCATCAGCGGCGCTTCCCCGAGAATGTTTTGCAAAATCCAGTCAAGCTTCTGTGCCCACTCGCGGAAGTCGTGACGGGTCTCGTCGGAACGCGGACGTCTGAGTTCAATCCATCTCCGGATTATTGCGAACACCACGCCGAGATACTGTGGCTGGCAGGCGCGGACGTGATCGAGCAAGTCGCCCTCGGGATAGCGCCGAAACTGGAACCCGTGCTCGCGCCTCCGATTCCGCACGATGTTGCCACGATTGGCAAAGTCGCGGGTTGTTTCGACGCCGTTGCTCGTCAGCATCACAAAAAAGCGGCTCGGGTCAATCTCGACTTCACGGGAGTGCGGCACGCGGACCGGAAACGATTTTCCCGCAGTCAGCAACGCTTCCATGTGCGGCGAGTCAAATTTCCCCCGGAAATTGTCCAGTTGGATGAAAGGGCGTCCGGCAATCAATCGCGCGTTCAGGCTTTCATCAACTGAACCGACACCACCACGGCGGCATGTCACCAATGCTGGGCACTCGTTGTAGACCGCGGCGACGAGCCTCTGCCGATATGTTTTGCCTGATTGCGATTTGTCGGCTTCGGCCACGTCCACGGGCACGTTGCCGAGCAGGTGTCCGCCCAACTTGAGCGCCGGGCTGATAAACGACGCCAAAGCGCGCGAGCGGTCACCCGGCGACTGAAATTCAAACTCACTGACGAGCTCCCGTAACGCTGCCACGGCTTCCGAAAGCACGACTTGTCGCGGCATCTGCCCGCCGGTGATGAATAGCCCGGTCGGGGGATGATAGCCCTTCCCAACGATCTCTACGTCGCCACCAACGGTGCTCAAAATCACGGGACAGTTGATCAGCCCGGTGATTGGCGGCAGAAACGTCCGCGCCTCCTCGGTTTCAAGCAACGCCATCGCCATGTCTTGCGCCATGATCGCCGGCTTCAATACTAACTGGCCGTCTCGGCCTGACCGATATACAAGGAACTTCGCGTAGGATTCAAACCTGGAGCGAGCGGCGGCAGGCCCGATTACCTCAAACGTAGATGTTCCATTATTTTCGGCGATGCCCGCCACCGCGCCACCGCGAATAAACATCGTTTGGGTTGGAGCGATGCGCCTGAACAGTTCTTTCGCGGTCGCTTTGATTGTGACGCCCGAGCCAGGCAGGATGATCGAGTCGTCGATGCTGGCCGCGCCGACTTCGACGGCATAATCTTGCAACATATCTTCTGCTAGAGAAGTCTTCTTCATGGAAGTACCGGCCCTCCGGCAGGACTGAGGTACAGAAGGCGCTGCCAGCGGCCTGTCTCGGCGCGGAGGCCGCCGGGCATCCGCGACAGCCTCGCTTCGTTCTTGCAGGCCGCATCTGCACCCACCGCAGTCAGCAGGGTAAACAGCTTGTCCTCAACACGCCCTGTCCATTCACCGGCATTGGCCGCGTCAATCCTGATCCAGCCGTGAACCGACCGGCGGGCGGAATCGACGAGCGCCACGATCGGCAACTTCACTCCTGCCCAGAAATGAATCTGCTGTTCCCGCGACATTGTGTCGAACTCGACTACGGCAAACCGAAATCGCTCGACGCAACTATCGGCCCGATAACTTCGCTTGCCGTTCTTGGTCTCGCCTAGTTCTCCGCTCAGCGGGTTCGGGATGATGTGTTCCGGCACGGCGGCGCCGCTCTCGAATCGTTCAATCCATTCTGAAGCCGGACGAACGTGTTCGGGCCCGGCATCGTAGCGCGATCCGATGAATAACCGCTCTTCCGGTTCGTAGAGTCTTCTTAGAACCTCAACGGGGTCCCGCGACGGCGGCCAGTCGATACGCACCGGCGACACGTCCCACAAGTCGGCTTCGGTGAAATCGGCGCCGCGCTTCATAATGAACTTCAGCAACCTCTCCCCGTCTACGGGCAATCGCGCGATGACGCAGGACGGTGCGGAGCTGAAAGCCTTCGCGACTGCTGCCTCGATTTCGGACGGTGGCACACGGCGCGTGCCGTGGACGTGGGCGGCTAGGTCCTGCGCGATCTGCTCACGTGACACCCCGGCCATTCGGCCGAGATTCGCGACTCTGAGCAGCCCTACGTGACAACCGTCGCCCCCCGATCGTGGGAGATTCCAGATCGCGTCGCGATACCGATCTAGCGCGGGGCACCATGCGCGAGGCCGGGAACTACCGGTTTCGGTTTTCGACGCGGGCATGCGGGTGTTCCTCCGATGAGGCTTGGTCGCTCTATAATTGACGGTAGTCATACCTTGACGTGCTGAGTTCGCGTGCTCTCGCTGACAGTGCGACGCATTCAGCTCCTAAGCTGACGCAGCTGGTGGCTGCTCGCCGTGTCATAGGCCCACCCTACCGCACGTTGTGGCACTAACCGTGCCCGAACATTTTCAGGATATTCACACACTACGGACGATGCTTGGTTTGATCGTAGATCTTCTTTACGTGGCTTGGGTGCAAACTGAGGAGACTGGCTGTTATCTGGTTTGCTCGTTGATGATCGGGCGGCGTTTTCCCGCCGCGTTTAAAGCCAACGCTTTTCACAAACTTCGCAAGACCGCTCCCAATTTCTAAGGATTTCAAGGAAGTCGTCTCGACTTCTCGAGGACTGAGTCCCGCGTTCTTAAGAAACCTACGCGCATAACGGACCTGCTTAACTAGGCTAAACGCCATTGCGCGAATGAAAGTAATATCAGCCCAATCATCGGGTACCTGAGAGCCTTCGTTTTGAGAGTAGGTGCCAAAGATGGAACTCTGCGAGGTCAGGTCCTTGAGATGTCTTCTTTTGTCGTTCGATTCTTTGCCTGGGTTCTTAAGGATTGCTTGGATATATTCTGTGCCAAGCTTGACCGGGTCTGGAACCTCGACGACCAGTTTTTTCATCCCGTCGTCAGTTAACCAAAACTCAGACCCCTTGAGGATTTGGCCGCGGAGTTTCTCTCTGTGCCTGCAGATGTACCACAGACGAACCACAGCCTTTGGGTCCCCCTCGTTAGCTCTTTTGACGAGGAGCTCAAGGTCCTCACTGGACGGCAGACAGAAGTAGGCTTGGCGAATGAGGGGCTTCCCGCGCGGCTCGAGTACGTCTTTTGCGTTCGCATTGAGGTCCCGAGCGCTGACATGCTTCCAGCCGTGCCGGCTGAAATTCCACGCGTCAGTCTTCGCAGGGTCATGGAGCGGATAACCCGTCGCCCAACAGAAAGCTTGCGAGGCTTCGTGACTGTACTGGCCAAACTCGCAAAGAAGATCCTCCGCGGCGGTAGATGAATCTGGTTTCAGCGAATCCAACCTCCAATTCAGTTGGGAGTTGTAGTGCAAGCGCGGTGTGCTAAGACTTTCTCTATCTTTAGATGGAACGACGAGGAATGACCGGCGGCAAAACCAATGACCAGAGACGAGCGGCCCGTTGTTTAGGATCATGATTAAGCAGCGATATTATCCTGCGGAATCCGCGCTAGTGGCAATGTAGTATGTCTCGTTGGGGCCATGGAGCGAATTTACAGAATCGCACTGTCACCTGAACGCGTCCCGATAGTCTACGGATTTGGAAGTTCGGGGCGGTGTTTTCGTCGAGCCTGTTCATTGCGCGCCGCGACAATCCTTCCAAGGCTTTCGACGACTTGTCGACCTTCGACTGAGCCCCGATCAATTTCATCGATAAACTTTCGATTCTCACGATTCAAAGCAAATAAAGCTGGCGGGATATAGTCGGGCGCCAGATTTGAACGCGAGAACCGAGCCACAAGGCAAGCGATCACGTACGGATTGTTCTCATCTCCGTATCTCCGATAATAGACGTAATCTAGTATCTCCATTGACCAACCGTATTCTTTGGCTGACCTTGCGATGTCCTTAGGCCATCCCGAAAAGAAGAAATCTTCCCGGTCTTTGCCAATCCACTCCTCGAGTTGAACAGTGCCGCGAGTCTTCTGGACTTGATCCTTGTACTGCGGTGACAATGTACAATTGCTGCGTATCAGTTCCGTTAGCCTCGTCTCAGCTTCCGGCGGAAACTGCGCATCATATCTGCACGTGACGGCAAGGACGAATTCTTGTAAGTTCACATTTTCGCCGTCGTCACTCAATCTTCGCTGCCAATCTAGTATGCGGTCGACCGTTTCGTTGACCCGCAACATACCGGGAGGATGTGGGTAATAGTATTGACAAAAATCGAGATTGATAAAGTCATACGGAAAAGATGACCGTACATTAAAGTGGGTCCGCTTGAGTAATAGCCTGTCGAGCTTCTCCAGTTCGAGGCCCTCGTCCTCCAATTTGAGGCTGATGCTTTCAAGTGTGGGAAATTGCGCTGTGAAGTCATCCTCCTTAAAGAGGACGACATTTTCGAGTTGTCCAAAAAAACCGGCATCTTCTCGGGCGATCATTTCTCTTATTTCAGCAAATTGCTCTTGATCGCATTCGCAGAACTGAACGCGGCTTATCGAATAATTTTCGGGGTCAATTTTGAGAAGTCCTTCCCCCACGAGCATGAACACATCGATCATCGAACGGGCACAAAGAGTGAAATAGCGGATGGGGCGGTCGTCGCCGATCCGCATGGCTAAAGCCTTCCAATGTGGAAGCCAATGTTGGAGGCGCTTCCAATGCTTTTTTAAGTCATTCCACCATTTGTCGAATTCGGGCATCGGGTAGGTGCTATAGATCGGAGAAGATTTCAGCAAGAAGTTTGTAAAACAATTCGCGACGCCTGGGCGCGGTCGATTCGTGATTAGATCGTTCAAATGCTACGACTAGCTTTTCAACCAGAGGTGCATATTTGCGTCGGCGAAAGAGAGGCTTAAGCAGAGGGTGATTTCGATCTATTTCGATCTGTCCTCGGCGGCCCTTGAATTCCACCGGTGATTCTCTCAAGGCCGAGGTAGGTTGCTCTGTCCTTGGTTTTTCGACTCGTTGGATGGATCGGATCGAGTCTCCAGTAGTCTTGCGGTACCGCTCCACAAACTTCGATTCGCGCGCCTCAGCGGCTTGATCCCGTCGGGCTTTGTTCCGTTCCTTTTCTTCGCTCCAAGTCTCTGGGAAGATCACGTCGTGCAGCAGGGAGTGGACATAGGACTGAAGACGAATGTAGTGAGGGTGTAACTCGTTGAAGCTGTCTCGGTCAATGTTCAATGCGTCCTCAAATCCCCGTTGAATGAAGAATTCACTCGAAACCATGCTGTAACGGGGTCCCTCAGCGTAAGGGTATGAGAGCATGCTGTTGTCGTACTTTCCGATGGCTACGTTTTGGAGGCGGATAAGGACCCCTTGAATATCTCGTGGGTATAGCCGTCCGGTCTGCTGGAACAGATATCCGTTGAACTGAAGTTGACTTCCGGCAACGTTGTCATTTGCATAGCTAATCTCGTACAAGTTGAATTGCACATCTGAGTTTTTGACTGTGACTCGATGTTGAACGGCAGAGCAGATTTCTTTAGCTGGCCCGTCAATAAGCTCAAAAGACCTTTTCTCCGATCCTGCAAGACGACACTGTTTGGCGGAATGTCCTTCCCGATCAGATGGCAGCCAAACAGGATTCGCGAGTGACAGATTGTCTACTTGGACTTGGAAATCGAAATTCAGCAGTCGGGATTGTCGGTCACGCATCATCGGGAGTTGAATGACCAGGTTGCGATCCTCTATGTACCGGAGGGGCGCTGCGAGGGCGAGTCCAAACAGGAGCTGATCGTAGTCAGATACAAGATTAAGAGACTGAACAGGTTTTGAACCACCGTAAATCGAACCTAGATAAACTTGAAATGTTTTATACGGCTCACTTGTACCAAATGTCTTCTTGTTCGCGAAGCGCTGAAGTGTGGTGCGCATTCGTTTACGAAAGGATTCGCGCAGATATTTCGTGAACACGCGCACACCCTTCTTGACAGGATCATATTGCTCTTTGAAGAGCTGATACTTTCCTCCAAAAACCTGCTCATCCTCGGTTTTCTCTGTCAGACGTTTGACGATCTTGTCCATTTCTTGTCGCGTGTATGGAGGGAATTGGATCGTTGCGCGAAATGCAGTCTTGGTTCCCTTGTGATGCGACAATATCTCAAAGCGCGTGCAAATTTGCGCGAGGGAGAGAATCCCAAGCCCGAGCCGCCCGATTAACGGCCGTTTGTATACCTCGGTTACCGTGGCGGGGCTAATGCGCTTATAGCTACTGCCGATGCCACGGTTCATCAATCGGCGGAATTCATCTTCGGACATGCCGGTGCCGTCATCCTCGCACGAGAAAGTCTCGAATCGGGGAAATCCCGTGTGAATTCGCACCAGGTTCGCATCGGCGTCGAACGAATTGGAGATCAACTCCTTGATCGCACCTGCTGGCGTTCGATACAGCCCCTGCGCCAAGTGGCCGAACACCTTGGCCGACAAGACAATCGGTTCCCAGTGCTCAGTCATCTATTCTCCCTAAGACCACGAATCACGAACCGACGTTTCTCAGGATGAGGATGTTCTCGTGAATTTCCCTCGACGTAGCAGTGGACCACCGGCTTCGCCAATGCTTAATCTCAACCGTTTGAAATCCCGCCTCCTCTGCAATACCCGAAAGGATCGTCGCCGTCGGAATGTGAACTTGCAAGTACGATGATTGGTCCCCTACCACGTACGCGCAAAGTGCGTCTGGCATCAAAAAAGGCTTGACGCTCTTAAAGTGTCGTTTCATGCCGCCGAAATACTCTCTGACGACCTTCGGATAGAGCTTTGCAAAGCCGTGAGACTTCATTTGCACCTTCGGTTCCAATGTCGAAACCAACATATCAATTTCCTCATTACCGTCTACGAATGATTCGTCGTGATCACCAACGTAGATACCCTTGGTGTGCGATCTGATCATCGTTTTCTTGATGGATCTGAGGGATTCTAAATCAAGAACCTGTTCTAAAAATGCCAACTCTAGCCGCGAGTTTCGTGTGTAATCGTGTTCGGTTGGGTACGGGGGAGAACAAATTACATATGAAATACTTTTTCTTCGGCAGACACCGGCAAAAGTAGCGCGCTGCCTGGAATCGCCCTGCACTACCGTAGCATTGCCGAAGTCTACCTGCGAAACCACGCGCAGGTCGTCCGCCATTGCCTCTATCCTCGATTTGAAGCCTGCGAAAACTCTGGCATCTCTCTTGACGGGACCGCAGTACAATTCAGGCCCAAATTTGACGTTCGACGCACCGCGGATGACTTCAGCAATTAATGCCAACATGAGAGCATTTCGGTAAGCCGAAGTCGTTCGTAGATCAGAAATACAATTCTTCAGGCTTATCGCTTTCCGCAGGGGCTTACAACTTATCCATTTGCGCGAGAGCATACCGCTTTCGTCCAGATACTTGTATGTAGGATCCAACTTATGTGCCATCTTCCGGCTCACGTACCGAGGTAGTTTGTTTTCGACATCGTGGATCAAATCAAGCAGTCGATCGGGGTTGAGTCGCCAGTTCGTTTTGACGCGGGCCGAAAAGCAGCTAGAAGGATTCGCATCTATCCCGACCGAGTCGATCCCCATTTTCATGCATTCGACGAGGGTGGTGCCTGCTCCGCAGAATGGGTCAAGTACAAGCTGGCCGGGCTGCACTTCCAACTTAACTAATAGTTCGGTTACAAGCCGGTCAGGATAACCAAGAATAATTCGATACCATTCGTGGACTTCTCCATTGAGGTTTTTTTGCAGCGAGGGAAGAACGGCCATGTATCTGCAGTTGTTCATCCCGGCGAAGCGCCGGAGAGAAGCTCATTCTAGAGGGCAAGCGGTTGAAAGTAAACGACGAACGGTCAAGGGTTACATTTAGGCGATCGGGTTCCTTCGCTGCGAGCGTTAACTGGGAGAACAACTTGAGTTGCCCGGTCGAGCTGCGGCTGTCGCTCACACCGATCTTGGGAACCACTGCAGCTTCAATGGGTTGGTTGGTGGGCCCGCTAGGATTCGAACCTAGGACCAACGGATTATGAGTCCGATGCTCTAACCAGCTGAGCTACGGGCCCCACGATTGTAACCGCCTGATTTTATATTATTTGCGTGAACCGCGCCGAACATTCGGATGCCCCAAAATGGTGCACTGTAGTAAATTCGTAGTACTTTTTCAAAAGTTCTCCTCATTTTTGTTGGCAGAAACACGATCAATCTCAGAGTGAGATAGGTGGTGATAATCCCTGTTCGCAGCACCTACCGGCTCTCCAGTTCCGATTATCGCGTTTGTCAGGACTTGAGACTCTGTTGATAGAATCCAGCATGGCCGAAACGCTGCAAGATTTCTACGACGACCTATCCAACAATTACCAGTTGATTTTTGAGGACTGGGAAGCATCTATGGCGAGCCAAGCCGCTACTCTTGGACCGATCCTCGTGCGCGAATGCGGCAGTGCCGTGCCGATGACGATACTCGACTGTGCCTGTGGAATCGGAACACAAGCGTTGGGCCTAGCGAGAGCCGGTTTCCGCGTCACCGGTGCTGATTTGAGTCCCCGCGCTATCGAAAGAGCACGCGTGGAAGCTTCAGCGCGAAGCTTGGATCTACGATTGCACGTTGCGGATATCCTGCACGTCAACGCCCTACCAGAGACGGGATTTGATGCTGTCATTTGTATGGACAACGCTCTACCTCACTTTTCATGCGAGGAGAACCTCACTAAGGCCGCAGCGCAGGTTCGGAAAAAACTTCGAGCGGGTGGAATTTTTGTGGCCAGCATCAGAGACTATGACCATCTGATTAAGGAAAGACCGGTCGTTCAGAGTCCGTGTTTCTTCTCCGATGCAGGGCGACGTCGGATCATTTTTCAATTGTGGGACTGGATCGATGAGCGCAGATACACCTTCCATTTGTATATCACTTGCGAGACTCCGACGGGCTGGCAAACTCAACACGGCATTTCCACCTACAGAGCGGTGCTCCGCGACGAACTGACCACCATTCTTGAAGATGTCGGATTCGTGCGGGTGAGGTGGATGCTGGCTGCCGAGACTGGTTTCTACCAACCGCTGGTCCTTGCCGTGGCAGGCTAAGTCCGGTGAGCCGCGTAATCGGAAGCCGGCGAAGGGCGGGACGCTCTAATGCGACAGCGGACGGCAGGTGAACTTTGGATGAATTTCGCTAGGTTGGATCGATCCTTTACGACGTAGCGTGAGCGAGCTTTGCGACCAACAGTCTCACAAGCCCTTTGTCGCGATCCTTCAGCTTCGCGAACTTCCGGCCGAGGCTCTCGATCTCGCGCCGCTCGCTGAGGGACAGCTTCTCCCCATCTAGGTCTACCCCTTTGATTTTCTTCGGGGCCTCTTCACCATCGTAAAAAAGTTGATAGAGCGGAATTTCGAGTGCCTGTGCGTACTTCGCAAGTGTCTCGATGCTGGGAATCGTGTGACCGTTCTCGACGCGGGAGGTGTAACAGCGCAGCATACCCGTGCGTTCTTCGATGTCGCCTTGAGAGAGCTTCTTTGATTCCCTGATCTTTCGCAGTCGTTCTCCAATCATTAGCATCGTTCCGTCTCCTCGATTCTTGCACCTGCGGTGCGTACCATCGGCCTGTCACAGGGCTGGCACTGAACCCTAGAGCGGATACTGAATAAATATTATGTCATTAATGTAAAATATATATATATAAGATAACTAACGCTTCGACGTCAATCTTGAGTCGCCAAACTTGTCCCTATACGGGGAAGAGGTTTCTGCATCCTTCCGCTGGACTTCGCTCTCTCCAAGAACTTCATCTTTAGCGAGGATGCGATAGAGAGTTGGGCGGGCGATCCCAAGGATTTCGGCAGCTTGAGCTTTGTTATCGTTAACAACTTTGAGAACGTGGCGGATGTGGCGACGCTGAACTACCTCAAGCGAACTCAGATCGGCATCCCAGTCACCCGACTTTGATTGCTCGCCCCCCGGCATCTCTGGTAGGTCCCGAACATCAATCGCATCCCCCTGAGCCATCATACAAGCATGAGCAAGCACATTTTCGAGCTCACGCACATTCCCGGGCCAGGAGTAACGAGCCAAAAGCATCTGAGCTTTTCGCGTGATTCCCCGAAGCGGTTTATTGTATTGTGCAGCGAAACGTTCCAGAAAATGGCGTTCGAGCAAGGGCAAGTCCTCCCGACGCCGGGAGAGTCGAGGTAGCTTGATTTCGACGGCGGAAATCCGATAGTAGAGGTCCTCTCTAAAACTCTTTTCCGCTACCATGGTACGCAGGTCACGATTCGTTGCGACAACCACGTGTACATCAATGTTATGAAGAACTGGCGATCCAACGCGTTGTACAGCATGGTCCTGCAACACTCGAAGAAGCTTAGCTTGGGTTCCGAGGCTCGCATCGCCAATTTCGTCCAGGAAAAGACTCCCGCGGTGAGCAAGCTCAAAATAGCCTTTCTTGTCTTGGACGGCTCCCGTAAAGGCGCCTCTTACGTGGCCAAACAGCTCACTTTCGAAGAGCGTTTCGACCACGGCGGCACAGTTGCAAACTACAAAGGGCCCGGAAGCAACAGGGCTAAGCCGATGGAGCGAGCGCGCCACCAACTCCTTGCCCGTTCCCGTATCACCGGTGATCAGAATATTCCGGAAGTGCGGAGCGACGCGTCGAATTCGGTCAAATACTTCCAACATGAGAGGGCTCCAGCCCACGATTCCCTCGAATTGAAAGGTTTCCAGAAGGTCGTGACTAATTTGCATCGCTTGACGCCGCTCGCGAGCACTGTCCACAAACTTATTTATCCTGCGCCGTAATGCATCAACTGAAATGGGTTTGTTCAGGTAGTCGGCTGCACCCCTCTGGATGGCCTCAACCGCGGATTCGGCCGAGTACTCAGCTGCTAAGAGAATCACATTAATCGTCGGGTTTGCCGCGACGATTTTGTCCAAGAGCTCGAATCCGGTGGAAGCCGGCATCATTAAAAAATTGAGCAGAACCAGATCTGTGCGTACGCCTAAGACCAGAGCTAGTCCCTCCTCAGGATCAGCAGAGGTGACGACTTCCAGGCCGCTTTCGCTTAGCGTATGGGTGAGGAAGTCAAGAAATTCCAAGTCATCGTCAATTGCTACAATTCGGACCAACCAGTCCGCCTTCCCATTTTGACGAACCATCCTCGCTCCTAGTATCCACAGACCCAGCGACGAGGGCACGCATCAGCAACAGTTCTCATATTCGTCGTTGAAGTCCAGCGTTGTCTGAAAAGTCGGTGTGCTTGGGACAGGAAGATTTCACAAACCTCAGGATCCGCGGACGCCAATATTAGGATCATGGCAGAATCCAATGGACGGGATTCTCGATGAATTGGAAGTCGCAGGCTTGGCTTGACGCTCCGGGCCGATCCACGTGAACGACTTCCGCTCGTGCGACAAACTGGTCTTTGTTTGCCGCCAAGTAAACTTCGACAACAACACCTTTCTTCACATCGGCCTGACATTCGCACGAGAAGCCACTTGCGGTTACATTCTGGGTTACTGTGATCACATAGAACGACGCTCCCTTGGAATTAAGACCGCAAAGCTTCAAAGGGGCCCTTAGGCGAACGCGCACCTCGCCTCGTCTGGCATCGTGCTTGCCTTCAACGGCCTCTGCCAGTCTGCTGCGAAGCTCGTCGAAGTCAATCGGCTTTTGAAAGAAACCCTTCGCTCCGAGGTTCATGCAAAAGTCCTCGTAGCGCGCGGTGGATTCTCCGGAAACGATGAAAATCGGAATCCGCTGCGTGAAGCTTAGTGAGGAAAGCGTTTGACAAACCTCAAGACCAGAATACGTTGGCATCATGAGATCCAGCAGGATCGCATCAGGTTCTTCGCGCAGCGCGAGCGCAAGGCCTTCTTGGGAATCGGAGGTGTCAATGATGTCATACGACGCCCCCAGCTGAAGTCGCAGAAGTTTTCTCATGGATTCATCGTCATCAATGATCAAGAGCCGGTGCATTTCCTGCGTCGCGGTTTCTGACGGTATCAAGCAGGTAGGGTCTTTCCTAAGAGACCTTCTCTCGCTAAATTCTAAATGCGAATCAATCTTTGATGGGAACGACGGCCCGGCTTTGAGCACCACCGCAGTCATATCGTCGCTCGGTCTTCCTCCGGTGAACTGTTCGATCGCATTAAAGATCGAACGCAGAAAGAGGTCGGGCGCACCGTAATCGAGCTTTGAACAGAGGTCAATTAGGCGCGACATGCCGAACTGCTCGCCGTGCTCATTCGCCGCTTCGGACAGGCCGTCGGTGGCAAACAAGATCGCGTCTCCAGGAGCCAGTCGAAAAGCAATTTGCTCATAAGAGGCAAAATCGAAGAGGCCTGAGGGTAAGCCGCCTTCCCCAACGGGCGCGCAACCGTTTTCCGAAAGGTGTAGCGGCAGCGGAAGTCCGGCATTACCCATGCGAAGATCGAGCGTTCCGGGATCAAACACTGCGTATTGACTAACACAGTACCGGACCGGAACCGGTCGAACCAGCAAGCGCTTGTTGAACAGCTGTAGGACTCCAGCCGGCTCCTCGCCCGTCTTCTTGATGGAACGCAACGTGCCAGCTGCAAGCGCTGCGTAGAGTGCCGCGGGCAACCCCTTACCCACCACATCGCAAACATAGATTCCCACCATTCCGTCGGACAGGCAAAAGTAGTCGAGGAAGTCGCCGCCAACCTCATCGAATGTACGCACAAGATAGGTCACTTCGAAATTCGGTCCTCGGAGAGGCTCACGTGGGAGGAGCAATTTTTGAACAAGGCAAGCTTCCCCTACCACAAGTTCGGAGAATCTCGAAGTCTCCTCAGTGATTGGCATATCGGCGCATCCGAATAGAATCAGCGAGAGTGTGCATATGATCGGGTTCAAGCCGCAGGCAGTAACTCTTGCTGGATCGCTCTTCTGTTCGACGCAATAACACGTCGTGGAGGCGCATCGTCCTATTCACCCTAAGACTCCATCGTGCAGAGATGACATCCGGTTCAGCGTAAATGCCAGCCCTTATTGCAAGATCCATACTCCGGATTTCTCTTCGAACCGGAACCCATATCGGTGGTAAGGCGTCTGGTTCCTCTCGCGGTGAATTATGCGGGCCTTGCCTGCGAATTGAGTCCCTTCCTTTGCCAAACTCACGTCAACGAGGGAACCCTTCTCCAGTAGGGCCGTGCAGCCGCACATGAATCCGCTTAGACTGACATTCTCCGTAGCACCTACTTCTTCAAACAGTTTCTTATGGATGTCCATCCCCCGTAGCTTTAGCGTCACTCGCAACCGAACACGAACCTCGCCTCTTCGCTCAGGTCGAGCGGTCTGCAGCACGCTGGCCAGTCTCGTCGTTAGAGCGTCAAAATCGATCGGCTTTTCGAAATACGCGGTGGCGCCCAATTCCTTGCAAAGTGCTTTCGTCGCCGCGCCAGCTTCTCCGCTGACGATGAAGATGGGAATCAGTTGCGTGGACGTCAAAGAGCTAAATGTCCGACAAAGCTCGAAGCCAGAAAACTTCGGCATTCCTAAATCAAGGAGGATGGCATTGGGTTTGTCCTGCATAGCCAGAGCGAGGGCTTGCTCGGGATCTCCGGTGTCCATGATTGTGTAGCGATTTGCGAGATTCAGACGCAGCAGGCGCCGAACGGGTTCTTCGTCATCGATAATCAGCAACTTTTCCATCTTGCTTTGCCTCCTAGCCGCGAAGGTCTGCTTTGCCACCGACAGGCACACGCGCTTCGTTGCTCCCCACTGTGTTCGCATTCATCGCATTTCTCGCGGCGTCCAAAATCTCGCGAACTTTGCGAGTCAGGGCTTCTTCGGTGAAAGGCTTGTGGAGTAAGTGTGTCCCCGGCTCTAGAACGCCGTGGCCTGCGATAAAGCTGTCGGTGTAGCCTGACATGTAAAGCACCGTCATCGCAGGATTCCCTGGAGCTAGGCGCTCCCACAGTACGCGCCCATTCATGCCAGGCATCACCACATCAGTGAGCAGCAGATGAATGGGTCCACTACTTTGCTGAGCCACTTCGATGGCCTCGGAACCATCCGATGCTGTCAGCACCTGGTATCCGTTGTCGCGCAGCAACATGTGGGCCAATTTCCGCACAGCTTCAGCGTCCTCCACCAACAAAATGGTTTCCCATCCCCGGACGCTCAGTGGTGCCGGAATGCTCTCCTGTCTAACAGCAGCTTCATTCACAAGCGGCAGATATATTTGAAACGAAGCTCCCTTCCCTTTCTGGGACTCGACGGAAATGTAGCCGTCGCTCTGCTTCACCACACCATAGACCGTAGCTAGGCCTAATCCTGTCCCCTTGTCACGTTCCTTGGTGGTGAAGAACGGTTCGAAAACTTGCGCTAGCGTTTCCGAGTCCATACCTGTGCCCGTGTCTGTCACCCTCAGCATGACGTACCTGCCAGGCCTCGAACCGGGATGTTCACGCGTATAGGCCAAGTCCAGTTCCGTGTTCCCAGTCTCGATGATTAACTGGCCACCGTCGGGCATCGCATCCCGTGCGTTCACTACCAAATTCATCAACACTTGTTCGATCTGCCCGCGGTCCGCCTTGACCTGTCTTAGGGCGGGGTCCAAACTGAGGCTCAGCGCAATGTCCTCCCCGATCAAGCGCGACAGCATCTTTTCCATATCGGAGACAAGCGTGTTCAAGTTCAAAATAGCTGGTTCCAGGACCTGTTGGCGGCTGTAGGCCAGAAGCTGCCTGGTCAATGACACAGCTCGCTGGCCGGCCTTCTCAATCTCCTCGGTATGTTCGTACGACGGATGCCCAGGCCCCATGTTTCGCTTCACGACCTGTGTGTAGCCGATAATGACCCCCAGCAAATTATTAAAGTCGTGAGCGATTCCTCCCGACAGCCTGCCCACCGCTTCCATCTTCTGCGCCATGCGGAGCTGTCGTTCGAGTACTCGCTGCTCGGTTATATCATCCGCAAAGACCTCGAGATAAGCGACGGCACCGCTCTCGCCCTTCACTGGCGAGCCCCTCCATCGCACTCTGATCGGCGTACCGTCCTTTCGCTTCCATTCAACCTCGATGGCCTTCAAGTTTTGCCCTTGCAGAAGCAGCGCATTCACCTTCTCGTGCTCGGCCGGGTTGCGATAAATGTCTTCCGCGAGGTTGGATTTCAATAGCTCGTCTCGCGACTCATAACCCAGCATCTTTTGGAGAGCGGGATTCACCATCAGGAACTGCCCTGTCAGAGTCGCCCTGAAAATGCCGTACGGCGCATCTTCCACCACCGTGCGGAAGCTCAACTCTGATCGGCGCAGCGCCTCCGCCGCTTGTTTCCGCTCAGTGATTTCCCGATTTACAATCACCAGTTTCTCCGGTTCTCCTTTGGAATTGCGGATGGCGCTCGCCGTGGATTCCATCACGCGCCATGTCCCGTCTTTGTGGCGGATGCGGTACTCCAGCGAGCGCCCTACCCCCGTGCGCCGCGCTTCCTGAGCCGCTTCTTTCACTCGGTGCTGATCCTCCGGATGAATCTGTTCGAAAGAAGAGACAGTTCTCAATTCGTCGGCCGAATATCCGAGAACCTTCTCGTATGAGAGGCTGTTATAAATCCGGTTGCCATCCATATCGACTACGGCAATCAAATCCGCAGCGTTTTCACTGATGAGTCTGAAGAGTTCTTCGCGCCGTACAAGTTCTCGGCGAATCCTGTGAATCTGCAACTGCTGATACAGAGTGTAAATGTCGAATAACAGCACGAGTCCCAGCAGGCCTCGCACTACTTGCGGAACGTAAAAATCGGCGAAGTCGTCTTCATGCGTGTGCGTGCTCAACAGAAAGGATGCAAGTCCGGCCGTGAGAGCCAGTGTGACAATTACTGCCGCGCACCATAGCCACCACTCGCGATTCTCGATCCTTTGAAAGTGGATCGGCAGAGGCTTGGGGTCTATGTTCCTCGCCGGCCCGTCCTTGATGTTCTTAGAATTCATCGGCGATTACCGACTAACAAGTTTTTACCCCTGCCAGCACTCGCGGGCGGACTCCTTCGGGGTTTCTGCGAGCGCAAATTTCATCCAGCGTGAGAAACTCTAATTCGCCCAGTAGTGAGCCGCGCCACCATCCTCGCTCCACTCCGTCGCGCATCATGATGATCGCCTTTTCGGGAGAGAGTACCTGTGGTAGCACCACTCAGTGGCCGGTGCTATAACGCCCGCCGTTCGTCACTAGAAAATTGCGGATGCCTTCCCGGGTCAACTGCCGCCTCGAATACAGTTCGAGAAGCTCCGCCACTTTTAGAAGTTGGTCCTCCACTTGGACCAATTCTCCCTTGGAGGTTAAAAATGGCCCTCGAAAATCGATCTCTGAAGCTTTCAATGATTTAAGGGCCTCTCTTAATTCATCTCCATGCCGCGTCGTCTGGTCTGCCATTCCCGTCTCCTTTTAAGCATCGCAGCCCAATTCAAAACGAGGTGTCCCATCAGCAATCGCCAGCCGAGCTTCTTAATCCCACCCAGAGCGGCGAGCATTCCGCCTAGCCAAATCACTCCACGTCATTGCTTTGCAATTCGGCAGCATCAAGGGAATTCTCGATGGAAATTCCCGCCAGGACCCCGTTGGTCTCCGTTGCGGCCGTCGGCTTACGGATGGCTTCCCAGGTTTGCTTCGGAATACTCAGGAAGACGCCTGCCACTTCCGGATCAAACAGAATTCCGGCCTTCCGTTCGATTTCATCGCGCGCGGTCTGGAAAGGCAGGGCAGAATGGTACGGGCGGTCCGAGGTCATGGCGTCGACTGTGTCCGCCACCGCAAATATCCTCGCTCCTAGCGGAATCGTCTCTCCTTTCAGTCCGTTCGGGTAACCGCTGCCGTTCCAGCGCTCGTGGTGCGTGAGGATGATTTCGGCGGCATCAGCGAGAAAGGAGATGCGTTTGACCATGTCGTACCCGATTCGCACATGTGTCTCCATGATTTTCCGTTCCTCTCCCGTGAGCGGTCCGGGCTTGAAAAGAATCGCGTCGGGTATTGCCAGTTTCCCTATGTCGTGCAGCCAAGCTCCCATCGCGAGGCTCTTCAGTTGCTTTGGCGTACCAGTGAGCGCTTTCAGCATCTCGACGGAGTACAGGAGCACGCGCCGGGAGTGTCCCCCGGTTTGGCTGTCGCGAAGGTCAATAGCCGCCCCTAACGCATCCAACGTATCCGCATAGCCGCGTTCGATCCGCCTAAGCGCCTTTTGCAGTTGCAGCGTTCGTGCGCTGACCATCTCCTCAAGATGTTGGCGATAACTCTCCACCTCTTGTTCCAGTCTCCGCTTGTGGAAAGCGCGCTCCAAACTTGTCACAATCATCTCGGCCTCGAGCGGCTTCACCAGGTAATCGTCGGCGCCCTGTCGCATCGCTTGCATACCAACGCGAACATCATCTACTCCCGTAGCCATCAAGAACACCTGTTGAGGATAGAATCGCCGCACCTGCGCCAACAGCTCTAAGCCAGAAACCGTGGGCATATTTAAATCCGCGATTACAGCGTCTACTGGCTTTTGCTGCAGGATACTTAGTGCCTCTGGGCCGTTCGAGGCCGTCGTGCAGGACATTCCAACCTGCTCCAGCATCACCACTAGGAGCTTCCGGCATTCGGGTTCGTCGTCAACGACCAACAAGCGCCTTCCAGAAAGAGCGATATGCGGGCTCGCGCCGGCTCGGCGACCGCTGCCTGACGGTTCTGTCACAACTTCATGCGGTAGGTTCATGGCACGTGTCCTGCTCGCCAAATTGAGCAAAGAACTCCTTGACCCGTTGCTTTTTCCCTGCTTCCTAGCACCTCCGCTCCATTTAGCTTCGCAACCCGCTCTGTAGCTGAATGGGGACGCCGGAGATATGTAAGGGCTACGCCCTATATCATCCGAGCCACAAGACGAGCACGAGAAGAGCCCCAACAATCAGTCCGACTCCAGAAGCCATCAACACCCAGCCCGGACCGGTCAGCCGGTGTCCGGCTTGCTTCGGCATCCGATTCACCAATTCGCTCTTTAGATCGCCGGAGAATGCGGCAGCGCAATGCTATGAATGGGCGGGAACAGATGAAATTCTCCCTGCCCTATATTCCTCATCACTCAACAACTAGATGGTATCTCACGACTACACTACGAACCTGGATAGTAATTGTATAGTAGGGAATACCACTAAGGGATAACTGATTGGGATATTAACCGCCAACAACCAGAAAGCTAACTCTCCAGATCAAGCATTTTATTGTGGATCGCATAATGCACTAGTTCCCGAGTTGAATGTAGGCCAAGCTTAAGCATGATTTTCGCCCTATGAGTTTCTATTGTCTTTACCGTTATTCCTAGAATTGCAGCCGTCTCTTTATTGCCAGTTCCTTGAACAAGTAATTTGACAACCTCCCGTTCCCTGGGCGTCAGCGTCACTGCACCTGCCTCAGAACTCGCGCTACTTTCCGAATAGGCCTGAAAAGCTTCTAGCGCGGATTGGCGCGGGGAAATGGGCGTTTGATTTGATAGGCCCATTACCGCATATCGATCACGGATGGCGCCCGAGCGTGGAATCTGCCGGAGAGATTTCTGCAGGACATCCCGCAACAATGCATCCGAATCGTGCGCGCTCAAAAAAAGATTCTGAAACAAGCCCTTAGCGATACGACAAAGTGACTGTTGTAGTTTGATTTGGTCAGTGATTTCCACAACGATTGCACCGACTTGGTTTACCCTGCCCGTCGCATTTCTAATCGCAAAGTAGCTATGGATCCAGTGGCCTACTTCGGCCCTCGTCGACAGTTTTGCGCTGATCTCGAGATTCGACACGTCGACTCCACTCGAGAAGACATGCTTGAACGGGAGCTCGAAAGCACCAGCGGCCTTTCCGAGAACCTCGCGTATAGTTTTGCCAAGAAGCTTCTTGGGCGCAACTCCAACCATCTCAGCTAGAGCGTTATTCACGAATCGATAGCGTAACTGATGGTCGACGGTAACGAAGCCGACGGTCCGTTCGTCAAAAAGCGCTCGTAACAACTCGTAAGGTTCACCGAGAGGAGGAGATCCCAGCTGTTTTATGCTCTTCAGGATCATAACGTGTTAGTTATCGGAAAGCATCGCATCGAAGGCAGGGGATAATGGCGAGCATCGGAGGCATGTTCGAAACTTCATCGACGGTTCCGTGGAAAACGATCGACAGCCTTTCCAGACAACAGCTCGGTGTAGCGGCTCGTTCGATGTCCTCGTTTTAAATCCCCGTTTATCAGACGACCATTCAACTCCACATGCTCCCGGAAAGACGAAGGTCAGTCAATGCAGTCAACTACATACGTATTAATACGTATTGGTATAATACCTCTGGGTTCGTTTATCGGCGTCAATTACTGTTTAAAGACGCTATTGCCGCCTTTCGATAAGAGTTCCAACTGGAACCTACCATGGAAGGAAACGCCATGAGCCATGTCGGGTCTAAAGCGCGCAAGATCGGTTCTGACGAAGCAGCGAATGCAATCGAAGAGCGCCTGCGGCTCATCATTGACACAATTCCTACCATAGTCTGGAGTAAGTTGCCGGATGGCTCAGCCGATTTCCTTAACAAACATTTTCGGGAATATACAGGTCTTTCGTTAGAGTACGGGTTGGACTGGGGATGGATGAATGCATTCCACCCTGACGACCGTTTGAAGGAGGAATGGCGCGCAGCTTTCGCGGCCGGGAAACCCTTTGAGAAGGAGGCGCGTCTTCGAGGCGCTGACGGAAAATATCGCTGGTTCCTGATTCGTGCCGTGCCGCTGCGAGACAAGCAGAGAAACATCATCAAATGGTATGGAACAACCAGCGACATCGAAGAACTGAAAAAAACGGAGGATCGCATTCGGCTTATTATCAACACCATTCCTACGATGGCTTGGACGGTTCGGCCTGACGGCGCCGTTGATTTCGTCAATCAGCAATGGCTGGACTATACGGGTCTTGCTTTGGAAGAGGAAGTGGAAAGGCCACTGCGCGCAGTTCATCCCGAAGACCTTCCACGGATCACGGAAAAATGGCTTGCGGATATGGCCGCCGGGAAGCCTTCCGAGGATGAACTACGTTTGCGGCGAGCTGACGGAGAATATCGCTGGTTCCTGATTCGCACGGCACCTCTGCGCGATGGGCAGGGTAACGTCGTTAAGTGGTATGGAGTATCCATTGATATTGAGGACCGCAAGCGCGCGGAAGACGCCCTCAGATCGAATGAGCGGGAACAGCGCGACATAGCTGCGCAACTGGACAGAGAGCGTGCTGGATTGATCGAGGCTCAAGAGATGGCAAAAATGGGAAGTTGGGAAGCGAACTTGCATAGCTTGAACGTGATTTGGTCAGAGCAAACTCACCGCATCTTTGAGACCGAACCATCTCGTTTCCACCCTACACGCCCAAGATTCCGCGAATTCATTCATCCAGAGGACCGCGCGAAAGTGGATGCGGCCTTTGTAGCGTCCCTCGACAAGCGCTCGCCTTCCACGGTCGAATATCGGATCGTTATGCCGGATGGCCGTATCAAGACTCTCGAGGAACGCTGGCAAGCTTTTCATGGTGAAGAAGGAAAGCCGCTCCGTGTTGCGGGCACGTGCCGTGACATCACCGAACGTGTGCGAGCCGAGGAGGAACTAAAGCGCCTTTCCGGCAAGTTACTCCGCTTCCAGGATGAAGAGCGGCGCCAGATCGGCCGTGACCTGCACGATTCTGCCGGCCAAGACCTCGTCGCACTGGCAACCATGCTGGGTCAACTCCGTGCTTTAATTCCTTCGCGCAAGCGAAAATCACGTCGGCTTTTTTCAGAGTGTAAGGCTCTCGCAGACAAGTGCATCCGCGACGTTCGCACGCTCTCCTATGTGTTGCACCCCCCGGTATTGGATGAGGCTGGCTTATGTGAAGCGATTTGTGACTATGTGCACGGCTTCACCAAGCGAAGTGGAATTCTTGTGGAATTGGAGGTGTCCCCGCATATCGGACGGATGGCACGAGATGTGGAATTAGCCCTATTTCGGGTGGTGCAAGAGGCACTCACCAACATCCACCGACATTCGGGAAGTCATCGAGCTAAGATACGAATTTATCGCAACTCGGATCTAACGGTGGAAATTAGCGACCTTGGCCGAGGAGTGTCTGCCAGTATACCAAGAGCAGAAGACAAGCCGCCATTCGAAGCTGGTGTAGGTATCCCCAGTATGCAGGAGCGAATGAAGCTGATCGGCGGGCGGCTTGATGTTGAGTCCACTAGCCGTGGCACAACGGTACGCGCGGCGATACGTCTCGAAAGGACCGAACGTGAGAAAACTCCGCATTCTAGTAGTTGACGACCACGCGTTGGTGAGGCGTGGTATTCGGGCGGTCCTCCACTCCCAACCCGCGTGGCGAGTCGTCGGCGAGGCAGCAAATGGCCGTGAGGCGGTAGAAAAGGCAATGAAACTGAAACCAGATGTCGTCGTACTTGATGTTAGCATGCCCGAATTAGATGGACTCGAAGTAGCACGTCAAGTCCGCGACACAGTTCCGGGCGCTAAAGTTCTTGTGCTCACAATGCACGAGTCCGACCAGATGGTGAGACGTGCCCTAGATGCGGGAGCTCGCGGGTACCTGTTAAAATCTGATCTCACGGACTCCCTCACCAAAGCCGTGAAAGCCGTTGCTGAGGGTAAGCGTTTCTTAACGCCGAAAGTATACGAAATCGTACTGGATAGGTTTCTAAGAACACGAAGCTACCATCAGCAAGAGGGTGGGGCGGGAGCCCCAATAACTGCTCGCGAGATTCAAATCATTCGCCTCCTATCTGAGGGAAAGACGAACAAGGAGGTCGCTGTGTTGTTGGGCATTAGCTTCAGGACGGTTGAGACGCACCGATCTAAAATTGCCCTCAAGCTTGGCCTCCATTCCTTAGCTGAGCTCATTCATTATGCTATCCGTCGTGGCATAGTCCGAGGGCACGAAGGCTAGGTATGAGGGCTTGCTGCTTTCCCATCTGGGAGTCTACGACCGAACCTGGGTGGCCGCATAGTACCGTTGAACGTCCAAGGTTTCCGAGCTCTCGGTAATATGGTTTCTGAATAGCCTTGGTGATTGCTTCGGGCTGTCTCTAATTCAATTTCTTGTTCGTCAGGTGTGATTTCAACACTCCCCGAAGCTCGTAGGTCTCAAACTTGGCAGATTCGGCCGCGCCGACGACCAAATAACGCGCCCGTCCCTGCCCCGTCTTAGGTGGTTCCCTGCGGCGAAGTCCCTCCGATACCGAAGATTTGGAACTTTCAAGTTTCTGGCCTTCAAATTGCCGTCCCCGACGGGCATCAAAACCACGTGCTTTCTGTCCGATGTTATCGAGTGTGACATCTTCTTCTAGTTTATATTTGTTACTGCGTTATGTTGTATTAAGATTCCTCGGGCCCTTCTAATCTTGGACCTCGTTTGTTTCTTAGTTCCCGCTTTTGGCAGATCGAACTCTCGGATCGCGGGTGACACTAGAGATGGAGCAGAGACCCGACCGCGCTAATCGTGTACTTGGCGGAACTCGTCAGAAGCTGGCGATGTGCGGGAAAAGCCTGGTTGCTCGCCACATCGTCTTATCCCTCTGCTTCGTGACGCTCTACGTGCTATTGAACCGATCTGACATCCTCATGGAAACCCAGCTCGGGTTCATAGTTTGGTACCCAGCAAATGGCTTAGCCCTTGCGTTGATGCTGGGCATAAGTCCGTGGTATGCACCGCTCGTCTGTATTGCCGACGTAATTTCTGGTGCGTTGATTTACCATCAGCCCCTCGCCTCGTGGGGCCAGGCATTCGGTTCACCCGCTCACGCTGCCATTTATGCCGCGGCGGCAATCATCCTCCGCGGCCCCCTGCGCATTGACCTGGGCTTGAATCATCGTCGTGACGTTGTCCGGTATGTTTTCATTACGCTGGTCGCCGCAGTCTCTTCAACAATCATCGGAGTCGTTTGCTTAGTGGCGGATCACACGATTTCATGGCATCAGTTTTGGGGTGCGGCATTCAGCTGGTTCAGCGGCGACTCCATCGCATTCGTGGGCGTCGCGCCCTTTTTGCTCATCCATGTGTTCCCGTGGGTTCGACACCGGCTCTTGCTTTCCGTCACGAAATCTACAGCGCGAACCAAGAGGCCGAAGGAAGGCGATGCGGACCTGAGGATTGGGGTGTTCGCTGAGGCGGTCGGGCAGGGCGCAAGCATCGTCCTCCTGCTTTGGGTCATGTTTGGGCACACCCTAGGGCCGCAGCTTTTCTACTTAAGCTTTCTACCAATTCTTTGGATCGCCATGCGCCACGGGATTAAGCGAGCGGCCATAGGAGTCCTGGCCTTGGATTTTGGCATCGTACTTGCACTGCGAATTTTCCCCGTGGACCCGGTCATGCTTCCGAAGATCGGACTGTTGATGCTGGTGGTCTCCTTTACCGGCTTGATCGTCGGGTCTGCGGTGAGCGAACGGCACCGAATCGGAAAAGAGCTTCATGAACAGACCAGCTACTTGAATTCGCTCATTGAGAACACGCCCCTCGGAGTTGTCGTTCTCGACCGGAATCATCGGATACAACTGTGCAATGACGCTTTCGAAAAGCTATTCCTCTTCGAGAGAGAAGAGCTTGTGGGCACCGACCTGGATTCACGCATCTCGCCGCCTGACGCAGGCAGTGAGGCATGCGAGTTGACAGAGAGAGTAGCTTCCGGCCAGCGGGTGCAACAGTCCGCACGCCGTCTCTGCAAGGGCGGAAAGCTGATTGACGTTGAATTGAATGCTGTCCCCCTGATCGAGGATGGCGAAGTCAGAGGCTCCTTTGCAATCTATAAGGACATATCTGAGCAGATCAAGACCCAGGAACAAGCGAAGCAACATGCGGACGCTTTGAGTCAGCTGGTCGGAGAGCTGCAATTGCGGACCAGCCAGATGGCACTGCTAAACAAGATGGGTGATCTGCTCCAGTGTTGTGCAGGCGCGGAAGAAGCTTACATAGTGGTCGCCGAATCTGTGAAGAAACTTCTTCCAGCAGCCACCTCAGGAATATTATATGTGTTTAAGTCCTCGCGTAATGCTGTGGAAGTTGCGGCCATTTGGGGCAATTCGCGCGCTTCTGAACCGATCTTCGCTCCCGAAATGTGCTGGGCTCTTCGGAGGGGGCAACCTCACTGGAGTAACCACTCGACGACCGAAATAACGTGCCAACACTTGAAGAGCCCAAACGGGTCAACCTACCTGTGCGTTCCGATGGTGGGGCAAGGCGAAACTTTGGGCGTACTGCACCTGGAGTTTCGCAATGACACCCGTGCCCAGGTTAATGTGGGCCCGGAAGGTATTCAAGAGTCGCGGCAACGACTGGCGACAACGGTTGCAAGTCAAATCGCACTCTCGATTGCCAGCTTGCGATTGCGGGAAACCCTCCGCGACCAGTCCATCCGTGATTCGCTCACCGGATTATTCAATAGGAGGTTCATGCAGGAATCTTTGGACCGGGAATTGCTACGAGCTCGACGGAAGAAACGGCCACTAGCTGTCGTGTTTGTTGATCTCGACCATTTCAAGCGGTTCAACGACGCGTTTGGTCACGATGCCGGCGATACGGTCCTGCGGAAAATATCGGAACTGTTCTGCCAGCATTTCCGCGGAGACGATGTGATCTGCAGATATGGTGGGGAGGAGTTCGCAATCATTTTGCCTGAATCCACGGCTAAGGACGCCGCTGAGCGGGCGAATCTACTCCGCCTGGCAGCAAAAAAGCTCCGAGTCCGGCAACAAGACCAGACCCTGGACCCTGTCACACTATCCATCGGCGTGGCTGCATTTCCCGAACACGGATTGACGCCCGAAGAGATCTTACAAGCGGCGGACCAATGCCTCTATCGCTCAAAAGCAGGCGGACGCGACCGGGTGACCGTGGCCACTCCGCAAAAAGTCTGAACGGCATATCGAGAAATTTTTCACCGCCTTCGATTCTGAGAACCCGAACGATCTCTGGTCAAATTCCAATGGACGGTCATCGAGAACCACGGAGAGCAAAAAGCAATCTCACAGTTGAAAATCGAGAGGAGAATCCTCCAGCGCGATCTGAAAAAGTCGATACCGGCCCTTTCAGACCTTACCAGCACCACTCATATGCAGGCGAGGCGTCGGCTCTTCTTAACCGATCAATGCCAGAATCTCAGATCGAGATTCCCTCCAGCACAACAGTTAGAGGGAATCTCGTCCGGACAGGTTCGGCTTACCAATGATGTTACCGAAGGATTAAGCCCTCAGCGTTTCGGTCTGGGTGCCGTGCGGGGCAAAGGCTTCATGTGATGGCGCCGCTTAGACTTTTTAATAACCTTCTGGAATGGAGCATCGGTGTAGCTCTGGCCGTTGCAAGAACCGGAATAAGCCGTCGCGGTGACGAACAGATTTGTCATTGTGAGGTCTCCGGGATCATCATTCGGTCCGCCCGAATTGGCTGAAAAGCCAATAAGGTTTCCGTTCGAATCTGTGCCGTAGAACTCGAGTACGTTCCCAGATGCAAGGCTGGTGCTAACGTTGCTATTGACAGTCAGGGCGGAGAAACAGGCGTTATCGCCGGAGGTAACCGTACCACTCAGATTGAACGAGCTATCCTCGGTCAGGTTGATAGTGACGCTAAATGCGCTTCCTCCCGCATCGGGAGTGAACGATCCGGTGTAGGTTCCGGTCGCCGCTTGATAGCGAGTGGCCGTAAAGGATTGGCTAATGTCCGCCATACCGCATCCGACACCATTACTAACGTAAGCAGCCGTTCCGGTGAACATCGTCTTGTCAGCCGACAGAGTGCCTGACATGTTGTAGCTTTCACCGCTGTCAACTTTAATGACGACTTGAACTGCCCCGGCCTCACCGCTATCTAACTCTGCATAATTGCCGCCCCCATTGGCGACGCATACGGAATTTGTGAAAGCGTGATCCTCAAGCGTGGTGTTCCCATAAATATTTGTGCTGGTTCCCGGGCCCTGATACCTCACATCGAAGGTGAACTCTGTAGGCCAACCTTGTCCGTTTGGAGGAGTCGCGTTAGCAATTCGAAGGTCCCACTTTCCCGTGAGATCCGCGTAAGCGGGATTCTGGGCGTGCGCTGGTATGGCCAGCAGAAGACCGGCAAAGATCAAAACAAATTTCCTCATCTTAATCTCCTTGTGTCTTGCGATTTAGACCGCGGTGTCTGGATTCAGATTTGTCCACCTGAGCTTTGTCTGCGAGTGCCTTAGGCAGCCGGCACCGTACATCGCACGACCCGCTCCAATCGGCGAAGTGGCTAACTAACTTGAAATACGTGGCTTACGAATTGAAGTTCGCGCCAGAGAACGTTTCAAAACGATGCAACATTGCAAATTGAAACAGTTCCCATCCCGTCGTGACGAAAACAGTGACAATCGGCCGGGCAGTCTACGAAATCCCGCGAAGGCTCCTGGTCCGGTCACTTGTGGTTTTTGCACTGGCAAGCGGTTAGCCTTTGGTTCGTTTCGCCCCTGGCAGGGCGACAATCGATCAGCACAAGGGATGCTGCTCCAGTCGCGAGGCGAAAATACCGTGCGTCACCCGGCACCTTCGCAAAATCCGAGCCGCGCTCGAAATCCCGACGTATCAGAGGTTCTACGACGGTGAAGCCAAGCCAAAGAAGATAAGGGCGCTGAATCTGGGTCGAGAGGGGATGTCCCTTAGCAGGCGGCGCGAGATTGAAAGCTCGGGACCGATCTTCGCGAAGGTGAACGAGCGCGACAAAGGGATTGTGCGGCTTCCGGTTGCGAAGCTCGCACAAGCGACCTCGCACAAGCGACAAAGTAGACCGGGGGAGCCAACCTCTTCTGGGGTGGCTGCCCCTGTCCTGCCCGCAGCGAAATTCGGTCAGTCGTAACCTTTCGGAATTTGACCGTAGTTACGTTCGGACATTGAGCTATTAGCGGTTCTCTTCGGTCCTGTCAATTCGTAGAAGCCGCAAACCGGATACGTAAAGTACGCACAGAGAAATCAAACTTCTCAGTTTGCTGTCTTGGATCTGCTCCCGGATGCTGATTGGGAATACTATTGGCGAGCCTGTAAATAAAGCATCAGCCTGGCAGGAGAACAGTTTGCCGAAGAAAACCCTCTTGCCGCCACCCATCTCCAATCAAAAATACAGTGGATTTATCTCCTAACGTAACTTTATCTTGACACATAAATTGTCCTGACATATACAGCGTCAGTATTTTTACGGAGGCGCTCATGCACCCAGGCAGCGCGCTGTTCCGGCCTCTGATTTTAGTCCCCTCCTTGAGATTTCACTGTCGTAACGGATGAAACTTCTCTGATTTCTATCGAAGGCCTTTCACCTGTACGAACCTTGGACGGCTGAACAGTATTAATCCGCACCGCATGTCACGGCTCTTTGAGGGGGCGTTATGAATCGGCTCAGAATACTTGCATCCTCGCTCATTTTGTTGGCCGCGTTAAGCCAACCGGCCTTTGCACAGACTGCGACATCGAGCCAAGCGCCGGTGCGTGACCCGCAGGCGATTGCTCTAGCCACCAATTCACTCACGGCGATGGGGGCGAATGCTGCGTCTGCCCAATTGGATTCTCGGGCGACGGGCGTACTGACCATGCAACTCGACACGCCAGTGACAGCGAGTGCCGTCTTTGAGTCTAAGGGGATGACGGAAACACGGGCCGTGCTGCAACAGCCAAGCGGTACCAGCATCCGTGTCTTAAGTGGTGGGCGAGGAGCCTTTCAGAATTCGGACGGATCGATCCGCCAACTAAATGAAATCAATACTCTCTGGGAGCATGTGAATACCGTTCCCATTTTCTCGCTGCTTGCTGAAGTTCAGAACCCTGCTGCGGAAGTAACAGTAGTAAGTCGGGCGAGCGCGAATGGGTCTGCCGACGACGTCATTTCCGTCGGCTGGGCATGGTCAACCGACCCGAATCAAGCCGCGATCCAAAGACGATTGTCGCGGACACTTTTTTTTATCAATCAGACATCGGGTTTGGTGGACAAAATCGAATACACGTACCTCTCCGAATTACCTAACAGCACCTCGATGGATGTCCAGCAACTGTTTACTGACTATCGAAATGTCGGGGGCATTGCCGTACCATTCCATCAAACCACACTGCTGGATGGCCGGATCGAGTCGGTTTTGCAGCTGAGCGCAATCCAGTTCAACGTTGGGTTGCCGGAGAGCGAATTCACGGTTCCAGGAGCAGCTCAATGAAAAATCGCGCTCCGAACCATCCGTTAGTCCTCGTTGTGATCTCGGTGTTAGTCCTAATGGTAGCTCCTAAGACCACGTGCGCGCAGGATGGGATCGAAGTGTCGAATTCCTACAATGTCGGACTTCCGTTGAACGGAATCTTCGACGGGACCGATTTCGACAATATCCAGACCAACAGCGGAAATCTTCATGTGACTGTGCCACTGTGGCGGGCCAGCGGGCGTGGCCCCGCGATGTTTATCAATTACGTTTATGATCCTCCGACTTACTACCTGACTGAACGCTGCACTCAAAATAATTGCTATGGAACGTGGCACATTGGCACGGGCGGCACGTGGAGGTTATCGACGGGGATTTCATATGGGGTCGTCTATCGCCAGGTTAATGCTGCCACATGTAACACACATTCCGGAATCACGATAGCGACAGGAGTCATGGTAGTCGAGCCTGACGGCACGCGGCATCACTTCGTCCCTGACCAATATGGCAATTGTTTTTCGCCTATCCTGAACGGCATCGTTTACGCGGACGACGGCTCCGGATGGATGCTAAAGGTCGATCCCAATTCAGGGATCCCCATTTACAACGGTTATCAGTACGACCTAATCAGACCAGACGGCACCGAAATCAAAGCCGTGTACAACGCGACGTCCGGCGGGAACGACCTAACCTTGACAGATACGAACGGAAACCAGCTTGTCTACTCCTCAGTCTCTAACAAGGTTACGGATACACTGGGGAGATCGATCACCCTTCCTTCGTGCACCCCTCCAAGTTGCGAAATCGACTACACGGATTCAAACGGTGCGGCCCAGAAAATACAGATCGCGATCTCCAATATATCAATTTCCACAAACTTCTCCTGCCCTGACGATCTCACCTGCACGCAATATAATCAGAACGCGGCATCGCCGACTCTTATCACGTTACCCAACGGCTTAAAGTACACATTTACGTACTCGACCGCCGCAAATCCTTATGGTGAGCTTCTCAGTGCCACGCTTCCGACGGGCGGGACCGTCAGTTGGACATACCAGTTCTACATCGACAATTCCCACCTGCAAGTTTTGACGAGGACCGTTACAGCCAACGGACAAACGTTTCCTTGGTCCTATGCTTACGCTAATAGCGGCGTCTCAACTACGACGGTAACCGACCCGCTCCTGAACGACACCCGGTATTCATGCGTTTTGATGAACTCAACGACTCCCGGATTCTCGACTTCGGCTTGCGAGCCGACCAAGGTTGAATCCTTTTCTGGTTCAGCCGCGTCGGGGACGCTCTTAAAAACAGTCACAACAGACTACGTCAATACCAACGCCATACTCCCAATTCGAAACACCACCACCTGGGCGCAGACAAACCAGGTCACTAAGGTCGAGACCGATTGGGACTCCTTCAACACTGGACAGGTAACGATCTCGTGGCGAAATCCCATCAATAAGCGGGAGTACGCGTTCGGAACTGGCACTCCCGGCAGCATCATCCGCACCACATCGAACAACTATCTCCACCTCACGAATAGCAGCTACTTGAACCTGAATATCGCCGACAAGCCGATTAGCACAATCGTCTATGAAGCCAACGGAACCACCGTACATGCCAAGACGCTCTATTCATACGACAGCACGACGCTCGGGAGCACAACTGGAGTGGTAAGCCACGACTATACGCACTTCAGCAGTTCTAACGCGTTGCGAGGAAATTCAACTCAGATTCAACGTTGGCGGAACACTGATGGCGCCATGCTGACGACGAATAACTACTACAACGACGTCGGAAATATGATTCAGACGATGGACCCGGCTACTCACAATACCTATTTCGATTATACTGACTCTTGGTACCAGTCTACGTGCGCGCCTGTTTCAGGAACCACACAGGCATTCGTTACCAAAAAAACGAACGCACTCAGCCAGTTTTCAACCGCCAAGTACAACTCTTGCACGTCTTTGGTTGGTTCGAATACAGATCTCAACAACCAAACGACAACCTACACATACGACTTAATGGGGAGGCGTACCCAAACAAATCTGCCCGACGGGGGGCAAGTTGCAATCACATACGGCACAACACTGCCCATCACAAATGTAACAACAACCAAAATTACGGCTTCGCAAAATCATGTCACCACCTCTGTGCTCGATGATCTCGGGCACGTGAAGCAATCGCAAGTCAACTCTGACCCGTCCGGGGTGGTTTATGCGGACACGACCTACGACGGTTTGGGCCGGGTGGCAACGGCCTCGAATCCATACCGCTCCACTTCTGATCCGACATATGGAACTACGACGAACCAATATGACGCGCTTGGCCGCACCATTAAGGTGACTAAGCCAGACGGCTCGTTTGTTACCACGGCTTATTGCGGCAGCACGACGCTCGTAACGGATGAAACCGCTCACTGGCGCAGAAGCGCGACGGATGCTCTAGGACGCCTCGTTGAAGTGGATGAGCCGAATTCGCTGACCGCGACGGTCAATTCAAACGGCTGTCCCGGAACCGGCGAGCCTATCTGGGTCACGTCCTATTCCTACGACGTGGTCGCGAATCTCTTAGGGGTCACTCAAAACGGTTCGCGCCAGCGCAGCTTCATCTACGATTCGCTTTCCAGCCTCACCAGTTCGACGAATCCCGAAGCAGGAACCGTGCTCTACACTTATGACTCGGAGGAGAAGGTTCAAACCAAGAAAGATGCCCGAAACCTAACGATTACCTACGCCTACGAGAGTCTCCATCGAATGACCGGAAGAACTTACTCGAATGGCGACCCATCAGCTGGTTATACTTACGACCAAGCGGGCTGCCTGGGCCAGCCCACCTGCTACAACATCGGGCGGCGGACGAGCATGACGGACGCGGGAGGATCGGAGAGCGTCAGCTATGACAAGATGGGCCGTGAACTTACCCATCAACGCGTCACAAGCAGCATCACGAAAAATACCTCCTATACCTATAACCTTGACGGCTCCTTGGCCACACTCGTTTACCCCAGCGGGCGAACGGTCACCCACGCTTATGACAATGCTGCGAGACCTGTGTCGGCCATCGACACCGCGAATAGCATCAACTATGCCACGGCCGGAACGTACGCCCCGCAAAGTGCCCTTGCAGGTCTCACGATGGGCTCGTCTGGCACTTTTACCGGAATCAATCTCAGCAATACGTACAACAAACGGCTGGAGCCCAACGAGGTGAAGGCTTGGTCCACGGCGGGTACAGCATTTGACTTGTCGTATTGTTTCACTCCATGGAACACAAGTAACAACACCTGCCCGGCTACCGGCAACAACAACGGCAACGTCACCGGAATAATCAACAATCTGGACAACAATCGCACGCAATTCTTCAGCTATGACCAGGTCAACCGCATCGGGACCGCGCAGACAGTCTCGACATTTTCGACCAACAGCGCGAAATGTTGGGGCGAAAGTTTCGTTTACGATACCCCGGGCGGGGGAGCCTGGGGAGACCTGATTCAAATCAATGCGGTTACGCCTGCTTACAATGGGTGCACGCAAGAGAGTTTGAATGTGGGGGTCAACTCGAATAATCAGATCACCGGAACCGGATTTTCTTACGATGCCTCTGGCAACTTCCTCACTGATTCGCACAATACCTACAGCTGGAACGCGGAGAGTGAAATCAAGTCAGCTGCAGGCGTGAACTATACCTACGACGGCGATGGGAATCGGGTGCAGAAGTCGAACGGAAAAATCTACTGGTATGGCGCGGGAACAGAAATCCTGGACGAATCGGACGCGAGCGGCAACATCACGGACGAGTACATATTTTTCGGTGGGAAGCGCGTTGCCCATCGTACCGTCAGCGGTAACAGTATCTCCTACTATGCTGAAGACTTCCTCGGCACTACTCGGGTGATGACCAACTCGACTGGCATTGTTGGCTACGATGCGGATTTCTATCCGTTCGGAGGTGAACGAAACCCTTATACGAATACGATTTCGCAGCATTACAAATTCGAAGGCAAAGAACGCGACATCGAAACAAACAACGACGATTTCGGTGCCAGATATTACTCTTCAGCATTTGGACGGTGGCTATCGCCAGACTGGTCTGCGGTCCCGGCTCCAGTTCCGTATGCAAACCTGTCAAACCCACAGACGCTGAACCTGTATGCTATGGTTTCGGATAATCCGGAAACTTTTGCCGACCTAGATGGACACGACTGTTGTGATATTTGGGATGCAATTAATTTTGTTATGGGGCTGGCAAACGCATATGGCAGTGACAACCTCGGCGGTGCAGGACGGCAGCAGCAGGATACGACTGCGGGGAAAGTCGGCGCGGCCGTTGGCGACGCTGTGGCTACCGTTGAAGGTGGAGAGAAGGCTGTGACGGGAACCGCCGGGGCAATTGTCGGCACCGGAGCCGATGCCACAGGAGAAGGGGCGATAGTCGGTGTGCCCTTACAAGTAGCCAGCACGGCATTAGCCGGGCAAGGTATATTGGAAGGGAGTACCGGTGGCGTAAACCTAATCAAGGACATCGTGTCCAGTCCGATGGAAAGTCGGAGAGTCGGGGACTTAACTCCAAATGAAAAGAAAGCGATAGATCAAAAGAACGCAGATGAGAACGGCGGCCAGAACAAGTGTACTGAATGCGGGAGAGACGTCCAAAAGGTTCAGAATCAGAAGGGTCAGACTCCCCCTGAAAACCAACTCCAACGTCATCATGACCCGCCTCTTTCGAAGGGTGGCAACAGTAAATCTCCGAAGAATAGAATCGTCTGTAGGGCCTGCCATCGAAAGATCCACACACCGAACGAGCCGAAAAAACCGAAGCCTTGAGGAAGAGAATGAGTAATCTCGAAGAATATAACTATGTGGTGGAGGTACGGTTCGAGATTGAAAAAGATGCTGATGGTTACCCAAAGTCACGCAACGCCGAAGCACTTTTGTGCAAACCCCTCGACCCCGAGTGTTCATTGTGCATTGTAGCGAGTGTGCCACTCTATCTTCGCAACATAGCCTATGGAGATACAATCCGCACCAAACCAGATTCGGGAGATAGTTTGGAATTCGGACAAGTAGTAAAACGGGGAGGCTATAGCGTTTACAGGGTCCTACTTCACGACCCTTCAAGGAAAGATGCTGTGATTCGTCATTTCTTGGACTTGGGTGCTTTAGTTGAACACGATGGAGATTTAATCGCGGTTGCCGTTCCGCCCACGGCCAACGTTGACGCAATAGCGGATTACATTCTCACCGGAAAAGATAAGGACTACTGGGGAGCCCAGGATGGTTATATCTTCGAGCCCTCCTAACTCTACGCGCACCCGACTGGCTGCCTTTGTGAAACGGGAGCTCGAAAAGGAAACCGACAGACAGTATCTTCAGGTTTTTCGCTCCATTTTACGTGTGCCCTCGCGTTCCTCCAAAAACTGACTGCCGGAATCTTTGCTTCTGGACAAAATTCACTTTATTGAGTCAGTGGAACTATTGGATAACAAAGGTATCATCGAGAAAGTAGGCCTGACCGCCTAGGTTAGCAACCACGATTTGCACCGGACCAGCGGTGAGGGAGGGAATCGTTACCCGCAAGGTGTCTGGATCCACGAATTGTGCTGTTACTGCGGTGCCGTTGAAACTGACGGCGGTTCCGCTGGTGAATCCGCTACCACGAATTGTGACTGTGTTTCCAGCCGACCCCGCACCCGGCGTGACCGAACCAATCGAAAGTGGAGCCGCGTTGAGCTGCATGACAGTCAAACCGGCATTCGTGATTGCGTAGATATTCTGGCCAGTTGTGTCAATGGCCAAGGCGTCTACAATCTGGTGAATCTGCTCGCTCAGCGTGATGCGGCGGGACAGGATTCCATGCGAACGTTGAGGACATCCACCGAATTCTGAAAGGGACATATAACAGGCTACCGCTGTCGTTCATTTTCTCCAAATTGTGCGCCAAGTTTCCATTTCCTAGGGGCGCGCCGGGGATTTGCACGGGATAAAAGGGGTCTGGAAGCGCTATGGTATTGCGAAGGTTTCCTTGGTCATCAGTTATTCCAAAGCCAGCGGTGAATACGTTGCCATCGCCAGCGGCAGCCGCGCCACTCGACTGATTGAACCTGGCGAAACTGTAAGTATTGCTCCCCGAATCGTAAACGCACCATAACCCCCGCCACCACTGATCGAACTGCCGAAAACTGCTTTCGAGCCATCCCTGCTGGAAGAGACATAGGATTTCGACTGTTGATTACATGACGTGAGCGGGACCTGGCTGACAGCCTTGGTGGAAAGGTTGAGCAAGTAGACCGGACCTCCCGGCCCGCAATTCACCTGTGGGACGCCGCCGTAGATGATGAATGCTTTGCCGGTACTGGTCGTAGCAATGTAGGAAGGGCCGATCGTACACGGTGGACCGTCAATTCCAGAGACAGCGGGAGCGATGGCAACAGCTGTGACGCTTCGACGGCTGATCAGGGTTAACTTTCGTTCGAAGGTCCGCAGCAGAGGCGAAACAAATCACTGTAGTAAATTCGTAGTAGGTATCGGTTCAGAACGGCGCAGAACGAAGGCAAACGGATCAAATCCGAAGCGTTGTATCTGCTAGACAGATAGAGTAGAGTCCAAAATTTTCAAAACAGATCAGAACGGTCCCCTGTCTTATGAGTCCGATGTTCCGGGTCCATCCATCACCGCCCAGCTGCGATGGATGTCACGGTGGCAATCAGCGCAGAGCGTGATCAGATTTTCGTCTTTGTCATCACCCAGCCGGCCCCGCGACCGGAGGTGGTGAACCTCGAGACGGTCGGAACTCCCGCACGACTGGCATCGCCATCCATCACGTTCCAACACTTCGATGCGGAGTTTGCGATAAGAATCTGGCTTCAGCCGAAGTCTCGGTCGCTTCGGTTGGAAATCGCTCATTGAACTTTCCCCATTTGCTGGACGAATTCCATTTTCTGTTGATCCGGAAGCAGGGAATAGAGTCGACCGAGTGCGCAGAGCAGTGAATCAGAATTACCATCCTCCAGGTGAGCTCCAGCAAGGAAATCGGCACAGATCATCTCTAAGCAGTACCCTCGGGATTTGCTCGCGCCGAGCATCAGCGCCGCTGTTTCAAGCGCTCGCTCAATCACCGGCAGTTGGCTCTTGTAGAGCTTGAAGTAAATGATCTCCCACGGCTCCGTTTCCTGGCCAGTCAAATGCTTCTCAACTTCTCGTTTGAATCCTTCCTTTGGAAGCTCGATCGCTTTGTGCAACCAGGTTGCACAGTCAAACCGTTCGCCGTCTCGCCGGGCTACCTTCGCGAGTTCGGCTGCTTTCGACCACCCCACTTGCTGCAAGTCGTGGTGAATGCGGCGAGGCAGTTGCTCGTGGATTGCCATCAGGTAGTAGGCTTTGCGCCTAGACTCCGGAAAACGTTTCGTCAAAAAATCATCGAAGGATCCGAGGTTTTCGAGCCTCCAGTACTGGCCGGCTCGCACTTCGCACAGATATCGACCGAGTTCGACGAACCGCGTGTCCTTCTCCTGCTCGGCATGGCGCTCCCAGGACAAGATTTCATCGACCTTGTCGAGAACAAAGAGAGCACGCCGCCGATTCAATTTGGGTTCCACGAACACATGCCCGTTAGTCGTCAAATTGGTCAAGCCAATCAAGATCCATTGCCCCCGGTCGGCGAATGAGTTTGGAATCCATGAGCTGCTGATTTCCCAGGCAGAGGCCTAGATGGGAACAGCCGACGCATCCGTTTTGTGGAAAGCGAATCCCGCTGTGCGGAAGAAAATGGCCGGCTTCAATCTGCTCGACGGCTGTTTCCACCAATTGGCCAAACTCCCGACGCTGTTCTTCATCGATGGATGTTTTCAGGTACTGAATTTCCGGAACGCTTTTTCGAACAAACACCACCAGAGAGACATCTGGGATTCCGGTCATCCAGGAATAGCAGACGAGCTGTGGATCGAGAGACAAGAGGCCATCGGGCTGTTCCGGATAGCGCGATCCTGTCGTTTTCCAGTCGATGATGCAATTCGTCCCGTCCAGCTCGCCAATCGCATCGACATAAGATAGAAATTCGCTTCCGCACGGAAGTGATCGTGTGCATTTAACCTGAAGATTCGTCTTCGGGCATTGGATCCGCACGCGATCGTCCTGGGCAAATCGTTCGAGTAGACGAACACCTTCGTGATACAGCCGGTCCCAGGAATCGTTTTTCGCATACTGGAGCGCAGCGTCTTGATGTTCTTGCCACTCCTTAAAGAACACTGCGGTCGAATCTTCTTCGCGGAAATAGGCTGCCAGGGCGTTCTCGAAGCAGCGACCGAAAATCATCGAAGCCCGATCTTCCTTTTCGCGCCAGCCGTCGAGGTATCGGTAGCGATACTTCCGTGGGCAGCGAAGATACTGGCTAATCTGCGTGAAGCTGTAGGTCATTCGATCCTCCTGCCACGACGCTTTCGCGAGCATTCTTCGAGATGAATTCCCATTCGGCGGACGGCGCAAATCCTTCGAGATTGACAAAGGAGCGACCTGCGAAGGTTTTTCTCGTAGTGCGCAGCACGCCAGTGAGGCCGATCAAAGCTTTTTCATCCACCTCGTCGCGGCCGAGCAAGTCCGTGTCGTAGCCGAAATCGCGAAGAAACCAGTTTAGTTTCCAGAGCGACTTCTGGGTGCAGTAGAGTCGTCCCGAAACTTTGTGCGAAGTGAGATCGCTGGGTTCGAGGATCGCGAAGCTGAGAATGAAGAAAGGTTTCTGCGGGTGCCAGCGATAGTAAGCGCGGTCGACCCGAACTAGGAACACGCCTTCCAGAATTCCGTCGCCGCGTGATGCTTCCGTGTGCAGGCCGGGGAAATGTCGTTTCATGACTTCACCTCCTCAAGCTGGGCGTAGCTGTTCAACTTACAAACGAGGGCAGCGCGATCCTTCGCTGCTTCTTCAGCCAGTCTGGAGATGAAGGCGTCGACCAGGTCACGGCTGGCATCGCGGAGCGCTTGGGTACCGCAGAAATCAGCCGCATAGCGTTTCACGAGGTTGGAATCGAGTTCGTACTTACGAATCAGTAGGCAGAGTTTGTCGCGGAGCCTGGGTCGGCCGGTCCTGGAGCCGTTTCCATTCGAACGACTGGAATCGATCCCTTTTCCCTGAACGTTCTCGGGCGGCGAAGAGAGATATCCAAGTTCTTCGACTGAGCAAAGTCCGATTCCATAGGCCTTGCGTAGAGCGCGATTGACCGCACGGGTCTCCGCAACGCGCATCTCGGCACCACGAACCAGAGCGGATGTGTTAGACGGATCGGCATCCCCGTGACCTACGAAGCCCCGTGAGCCGAGCGATTTGTATACTGTCGCCTTGAAGACCCAGCGACCGGTAACGCCATCCGAAAGGCGTTCTTGAAGTATCGTCTTGATCCCACGACAACCTTTCCGGGAAGCAAGTTGCAAGAGACCAGAGTGGGTCACATACCATCGACCCTCCAAGAACTGCAGATCGCCCGCAGCTACTGAAAGAGAGTACCTAGCCGTAAGTTCCCGAAGAGAGCGAAAGGCCATACGAGAAGGCTCGCCCCACAATTGACGTGCGAGCCTTGCATTGGAGCGAAAGCTAACCACATTCCTCTTCATGAATCCTCCTTTGCTGCGCACCTAAGATCACCGTCCTCTAATCATGCGGAGAGCTCGAGTCTCATTTCTTTTATTGCCTTGGGCAGCCTCGTCGATGTAAAAGGAAACGCTCGCTTTTGGACCGTGCGAGAAGGGGCTTTGTTTAATTCCCATGTCTATATTTTATATATAAAGGTATATTCGATGTCAAGGATAAACGCAAGATCTAGAACCGTCTCCGTGGATTGGAAGGCGGTTGGGCGGAGAATCAGGGAACTCAGAGGGTTTGATATGACACAGGCAGATTTGGCGCATCGGATCGGAGTGAGCCAGGGTTATTTGTCAACTGTCGAGCACGGTCAAGGCGAAATTGGGGGGGAAGTCTTACTCGCGCTCGGTCGAGAATTTAAAAGGTCGGTGGAATGGCTCTTAACGGGCAAGGAACAGATTTAGTCGAAATCTGTTCTTAGGTCGAAAGAATTGGTAGGGCCCTCCGCACTAATTTGAATCTTGACGGGTCGAAGATTCGGGATAAAATGAATTGAAAGCGAACGAATACTTCGGACTTTTAGCACAAGAGGAATTTCAAAGCGAAATAGGGGCTGTCGTTAGTTAAGGGGCTAAGTGGGGTGCCATGAATCAGGGGCACCCAAAACGAAAGGCGAGCGGAGGTGACGCTCGCCTTTTTTTTTGAACAAACGTCCACGCTGTCTCGCGGATTTCACGGAGGCCGACTTATGAATGATGACGAAGCATACGAAGTAGGTTTTGGAAAACCTCCAAGGCGTACCCGATTCGCAAAGGGAAAATCGGGGAATCCGCGAGGTCGCCCAAAGGGCGCGTTGAACGTGGCGACTATGCTCGAGCGAATACTGGAAGAGAAGGTGATCATCACCCTGAATGGCCGAAGGAGGACGCTCACCAAACTTCAAGCCGCCATCACACAACTCACCGACAAAGCAGCAGGAGGTGACCTCAAAGCACTTCAGTTGTTGACTTCGCTGTTGCGGTCCACAGAAGAGCGCGGGAGCCAAGGTATCGTCCCGAATTCTGTTAGTGATGATTTGGATAAAGAAATTGTTTCCGGGATTTTGTCAAGAATCTTGACTTTCAACAAGGAGGATTCTGAAAATGCAACTGAGCCTATCCAAGAGTGAGTATCAGGCGCTGCTGCGCCAAGACCTTTATTTCTTTATTGAGCGGTGTTTTCGCGAGCTAAACCCGAAGATGGCATTCAAACGTAATTGGCACCTCGAGATGCTCTCCTCGGGTTTGGAAGCCTGCCGGCGCAAAGAAGAGACGCGCTTGATCATCAATGAGCCGCCGCGCTCCCTGAAATCGCACTGCGTCTCGGTAGCTTTTGTAGCGTTTATGTTGGGCCATGACCCGAGTTCCAAAATAATCTGCGTGAGCTACAGCCAGGAGCTCTCCAACAAACACGCAATGGACTGCCGTACAATCATGAATGCTCCGTGGTACCGTAATTTATTTCCGAACACCCGTCTTTCGTCTGAACGTACAGCTCTGCCGGAGTTCGTCACAACAAAGCAGGGATTCCGTCTCTCAACGTCTGTGGGCGGCGTGCTGACAGGCCGCGGTGCGGATTATATAATCATCGACGATCCGCTAAAACCCGAAGAGGCTCTCTCGGATACCCAACGGAGGGCTGTCAATAACTGGTTTGATCACACGCTCTACAGTCGATTAAACGACAAGAGAAACGGATGCATTGTGTTAACCATGCAAAGATTGCACGAGGACGATTTGGCTGGTCATGTTCTCGGCTTGGAGCGCTGGAAAGTAATTCGGTTTCCCGCAATTGCTGAAGAAGATGAGTCTCATATTATCAAGACACCTTATGGACCGCGCCTTTTTCACCGTCGTGCGGGCGAAGCTCTTCATCCGGAGCGCGAGCCGCTGGAGATCCTGAATCATATTCGCGAAACCGTGGGCGAATACAATTTTGCCGGACAATACCAACAGTCGCCTGCCCCCTTAGGCGGCGGATTGGTGAAAGCGGAATGGTTTAAGACCTACTCCGCAACCGACGGGCCTGAAAAATTCGAGATGATACTTCAATCGTGGGACAGTGCAAACAAGGCCTCCGAATTGAGCGATTATAGTGTCTGTACGACCTGGGGCATAAAAGAAAAACACATTTATCTGCGCCATTTGTTTCGCAAACGCCTTGACTATCCGGACCTGAAACGGGCTGTAAAGGAGCAGGCAGAGATGTTTGGTCCGCAAACGATTCTGATTGAAGACAAGGCATCGGGCACTCAGCTAATCCAGGAATTGGTCGCTGAGGGAATGCACGCTATCCAAAAGTACGAGCCATCGATGAACAAAGTCGTCCGGATGAATACGGTGACGAGCATGATTGAATGTGGATTTGTTCATGTACCTGACAAAGGAGCATATCTCGCTGAGTACCTCCACGAACTCGCGAACTTCCCCAACGCCAAGTATGACGACCAGGCCGACTCGACCTCCCAAGCCCTCGATTGGTTCAAACAGCGGTACGTAATTGGGAACGACCCGTACATCATAGTTCTCAAGCATGAGCATTGGACAGAACTACCAGGGGAGTTTCCTGGTTCTGGTTCAAGTGCACTTTTTCGTGACTCTGGCCGAACAAGAATGCCATCATTCGCACGCTCGTGAGCGGAACTTCGCGAGAGGGAAGTCCGCGATCAAAATGAGTCCAGTTCTTTAGTATTAATGGATATTCCGTCGTTCCAGGACGGAATTGCCCGGCGGACAAAATTCTGTACGTGCCCTCATACACCAAGTGCCCATCATTTCGATAGCAGTGAATCCCACCGTTCTGCCTACCCTTGATAGATTCCATCAACTGCTGGAGACCGCTCACCACGAAGCACCTTGTTTTCGGTACAACGCGGATTTTTTTCCGCATGTCGGGCCAGCAGTACCTTCCCTGTAAATTCCCTGTTCCGTGCTTGGCCGGAGGGGTTTACATTTGCCGGTAATTCGCGGGAACAGCAGGTCTTAAGCTGGTTTAAGTGTGCTTGAGTAGATAAAATTCCCAGTTCTTTTCCCTGATAATTTGCGCGAGCATACCCTTCGAACCGAAAACCTCTCGTAGCGAGTGCTTCACGGAAGACAGTAGTGGCTCAAGCCAACGCCGATCAGACAACCTGAACATGGTGAACGTCATGAACATTGGTGAACGGATGGGGTGCACAGCTAACGGTTTCTTGCGAATCCACGAGCGACCAGCGCATCAGCATTGCAGTGCCTAGATGGTTCAGGGAGAGGCCGTGCAAACCGGGTATAGTCCCGCTTAAGGCGAGCCTTGTGAATAGGCGCTTGTCGGCGCGATCGGCGTGGCGCGCGCCGTATCAGATGAGCAGCTTTCGCGCAAAATACTAAAGACGCTGGCCGTAGTCTGAAAGGGCGAACTCATGCGGCGCCGGTTCCAGACGGATGACACGCAAACCGGAAGTAATGCCTCCGGCTTGGTGGCTCCCGATAAACGCGCTTGTGGTGATCGGAGAGATTGCTCACTATAAGCAGACTTCTCGTACCATCCGAATGCGCGATTTCGTTCGATGATTAAACGATTCTAGATACGCCCGGGCATCCAACAAGCCACTGCGTGCCCCGTAGGATTGCTTGTTGGCAAGTTTCGACCTCTATAAAATCACAGCTGCTTCCTCAAAATTCAGGCGAGGATTACGTGGATGGAGCTTGCGCTGGTCTCCATAGCCCAGGTTGCAGAGGAGATTGACCTTCCACTTCCCGTCCGGAAAGAATGCCGCATTCAGCTTGCCAGCGTCGAACCCGGACATCGGCCCGCAGTCCAATCCAAGAGCGCGTGCGGCCAGGATGAAGTAAGCAGCTTGCAGGGAGCTGTTGCGGAAGGCGTTCTCCTCAATCAATGGTTTATTTCCGATGAAGTAGGAGCGCATATCAGCCTGCGGAAAGAGCCTGGGAAGATTCTCGTGAAATTCTGTGTCCCAGGCGATGATGACGGTCACAGGAGCGGCCATGGTTTTGTCGACATTGCCGGGCGCTAGAACTGGCTTGAGACGCTCCTTGGCACCGGGAGTAGTTAGAAAAACGAATCTGGCGGGTGAGCCGTTGGCACTGGTCGGTCCAAGGCGCGCCAATTCGTAGGCCTTGCGTAGGAGCTCTACCGGCACGGGTTCGGGAAGCCACGTGGAGTGGGTCCGCGCTTCGCGAAATAGCTGGTCGAGAGCCTCCTGTGAGATGGGCGTTTTGATAGCTGCTAAACTCGATGATTCAAATTCATGGCGCATTTTAGTGCTCTCCTTATATTAGGTGCGTTCGGCTCAAGTCTGCTTGGACGACTTCGTCGGCGAGTTCGCTATGCTTGGCCGGATTGCGAGTCAGGGCGCGTATTACGGCGCCTCCCTGGTGTCCCGTTGCGCCGACCACCGCGATTAGCCTCTTATCTGCGGGTTCCATTTGTAAGATGCCTCTTATTATACATTGATGCCAATTAAATTGATATAGATGCATTATTCTGGACATCGTTATATTAAAAGGGCACAATAGTTTCGTCATGGACAAGAACTCACGAGACCCGGTTCACTGTTGGCTGGTGTTGGGGAAGGCCTTTCAGGCGGCCGCGAAATATCTTTATGCGGGACTGGAGGAGACGGGAATCGACGATACCGACTTCCGGATACTTGAAGCACTCCTCAACAAAGGGTCTTTGCCGGTGAATACGATCGGCCCAAAGGTGTACCTTACGCCGGGCTCGATCAGTGTGGCCATCGACCGCTTGTTGGACAGAGGCTTGGTAAGCCGGGTAGAGAGTCCCGAGGATCGGCGCGTCCGGATCGTCTCGCTCACCCCAAAAGGCAAAGAATTGATCGCACCGATTTTCCGCAAACACGCAGCCGAAATCAGGAAAGTCTTTGCCGATGCGAGCCTGAAAGAGTTGCGAGCTCTTGAAACGACATTGAAAAAGATTGGGAAGCGCGCCGTGAGTCTGGGGAGCGGAGTCAATCAAAAGTGTTAAAGCCAACGGTGACATAGCGTCGTAATGCGCCGATCAATCGAAATGAAAGTGGTCCTGGAGAATTGACCTAAATGCAGATTGGAATCGACAGTTTCGCAGCAGCTATTTCCGACCCGGCCACAGGTCTCACGCTCAGCCCGATGGAGCGCATGCACCATTTACTCGAAGAGATTGAGCTTGCCGATAAGGTGGGCCTCGACGTCTTCGGCATTGGCGAGCATCACCGGGCGGAGTTCCTCGACTCAGCTCCCGTTGTAATCCTCTCCGCTGCCGCCACGCGTACGAAAAATATCCGTCTCACCAGCGCAGTTACGGTTCTTAGCGCGTCCGACCCCGTTCGCGTTTTTCAGGAGTTCGCGACTCTCGACTTGATCTCGCGGGGCCGCGCCGAAATTGTCGCCGGCCGCGGTTCGTTCGTTGAGTCGTATCCCCTCTTCGGGCTGCGTCTTGAAGATTACGATTCGCTCTTTGCGGAAAAACTCGAGCTTCTCCTGAAAATTCGGGAAAGCACCAAAGTGCACTGGTCCGGAAAACACCGCGCGGCCCTCACCGGCCAGGCAATCTACCCTCGCCCGCTGCAGAATCCGCTCCCCATATGGATCGGTGTCGGCGGCACGCCCGAATCTTTCGTTCGCGCAGGAATGCTCGGACTTCCTCTCATGGTTGCCATCATCGGCGGTGAGCCCAGACGCTTCAGGCCCCTTATCGAACTCTATCGCGAGGCCGGGCGTCGCGCCGGTCATTCTTCCGAGCAACTCACCGTAGGTCTTCATTCTGTCGGCTTTCTCGCGGACACCACGGACGAAGCAGCAGAAATATTCTTTCCGGGCTATGCGCACACTTTTACCGAAATCGGCAAGGAACGCGGCTGGCCGCCCACCACACGCGCTCAGTTTGACGCCCTGCGCGGGCCTACCGGCGCACTGCTGATCGGCGACGCCAAGACGGTCGCGAACAAGATCCTTTATGTGAATGACGTTCTGGGCGGCATCTCGCGCGTCACATTCCAAATGGGTGTCTCCACGCTGCCACACGAGAAAATGCTGCACGCCATCGAAATCCTCGGCACTCAAGTGGCGCCGATCGTCCGGAGCGCGCTGAGTGTCACTCCTGTGCGGGCGTGAGCCATTACCTGGCGATCGCCGGTGGACTGAAAGGAGAGATGATGCCGAAAGGCGAATACGAGATTTTTGAAGCTCTCAATCCTTTCTTCGAAGTCGTCATGGAAGGCCTACGCGGACTCGTTGATGGCGACCATTTTTTCGACACGATTGGCGAAGACGCACTTTTCGAGTTCCGATATCACTTTCCCGGTTGGCCGACGACGATTCGAGGGCGAGCCAATTTGATGGCTGGCTTCTCGGGATACGGCAAGACAATCAATCTTCTCTCTGGCGACGCGCTTGTTGTGCATCGTTCACAGGATAGTCGCGTGGTGATCCTTGAATACGAAGTGCACGGGAAGATTCTCTCGGGCGGTGCGTCCTACGACAACAGGTTCATTTCGGTCGTCACGATTGACAACAGGAAAATCGTTCATTGGAGAGACTATATGGACTCTCTAGCTGTTTGGAACGCGCTGAATGGCTCCTCTCAATGAACAGGCCCGCGACGTGGGACGTTCGGCTATCAGTCACCTAGCAATGCGACTCATCTGGGTGGCAGCGAGTATACGATCAGTTAGGTGGTCGCCATTCGCATGGCTAAAGACGTCGCCCAGACGCTTCCGGAGGAGAAACTTGGCGCACCGCCTCGCGAAGCCATGTGTGCCGCGCGTCCGTAGTGAGCCTCGGGTGCCAGACCATCAAGAAATGAAATGGACGCAATTCTTGTGGCGCTTTCACCAGCCTCAAGGTGGAATTCCTTTCCACCATTTGCCTCATGCCATTGGTCAGTGTAAGCACAAGTTCCGTGCCAGGTAGGCAACTAAGGGCCGCGCCAAAATAGGGCATGCGGACAGAGGAGCGGCGCTTTACTCCCAACGCAGCAAGCTGCTTATCCGGGATGTTCTGCACGCTTGGAAGAGTTGTGACAGTCAGGTGCTCCGCAGCCAGATACTGCTTGAGTGTCAGGCGATCGCCAAACTTGCTCTGGCGGGCAACAGCGCAGATCCAGTCCTCGCGGTAAAGTCTTTCTGAACTTAAGTGAGAGGGCAGCAAGCCGTCGTCAATGTGGAGAATGAGGTCAAGCTTTCCGCTCTCTAGTATGTCCACAGCATCGGCCTGCCACGGTAGAAAATCAAAATTCACATTATAGCGCTCGGTCGTATAGCGGCGACACAAGTGCGGTAGCAGCGCGATGCAAACATTGTCCGGGCCCGAAATGCGGAAATTGCTCTGCTCCTTCTTCGGATCGAAGACGCTAGGCGCAACCATGCTTTCTATTTTGGGAAGGAGCTGTTCGAGTTCCTGGAGGATCTTGCGCCCTCGCAACGTGAGCTCGAACCCGGAAGACGAGCGAATCACCAGCTCGTCCTGAAACATGGAACGGGCGCGCTGAAGGGCGCGGCTGACAGCTGGTTGGCTGAGCAATAGCCGGGCGGCCGCTTTGGTGGCACTCTTTTCCTCGGCGATCACCGCAAAGATGATCAAGAGGTTCAAATCCACTTGTCGCAGTTTCTCTAGACGCATACAGGATATGACCATTATGCATAATCCGTATGCTGAATGAAAATCATCTATAGGAGCGTGACGGGGTTGTAGGCAATAGAAATAGGAGAACGCGATGACACAAAAGCAACAAACTGAGAATCACAGGGAGCTTTCCGGGAAACGAATTGTAGTACTCGGCGGGTCGTCCGGCATCGGGTTAGCAGTGGCGCAGCAGGCTGTGGATCAAGGGGCGACGGCAATCATTGCGTCTAGCAATGCGGAACGGGTTAAACAAGCGGTCGCAACGCTCGACGACGGAAAAGCGGAAGGGCACGCGCTTGATCTCTCGAAGGAGGGCGACATTCATAGTTTCTTTCAGAAGATCGGTGATTTCGATCACTTGGTCTTCACTGCCGGCGACACGCTGCAATTGAATGAGCTTGCAGCGACGGACCTTACCGAAGCCCGGCATGCTTTTGAGTTGCGATTTTGGGCTGCTCTGGCTGCAGTGAAGTACGCAAGCCCGCATCTCCGCAAGGACGGCTCGATCGTGCTTACAACCGGAGTGGCAGGCCAGCGCCCACACAAGGGATGGACAGTGGCCGCAAGCGTCTGCGGGACCATCGAAGCCTTGACGCGTGCCTTGGCGGTGGAGTTAGCACCCATTCGGGTCAACGCGGTATGTCCTGGCGTGGTTCGAACGAACCTCTGGCAAAACATGAATGCGGACGCAAGGGAGCAGCTGTACGAAAGCGTTGGCAAGAGTCTGCTCGTGGGCCGCGTCGGCGAGGCATGTGAGATTGCGCGCGCCTATCTCTTCCTCATCCAAGAGGGATACAGCACGGGGCAGATCGTGGTGTTAGATGGCGGAGCGGTACTCGTCTAGGCGCCTTGCGCCTGATGAACAGTTCCAGGTTAGGAGCCGGCCGGACCGCGGATGCGCCCCGCGTCTAGCGACAAGCATCAAATGAAGCAAGGAGTGAGGTAGATGAGGGTTGCAGTTAACGTACTTGAGTCTGACACCGATCCGCGCGTGGCGGTGCAACATCAGCCGGCTCTCATGATGGCGTTGCGGACTGGTTCCCTTGAAGTGGGCTCGAGTTGTTCTGAGAGGAAGAGTTTTGCTTTTGGCGCGGGCGAGATGTGCCTGGTGCCCCGTCATGTCGAGACATGGCTTCGAACGGATGACTTGCAGTTTTTGTATTTGTCCGTCGACATCTCGGACGCCGCGCTAGCGGCAACCTGCGATGGAACAGCGGGCGACGTGGAATTGCGCAGAGTGGGAAAGCTTGCTGACGCGCGAGTCGGTGCGCTGGCCGCGGCCGTGAATGCGGAGAGAGTTGCGGGTTTTCCGGGTGGCCGGCTGTTTCTGGATTCGCTCGAGCAGGCGCTTGCCGTCGCGCTGGTCAACGGTTATGCAGTCCGGCACCGTTCAGTGCAGACGCACCGAGGCGGGCTAGGTTCCGCTCGTTTGCGCAGGATCAAAGAGTTCGTAGACGCCAAAATCGAAGACGAGTTGACGCTTTGTGAGATGGCCCAAGCGGTCGAGTTGAGCGCTGCTCATTTCTCGCGGATGTTTCGCAAGTCAACCGGCGAAACCCCGCATCAATTTCTCCTGCGCCAGAGGGTAGAACGCGCAAAGACGATGTTGCGCTCCGCGGATGAGCGAGTACTGGATGTAGCCGTGGCCTGTGGCTTCAAAAGCCAACAGCATTTTGCGCAGGCCTTCCGTCGCGTGTGTGGAATTAGCGCTACAAAGTATCGCCAGGACTTTCTGGACCACGAATGACGCACGCTCGCGAACGCGTAAATTCCTAGGCGCACTACATCAGCTGACATTCGTAGCTCATCGCTCTTTGCATCCGTATCTCTGTGTCGCCCGGGCTTGTCGTTGTCTCCTTCATGGCAGACCGCTAGATGAACATCTGATCTGTTGGATTCCGTCTCTGGCGTCAAGAATCCAAAGAATTGAGCAAGATTCCTACCAGAGGAGCAGATTCTCTAACAACTCCTTATTCCAAACGCCGTTTACTTACTGAGTTGTGAGATCACCAAGGCGAACAAGCCATAGCATGCCTCACATTAGAAGGAGCATTGAGATGAGTTCGAACCATGGAGAACAATCAACAGCAGATTTCGCGGAGCGCGTTCGTGGGAACCAACGGAAGCTCAGGGATGGTCTGACGTCGCAGTACGACTTCATCGTCTGTGGGTCAGGTTCCTCCGGATCAGTAGTTGCGCGCCGCCTGGCCGAAAATCCCGACGTCAGCGTGCTCTTGCTCGAAGCAGGCGGCAGCGACGAGGTGCCGAGCGTAACAGAGGCGGCTCGCTGGGTTGAAAACCTGGGGACCGAGCGCGATTGGAATTTTGTGGGCCGACCCAATCGACACCTCAAAGGACGTTCCATGCCGCTAAGTATGGGCAAGGTTCTGGGCGGGGGGTCGAGCATCAACGGGCTGGGTTGGGCACGCGGACATAAGAACGATTGGGATTTCTTCGCATCCAAGTCCGGCGACACAGGATGGAACTATGAGTCCGTACTGGACATCTACCGCCGGATCGAAGATTGGCAGGGAGCACCAGACCCCACGCGTCGCGGAACCGGCGGTTTGGTTTTCGTACAGTCCGCGCCTGATCCGAATCCGATCGCCCCTGCCATGGTGGAAGGAGCGCGTTCCATTGGGATGCCGACCTTTGATAGCAACAATGGCCGTCTGATGGAAGGCGGCGGCGGGGCCTCTATCATCGATGTGCGCGCACGCGACGGAAAGCGCCTATCCGTCTTTCGAACTTACGTCTTCCCTTACATGGACCGGCCCAATCTCACTGTGCTCACGCACGCATTGGTTACCAAGCTTACCTTTAAGGGAAAGCGAGCCACCGGTGTGGAGATCGCTTTTGACGGAAAAATCCAACGGATTACGGCTGGACTCGAGATTGTTCTTTCGTTGGGCGCGATGCACTCGCCAAAGGTGTTGATGCTTTCTGGCATTGGCGATGAAGTTGAGCTACGACGTCTGGGCATACCGGTCGTCCAGCATCTTCCCGGTGTGGGACAGAACTTTCAGGATCATTTTGGTATTGGCTGTGTCTGGGAGTATCAACAACCAGTCGCTCCCCGCAACAATGGAGGCGAGGCAACGTTCTTCTGGAAGAGCAATCCTGGTCTTGACACTCCGGATTTGCAGACCTGCCAGGTGGAAGTTCCGCTGTGCAGCGCCGAGACGCGCGCCAGGTTCAACCCACCCGCGGCTTCTTGGACCTTGTACGGAGGTGTCGTACGGCCGAAGAGCCGAGGTCAGATTCGCTTGACCGGACCCAACCCCGACGACCCTATAGAGATCGAGGCCAACACACTGTCCCATCCGGACGACCTGAAGGCCGCAGTAACCTGCGTGGAACTTTGTCGTGAGATCGGTAATTCGGCTGCGCTCCGGCCCTTCACAAAACGCGAAGTCATGCCTGGCAACTTGAGAGGAGCAGCACTAGAAGACTTCATTCGCGATGCGGCCTCCACTTACCACCATCAGACGTGTACCGCGAAAATGGGGAGCGATTCGATGTCGGTCGTAGACGGTCAACTTAAGGTCTATGGGATCGAAAACCTTCGCATTGCAGACGGCTCGATCATGCCGCGCGTGACCACTGGCAATACCATGGCTCCTTGCGTCGTCATCGGCGAACGCGCCGCTGAAATCCTCCGGGAGGAAAACAGCCAAAGCATGGTTCCCGATTCCATTAACCTGAGAAATGAACGGAATTAATCGCCAGAAGCGACACCAAGGGAGAGGGGCCTGCGCGAACTTGTCCGAAATAATACCGATCTAGCAGGCAGACACGGTCCCGAGAGATGTAGATAAAAGGAGACCAGGATGAGTGACATATCAATTCAGACGTTATCGCCGCAAGGAGTCGTGTCGGCGGTGCTGAGGCAGCTGAACCAAGAACAGATTGAGGACGCCGTCGCTTGTTTCACCACGGGTTTTCGGTATAAGGATCACGGCATTGGATTAGAGTTTGGGGACAAAGAGCGTTTGACCGAATTCTTCCGGAAAACACGGGAGCTTTATCCAGATTACTTTCTGCAGGCTGACCAGGCGTTCGTGATTGGCGAGCATGTGATCACGCAGTGGACACTTCAAGTCACTATCACCGAGCCTTTCTACGCTGGACTCACCCGAAGGATTCCTATTTCGATAGCTGGAGTCTCGATCGTACGTACCGATAACGGCACAATTGTTGACTGGGCCGATTACTACGACGGTTTGACCTCCCGGCGCACAGCCCTGGCCGCACACTTTACGGAATGGATCGAATACTAAATTGGGAAAGTTGTTGGCTGGCTAGTTTGTCCTTCATTAGCTCGGGTGCATGTCTGTAATTCTAACAACACATGAAACAACTACGGAGAGGGCAGGAGCACGAACGAATGCGAGAACGCTGCAAGGACAATTCCCAATGACAAATTCAGCAACGAAGAGCGCGATTATTACCGGCGCCTCTGGTGGAATCGGAGGCTCGATCGCAAAACGACTGGCGAAAGATGGATTTTCGGTGGTTGTGCACTACGTGGGAAAACCGGCCCCGGCACAAGCAGTTGTCGCAGATCTCAAGGCTGCAGGCGGACAGGGCATCGCTGTACAAGCAGATGTGACAAATGCCGCAGACGTAGAGCGGCTTTTCAAAGAGTCGATGGACGCCTTCGGCAGGCCTGACGTGGTGGTTCATTGTGCGGGCATCATGCCCCTCTTTCCGATTGTCAGCGGAGACGTGGCCGCCTTCGACAAGGTGATCGCGACCAACTTGCGCGGAACCTTCTTGGTATTCGCGCAGGCGGCACAACATGTTCCTGATGGCGGGCGCATCATGGCTTTCTCCAGCAGCGTTCTCGCCAAGTCCTTCCCGACTTACGGTGCCTACATCGCTTCCAAGGCGGGAGTCGAGGGCCTAGTTCACGTGCTTGCCAACGAACTGCGTGGCAGAAACATCACGGTCAATGCGGTGGCGCCGGGCCAGGTGCTAACGGACCTGTTCCTGAAGGGCAAGACCGACGCACGGATCGACGAATTAAAGAAGATGAATCCGCTCGAACGGCTCGGCCTGCCAGAAGACATGGCAAATCTAGTGGCATTCCTTGCCGGTCCTGAGGGCGGCTGGATTAACAGCCAGGTGTTGCGTGCCAATGGCGGCTTCGCCTGATTTAGAAAACCTATTCGTTTAGGAGAAGAACACAATGTCAACTCGAAGTAGCTTTAAGCCACAACACGAGATCTCTGTCCGAGTGCGTTCGGAACGGCCGCGCGAAACGACTGCTCCTCCATCGATCCCCCATCCCAATCGCGAGCAAGCGCTAAAAAGGGCTCGTCTAACCGCGGGGTTTCCGAATATCGTGAAACGGCCAAAGAGTCGACTGTTCCAGGCGGATCAAGATCTCCGACCCTGTGACTGGCGAAGAACTTGCAAGCGTCACTGACACCCAGAAAGATGGTCTTGAGCAGGCGGTCCAGGCCGCAAGCGCAGCGTTTCCCATTTGGAGCAGCAAGACGTGGAACGAACGAAGTGTTCTTCTTGCAAATGCCCTCGAAGAGCTCAAAGCGCATACCGATGAGCTGCGCACGATCCTAACAGCGGAGAACGGCCGGCCTTATCGCGTGGCGCAATGGGAGATCATACGGTTGTTCGATACCTATGTCCCGACGCTGCTTCGGGTGGAATTGCAGGACTTGATGTGGAACGAACCCGGTGATCCGAGATCGACACCCCTTCCACCAAATGCCTCCTCAGAACGGCAATGTGCTGTTTCGGGGCGTAGCGCTCCCTTCGCTCCTTCCGGTAACCAGTGGTACGCCTAAATCGCAGCTTCCATGTCATAACGGGTTTTCGGGCACTTCGACATCTTCGACGTCTTCAACAGTTTCAACGCTGCTTGGGTTCGACAGATTCAACTGCTGATCAGTGTTCCTCTGAAATTCCACGACTTACGGTTCCGCAGATTTGGTCTAGTCCTTGCTTTCAGTCCAAGCGAGTGTGCAGACAGGCAATGTTGGTTGCCTCGGGGGCGGATTCGAAAGGTACGAGGAGAAGCACCATGGACGGTCAACTACTGAAAGCGATTGACGAACTAGGCGTGACCATCGCTTCCTCCCTAGACTCAGCTCGGGACGAAGAACTCGTCGCTGCCGCCAAGGGTGGAGATGAACTGGCATTTGAAACCATCGTCAAGCGCTACCGGCAAAGGATCTCTGCGGTTGCGCTTCGCTATACACGGAGTCGGGAAGATGCCGAAGACATTGTCCAACAGACTTTCCAGAGAGCATTCAGCCACTTGCAGAGCTTCGAAGGAAGATCGTCATTCTCTACGTGGTTGACGAGCATTGTTATCAACCAATCCCTGATGTTGCTACGCAGACGCAAGGCGCTGCGCGAAGTGCCGATCGATGATCCGAGCAACGACGAAGGAACCACACCCGCCCTCGAGATGGCTGATGCAAGTCCAGGTCCCGAAAGCAACTACTTAGAGCAAGAAGAGGCCCGGGTCTTGGCGGAGGCAATCGGGCAGCTAAGACCAGCAATGCGAACAGCGATCGTGCTGACGGGACTGCGGGAGTTATCGATGTTGGAGGCGGCTCGACAAATGGGGATTTCTGCTGTCGCAGTCAAAAGTCGGGTGTTCCACGCGAGAAAGAAGCTGGGCGAAGCACTGAGACGCAACATGAGATCACGTCGGATGTGCGGAGGCGGCATTTCGGCTGTCGCCAAGAAGACCCGGCGCATCTCGCAAAATCGCCTGAGCCGCGCCTGGAACTAGGACTCGCGCAAAAGGAGGCTCTGATGATCGCGTTTCTCTTGATTGTCACAACGATTCTGGCTTTTCTCGACACCGCGTTCTCGCGCATCCACCGTCGCCACTGAGTCGTCTTTTGTGCGGGTCAGGCCTTCAGCCCAGTAGGCACGACCGATCGGAATCCGCGTCCGGAGGACGGCCAGTCGAGTCAAAGGAAAATTTTGAAAAGGAGGAATCATTATGAAATCGCGCAATCTAACCACCGATGTTCAAAACACGACGCGAGGCGTTCAGCCGGGCGTCACAGAAGAAGAACGAGGCAACAAAGGGCTATCCCCAACAGAAATCCGTCGGCGAGCATTTGAGATTCACCTCGAACGTGGCGGAATTTACGGTTGTGACTTAGATGACTGGATGCAGGCGGAACGTGAGCTTTTGGAAAAGTACACCAAGAGCAGCGATGGGGGTTCGAAAAAGAAATGACATCCATATTACTACGCTTGTGCTTGCCAGTTCTTCCGACAAACTTTGAGGGAAATAGCAACTTGAAGATCAGTTTCAGTAAGACGCCTACGGAAGAGAGATGGACTCTGCATGGGCGTCTTGCCGGCCCCTGGGTACAAGAACTCAGAACGTGCTGGAAGGTAAACCATCACACGGATGAAGGACGCGCGTGCGTCGTGGAGCTGAACGAAGTCACCTTCATCGACAAGAGCGGAGAGCGGCTCTTGCGCACGCTGGCCAGAGATGGAGCTCAATTCAACGCCAGTGGGATCTGCACCGAGCACCTTATTGAACATCTGAACGTCCGAAGAAAACGCTTCATTTCGAACCCGGTTGCTGCGTTGATCGTACTTGCGTTCGTGGTGACTCTCGGTGCCGGATGCGAACGCCGAGTAGCTTCTGCGCCGGCCCCTGCGCCGCCCACAGTCGAAGTAACGCCAGTCATGGAGAAAGACGTACCCCTCGAGGGGGAGTGGGTGGGAACGCTCGAAGGGTACGTCAACGCCCAGATTCAACCGCACGTTACCGGCTATCTGATTCGCCAGGACTACCAAGAAGGCGGATTCGTCCGCAAAGACCAAGTTCTCTTCGAGATCGACCCGCGCCCGTTCCAAGCCGCGCTCGATCAGGCGAAAGGACAGCTGGCTCAGGCGCAGGCGCAGATGGCCAACGCCGAGCTTAACGTCAAACGCGACGTTCCCGAGGCGGAAGCTCACGCTATCCCTCAGAGTCAGCTCGACAACGACACCCAAGCAGTCCTCGGTGCGAAGGCAGCAGTCGAGGCGGATGAGGCAGCAGTTGAACAAGCAGCAATAAATCTTGGCTACACCAGAGTTCTCTCCCTGATCGACGGCATCGCCGGCATCAACACGGTTCAGGTGGGCAACCTAGTGGGACCGTCTACGGTCCTCACCGCGGTGTCGCAGGTAAGTCCGATCAAAGTTTATTTCCCCATTAGCGAACAAGAGTACCTGCGCTTGGCGGACGGCGCCGGTCCGGGGAGCGTGGATTGGCTGACTCACGCTTCACACATCCCGCTTCACTTGACACTGTCCGACGGGAGCGCCTACCCGCATCCCGGCAGAATCATCTTCGCGGATCGGCAGGTAAACGCGCAGACCGGAACCATTCAGATCGTGGGTGAGTTCTCCAACTCCAGAAATCTGTTGCGACCCGGCCAGTACGCGCGCGTTCAGGCACCAACGGGCAGCATCGCGGGAGCGCTTCTCATTCCGCAGGCGGCAGTGAATCAGCAGCAAGGAACGTACCAGGTCACTGTCGTCAACTCCGATAACCGGGCACAGCTCCGGACCGTAGCGGTCGGGCCGAGAGTGGGCACGCTTTGGGTGATCACATCCGGGCTGAAACCTGGAGAACGTGTCGTGGCGGTCGGTGCAGAAAAGGCAAAAGAAGGAGGAGTGGTGAATCCCACGCCTTACAAAGACGGGGAGGAGCACTAATAGATGGCAAATTTCTTTATACGACGCCCAATCGTCGCGATCGTGATAGCGATCCTCACGGTCATCGTCGGAGTGATTACGATTGTGACCTTGCCAATATCGCAGTTCCCGCAGATCGCTCCACCCGAGATCAGGTTGCAAGCCAATTATCCCGGTGCAGACGCGCAGACTCTTGAGCAAGCGGTAGACACGCCCATCGAACAGCAAGTCAGTGGCGTAGACAACATGACGTACATGTACTCGCTGAATGCTACCGCGAACCAGCAAACGACGTTGCTCGTGGATTTCGATCTCAAGACTGATCCGAACATGGATCTGATCCTGACGCAGTCGCGGCAGCAGTTAGCCAACGGTCAGTTGCCGCCCGAGGTAAACAATTACGGAATCACGTTGAAGAAGTCGACCACCGCTCCGCTCATGCTGATTGCGCTGTATTCGCCGCGCGGCATCCATGATTCGAATTATCTGGCGAATTACGCTTACATCAACCTCAACGATCCCATCGCACGGTCATACGGCGTTGGCCAGACCCAGGTATTCGGCTCGGGGCAGTACGCAATGCGGCTATGGGTGAAACCTGATCAAATGGCCAAGCTAGGCATCACCGTCACGGACATTGTTAACGCGCTCCAGGCCCAGAACACTGTGAATCCGGCTGGCCAGGTCGGTGGCGAGCCGGCTCAGAGCAACCAGCAATTCACCTATGCCGTGCTGGCTCAAGGCCGCCTGACTTCGCCCGAACAGTTTGGCAACGTGATCGTGCGCGAAGCACCGAATGGTGGGACCGTTCGCGTCAGAGACGTGGCTCGAGTCGACCTGGGGACGCAGGACTACAGCCTGATGAGTCGACTCAACGGCAAGCCCAGCGCTGCCATTGCCGTTTACCAGTTGCCCGGAAGCAATGCTGTGCAAACGGTCAAAGGTGTACGGAAGCTCATGGCTCAGATGAAGCAACGCTTCCCGCAGGACATCGACTACACCGTTTCGCTAGACCAAACCCTCCCGGTCACGGAAGGCATGAAAGAGATCCTTTGGACCCTCGTGATAGCGATTGTGTTGGTCATCTTGGTGGTTTATCTCTTTCTGCAGGACTGGCGCGCCACTCTGATTCCTATGCTGGCCGTGCCGGTATCGTTGGTGGGAACCTTCGTCGTCTTTCCGCTGTTCGGATTCTCGATCAATACGCTTTCGATGTTCGGTTTGGTACTCGCGATTGGACTCGTGGTCGATGACGCCATCGTGGTTGTCGAGGGGGTGCAGCACCACATCGAGGAAGGATTGAGTCCGAAAGATGCGGCCGTCAAAGCCATGGCAGAACTTTCCGGGCCGGTCGTAGGTATTGCTCTTGTGTTGGCCTCAGTGTTTGTGCCGACGGCTTTCATCCCAGGCATCACCGGCCGGTTGTACCAGCAATTTGCCATCACGATCGCCATCTCCGTGATGCTGTCAGCGTTTAATGCTCTCACGCTGAGCCCTGCACTTTCGGCATTGCTGCTCAAACCCAAGAAGCAGACTCGCGGACCGCTGGGAAAACTCTTTGGTCCGTTCAACGCATACTTCGAGCGCTCTACCAACAGCTTTGTCCGTCTCTCCGGTGACCTGATTCGCAAGGCCGGCATAGTGATGGCATTGCTTGTAGTCGCCGGTTTGGCTGCGTGGTTTTTCAGCAAACATCTGCCGACCAGCTTCCTGCCCGACGAAGACCAAGGCTATCTCTATATCAACATGCAACTCCCGAATTCGGCCTCCATGGAGCGGACCAGTGCGGCCGCAAAACAGGTGGAACAAGTCCTGGCAAACACTCCGGGAGTTCAGTACACGACCAGCGTCATCGGTTTCAGTTTGCTCAGCTATGTTCGAACTTCATATAACGCGTTCTTCTGGGTATCTCTGAAACCCTGGGATGAGCGCCAGAGCCGGAGCGAACAATATCAAGCCATCAAGGCACGTTTGAACCAGGAACTCAGGCGGCTGCCGGAAGGGACGGTCTTCAGTTTCTCGCCACCCGCCATCCCCGGCGTCGGTACCGCTGGCGGCGTGACATTTGTCCTAGAGGACCGCGCCGGCAAAGATATCAAGTTTCTTACGGATAACCTGAACAAGTTCATGGCAGCCGCCCGCAAGCGCCCTGAACTTGCCAACGTCAGCACCACATTTCTACCGAGTGTCCCACAGGAGTTCATCAATGTGGACCGGGACAAAGTGTTGAAACAAGGCGTGAATTTGACAGATGTCTACAACACCATTCAAGCGTACATGGGTGGGTTGTTCGTCAACTACTACAACGACTTTGGTCGTACGTGGCAGGTGTATGTCGAGGCTGAGGCGCCTTACCGGTCGACAACCAACGATCTCGGCCAATTCTACGTCCGCAACGGACAAGGGCAGACGGTGCCGCTTTCCGCGCTCGCGAAATTCGAGAACCGTTCCGGTCCTGAGTTCACCA
>Ga0209525_1000013_pt1 | contig 83749 bp, 63 predicted proteins | sample JacPin_JW_Ref_O1_FD_187958 | JGI IMG/M metagenome (GOLD analysis project Ga0209525, IMG submission 187958) | Forest soil microbial communities from Algoma, Ontario, Canada - Jack Pine, Ontario site 1_JW_Ref_O1 (SPAdes) (version 2) | ecosystem: Environmental > Terrestrial > Soil > Boreal... | reverse complement strand
CTGCAGTACGCGTCGTTGGATTCGACCGAGCCGATGTGCTGGACCGCGCGAAGGCGCACGGGGCGATCAGCGAAGCTGCGAGCGATATCGCATCCGCTGTTCGCGGGTCTGACCTTGTCTACATCGCGTTGCCGATCGGGGCTACCGTCGACGTGCTGCCCAAAATCGCGGAAGTGGCCGACGGGAATGCCCTCGTCACCGATACCGGTAGCACAAAGACTCTCATATGCCAGCAGGCGCAGAAATATTTTCGTGGCGGCGCGCGGTTCCTTGGCGGGCATCCCATGGCGGGGAAAGAAAATTCGGGAATCGAGTACGCGGACGCAGATCTTTTTCGCGATTCGCGCTATGCGCTGATTGCGTCTGAGAACGATCCCGATCCGCGCGTCGGGCAATTTGCGGCGTTGCTGCAACGCATCGGCGCAGAGCCTGCCTGGTGCGACCCGGAGACACACGACTGGGCAGTGGGCATCGTTTCGCATTTACCGCAGCTCGCCTCCGTCGCTCTTGCGCACGTAGTCGCGGATGAAACCGACGAGACAGGCTTGCCGCTCACGCTCGCAGGCCCAGGGCTCGCGGACATGCTGCGCCTCTCGGGCAGTCCCTACGACATCTGGCGCGATACCTGCCTCACGAACCGCGAAAACATCGCGCACGCGCTCGACCGCCTGGCCCAGGCCATCGAATATCTGCGCACTCGTTTAGCCAGCAAAGATTTAGAGCAGGAATTCAAAACCGCTAATGAAATTTACCGTGCGCTGCGTCGCGTGCGATAAGGTTTCGGTGGCACACGTTTTTATGGCGAAGATAAAGCGAATCCCAACGGTCTCAGCGAGCTTCGAAGCGCTCCGTTCGGCAACCTGGGTGACAATCTTACAGCAGATTTCTGTTCGCTTTAGCTTCGCTTCAACATATCGCGAATTTCTTACAATGTGCGGCTCGACGCAGCGGGTACGAGCCTCCGGTCTCGCACGTAAAATTCCTTATCGCGCCATCGAATTCGCTGCGGGAAGAAACTCGCGAGCCATACCACGAACGCGAACGCGTCGCGCAACGGCAGGAGCGCGAGCTTCGCACGGAGCGCGTGGTCCTGCATCCCCCACACTCCAACATTTCTGGCCATTTCACTACGCAACACGACGTATGCCGCCGCATAGACCAGCGCAATCGCTGCCGACGGCGCGATCAGCACCGCGAGAATCGTCCATGGCAAACCCTGCGTGAAAATCAATCCCAGATGACCGGCAGGACGCGAGTACCGAATGCTCAAATTCCATCGCACCTGGTGCCAAAAAGCCTCCGCAAGCGTCTCGCGCGGATAGACGATTGACACGGGAAACGTGCTGAGCTCGATGCGGCGCCCTTTCTTCGCAATACGGTTTCCCAGCTCGAAATCATCGCAAAAATAATCCGCCAACGCTTCGAAGCCGCCGATCTCTGCGAGGTTTTTTTTTGTTGTGGCCATGATGGCGCCGAGCATGAAGTCGATTTTGCCGCCGAGCCAATTGACGAGAACGCCCGCGGCGAAATCGGTGCTGTTGCCCATGGCCTCCAAGCCGGCCGCAAACGAGCCGGCCGTGAGGCCGCGATAGAGGCACGTGACGCCGCCAACTTCCGGATCGCGAAACGCGCGAGCGATTGCGCGCAAAAACCCAGGATCGACACGCACATCGCTATCCGTGACGATCACGATTTCGTGGCGAGCTTCGCGTGCCATGCGGCAAAGTTTATTTACTTTGTCGCTCGCGCCGAGCAGCTCTGAGCCGACCAGCAGACGAATCGAGCGGCCCGGGAAATCCTGAATTATTTTCCGGATGACTGGAACAGCGGGATCCTGCTCATCGGAAACGCAGAAAAGAATTTCGAATTCAGGATAATCCTGGCGGCAGAAACTTGCGTAATTCTCATACGTCTCGCGGTCGAGTCCATAAATCGGTTTGAGGATGCTGACAGGCGGAGTGAAATCGCTCGAGAGCGAATTCGCGCGCTTGGCAAAAAATCGCCGCGCCGCGATGATCGCGACGATGTAATAACCGAAAGGAGCAAGCGCCACCAGCAGGAGCGCTGCGCGAATCGCCTCCCAAGCCGTCACGCGACTATCCGTCCAGACAACCGTTTAGCCTCGGCCCTTCCAAACCATGGTGACGCCAATACACACAAGCAGAACGCCGAGCCAGCGTTGCCGCGTTACTTTTTCTCCAAGGAAGAGCGCCCCGCCGTACGCGCCGACCACATAGCTGAGCGCGGTAACCGGCACTACAAAACTCACATTCTCGAGTGAGAGCATACCCAACAACGAGAAAAATCCCGCCGTCATCAAAAGCAGTGCAAGCCACATCCAGCCAACGCGCATCGCGCGCCCAAATACGCTGAGCAGCGCGCGCGGCCGGAAATCGTGCACTTCCCCGATTGTTTTCATCGCCCGCGTGAGACAGATTTCGCCGCCCGTGCCTATCACCACAATTCCGAGTATTAAAATAATTTCTGCCAGCATCAGGTGCGCTCCAGCGTGGTGGGTTGCATGGAGGATTCCGCGGCATCCTGAGTAGTGCGCAGCGGAGTGTGCCCCACGATCAACACACCGCAACAGATCACCAGAATACCGGCCCAGCGCAAGAGTGTAATCTTCTCACCGAGCGCAAAGTGTCCGAGCAGCGCCACTACCGCATATGAAAACGACGACGCCGGCTGAACGAAGCTGTAATCAGCCCAGGAGAGCACGAGCGTGTATGCGATGAAAAATCCGATCAGCGAGAGGATTCCCAGCCAGATCACGCCGGACGTGAAAACGCCGACGAAAAGATGCGCCAATTCCGCCAGAGACCAGTTGGGAATTTCGCCAAGGTCTTTCATGCCCTTGCTGAGCAGCACGTCGCCCAGGGGGCCGAAAACCACCATGATGAAAAGGAGAAAAAAAGTTTTGAGATGCAGCCCCGAACCGGGCGTCATGCGCTCGGGGATTCGCTCGCTACTCCTACCGACGAGCTTCGCTGCTCCGGCACATTCACGAGCACTTTCTTCTGCACGCCCTTCTTCGCCACACGCTTGCGGTCAGCACGAAGCTTCATGAAGTCCACGGCTTCGTGGAAGAGCCGCTTGCGCTCGTGCGAATCCCACAGAGCGTCGCGAACGATGCGCCATGCGACGCGCGGGCGGAAATAATAATCGTCGTAGAAGCGATTGACGGAATCCACCATGTACTCGCGAGAAAGGCCGGGATACTCGAGGTGGGGAAGCTGGTGGCCGCCGGCGTCCGTGACAGCTTCGCCTTTCAGGAAACCTTCGCGAGTTCCCTGCTCGTACAACTCAGTGCCGGGATAAGCGTGGGCCATGGATACCTGAATCGTTTCGCAGTCGAGTTCCTTGGCGTAATTGATCGTTTTTTCGATGGTCTCTTTGGTTTCCCCCGGCAGCCCGATAATGAAATCGCCGTGAACGCGAATGCCGACCTTCTTGCAGTTCTGCACGAAGGTCTTGCCCATCTCGACCGTCGCGCCCTTCTTTATGTTCTTCAAGATTTGCGGATCTCCGGATTCGAACCCGACGATCAGGAGTCGCGCGCCGCCATCGGCCATGGCTTTCAAGGTTTCATAATCGCTGTGCACGCGCGCCGTGCAGGACCACTGAAAGCCCACCGGCTTGAATTCCTTGCAGAGAGCAAGGACGCGATCTTTGCGAATGTTGAACGTATCGTCGTCGAAGAAAAATTCTTTGGCTTGCGGGAACATCTTGTGCGCCTGCTTGAATTCGCGCGCCACCGATTCGACGCCGCGCACGCGCCAAGCGTGCCCGGAGAGCGTTTGCGGCCAGAGGCAGAAAGTGCAGAGAGCCGGACAACCGCGCGCGGTATAAAAGGAAACGAACGGATGCAGCAGGAAGGGCACATTGTATTTTTCGATCGTGAGGTCGCGCTGGTAGACGTCGGTCGCAAAAGGAAGCGCGTCGAGTTCTTCTGTCTGCAGCAGCGGACGGGGCGGATTGTGGACTACCTTACCGTCTTTGATATAGCTGACGTTTGCGATTCCGGAGATGGGCTTGCCGTTCGCATAGTCCACAACGGCGTTGTCGAATTCTCCGCGCACGACGAAATCAATATCGGGGCTGGCGAGAAGGCTTTCCGCCGGCTTGATCTGCACCTGCGGTCCCACAAAGCAAATTTTGATTCCGGGCTTCTTTTCCTTCATGGCCTTGGCCATGCGAAGGTCGCTGTGGAAACCCACGGTGGAGGTGAAGAGAACCACGAACTCGTAGTCTTTCGCGATTTCAACCACCTGCGCCGGGGTGATGCCGTGAGGAGGACCATCCAGGAGACGGCTACCGGGCAACTGACCAGCCGGATAAGCGAGCCAGACCGGGTACCAATAGGATTCGATTTCGCGTGTAGCGGGCCAGCGCGACCCGGCGCCGCCGTCAAAATGTTCGAAGCTCGGCGGATTCAGCAACAACGTTTTCATTACAGACGACATTCGCAATCCCCCAGAATGCAGACCGTCGTACAGACGCAAGAATAGCCCTATATGTATTCAATTGATTTTACCCGATTTCGCCCGCTATCCCAAGCCGAGGTTTGCCGGGAACCGTGTCTACTGAAACACCTTGGCGAGCTGGCCGGTGGCTTGGAGAAGTGATAGCTGTCCCTGCTGGCGGGCAAACTCGGCGTCGAGGAAGGCGACCCATTTGTCGTTCTCTTCGAGGCGAGCCTGCTCGATGTCGCGCAGGGTGGCGCGGCCCTCGTCTAATTTCGTTTGCAGAATTTGCAGCGACTCCTGGGCGAGCTGCAGATCGAGGCGCGCCACTTCGTGAGCAGCGTCGAGCTCGCGGACATCGCGGGCCTTTTGAAGCACGTCGGCGCGAACTTCCTGGCGCTTGTTCCCGAGGGCGAGTTCCGCTTCGCTTAGCTGGCTCTTAGCCAACTTTATATCGGCAAAAGTCTTCGAGCTGAAGATTGGGATGTGTGCGTCAATTCCAACCGTGACGTTGTTGCGCTGAAAATGATTGAAGAATTCAGTGTAGTTGTTGAATTTGCCGAGCACCTGGTAGAGGCCGACGGCGCTGACTGTGGGCCAGAGCTCACCCTTGGCGCCCTTTAATAGATGTTGTCGCGCATCGCGTTCCTTCTCCGCTTCCGTGACAAAAGGGCTGGTCTTAAGTGCAGCGGCGATCAAGTCAGTCTCTTGCTGATCCACCGCGAACGACGTCTGCTCGGTCTCCACTTGAACTGATTGACCGGATCCGCCTGTGAGATTGTCGAGCTGCTGGGTGAGAATCGCGTCACGCCCTTCCAGATGAATGATGCGCTCGCGAATGCGCGCAAGGGTCAACTGGCTGCGAGTGATTTCAATCGGCAGTTCCTGGCCGGCTTGGGTACGTTCGCGAGTGACGCCGGCAATCTTTTCGGCGCTGGCGCCCTCACCACGGAGCAATTCGAGGGAAGTTCGAATCTTTGCAAGTTCCAGGTAGGTGGTCGCAGTGCGGACGATTACGGCGTCGCGCGTGCGGTCGAGTTCGATCTTCTGACTTTCCGCGCGGTCTTCGGCCGCGTGGAGTTGCCCGCGAAGGGGCAAATTAAAGATCGACTGTGTGTAGGACAAACTGATTATGGCCGGAGCCGAGCCGCCGACGGTCGCAGGAAAGCCGCTGCTATACGCGGCACCAGACCCAGTGTAAAGATTCGGCCTAAAATCGGCGCGGTTCACGCCGACAGCATTCATCGCGACGGTATATTGCATCCGCGCGAGAGCGATCTCGCGGCTGTTTTGAAGGGCGAGTGTTACCGCCTGGCGGAGTGTGAGTTTGTCCGAATCCTGGGCACGAGTGGGCTTCGGAAATAATCCGGTGGCTACAACGAAAAAAGCAGCGAACGCCGTTAGCAATGACCGCTTTGCACTGGCCATATCCTTACTCATATCGCAGCGAATCCGTGGGATGCAAACTCGCCGCCCGGCTCGCGGGCAGGTAGCCAAATAAGATCCCGGTTGAACATGACACGACGAAGGCCAGCACTACTGAAACCCATGACACGGGCATGCGGATCCCTACAGCTTCGGGGATCACTCGCAAAACGAGATTGATTGCGACAGGTATCGAAACGGCGATCACGATCCCTATCACCGCTCCGGTGCCGCTGATCAGGAACGCTTCCATCAGAAACTGGTAGAGGATCGCGTCGCGCGGAGCTCCCACGGCTTTGCGAATACCAATCTCGCGCGTGCGCTCGGTGACAGTGACGAGCATGATGTTCATGATGCCGATGCCGCTGATCGTGAGCGCTATGAGCGCGATCACAACGAGGAGAACCGTCAATGCTTGTGAAATCATTCGAGCCGATTCCAAAAGTGACGTGAGATTCTCCACCTCATACTCAGCGCCGGGGCGATGCCGGCCTTTCAAAATTTCCCTCACTTGTTGCGTCACCGCCGGCACGGCTTCGGGCGAGTCTGCCTGAACGTACAGGGTGCGGAGATAGTCCGTTCCCGTGTAGTAAGTCATCAATCCGAAGGGGACGAGCACAGACTCGCGCGCAATTTCCGTCTCGCCGAAGGTGGAAATCCGCTCGCGAAAAACCCCAATCACGGAGAAGCGCAGTTCGCCGACGCGAATTTCCTGGCCGACAGGGTTCTGGTTTGGAAACACGCGCGCAGCCAGCTCCTGAGTCAGCAAGCAGACCTTGGCGTGCGTTACCATGTCGTCGGGATCGAAATAACGACCGCGAAACACCACCAGTCTGCGAATCTGTTGGAAGCCCTCGGTCACCCCTACGAGTTTTACCGGCCGCTCGACACCGGCAGCAACTACGGTCATCGGAATATCCGACGCTCCCGCAGTAACCGCAACTTGCGGGACCTGGATCTTCATAGCTTCCATGTCGGCAAGCGAAATCTCGTCGCCCAGTGTGAGACGCGAGGAATTATTTGAACGCATAACTCCGGCATAGACGAGATTCGAACCGACGCCTTCAATCTGAGCGATGATGTAGCGTTTGCCCGCCAGCGCCACGGTGACCACGAGAACGATGCAGCCGCTGCCGATGATGACGCCGAGCATCGTCAACGCGGCGCGAAGCTTATTCGCGCGCAACGCCTGGAGAGCGAGATCCCAGGTCTCGTTCCAATATGCAGATTTGCTTCGTACGTTGGACATGGCGGCGATTTCAAATTGCCCGGATGAATTTCCCGGTGCTATTTCGATTTCTCCAGGTGTTCCAGCCGCGTTTTCACTTCCTTGCGTCCGGGATCGAGTTGCAGAGAAGCGCGATATTGTTCGGCCGCTTCGGCGCGCTTTCCTTGCGCTTCGTACAGGCGCCCGAGCCACTCGCGCGCAGCGGCGTGAGAAGGCCAATCGCTGCGATCGGGCGTGCTGGCGAGATAGGACTTCAAGTCCTGTTCGGAATGCGAGGGATCCACTGCCGATAGCACTCCATACACGCCGCGGTAATAGGCCAGGCGCGCATCGTTGGCATTCACGGCCGCCGCTCCGTCAATGGCGGCTTTGAGTTGAGCGGGCTTATTCTGTTTCACAAAATAGTTGGCAGCGTCGAAATAGGGTTCCACCGTTTTGGGCTTGGCGGCGAGGGCCTGCTGGTATTCGCTTTCGGCAGCATCGTGTTTCTTGGCTACCTGGGCCTCGTAGAGGGCTCTCGCGAGATGTCCTTGGACCGGATCGATAGCAGCGATCGCTTCCACTTGGGCTTTGGCCTCGTCCTTATTGCCGCCGACAACCCAAGGGGCGTCGATATCGAATTCCTCGAGATCCCGGCGGGCCGCGATGTTCGACGGGTTCGCGGCAACGGCGTCTTCAAACTCCTTCTTCACTTTCTTGGCGAGGAAAAAGCTGTGCTCGCGATCGGCCTTTCCGCCGTAAGCGCGGCCGAGCCACAAATGGTAGTCGGAATTCTTGGGGTCGTTCTGGACGGACTTTTCTAAATTCGTTATGGAGTTATCGTAGTCGCGCATCTCGTAGTAGCTGCGACCGAGCCAGTAGGAAAGCTCAGCGTTGTTGGGATTCGCGATCACCGCCACCTGCAAGGTGGAAACGGCACCGGAATAGTTTCCGGCATTGAATTGACGGATGGCGTTCTGGAGCGAGGCGGATGCGTCCGGCGAAGAGCTGGGTGCCGTGATCCGGCCGCTTGCTGCAAATTGGAACAGAAAAAGCACTGCGATAGGAACCGCCCACGACAGTTTTTTTCCGCGGTGCACTATGATTTAGCCTCCGTGGCTCGAACGTCCATGCCGTCCCGCAAGACCTGCATGTCGCCCGGCAGCACAACTCTGTCTCCGAGTTGCAGCCCGCTGATTACTTCGTATTTTTGCGCGCTGGCGATACCGACGGTGATATCGCGCCGGTGAATTTTGTCGCCGCCGTAGACGAAAACGAAATGCTGGCCGTTGTCGTAACGCACAGCGGCGCGCGGAACCACGAGCGCTCCCTGGCGGCCGTGGACGAGGATGTGAACGTCGACGTTTACGTTGGGAAGCAGCTCGAGCTTGTCATTGTCGATCGAGCAGAGGACTTCGCCGACGCTGCGAGCGCCTCGAGATACCACTTGCTTGGGAACCTGCTCGGTGCGGCCTGTCCACGTGCGACCGGGCTTGGCATCCCACGCTACCTGGACCACTTGGTTCGGTTCGAGGGCGCCGAGGTCCGGTTCATCTACGAAGGCGCGCACGCGCACTTGCCTCAGATCGGCCATCTCGGCAAGCGTGTCGCCTACTTTGACGTAGTCGCCGGTGTGCACTGGAAGCGCGTAGAGCGTGCCGTCGGAAGGCGCGACGACTGTGGCCGAGCGCAATTTTTCCTGGAACGATTGAATCTGATCCTGGGCTTGCTTCGCGCGTAGCTCGGCGCGTTCGGCATCGCCGGTGGTCCGCTGAGCAAGGGCAGCCTTCTTTTGCTGGAGAGTTTCGAGCGTGGCGCGGGCTTGCGCGAGAGCAGCCTGATTCTGGGCTACTTCGTACAACGTGGCGGCTTGCTTGGCGGCGAGTTGTTCGAGGGCTTTTTGAGTCTGTTCAAGGTTGGCGACGTTGGCCTGCGCCTTCGCGAGATCGCCATTGATTTGAGCGAGTTCGTCGGGCGTACCGCCGGCGCGTGCGTTTTTCAAATCCGTCTGCGCTGCGAGCAGATTCGCGCGGGCTTGCGAGAGTTGCGCACGGATGTCGGAGGCGTCGAGGGTGAGAATCAATTGTCCGCGATGAACGGCTTGGCCTTCGGTGGCGGCGATCTTTTCGACGAACGTGGGAAATTCGGCGCGAGCGATTGACGGCGAAATCGGTTCGACCTTGCCGTTACTTGAAATAGAGGCGCTTAGGTCTTCACGTTGAACGGGCACGTAGTGAACGACCGGAGCTTGGCCTCGGCTTGCTAGCAGGATAACAAGGACCACCGCACCTAGCGCGACGGCCAGGGTGGGAACGAGCCATTTTCTCTTACCGTTGTCCGCCATCTTGGGCCGCGCTTGCGCGCGCAGCCTACCCCCAGAATCTCAAAATTGTAACAGACCCTTTCGAAGCGTGCCTACGGAAAGGCCGAAGGAGTGGCGCCGGGAGCACCTACGTACGTACCTACGGACCTACAGCGTACCTAAAAGAGATGCGCTACTCTAACAATGGGATGCCGGTGGTGTTCGTGATCGCTACGGACTGGAAACTGCGTGCTGCAGTTCGTGCCGAGTTGCGCGAGCGCGGAATCGATGCGCTAGGAATGGACTCGGCTGAGGATGCGGGGCGGGCGCTGACTGGGGGCGCGGCGCCGGCTGTGGTGGTGCTGGAAGCGAATGCGGAATTGGCTAGCGATCCGGCGATTCAGGGGCTTGTGGCGCGGGTGCCGACGGTCTTGGTCGCTTCGCGGACGGAGACCGTAGCGCTGCCGAGGGTGGCGGCTGTGTTTTACCGGCCGGTGCGGATTGGGGAGATTGTGGAGAAGGTCAACGAGCTTTTGGCGCGGGGTCAAGCTGCCTAGGTGCGGGTTGGCATTGCGCGTCGTGATAAAATTTATGGCATGAGCGAGACACCTCAATCACAAACGAAAGCGCCGGCGGCGCCGGCGAGTTCCGCGCCTTCTGCGACGAGCGCAACTGGGCAGACCGCGGGTCATCACTCGACGACCGGGACTGGGCCGAAAATCCATCGCGTTTGCATCGGGTGCAACAACATGTTTGAAGTGACGATGGATAACTACGAAGCGAAGCATTGCTCGACCTGCCATAAAGGCTAAATCTTAAACCTGCCGGGTCTGAAGACCGGCGCTACAAATGCTGACCACTCCTGATAGGCGCCTGCCTGCTATATGAAAATCTACAACGAAGCGATTACTGTGCAATCGAAGAAGGCGCGCGAAGTTTTTGATCTTACCTCGCAAATTAAGGCGGCGATGGAGAAGAGTACGTTTCGCGACGGTATCATTCTTGTGTCTGGGCTACACGCGAATGCGGCGGTGGTCGTCAATGACAACGAGCCCGGGCTGCTGGAGGACCTCGATGCGTGGCTCGGCGAAGTGGCACCGGCGCGAGACGACTTCAAGCATAAGGGCCGGTTCGAGAGCAATGCTGCCATTCATTTTCAGAGCCTCTTGCTGCATCACCAGGTGATTGTCGCGTTCACGGAAGGGCGACTCGACCTGGGCCCCAATCAAGCCGTGCTTTTCATCGAACTTGACGGCTTACGACCGAAGCGAATCCTCGTCAAAGTAATAGGTGAGTGATAAGGCGGCAGGATTTGCAGGTTCCTGCTGGAGCCGGCGCGGAATGTGTTGTCAATGCCGCGAAGTGCGGCTGCCTGCGCGCGGCTCGAATGTTAGAATTGAATCTACATGAGCGCCGACCCACTTATTTACGTGCACGATCTTTGCAAAGACTTCCGCACGTTCCGGCGGCGGGAGGGGGTTTGGGGCTCGATTCAGAATCTTTTCGTTCGCGACTACCGTACTGTGGCGGCGGTGGACCGCGTCGGGTTTTCGATTGAGCGCGGCGAAATGGTCGGTTACATCGGCCCGAACGGGGCTGGAAAGTCGACCACCATCAAGATGCTCACCGGCATTTTAGTGCCTACGAGCGGCGAAATTCGCGTCAATGGTTACGTCCCCTTCCGGCAGCGGCGGCAATATGTGAAAACGATTGGCGTGGTGTTCGGCCAGCGGACGCAGCTGTGGTGGGACATCGCGGTGATCGAGTCGTTCAAGTTGCTGAGACGCATCTACGACGTGCCGCAGCGCGATTTCGACGCGCGCATGGAACGCTTCAACGAAATCTTGGGCATCAACGATTATCTGCATACGCCGGTGAGGAAGCTTTCACTTGGCGAGCGCATGCGATGCGACCTGGCTGCCGCGCTGCTGCATAATCCGCCGCTGCTGTTCCTTGATGAGCCGACGATTGGCCTCGACGTGGTGGCGAAGGATCATATCCGTCATTTCCTGCGCGCCATCAATCGCGAATTCCACACCACAATTCTGCTGACTACGCACGACCTCGACGATATCGAAGAGCTTTGCCGCCGCATCATGATTATCGATCACGGGCGCGTGCTGTTCGATGGACACCTATACGATTTGAAACAGAAGCTACTGCGCACCAAGCAGATTAAATTCGCGCTGAAAGATCGCGACCAGGTGGCTTGCCTCGAAGTTTTTGCGCGCGATGGATTTGAAATCGAGACGGTGGACGAGCTTACCTACCGTATCCGCTTCGACCGGCTGAAAATCGTGACTGCCGATTTGATACGTCGGATTCTGGCAGCTGTGGAAGTGCGCGACCTTTTGATCGAGGACGAGCCGATCGAGGAAATCGTCAAGCGCATCTATGCTGGCGAAGCACTCCCCGAGGTAACGGTTTGAACGGGTTCGCTGATGCACTGGTGCCGTACGCCGAATTTGCGCGCGTCGGATTCGTCAATATACTTGCCTTTCGGCTGCGCTATTTCACCGGCATCATCACGTATTTTCTAAACGTGACGGTGTATTACTTCATTTGGACGGCGGTTTTCCACTCGGCACAATCGATCGCAGGGTTTAGCCTGCCGCAGATCATCACTTACGTGAGCGTCGGATGGATGATTCGCTCGTTCTACTGGAACACGATTGACCAGGAGATGGCGTACGAGGTGATTGAAGGCAAGATCGCGATGGATTTGATCAAGCCGGTGTCGATGCAGTGGATGTGGATCTGCCGGGCGATGGGCGAATCGGCGTTTCGTCTTGGGCTGCTCACGCTGCCGACGGCAGTCGTGGTAGCGCTGGTGTTCCCCGTGCAAGGGCCGTCTTCAAGAGAGAATTTCGCGCTGTTTCTTGTGAGTGTGCTGGGCAGCTTCTTTTTGATGGCGGCGATCAACTTCATGATCGGAACGTGCGCGATTCCATTGAAATCGATTCTGGCTTTGATTCGCGCGAAATACTGGCTGATCGAAATGCTGTCCGGCCTCTTGATTCCGATTTCATTTTTTCCGGATGCGGCGCAGAAAGTCATGGCGCGACTGCCGTTTGAGTACATCGCCTTCGTGCCGCTGCAGATTTACCTTGGCAAGCTCGACCGGGCAGCGGCTCTTCGCGCGCTCGGCACACAATGGCTCTGGGCAATCGCGATGCTTGCGCTGGCACATTTCTGGTGGGAACGGGCATCACGGAAGATCACAATTCATGGTGGCTAGCCGATGAGTTCGATGCCAATCAGCACTCCGATGAAAGAAAAGACCGGGGCTGCCGCGCTCGCGGCCGGCGCGAACCGGCATGCGCTACTTTTTGCGGACTATTTCACTCAATATGCGAAGGTGCGGATCGGTTATCGCGGCGACTTCATCGTCAGTCTGCTGACCAGTTTTGCCGCAACGATTTTTCAGATTGCCTTCGTGGTGGTGCTCTTTGAAAAAGCGCCTCAGCTGGGCGGCTGGCGTTTCGAGGAAGTTCTGTTTCTTTACGGTTTCGCGCTGATTCCCTACGGGCTCTTCAATGTGATCAGCATGAATCTCTACGATTTTGGCAACAACTACATCATCGAAGGAAAGTTCGACCGGATTCTTTTGCGTCCGGTCTCATCCCTATTCCAGGTGCTGTTTGAGACGTTCCGAATCGAGTCGTTTCAGGAAGTCGCCACGGGAATCTTCTGCATGGTGTGGGCAGCGCATAGACTCGGGATTGTCTGGACTCCGGCAAGGCTGGCAATGCTGCTATTTTTTGGCATCTGCGCGGGTATCATCTATGTTTCGATTTTCCTGATGCTCAGCACTGTCTCCTTCTGGTTCGAGGATCGCATTGGCGTCCATCCGCCCGTGTGGAACGTAATCGCCTTCGGCCGTTACCCTTTGTCGATTTACAGCCCCGTGGTGCAATTTTTCCTGTGCTGGGTAGTTCCGTTCGGACTGGCGTCGTTCTATCCCAGCGTGAAATTGCTCGGCCGCGCTGTCACCCCGGAATATGCGCCATTGGTCCCGGTCGTCGCAGTTGTTTTCTTCACGCTTGCCCTATCGCTTTGGAATTTCGGCACCCGCCACTACTCGTCGACTGGTTCATAACCATACTGTTGACGGAAACCACCTGCTTCGATGGACCTGCTCGCTCATGGCTGGATTCGTGCGGTTGTATATTCGAGAGAAGCCTCGTTCAAAGAAAAGGCGAATGTGTGCTCTTTTGAACAGATTTCTCTCGCGTCGTGTTCCACAATCCAGACGGGAGGGTTTAACCGTCAATGCGCGTGTTGCGACTCAATGATTCCGGGCAAAATCAGCCCAGCGAGAATCGGTTCAACTGGAAAATCGCGCCTGTCCTCATGCTGTTTCACGTCGGCGCTGTGGCGGCACTCTTCTTCTTCACTTGGAGTGGGCTCTTCACCGCGATCTTCTTACATTGGGTGATGGGGGGACTGGGACTCGGCGTGTGTTATCACCGCCTGCTCACGCATCGCTCCTACGCGACACCCAAATGGTTTGAGTACTTCCTCACAATTTGCGGCGTGACAGCTATGGAAGGAGGCCCACTAATATGGGTGGCTACGCACCGCCAGCATCACCAATTCGCTGACAAGGACGGCGATCCGCACTCTCCGCGCGATGGCAAGTGGTGGTCATACGCGGGCTGGATCCTGATGGGCAATACCTACCGCCAAGACGTTGCAACGCTCAAGCGCTACGTCCCCGATCTGGCGGAGGACAAGTTTCACGTGTGGCTGACGAAGTGGCATCTCACTCCAACGATTGTCCTCGGACTCTTGTTGTTCGCGATTGGTGGATTCCGCCTGGTGCTGTGGGGCACTTTTTTGCGGACCGTAGTGGGACTGCATTCTTCGTGGATCGTCAACTCGTGCGCGCATATTTGGGGGTCGCGGCGGTTCGAGACGCGAGATGCGTCAACCAACAATTGGTGGGTGGCACTGCTGAGTTTCGGAGATGGATGGCATAACAACCATCACGCCTACCCGGTCTCAGCGCGACACGGGTTCAAGTGGTATGAAATCGACTTAAACTGGTACACCATCTGCACTTTTGAGCGCTTCGGACTTGCTTCTCATCTGCATCGACCACCTCGACCACCGGCACTGGTTCGTACGTTTGCTTGAAACTGCACCGCTTTGACATCGAGATAGAGAATCGGGTTCAGCATTGCTTCAATATCTTTTGAGTCCGTCGAATCGACATTAAACCGCTAAGCCAGTAACTATCGTTTCTGCCGAAATTCGATCGTGACGTCCTCCTGGGTCTGGACTGGGCTGCCGTTCAGAAGAGTGGGGTGAAAGCGCCACTGATGGACTGCGCTTATTACGGAAGATAGCAGGAAGATGGGGCCGTTTATCGGTCTGACGTCTTTTACTCGACCATCGCTTCCGATAGTGGCGCGCACTCTTACGGTTTCCGTCGAGTTGTAACGATCCCTTGGCCTCGGTTGGTTGGGCACGACGTAAGTAATGACGTCACCCGCCTGCAATCTTGCCGTTTCGTGATCCCCCGCCGTAGAGCGTTCCGCCGGCGAAATAAGCACGGAGAGTTGAGACGTGATGCCGAGTTCCGGCGAGTCGGCGATGGATTTGCGCGGAAGAATCGCACGGACGAGTTTGCCGTTTTCGGCCGGGGGGATGACGACGTTTGCGGGAACCGGTGTGGGACGCGGAGCCGGTCTTGGAGTTGGTGTTGGGCTTGCGGGCGGAGTTGCGCCACGGGCAGCGGGCTCTCGTGGAGCTTCGGGCGTCGAGCCAACTGCCGCGGGTGGAGCTACCGGCTCACTCTTAGGTGGCGCTGTTCGGGCTGCGCTTTCACCAGGCGTTGTCGCCGAATCACTACGTTCTCCCGGTTCAGGTCCAGCCTCGGCGGTTGGTTTCGATCCTTTGGACGCTATAGCTGGAGACGGATTCGGATTCTTGGAGCGTGCAGGCGCCGACGTTTCAGACGGCGTGGTGTTCTTTTTGGAGTTCGATTCGGGAGATGGCGCATTTTCGAGCTCATGCGTTCTTAGAGAGCTGTCGGAACCATTTTTGATCGGAGCCTTTGTTGAAGGCGGCGAGGATGGCGTGGGTGGTGCGGAACGACTAGCGGAATGACTAGCTGAATGACTAGCTGAATTCGAGGATCGCGAGCGCGAGGGAGCAGGTGGAATTTCTGGTTGCGATCCTTCCTCGTCGGGCGAGGTAGCTTCTGTTGGAGGCGCGTCAAATGTTTCGCCCGCCGGTGCGTGGGAAGTCGCTTCGCCCAGGACAGCAGGCGCAGCCGAAGGCCTGGCAGCAGGCGGCCGCGCAGGCCTTCCAAAGCTTCGGAGGCGTTTTTCGATCGGAGCGTATCCAGCCGTAAGTCCCAGGATGAAACTTATCGCGACCAACACAAACCCCAGTACGGCGAATTGAAGTTTGAAACCTTTCTCAGGTGATTTTTCGGGGAGATCAAGATTTGAAGGGGCGCCATCAGCACTGGACGGCGAAATCTCGATCTTGCTGTCCGCAGCTTGCGTTTCCGGTTTGTCTGGTATCAGGGGTTCCCTCCTACTACGATCTGCGGATTGGATCGGTGCCGGCGTGGCTCTTTGGCCACCTTCCTGCGCAGAGGTGGCAGTCAACATCGGCGTAGTATTGGCAATTGAAAGCCTCGAAACTTCCGCGGGCGAGCCGGGAATCTTATCTTCTACGTGACCTTCGGCAGCTTTTGAAGGTTGTGGTTCCTCTTCGTTCCCAATTTCGGCAATCGTGGCGGTGATTCTGGGATTTGCGTTTTCAGATGGAAACATCTTTGCGTAACGCGCTCCCGCTTCCTCATTGCCGACCGCCTCCCTGCTGAAGATCGTTCTCGACCTGCCAGAGCTGATTTGCAAGGGCTGTCGATCGCGACGAACGGGTTTCGGCAGATGTGCAAATTCGGGAGCCGTTCTTTCGCGAGCGATCCAGCTTGAAATGTGATTGCGCGCATCGGCAGATAATCCGACAAACTGCATCCCGGCGCCTTTCTTCGACTCTGAAAGCCAGACTATCTCCGCGGAGATTTCGATGCTTTGCACCGAGCTGGAACCTGGCAACTGAAAGGAAATGCGAGGGAGGTGTTCACCCACTGTGAAAGCGTGGGCCACCGCGATGGCCATTCCCGCCTCACTTATATTGAGGACTATGCCGCTGTGATCATTGCCGAGTTCGACCTGCGTGAGCGAGGCCGGTGTGGTTCGCGGCTCGGTGCGCCGGTCGGGTGCAGGAGGCAGAGTCCCGAAGTGTTCTTGCAGACTTCCCATTGTGTCATCCCCGGCTGGGAGATGTTGGGGAACCCCAGGCAGACCCCGTAGGAACCTTCGATTCCTTTCACGATCAATGCAGGAAAGAGACCAAATTTCATCCGCGTGATATCCGCGCTTAAAGCTTCGATTGACTGTGCCTTAGGCAAAAAGCTGCAAGAAATTCGGGTGACCGGGCTGGCGCGCTGGTGGATTTCGCGCGGCGGTGGTGGTTCTCAGCCACCAGGAAGGCAGAATTCACTCCCACTGACGGGAGAGAGCGCACTTTCCAAGAACGGCTTGATTTGTGCTGTCAATTCGTATTATCTAGCGTGCGGCTTTTCCACGCCATTTTGGAAACGAATCCGTAGAGGAACTCACGCTGCGGCGGTCGAGTCGCGCGTAAAGACTGAGGGAAAAATGAGGAAGGTGCAGACGTGTTTGGCGCTTGCGCTACTTGTGGTAGCGAGCGCGGCGGCCACTGAGCGATCCGGCTCCGTGCAGCAGAATCGGTCATCTTTTGAAGTGACGATGGTGGCGCGCACGATCACGGTGATCAACTACGAGCACCGCGGCGGCTCGACGCAGATCGGTTTCCAGGGCTCGCCGATCATGCCCAACGGCAAAGGGTCGGGGAAGGTGGAAAGCAAGCAGGGGCGTATCCAGATTAGCGCGGATTTTCAGAAGCTCTCGCCACCGCAACTATTCGGGTCGGAATATCTTACGTTTGTGCTCTGGGCGATTACTCCGGAGGGAAAGTCGAACAATCTCGGCGAAATATTGCTCGACGGAGACAAATCGAAAATCAGCGTAACTACTTCGCTGCAGACGTTCGGGCTAATCGTTACGGCGGAACCGTATTTCGCGGTGTCAACGCCGAGTAATGCGGTGGTACTTGAAAATGTCGTGGTCCCCGGCACGGTAGGCACGATCGAGCAGGCCTCGGCGAAGTATCAGTCGCTCGACAAGGGGATTTACAACTACGATTTTTCTGCCGCGAGCTCGAGGTATCCGAAGTCGAAATCGAAAACGCCGTTGGAACTTGATGAAGCGCGAAACGCTATTGAAATCGCCAAGGCGGCTAAGGCTGAGCAATATGCGCCTGACGCATTCGGGCGGGCGCAGACTTCACTGAGCCAGGCCGAAAGCCTCTTTGCGAGCAAGGGAGATAGGAAGCGGGTGATTCAGGCGGCGCGCGATGCCGTTCAGAACGCGGCCGACGCTCGAACGCGAGCAATCAAGCGGGAATACGACGAAAAGCTAGCGCGAGAACAGGCAGCGGCTGCAGCTGCGGAGGCAGCAGCCAAAGCCGATGCGGCGGCCTCGGAAAGAGCCAAGCAGCAGGCTGAGATTTCGCAATTGCAAGCCGAGCGTGACGCGGCTCAACAGGCGCAGGCGCGAGCAGAAGCAGAAGCGGCTCAGCACGCGGCGCAGCTGCAATCGCAGCAGGACCAGCAACGGGCAGACCAAGAGCGGCAAAAAGCGCTTCAAGCGGAAGCTGCTGCGGAACAGGCAGAGAAAGAGAAAGAGCAACTTCGCGCTCAGTTGCTCGAGCAGTTCAACCGCATTCTTCCGACTACCGACACGCCGCGCGGTCTGAAAGTGAATATGGCGGATGTTCTTTTCGATTTTGGCAAGTATGATCTGAAGCCTCCGGCGCGAGAAGCACTGGCTAAGATGAGCGGTATCGTTATCGCTCACCCGGGGTTGAAACTCGCCGTCGAAGGGTATACGGACAGCATCGGCAGTGACACTTTTAACCTGACGCTTTCGCAGAATCGCGCGGACACTGTTCGAGCGTATCTCGTGAATCAGGGCCTCGATCCGAACACGATCACCGCGACGGGCTACGGGAAATCGAATCCTGTGGCGTCGAATGACACGGCCGAAGGACGGCAGCAAAACCGGCGCGTCGAGATCATTATTTCCGGAGAAGTCATTGGGGAAAGACTTGGCGGGCCCGCGACGCCGCAGCAGTAGCGAACTCCCTTAAGCTCTCCGCAAACGGGTGACCGATACAGCGACGGTCGCGAAAGGAAGACTGTGAGTATTCAGGATCGCCGTTCTTTCGTGGCTTATTTCTCGAGCCTCGGACTTTCTTCGACGCTTTTTCCCGGTGTGCTGTGGGCCAAAATTGAAGAGAAAAAAGTCGCGAGCCGCTCTCACGCCGGCCGAGCTAGTCAAATTGAGCAAGCTTCGGACGTGGTCATAACGAAAGAGATGCTGCGCGACGCCGCCGCCGTCGCTGGACTTAAATTCACAGACCAGCAGCTCGACAAAATGCTTGCGGGTATGAACAAGAATCTCGCCCGCTATCGCGAATTGCGAAAAATTCCCCTAGAAAATGCGATCGCGCCACCTCTCTACTTCAATCCGATTCTTCCCGGAACCAGAATCGACCGCACCAAGCGCCCCATCCGGATGAGCACGCCGCCCAAGGTCGAGCGGCCACGGAATCTCGAGGACGTTGCGTTCTGGCAGGTGACGCAGCTCGCCGAGCTGGTTCGCACGAAACAGGTGACATCCGTCGAACTGACTGAGATGTATTTGGCACGACTGAAGAAGCACAACCCGAAGCTTCTTTGCGCCGTGACGATCACCGACGATCTCGCTATGCGACAGGCGCGCGATGCCGACAGAGAGATTGCCGCCGGCCGTTATCGCGGCCCGCTTCACGGAATTCCTTGGGGAATCAAGGATTTGGCTGCCGCGAAGGATTACCCGACCACATGGGGCGCCGGTCCTTTCAAGGAACGAGTGATCGACCACAATGCGACGGTGGTGAATCGGCTGAATGACGCGGGAGCCGTGTTAATCGCGAAGCTCGCGACAGGCGAACTCGCGCTCGACGATATCTGGTTCGCTGGTCAGACGAAAAATCCCTGGGATCTTTCGATGGGTTCGCAGGGATCATCGGCCGGACCTGGCTCGGCAACGTCAGCCGGAATGGTAGGTTTTTCCGTCGGCACGGAAACTGGCGGCTCGATTGTCGCGCCTTCCGCGATCTGCTGTGTCACAGGCCTGCGCCCCACCTATGGGCGCGTGAGCCGATATGGCGTGATGACCCTCAGTTGGAGCCTTGATAAAACGGGGCCTATGTGCCGCAGCGTAGAAGATTGCGCACTCGTCCTGGCGGCAATTCAGGGGCCCGATGATCACGATCTCGCCGTGCAGGATATTCCGTTCAATTGGGATGCTGAGTTTGACGTTCGCAAGCTGCGCGTCGGCTACCTGAAAGCGGCATTCTCAAATACGCGGCAGACTCCCAAAGTGGACGCCAATGATGCCGCTGCGCTCGAGAAATTCCGGAGCATGGGCTTCAACCTGATCGAAATCGAGCTGCCCGAACATTCAAAGATGGATTTCACGATGGTGATGTATGGAGAAGCGAATGCCGCGTTGCGCGATCCAATCGAAACGCAACCGGCAGGGCTCGTGCGGCAGGATCGGGTCCTGGACCAAAACAATTTGCGTTTGCTGCCGGCTGTGGAATACATCAATGCAAATCGTGTGCGGACGATTCTGATGCACGAAATGGCGGAGGTGATGTCGAAAGTGGATGTGTATCTGGTCCCCTTCGACTACGCCGACTACACGCCGAACCCCGTGGCCACCTTGAACAGCGCAGTGACAAATTTGACCGGCCACCCGTGCGTCGCGCTTCCACATGGCTTCGACGAAAAAGGCCATCCGACAAGTCTCTCATTCATTGGTCAGCTATATGGCGACGCTGAGATGCTCGCGCTCGCGCGCGCCTATCAGAACGCGACCGATTGGCATCTGAAACATCCCGCCTTGTGAGTTTGAGTTTGTTCCTGGCTTTACAAAGTCGGCGCGCAAAAAAAAAGGGCCGGAATCTCGTCCGGCCCCGGCAAAGGTTACAGAAGCTAATCAACCACGAGAAGAAGTTGCACACCAGGGTGTGAGAGGTCAATCAGGTAGTACTGACCGTCAATAAAGTCAATATAGAAGTCGTCGCTATAAGCCCATCCAACCGGCCATCCTTCGTTAAACGAAAACCAATAACCGCCATATTGGAATCGCCGATTATCGAAGTGACCGACACGAAAATGATGTTCTCGTCCGAACGATGAGCGGAAACGATCGTCAGGAATACGCCCGTGACCGTGATCTGAGTGCTGGTCTCGGTCATCGCGCTGCTGTTTCGCCACTTGCTGCTGTTGTCGCTGTTGCTGTTTCTGCTCGTCTTGCTGCTGTTTTGTTACCTGTTTCTGCTGATCCTGACGCTCCCGATTCGGCTGTTCCGATTGCTTCGGCTGCTCGCCTTGCTGCCTCGCAGACTGCTTCTCCTGTTTCTGGTCATTCTTCTGTTCTTGTTTCTGTTCTCCCTGTTGCTGTTTGGCTGACTGCTGGTCCTGCTTTTGCTGCGTTTTCGGCTTTTCAGCCGGCTTCTGTTCTTCCTGTTTAGGTTTTTCCTTTTCTTGTTCCTGCTGCGGATACGCGGTGCCCGCGAGTACGAATGAGAGTGCCGCGGCGCCTATGATGTATTTGAGTTTCATTGCCACCTCCACTTGCTTATGGGACGTGCACCTATGCGACCAATCGATTGCGGTATGGAATCAATGAGATGCAACCCGCGCGGGAGCGCATAGTACGCGTAATTTCTCCGTAAGTCGCGCAGAATCAAGGTACAGCGCTCGCATTACGGGTTAGCCTGTAGGCTCGAATCTGTGCTGTATCGAAAGGATCTGGCTTTGGATTTATCGGGCGCTGGCGGCTCTGGCGCGGTGAAGATTTTCGAAAAAATTGCCTTTGGATGCAACCCGGTGCGTCGCGCCGTATGTAAGCATTCGTGGGGCTTCCACTGCAACGAGCCGGTTTACCTTCTCGAGAGCTGCGCTCCGCTCCCATTGCTGTAGGACGTCCACCTTGGCCACGATCGCAGACGCGGCATGGATCGCTTCGGCTGCGGTGAGTGCGAAATGGAGACCCAGATTTACGGCGTCCTGTGCCACGCGATGATCAAGCGCGATTTTTTTCAGCCACGGCCAGTGAAACATTCCCTGCAAGTCTTCCACTTCATCGTTCGAAAGAGGCCGCGGCCCGGTGGTCTCCATTCGCAGCGGTTTGATCACCTCAGTGACGGTAAATGAGGACGTGTAGAGAGCTACTTTGCCATCGCGCGCGTGGCGGAGAATGTCTTCGCAGATCGCCCTTCTTTCAGATTCGTGTCTTCGAAGGAAGCACAGAAAGACAGATGTGTCCCAATAGATCGCCCGCTGTTTACTTGCCATATTTCGCACCTGAAATGTGGTCTCGATCGAGAGTTTTTCCTGCCATGGGAATGCGGCCCGACATACGAGGGATGTTTGGCAGATTCTGCTCGTCCGGGCACGGTTCAATTCCTGACACGCGCATGTGCATTGGCTCACCCAGATAATTGGATTTTAGATTGCCGAACACCACCACGCGCTTGCCCAAATTCTCTTTGGCCTGGCCGGTGAACTGGTCTCGCTTAAAGCGACACATCACGGGACGTCCTGTGATTTCGCTTCGCACGCTGAAGCGGCCGTTCTTGCCCACTGAAATTGATTCGAGGATTCCAACGACGGAGCTGAGAGCTTCGAAATCGTTGTGCGTCATCCGTTCGATGCGCTCGATGAAGGACCACTGAATCAATTCTTCTTTCTCGTCGACGATCACGGCAATCTCATCCGTCAATGCGCGCTGTTCGGCAAGCGCCTTCAGTTCCTGCAGAGCGCTGTCCGTGAAACCGTGAGGGCGCTCATCCGTTGCGGATAGTTTGCGAATTCCGTTGAGCAAAGTTCTGCGGATCTCACACACCACGTCTTTGGGCGGTTTTCTCAAATGCCCCAGGAAAATCACCACCGCCGGACCGGATCTCTTGCACGCGCTGATTTCCCAATCGACGCTGCCCTTCGCCTCCCCGGAGAGTGCGATGTCGAGATTCTGAAGCAAGTTCCAGAATGCGCGCACCGCTACCAGGTAGCTGCCGGGCCGGAGCCAGCCATGACGTCCTTGCAAACGCAGCGAAATCGGTTCTAAAGACAAATGGTGCTCCCGCTTCCCTAGTGAGATTAAATTCGATTAGGCCGTTCTCACAGTCTGAATTCCATTGTTCCCGCTTATCTGCGCGCCTAGCACGTCCTGACGAATGCACCAATGTTAAAGCCCGCGCTATAAACCGACTGTGCCGAGGGCGGTGCTGCAACCAGATGCACTGCCTGCTGCAGCCGCGCCGGCTTGCAAGGCTTAGCCATGCACAGCATGGCGCCGAGGCGATGACCTGCGGAGTAATCGGAGGGCATCGCCGACTTCGTCATCAAAATCACCGGAATGTGCTGCAATCGCTGACTCGTTTTCACGATGGCGCACAGATCGTGTCCTGAAACTTCGCCGCCTTCCGCTTCGGCGATAATCACACTGGGAGTTTCGTTTTTTAGGATGTCGAGAGCTTGCTGGGTAGTGGAAACGAAGAGGACATGATAGCCGTCCTGGGTTAAGAGCGTCGTAGCGGCGCTGGCCATTCGCGGGTCGGACTCAACTCCCAACACGCGCACTTGGTTGGCGAAGGGCGATGAAAGTAGAGCGTGGTCACTCCCGTCCGGAATTCCATCCTGAAACTCAACTGCTACCGCATGGGTACAGTTTGCCAACAGAATCGTGCGAACAACCCTGGCTTTTCGAGGCGTGTTGATCGCTACCGGTGTGCTCCAAAATGGGCATATTACCTGCAGAGTCTGGCCGACCCAGTACCCGCCCATCGACGTTGCAACCAAGAGCCCATGGCGCGAAACATCGATCGTCTTTCCTACATCTTCGAACGCCTGCAGCGTGCCGCGACCGCCTTCCATACGAACGTGCAGTCCCATTTTCGTCCGCATCCGCCGACGCCGGTCTGGTTTGGCGGCGATGTGTTCCTCAGATTGGATTGCCAGAGTTGCGATGGCCCACCCCCCACTGCGAAAGTCTTCGTGCACCATTTGTAATATCGGCGGCTTGGGAGTTAATCCTTAGCAATTGCCCCGCCGAGCGCGGATCGAGAGCGTCTGCTTCAATAGCTAGGAAAACGCAGGATTTATTGTCATGGCCCTAAGGTTCGGGTTTGAATTTGCCGACTACGTTCATAAGGCACCTCGGCAAGAAATTCCTTGTCGCGCGTAGCTTGCTCACTTGTGACCTGTAGGTGCCCGATCGGACTCGGCGTCACTCGGAAACGCCGATTTTCACCCATCTGCTGAAACAACAGCGCTTCAACTCACGTACCATGTATATGCATCTCACGCGCCGTCTTATCGTGTTCGGCATCGTGTCGTTGGCGATTTCACCGCTGCTCGCAGCTTTTGTCGGCAGTTCGGTGGGCAGCGGCATCCTTCACCCCATGCGCCTCACTGCCCTGCGTCTTGAGGACACGCAGAAGATGCTCGCGCGTACAGGTGGGACGAAAGAAGATTTCAGCGTCAGGGCGCAAGATGGAGTGACGCTGAACGGTTGGAAGGTGCGGCCCGTTTCAGCGAACGGCGACTGGGTTTTGGTGTATCACGGCGTATCCGACAATCGTACCGGCGTGCTCGGCCATGCGGAGTTCCTTTTGCGGCACGGCTACAGCATTGTCATGATGGATTCCCGCGAACACGGTGAAAGTGGTGGAGAAATCTGCACCTATGGCTGGAAGGAACGCCACGATACGGTTGCAGTGACAGACGCTCTGTATGCCAGCGAAAAGGTTCGCCATCTCTACGCCTTGGGTGTTTCGATGGGAGCTGCTATCGCGTTGCAATCCGCTGCCATCGAGCCACGCATTGAAGCTGTGGCAGCCGAAGCTCCGTTCGCGAACTTGCGAGAAGTAAGCTACGACTACGCCGGTCTCGACGTTAGTCCCACACTTGGTCGAACGCTATTCCGCCCCGCGTCGATGATCGCGCTGGCTTCAGTTCAAAAAGAGGGCGGTTTTGACCCGAGCGATGTGTCGCCGGAGAAAGCGGGCGCGGCACGTCCTTTCGCCGTGCTTCTTATCTGCGGGACATCGGATCACCGCATTCCCTGCCGCCATTCGCAGCGAATTTATAAATCCGCAGCTGGGCCGAAGGAGATTTGGATTGTGAAAGGCGCAGGCCATGCCGCTGCGTTGGGGCATTCGCCCGTGGAATACGAGGCCCGCGTCGTGAAGTTATTTGAGAGCTACCCGAAGAATCCGTTAGGAAGCAGCGGCTCGAGGGCTACAGGACCTTCATAATCAGGATCACGCGGTCGTCTTCGTGGGTCCCACCGCGCGAAAAATAGTCGACTTCCGTGAGGACCGACTGCACGATCTCGGCGGCGGGCAAGGCGCGCTCGCGCGCTACCATTTCAATCAGCCGCTGCGAGCCGAATTCGTCGTCCTGCGCGTTCATCGCTTCGGTAATGCCGTCGGTGCAGGCCACAAAAATATCGCCCGGTTCCAAGCGCACGTGCCCTCGATCGAATTTCACGCTTGGAAACATTCCAACTACCATGCCGCCCTCTCGTAGGTAGTCCACCGTGCCGTTCGAACGCACTACAGCCGGCGGCACGTGTCCTGCGTTCACATAGTGGAGCGTGCGGTGCGGTTGATCGAGCAGAGTGATGAACATCGTCATGTACTTTTGGCCGCGGGTGTCCGCCAGCATCATGTCGTTCAGTGACTCCACGAGGCGCTCGAGCGAGTGGAGGTGCGCAATAAGCGCGTGCAAGGTTGCTTGCAGGTTCGCCATCACCATTGCCGAACCCACGCCCTTACCCTCCACGTCCGCCACTACCGTCAGCATCGTATCCGGCGCGAGTTGGATGAAATCGTAATAATCGCCTCCCGCTTCGAGTGACATCCGGTTGGAAACGGCGATGTCGAATCCGGGAAGTTTAGGCGGCGCTTCCGGCAGCAGCCCCATTTGAATGCTGCGCGCCAGAGCCAAATCGCGTTCCATGCGCTGCTTGTGCACCATCTCGCGGTGCAGCTGAGCATTTTCGAGAGCCAGGGCCACGTGGTCGGAAATCGCCTCCAGCATGTTCTCGTCGCCTCGCGAGAACGGGCCGGTTTTTTTGTTCAGCAACTGCAGCACTCCGATTGTTTCGCCGGCTTTATTGCGAATAGGGAGACAAAGCAGCGACCGGGTGCGATACCCCAGGCGCAAATCTATCTCGGACTCGAAACGCGGATCGGCGTACGCGTCCGCCAGATTCACCATTTCACCGTGCTGCGCTACCCAGCCGGCAATTCCCTTCGTGATTGGCAACCGGATTTCATGCTGTTCGAGACCGAGACCAACCAGCGACCATATTTCCTGCTTGTCACGGTCCACCAGAAAAACGGTTCCGCGCTCCGCTCCCGAATAACGGGTGGTCAATCCCAGAATAATGTTGAGAAGTTCGGCGAGGTCGAGCGTCGAATTCAGCCGCTTTGTCGCTTCGACGATCGTGGAAAGCTCGATAACCGCGCTGCGGCGCTCGCTGCTCTCGAGCGCAACCTCCGCGTAGCGTAGGACGAGTTCGAGCCATGAGCGCGTTCTTTCATCCAGCTTGGATTTTGAGGCGATTTCCAGCACGCCAACGGGCGTCGTCCCACGTCCAAGCGCCCAGGCACTCGCGCGACCGTTGCCGCCTTGGGAATATTTTCCCTTCAGGACCTGTTCAACGTAGTCCGGAGTGGCTACCGGAAGCTTCCCGCTTTCCTGCCATACCGCCGGGACGCCATCGACGAGCTTCCATATCCGTGCACCCTCGACGCATCCGGGAGCGGCCAAGAGACGCACCATCTCCGCAGCCAGATCACCGGGTTCGGCTTCGGGATTCAGCTTGATGAAGATTTTTTCGAGCGGCTCGAGCCGGGCGACCGATGTGCGGCTGCGCGATGGCGTCTTGGTTTTCAACTATTGCCTTTGTATTGCACGACCAGAATCGTGATGTCGTCCGATTGCGGCGCCCCTTCTGTGAACGCCCGCATTCCTTCCTTGATCGATTCCGCGAGGCCGTCCACTGTGTCACCCGTAAAGCTTTCCATTATTTTTCGCAGCCGGACTTCTTCGAATAATTCATTCCGCGGATTGGCAGCTTCCGATACGCCGTCTGTGTAGATCACCAGATATTCGCCCGGTTCAAGCGTGACGCGTGCGCTCTGATACTCTGCCTCCGCGAACATTCCTACGGGAAAATTCGCCGATCCCAAACCTTCCAGCTCTCCTGACTTTCTACGAACAATCGGAGGTACATGGCCGGCATTCACGTATTCGAATCGGCCCATCTTGTCAAGAATCCCGTAGAACACAGTGGCATAACGATCTTCGCCGCTTCGTTCGCAGAGATATTGATTCACGCGCGAGAAAACACCAGGCAGCGAAATGTCCATCGCCGCCGTAGTGAAGAAGACGCCCTGCAACAGCGTCGCGAGCAGCGCTGCTGAAATTCCCTTCCCGGACACGTCGCCTACAAAGAACCCGTGTCGCCCGCCGCTCAGTTGGATGACGTCGAAACAGTCGCCGCCAACCGAGTGACACGAGAGCGTAGAAGCTACCACCTGCAAATCCGGCAGACTCGGCAGTGATTTCGGCAGAAGAGTCTTCTGGATGCCGCTGGCGATCTCAATTTCATGGTCGAGCCTAGCCTTCGCTCGAGCAGATGCGAACAGTCTCGCGTTCTCGATGACTGTGGCAGCCTCGCGCGCCAGCGTCCTCAAGACGTCGCGATCCATATCTGTGAATGCGCTCGACGGAATGTGGCTATCCATGTAAAGGACACCGAGCAATTCCCCCTGTCGGGTCGATATCGTGGCATCGAGTGTTTCAATTACTGGCAGTTTATCCACCGGAATTGCCACAATTGTGTGCAACTCCAGACGCGCCACGCTTTCCTGCTGCGACACGCCGCCCGCCTCATCGCCGGTATCGCTCACGATCATTTCGCGGCGCGTGTTCACCACACGCTTCACCACGCTTTGCGATACTTTCAATAGATCCGGGCGCAAAGTTCCCTTTTGCGCGTCGCGCGCGACAACCATCTGCAGCTCGCCACCGGGATTGGCCAGCAACAGGACGCCGCGTTCTGTCCGAGTCACTTGGATTGCCGCATCCACTACCGCTGTCAGCACATCCTCAAGCGATAAGCCAGTGCCGAGCGTGCGCGCCACATCCAGCAGCACGCCCAAATGGTGCAACTCGCGCGATCCGGGGGCAGACGGCGCGGGCCCCTCGACCTTCTCTACTAACTCCTCGATCGTCGCGCCCTCACCCAAATAGATAAGCTTGTAGGAATCCGCCATGCCGAAATCGATTTTGTCGCGCGGCTGCAGTTCGTGCTTCAGCACTTTTTCGCCGTTGACAAATGTGCCATGGCGACTGCCCATGTCTTCGAGTATCCAACCGCCATTTTGGGAAAGAATTTGAGCTTGCTGGCGGCTGATGCGGCTGTCGCGAAGAGTCAGTTCGTTGCCGGCCTGCCGGCCAATGCGAAAAGGAGAAGCGTTCAAAGGCACGTCGCGGCGAACGCCGCTCGGTTCAATTACAACAATGCGTGGAGAGCGTGGCATGGGCTCAACGCGCGCCGTCAGGGCCGGCACGCAGAATCGCCTCCAGGAGCAATTCAGCACGCCATGGTAGGGAAACTCGGGCGGGAAGTAAAGTGCCTGAGGCGACTTCCGCCGTGCCAAAGAACAGCATTACCTTCTCAATCGGCCAATCTTGACTCCAAGTGCCTTCGTATTTCCCCCGAAACGGAACGCAGCCATGTCAAATCGAACTGGTTTAAGTCCAATCCAATTCTTGGATTCTTACCTCGACTCGTGCAGGGAAGCCCTCCGATTTCTTAGTACCAACGTACCGTTGCGCTACATTTCGGTTATCGTATTATTCCGCCGCCCATGCCAACAGATCAGCCGTGTGAAGAACTTAACCGTATCAGGCTTGAAGCCGTTGCCGCCTTTCAAGCCGCCAAACAGACGCGCCGCTCTAGAGATTTGTCCTTCCAGGAAGACGTCGAACTGAGCCGCGACGAGCACCGTAAAATCGATGAGCTTTTGAAACATCTGCTTTCGGGCCATGACGGCCTCCCATGCCCGGCCGGCGACCGCCCAATAATCGGCATCGTTCCAACAGCAAAACGGCCTCTCATGAAAAGCAGCCCAAGCCCGCGATCCTTTCGCTCCTTTCGCCCCCTCGCGAACTTGCAGCGTCGCGGCTAGCTCCAGAACCCCTGATGCGCGAACTCTTGTTTGAATTCCTTTGCGCAAAATGCGAAGGTTAAGCGGCGCTTGGACCTGAGGAGCACCTCCTCAGAGCACGCCGTCCGGCATCGCGCCGCAAAATTCCAGCCGTCACCGTTTTAGGGGGTATCGATGAGATTGAGCCGACTAATACTCGCGGTATGGATCGCTTTGGCCGCCTTCGCCTCAGATTCCCCCGATACACGCGAAATCACTGACCCGAAATCCATCACATCACAGACTGAGATGGGCGCTGCTCCGGTGCCCATCGATGACCTCTTCTACACCCGCGGAGTCACAAATCCATCCTGGTCGCCCAACGGCCAGGAGATCGCTTTCTCGACGAACATCACCGGCCGCTACAACCTCTGGAAAGTCAACGCCGCCGGCAGTTGGCCAATTCAGCTCAGTCAGTCCGACGATCGGCAAACCAACCCGGTATGGTCGCCTGACGGAAAGTGGATCGTCTTCGAATCGGACAAGGGCGGAGGTGAGATTTACGATCTCTTCTCGATCCCCAGCGAAGGCGGCGAAATCACCAATCTCACTCTCACTCCGGATATTTCCGAGACCACCCCTGTGTGGTCTCCCGATGGATCCCGGCTCGCGCTGAATTACAAGCCGAAAACAGCCTCGGCTACCGATATTGCGATTCTCGATTGGAAGACACGCGCCATACACAATCTGAGCCAGGAAAAAACAAAGGATCACAATTGGGCGAACCCATTCTGGAGTCCCGACGGGAAAACGATCTACGCTTCGCGAGCCAATGCGAACTTCACCGATTCAGATGTCTATCGCATCGACGTCGCAACCGGCACCAGCGAGAATCTCACGCCCCACGAAGGCCAGCGCCGCACGTTCGTATCCTCCGTCTCGCCCGATGGCCACACCCTGCTCGTCGGTTCCGACAGGCCCGGCGGATTCCCGAATGTGGCTCTTCTCGACCTGGCAACGAAACAGCTCACCTGGGCCACCGACACGAAGTGGGAAACCAATGTCGGCGATTTTTCGCCCGACGGTAAAGAGTTCACCTACGTCATCAACGCAGACGGCCGAAGCGACACCTTCCTCGCCGACACCGCCACGCGCACCGGTGCGAAGATCAACGTACCGCCGGGCCTCAACACCTACCCCGGCACTCCGTCGTCATTTTCCCCAGACGGCTCCCGGCTCTTGGTTTCGCATCAAAGCTCCATCCAGCCCAATGATCTTTGGATATACGAGCTCGCCAAGCAGGCGCGCCAGTTGACCTTCTCCGCGGTGGCCAGTCTGACCGCCGCCAAGATTCCTGCGTCGACTCTGGTACATTACAAATCCTTCGACGGGAAAATCATCAGCGCATTTGTCTGGGTATCCTTCAATTTGAAGCGCGACGGCTCGAATCCTGCGATCGTTCTGCCTCACGGGGGACCCACAGGCCAGACGCAGGACGCCTTTAACCGTACAGTGGTGGCGCTCGTCACACGCGGATACATTTGCATTGCGCCGAATCCGCGCGGTTCGACCGGCTATGGAATGGAATTCCAACTCGCCAACACCAAGGACTTGGGCGGCGGCGACCTGCAGGACGAAGTCTATGGCGTGAAGTTTCTGGAAGAAACGGGCTACGTGGACGCGAAGAAAATCGGGATCACCGGCGGTTCCTACGGCGGCTTTATGACGTTGATGGCCATCGGCAAGACGCCCGACATATGGGCGGCTGGCGTCGAAGCCTACGGGATCATTAACTGGTTTACGATGCTCCAGCATGAAGACCCGCGTCTGCAGGAATACGAAAAATCTCTGCTGGGCGACCCGGAAAAGGACCGCGCCATCTACGAGGCCGATTCACCCCTAAAGTACATCCGCGATGCCAAGGCGCCACTTCTCGTTCTGCAAGGTGAAAACGATATTCGCGTTCCCAAGGAAGAAGCTGAACAGGTGGTTCAGATTCTGAAGGAATCGGGAAAAACTGTGGACGCGCATTTTTATCCCAACGAAGGCCACGGATTCGCCAAGCGCGAGAACCAGATTGACGCGATTCGTCGCACAGTCGAGTGGTTTGACCGCTACCTGAAGAACAAGAACTGACGTCTAACAGCGCAACGAATCGCTGTGCGAGGCCTGGGATCGCTCTATGCGCGGGCTTCACAGGGAGAAATCTTGCGCCAATCGATCCGTGGTCTCGCGATAGTCGCGCTCGCTTGTCAGGCCGCAATTTTCTCGTTCGGCTCGAACCCGAAAACACCAAAATCGCTCGCAATTGAACACGTAACCGTCATTGATGCCGCAGGCGGCCCCGAGCTTGCCGATCGAACCGTGGTCATCACAGGCGATTCGATTGTGGCAGTCGCTAAGATCGGGTCGATTGAGATACCGAAAAACTCGCAGCGGATCGACGGTCGCGGAAAATTCCTGATCCCGGGGCTTTGGGATATGCACACCCACGTCGCGGGCATCAACGCGAATCCGGCGTGGGCGAAGCAGACACTGTTGCCGCTTCTTGTCGCCAACGGCATCACCGGAATTCGTGACATGGGTGGAGATCTTGACGCCCTTCAATCCTGGCGCCGCGAAATCGAGAATGGCACGCTCCTGGGCCCACAGATCGTCGCCGCCGGGCCGATGCTCCTTCCCGCGCGGCGACCCGGTGCGCCCACGGAGCCGGTTGACCCCGCGATTCTGCACGTCAGTGCACCGGAGGAATCCCGAGCCGTAGTTGACAACCTTCAAAAGCGCGGCGCCGATTTCATTAAGATCATCGAAGTTTCGCGCGAGAATTATTTCGCAATTGCTGACGAGTCAAAGAAAGATTCGATTCCGTTCGCCGGCCACATCCCGTCGGATGTCACCGCTATCGAAGCTTCCGACGCCCGCCAGAAGAGCATCGAGCACATCATTTACAGCTCGTTCGCCTTTGATTGCTCCGCTCAAGGCGACGAGCTTCGGCAGAAAATGCAGGAAGCTTCCGCGAGACGCGACAGTCAGGCCAGCGCCGATATCACGGATCAGGCGAATCACACGTTTTCAGCCGAAAAGGCCGCGGCACTGTGGCGAACGTTCAAGAAAAATGGCACGTGGGTCACGCCAACACTATTTTCGATCTGGGTGAATGCCCATCAACTCGAGATGTCGCCCGACGATCCGCAACTCGCCTATCTGCCCGTATCGCTGCGAAAACAATGGGCGCCTGCGAAGACTCCCACGAAGGAGGAGCGCGACACGGAAGCCTGGTGGCAGCGTCAGTTCGAAAACGATCGTAAATTAACAGGCGAAATGAATCGCGCTGATGTCCGCCTCCTTGCAGGCAGCGACTCCTTAGACCGCTACGATTTTGCCGGCACGAGCCTTCACCGGGAGCTGCAGATGCTCGTTAGTGCCGGTCTCACACCACTAAAAGCTCTGCAAACCGCGACATTGAATCCAGCAGAATTCCTTGCAATCGCGAAATCCGGGCGCATTTCACCTGGATATCTCGCCGATTTAGTGCTGCTCGAAGGCGATCCAACAGTGGACATCGCAAATACAGCCAAGATCGCTGCGGTTGTTCTACATGGAAGATTTTTGTCGCGTGAAGAGTTGGATGCGATGCTCGCGAAGGCGCGGGCGGCTGCCGCTGCGATTCCGTCTGCGTCAGGCGACGCGAAGTAAATCTCCAGCGGCTCAATCGCCTTACAGAGTCCGTTCGTGCCGAACGCCGGGTGCGGACAAAGCAGGTCTCAGCGAATCCGGCCGGCTTCCAATGCATTGCTTAGCCGTCGCGTGGTTTCACGCAACCGCACAGCAAGATCCACGACGGTCTGCAGACGGTGCACATCGGGTGGCGCTAAGCGGCCGCGATGAGAAAGCACCAGCTCTGCGTTGCCCAGAATCCCGGTGAGGGGACTATTGATCTCATGGCGGAATATTTCCGCTGTCTCCGCTGAAAAACCGCTCCAGGGAGCGCCTAGCGGTGTTTCCGAGCGTTCCGCCCACCGCAACCGCCGTTCCACAAGGCAGGCCGCGAGTCCAGCGAAATCCCCTGCGCGTGCGACGAAATCCAAGTCTCCTTCCGCCACCAGCCCTGCGATCTCTGATTGCCGAGCCGCACCGGCCACCAGGATCAGAGGCGCTGCTTCGCTCAACTGGCGCAGCGATTCGACGAGCGGTGCGCCCGCCAGGATTTGTTCGTCCAGCAGAATTACGCGTGGAGAAAAGGACGCCGACTGCCGCCGCAATTCCGCGAGATCGGACGCAATCGCAACGGGACCGAATCCCGCGAACCGCTCGGTTTCACGGTTCAGGCGCTCGGCAAGCGTCGCATCGGCAAGTCCGAACAGGGCGCGGCGCTCGATTGTGATAACCATTTGTGTGGCACCCGTGTGCATTCCCTTTTCTTAACCTTCCCCTCGAGAATCACCGGCATGAACCCCTGGAATGAGTTTTACTTTCGGCGGGTTCCGTTCGAGCACCCGATTGACCGCTAGTTTCAACTCCTCCACCAGAAACGGCTTCGCAAGATAAGGAAGCTGGTGCGATTCCAGAAATTCCAGCGAGCGAGGCGCCAGCGTGTCGCCCGTGATGAAAATGATGCAATCCTGAATAGGACTACCCGCGCTCACCAGCGCGTCGTAGAATGCCGGCCCGTCCAGGCGGGGCATGCGCAGGTCGCAAATCACCAGATCGTAGCGATTCCGTGCAATTCGCGTGAGCCCATCCTGGCTATCGAACGCCGCCTCCGCTTCGTGCCCCTCTTCCTGCAACACGTCAACGATCAGTTGCGCCACCGTCGCTTCATCTTCCACCACGAGAATTCTGCCCAACGGGCTCGAACTGTTTCTCCCTTCGAGTTGCGGCGCCGGCGCAACTGCTTGTTCCGTCAGACTCGATGCCATCGGCAGTTCGATTACGAATTTCGCGCCCGAACCCCGGTGGCTTTCAAGGGTCACGTCGCCACCGTGTTGCTGCACGATGCCGTAAACGATGGAAAGACCCAGCCCGGTGCCGACGCCCGCCGGCTTCGTCGTGAAAAAGGGATCGAAAACTCGTGAAGCAATACTTGGGGCAATCCCTGGTCCGTCGTCGGAAACTTCCAGCGCGATTCTGCCGCCCGCGGCGCAGCGCGTGCGAATCCAGACGTGCCCGCTTCCGCGATCCCCCAACAGCGCCTGCTCCGCATTGACAAGCAGATTCAAGACCACCTGTTGCAACTGGTGAGGATCCGCCATCGTCTCCGGAAGGCCAGTTTCAAGGCTGCATTCCACGACAATGTTTTCAACTCGAAGCTCATAGCCGCGCAGTGCCAGCGTACGCTCCACAATTTCATTTAGATCGACGCGAGTGCGCTCCGGCTTATTTTCCCGCGCGAAATAGAGGAGATTTTTTACAATCCGGCGTGCCCGCTCGGCTTCTTGAAATACTTTGCTCGCTTCCGACTGCTGCGGCAACGAAAGGCCGTGGCCGAGCAGGAGTTGCGCGTATCCCATGATCGCCGTAAGCGGATTATTCAGTTCGTGCGCGATTCCGGAGACAAGCTGTCCGAGTGCCGCCATTTTTTCTGTCTGCAGAAGCTTTGACTGAATCTCTCGCTTCGCGGTCACGTCGTAGTAGAGCTCGAGCCATCCCGCCGAAAGCCCCTCGCGACTGAGCACAGGACGCGAGTAACGTTCGAGCACCTTCCTCGACGGTCGCATCAATTCCAGTTCGTCTTGTGAAGGCGTTTCTTCGCCGGCCGCAAACTGCTTCCAGGGCATCGAAAACGCTTTAGGATTGCGAAAACGAGCCGCGACGAGACTTTCCAGATCGGCAATCGTCTGCCCGGCTTGCTTCCCCGTTAAATTCAGGCCAAATAGCTGCCCAAAACGCGCATTTGCGAATCGGATACGACCCTGCGGATCGAAGAGAATCACCCCCGCCTCAAGGGCATCGAGGAGGCTCGAGAGTTCTGCTTCGAGTTGATGCGTTCGCTCTTCCGACCGCTTTGCAATGGACCCATCCTCTACGCAGAGCAGTAAATGGCCTGAACCCGGCAGAAGGCTTCGCAACGTGAAACGCGCCGGAAACCCATTGGCAAAAGCTCCATCGATACTCTGCAGATTGTGGCAGCCTTTCGGATCGGCGGAGGCCGCCGCGCGTTTGCACCACGAGAGCAAACCTATCTCAGAAGGAGCCGAAATGAGGTCAACCAGTTTTTTTTGCCGTTCGCCGGCTTCTGTATATCGCAGCATTTCTTTCGACCGGCTATTCACTCGGTGTATGGTCCCCGCCGAGTCCATGACAATAAGTGCTTCGCCGCTAGACTCGAAGACGGCTCCAAACGCCCCGCCATCGAGGAGCTGCATCATCTCAACGCGCGGACTTGCGGGCATGCTTCGATCAGCTGTAAGGACACTGCCGCTAAGGCTGGCGTTCAGGCGTTTCGGCATGCCCGCGTCACCAACGCGCCTGCACGATCCAGTAACTGCAAAGCAGCGCCACGCTTATCGCAAAGGCATATTCCAGGGTGCGTCGAGCGAGTCGGAGGGGGCGTTCGTAGAGGGCGATGCTTCGCGTGGCTGGCATGTCGTTTCCCAATGCACAGCGCAGACCATGTTCATAAGAAATAAATTAGAATGTTTTCAATAACCTGTGAGGTGCGGAAATGAAACTTAGGCGAAGGGTTTCCCGATCCGACACTGAAGCTAGAGGGCGTCCCGATTTGAGAATTAGGGCGTGTGCTTGGGCCGCCAAAGGAAGTTGATCGAGGAAGGCTGTGTTGGTCATCTGGTCAATCGTGCCGGCAGCATTTGGCACGACGGCACAACATTCCGCACCGGCAAAAATCGGCGGGTAATAAGCCGGTAAGGGCTAAGTTCAGTTTCGAAGATGCGCTTGTGTATCGTACTGCTTCAACTTGCGGTAAAGCGTGGTTTTCCCGATTCCCAGTAGGCGCGCGGCAGCAAGCTTGTCACCCCCTGATTCGCGCAGGGCGCGAAGGATCGCTCGCCGCTCCAGTTCATCGAGCGGGAGGAGCACGTCGTTTTGAGGCAACTTCTCGCTGGCGCCGTACTGCAGATTCGACGGTAAATCGCCTACGTGCAGCAGAGAACTGGTTCCCAGAGCCACAGCGCGCTCGATCGCGTTTTCGAGCTCGCGTACGTTCCCAGGCCAGTCATAGGCCATGAGCCTGGTCATCGCGTCTTCTGAGATGGTGCGCACAGGTGCATCCGTGTCGCTGAATTTTTCGAGGAACGAATTCACCAGGAGCGGAATGTCACCTTTACGCTCACGCAAAGGCGGCAGCTTGATCTGGACGACGTTGAGCCGGAAAAAAAGATCTTGCCGGAATTTACCCTGGCGGACTGCCTCTTCGAGATCACGGTTCGTCGCAGCTATCACGCGCACGAAAATTGAAATTCGATCGGTGGAGCCCACGGGCCGTATTTCTTTTTCTTGCAGAGCGCGCAAGAGCTTGGCTTGCAGGTCAATCGGCAGATCGCCGATTTCATCCAGGAAGAGTGTGCCATTACCGGCGGCCTCCATGAGCCCGCGTTTCGTTTGGTTGGCGCCGGTAAAAGCGCCCTTCACATGCCCAAACAGTTCTGATTCAATGAGCGTCGGAACAAATGAGGAGCAGTCCACCGGGACAAAGGGCCGACTGCTGCGCGTACCCGCGAAATGAATAGACTGCGCGACAAGTTCCTTGCCGGTGCCGCTTTCTCCGAGGATTAAGACGGGATAATTGTGCTGGCTCACCTTTTCGATGAGCTTGTAAACGCGCTGCATCTTGGGGGACAGGCCGATAAGACCGGCGAAGCCTGGTCGCGTCCGCAGCTGCTCTCGAAGAACTCGATTTTCCTCGTCGAGTTCGAGGGAGTGAACCACCCGGTCTAGTTTCGTGCGCAACTCGGGAATGTGAAACGGTTTCGTCACGTAATCGGTCGCTCCCACACGCGTCGCCTCCACGGCGCTCTCGATCGTTCCATATTGGGTGAGAACAATTATGGGTATCCGCGGATGGCTTTGCCTCACCCGCTTCAGCAATTCAAGTCCGCCGATTTCCGGCACTCGCAGATCGGTGATGATAATGTCCACCGGATACTGCTCGAGAATTTCGAGCGCCTGCTCGGTAGTAGAAGCGGTGCGCGTCCTCAAACCCGACTCAATAACTATGTCGCGGCAAAGATCCCGAGTCGTGTTTTCATCGTCCACGATGAGAACCGTAGCAACCGTCGCTCGTTCGGCCGCAAAAACAGTTTCAATTCCGCTCGCCATCGGCGTGACCCCTTTTTTCGCCAATTTCCCGTTCCGGATTTAGAAGCACGGCAAGCACCAATTAGGAACTTCGGGCCGATGCTATGAAATCGGATCTTAGGCGCTCTTCCCTCGTATCGCCCGCAAAATGTAGTTCCAAAAGGGGTCAACATACAAGTCCGTAAAGATACGGATGGCAACTAAGTCTTTGAGCGGATTGGGGATGCAGAATTGGGCTACGTAGTTATCCCGATTTGAAACTCACCTACTGATTTGGTTTTTGTGAGCAGCGTCGGCACTTCGCGAAACTGGGCGGGCCCGATCGCTGGTGGCTAGCGCTTGCCGTCAGAATCGAAGGGCTCCCTACCTTAATCAAGTACAAACTCTCGTTCGCCGAACCTGCATAAATGCAATTGGCGACGGGGTCTGCTTCAAGAACTTGAAATTTGTCAGAATGAATGGCACTGGAGGGACTCTCGATGCGCGACCAGTTCGCTCCTTGATCGCGGGAAATGTACAGGCCGCCCTTTTCTGAGGAAACTACCCAAAACTCGGAGCGCACAAGCAGATCGTTAACCGCCGAAGCGGGAAGCCCCGACTGGGCTTTTGACCAGGTCGCCCCATCGTCGCGGGAAATGTACAGGCCGGAGGGAGAAGTGACTAGAAGCGTGAACGCGTCTGCGACTTCCAATCGGATCGCACCGTAAGATTCGAGCGGAAGATCGTGCCACTTCCAGGATCGGCCCGCGTCACTTGAAAAAACCATTCCATGCGAGGAAACCATACGAATTTCGGCACCGTCTCGGGAGACACGAACGGAATCCACCGGCAGTGGGAGCGACGAAAATGACAGTTGCGACCACGATTTCCCCGCGTCGCTCGACTTGAATAGCCCCTCCTCGGTGGCTGCAAACCATGCCGCATCGCTGAACGCCAAATCGTGAACCACAAGGCTGAGCATGGTCATGGCGGGAGGCTTTGCACGCGCCGCCACGGAATGCGCCGCGCTGGCGGTGCTCCCTGTGCTTTCAGTGACCAGACCCTCGCGAATCCATCGACCACTTTTTATGTCCAGATGCATTAATCCGCCTGACGCGACTGCGGCGTACCAGCCGGCGGGCGTTGAGAAAAGGCGCCGCACGGATGCGGGCGCCAGGCCGGAACCGAGAGACGCCCACGTCTCACCGGCATCGTCCGATAGGACGACTGCATCGGGAGCATTCGCCAGCACGGCCCCCAGCCGACCCGGATTGTCGCGATCCACCACAAGCGAAACAACGCGCCGATGATCAAAGCCCTCATTCGCTGGCTCGAAGTTATCCTTCGAGCTGTCACTCACCATAATGCCCTGCTGCTCGGTGCCAATCAGGACGTGAGCGTCGCTTTGTTCAGGAGTCGTGCGTTCATCGGGCTTCGGTGCATTGGCCGCTGGGAGAATTGCGAGCGCGTTGACGACCCAGTCGCTCGGTGATACACGTCGCCATCGCGCGCCGCCTTCCGTTGATTTCCAGAGCCCGTCGGTCGTGCCGGCGTAGAGCGTGTTCGTGCCGTCCGGATCGAAACGGATTACCAGTGTGCGTTTGGACGAATCCGGTATGCCTTGAATCCGCTTCCAATGCGCACCGGCATCATCGCTGCGATAGATCCCCGAGCAAGCACTGGCGAACACCTGCTCCGGATCCGATGGGTTCACCGCCAGGCTGAGCACGTCTGAATCGTCGATCATACCTTCGTGAATGGCGGCCCAGTCGCGGCCACCGTCAATGGTTTTCCAGGGAAGATGAAACGTTCCGGCGTAGATGATCTCCGGGTCCTGCGGGTCAATGGCGAGTGAATCAAAGTTCCGGAGTTCGGGATCGTTCGCGGGCGTGATCATCTCCCAGTTCATGCCCGCATCGTGCGAGCGGAACACTCCATCGAGCGCGCCGGCCACGAGGGTATCCGGATCAGACGGCGCCGCCACAAAGGCACGCACTGCATGTCCGACCAGACCGGCAGGGTGCCACGATCGTCCCCGATCGGTGCTGCGATAGATTCCGCCTCCTTCGCCCTGGCTTTCGCGGGTCCAAATAGAAGCAAGGAGAAGATCGGAGTCTCGTGGGTCAACGAGGATCGCTGTGACGATGGCGTTGTGCGCCGCACCTGCCAGTCCGAGAAGCTGCCAGTGCCGGCCTCCATCCTCGGAGCCGAAGATGTGGCCATCGGTTGTCCCGAGGTAGACGAAGTTGGGCCGCGAAGGATCGCTCGCCAGCGTGCGCACGTCGCCGCCATCAGGTCCGAGAGGTTTCCAGGTTTGAGATTTCGCGCAGGGAGCTGCAACCGTAGCAGCGAGAAAGAGCAAACATACGGGGAGAATGGACAGGCTACGCCGCGGATAATGGAAAGGGTGAAAACGTGCCGACATGGCAGTTATTGCTGAGACGAATGCGGGTAGTAAATCAACCCGGAAAAGATCCGGAGCGGCAATCGCCGCGTTTTTCCCAAGTCCCCCAACGTCCAGCGCCTTCCTTCTCCCTCAGCGCCACAATCAGTAAGTCGCGCCGTCTGGTACCAAGACCACATCGACGCGCCGATTCTCTTTTCCAGCCCCCGCCGTGCCGGTTGACGAGCGCACATCCAAGCGCGACCCGTCGATTCCCTGCTTGGCGGCTAGATATTTCTTGGTTTCGTCCGCGCGGCGCGAAGCCAGCTTCGCGGAACCAGGCTCTTTCGGATCAGCAAATCCGACGAGCACGATTTTTGCCTTCGGGTCGCTTTGCAATCGCACCGCAGCATCGTCAAGCACGCGTTTGCAAACGTTGTCCACACGCGCGCTTCCCAGACCAAACGAGCAGTCGCTGATCTTGCTGGCCTGCGGCGGAGCCGGCGGCTCCTGCACCGTCACCGACGTGGAACAATCGGCTGCGCCGCCCGCGCCGTTCTCGACGCGGCCCGTTACCGTATAAGTTCCAGGAGCAAGCCCCGACGTATCGAATTGCACGCTCGAGCTCGATTCCGTGGCACCTACAACTTGACCGCCATTTGCTTGCCAGCTATAGCGCAACGCCGTGTTGGATTGATCGTTCACAGTTGCCGTGATTTGCGCGCGCTCGCCCGCTGCAACCGATGAGTGGTCCGCTGAGCAAGACATCGTGGGCGCAGGAGGTTTTGGCTTGGGATCAACGCGAACATTGGTCGAGCAGCTGGACGTCTTGCCCGCCCCGTCATCGACGCGCAGCGAAAGCGTGTAGTTTCCTGGCGCGACTCCCTCGGAATCCCATCGCGCATACGGACTCGTGCCATTTGTAATTTTACCGCCGTTGGCGGTCCATGTATACGTGAGCGGATGGCCCCAAGAATCGGTGGCAGTGGCGGTGGTCTGCACAGCTGCATTCGAACCTTCGACGACTGACGATTTATCCGACGAGCATGACGACGTCAATTGATCCGGTTCGCGTGGTTTTTCCGGCCAGTACGCTCCCGCGAGCTTGACGATGAAACCGTTGCGGTCCTGATGGTTCAGCAAGCTCAGCGAATATCGATAGCCGACGTCCAGCGCAATTCTCCTGATGGGATAGATGCGGATACCGGTTGTGGTGTCGACTGGGTCGCGTCCGCCAAAAGTTGTATTTTGAATGCCGCTGCGCACATAAATCAGCCCGGTATATTCCGTGATGATCTGAAAACGCTTTCCAGGGAACACAAGCATGCCCGCACCCACGCCCATCTCGTCCGACAGATTTAGCACCGCAGGTGAAATTGGCGTCGGGGCCGTGGGCGGACCCGGCAAATTCAAGAGGTCGATTGTCGAGAATTTTTCGCCCGGGCGGAAGCGATACGACCAGTTAAAAGTTATAAGCATGCTGTTGTGCAGGATCGTTTTGCTGGCTTCGAGGCCAATCCCATAATTGAATTTCCCGTACTGAACTTCATTTCGCAGCAGGTCGCTCAGTCCTGACGAGGTAGGAATAAAGAAATCATTGCGAAGAGACAGGCTGAAGGGCTTGCCGCGCTTCTCCGAGAGCAAACCGATCTTGAAGCCCAGGTCCAGCTCGCCCACACCACCACCATTGTGCGACGCAAACGGAAAGTCCTCCACATAGGCCGGCGCGATGCCTGTTCCCGGAAGAATTGACCGGTAAATCGTATTTCGATATTGCGGGAAGCCGAGCGTCGCATTACTTAAGCTCAACTGCGACGGCTGATCCACATGAATATGCTCATCAGCGGCGATCTGGAAGAAGACGGAGAACCAACGGTTGAAGCCCATGCCGAAGGCAGGCACGGTCTGCAACACGGTGATATTGCCCGGCATGCGCGAGAATTTATTTACGCCGATCGAGAGATCCACAGCGCCCGCCGGAAGCGTGTCGCCGGTTTCAAGAGTGAACAGGCCGGGATTGCCATCGAGAGCCGGCATTGGAACGTACTTGGGAACTTGCTCGGACCTGTCCTCAGGTCGGGACCGCTGCGGCGGCGCAGCAGGCTTTGCCGGTTTCGCGGCAGGTTTAGGCTCGGCAGGCGAAGCCGATGCGGTCGCAGCGTGGGATTTCGAGCCGGGGGTCGAGTTGCTATCGGCGGCGGGCTGATCCTTCTTGTCTGTTCCTGCCTTTTTGGCATCATCGGCAAAGGAGCTCGAAATTAGGAAGAGCGCCAGAAAAAACGTCAGCCCCATGTCCCTCAGAATTCTCATCAACTCCTCCTAAGATTGCCGGCCTTACGTTGTTGAGTCTTCGGCAGCGAAATGAGGGCGGCAAGCGGTGAGGCGTAGATGCGTCCGCACCAAACGCCACAACCTGTAAGACCAAATTATTTAGACCTGGGAACCGACCAGAACAAGCCGCCGTATCGGGGCGGATTATAGTTCACGGCTTCCTAATACAAGAACAAATATTTCTCACCTTCAGGCCGGTGACGGGCGTCGCGATGTTTGGATTGACCATTATTCGGTTGCGGCCATCTCGTGTATAATGCGTTCGAACGTCTTCCCTTCCCGGCGAAGGCGGCAAGCCAAATAATTAAGGAGAAGCATATGAAGTTCGCAAAAATGCTTCTGGCTGCCGTGGCTTTTTTCGCCGCAGCCGGATGTCCCGCACTCGCCAGCAGTCAGCAGTATGATCAGCAAGGCACCCAACAAACCGAGCAGCAGCCTGACCAGTCCGTCGATTCGCAGGCCGGCGGGGCGGTGAATGATCAGCCTCCGCCGCCCGTAAGGCCCGCACGAAATCCTCACAACCATTCGCAAAATCGCGTGATCGAGCGGGCGCCGATTCCCGAAGGCCCGCGCTTGCTCATTGGATTGGAAGATACTCTTGACACCAAGCACGACAAGGCCGGCCGGCGGTTCATCGCGACCACGCTCGAACCGGTTACAACGGCAGAGGGAGATGTGATTCCGCAGGGCGTTCGCATCCGTGGGCATATCGACAAGGTGCACGCCGCCGGAGACACGGGACGCGCGCGCATGTGGCTGACGTTTGACGATATCCAGACGCCGCGCGGTTGGCGGCCCTTTGTAGCGCAGTTGATCGATGCTCCGGGAGTTCACTCGATTCACGTGTTGTATGACCGTGAAGGTGAAATTCAAGCCGCGTCGGTAAATAAGGATCAGGCAATGAAGGCGGCGATGGCAGGCGCATTCGCCGGCGCCGCTACGGGCATGTCAACCGGTAAAGAGAAGGAGGCCGCGATGGCCGCCGCTACGGCCGCCGCGCAAGCCTTCATGATCGCTTACGGACTCGGCCAGGAATTCACGCTTGAGAAAGGCACGAAGCTAGAGATTGTTCTCGAGCGGCCTCTTCATGCTGGCCGGACGTAGTACCGTCTAACGGCGCAAACAAGACATTTTCGGGCGCTTGGCTTCCTAGGGCGGCAATCACTGACGGGCGGGACATTTGCGTCCGCTCGCTACGCTGCGATCGTCACGCTTGCATTCGCGCCGTCCGCTTGGATTTCCGCGAAACTGCTGGTAGGCTCGATTGAACGATGCCACCAGAAAATCAATCGCAGCGCATACTGATTGTCGAGGACGAAGACAACGCCAGGAAGGGTTACGAAGCCAACCTCCGCAAATTGAACTTCGAGGTTCTCGGCGTTGCCAGCGGCGAAGAAGCTCTCGCAAAGTTCCCGGAATTCGCTCCCAATGTGATCCTTGTTGATGTGGAGCTCCCCGGGATGAACGGGCTCGAGTTGCTGCGTCAACTGAACGATGAAATTCAGCACATCCCGGCCATCATCATCACCGGCCGCGGTACCAACGAACGCGTGGTAGAAGCCATCGAAGCCGGCGCCTACTGGTATATCGAAAAGCCTCTGATTTTCCCGGTGCTTCGCGCCTTGCTCGACCGCGCATTCGAGCGCGTCCGCAGCCAGAAGCAGGTGGCGTCTCTCACAAAAGAGCTGCGGGATGCGGGGAGACTCGGGGTTCTGATCGGCGCGTCGCGCGAAATGCGCGACGTGATGCATCAGGTGGAAATTGCGGCCCCTTCCACGGCTTCCGTGCTCATTACCGGAGAGACCGGCTCCGGCAAGGAAATGGTCGCGCGCTCGATTCACATGCTGTCGCCGCGGGTAGACAGGCCGTTCGTGGCAATCAACTGTTCCGCGATTCCCGAGTCGCTGATGGAAAGCGAAATTTTCGGCCACGAAAAAGGGGCATTCACCGGCGCTGCGGAACGCCGCATCGGATGCTTCGAACTGGCTGAGGGCGGAACCCTGCTGCTCGACGAAATCGGCGAAATGCCCGCGCCAACACAAGCGAAGCTTCTGCGCGTTCTCGAAGACCACAAAGTGCGGCGGCTCGGCAGCAAAGTGGAAACGCCCGTGGATGTGCGCGTCCTTGCTGCCACCAATAAGAACCCCGAGCAGGCCGTGGCTGACGGACAGCTGCGCCGCGATCTCTACTTCCGGTTGAACGTGTTTCACATTCATCTGCCGCCGCTACGAGAACATAAGGAAGACTTGCAGCCTTTGGTCGAGCGGTTGCTTGCTGAAATCTCCGAGAAGCACGGGAAAACAGTTTCGAGTGTCGGCGCCGACGTGATGGAAATGTTCAAATCGTATCCCTGGCCCGGCAATGTGCGCGAACTGCGGAACGTGCTGGAACGCTCCGCTATTGCGTCCGACCGAGGCACCATTACGCGTCAGCATCTGCCCTCTGATTTCGGGCGAACGGCCGCAACGATGGCTTCCGGTCTCGGCGGGCTGCGATTTCCAATCGGCACGACAGTTGACGCGGTGGAGCGCGAATTGATACTTCAGACGCTCGCTGCCACCAATCAGAACAAGACGCGCGCGGCGGACTTGCTCGGCATCAGCTTGAAGACCCTCCACAATAAGTTGAAGGAATACGAGGCAGGGCGGAAAGATGCGGCTCAGCCTTAAAACGAAGTTCACGCTGGCGATCTCGCTGCTGGTTTTGGCGGTCGTTGCAGTGGTCTCGGGCCTTTACCTCGGCCAACTCACCAAGCAGGTTTTGCGGCAGTCGGAGGATCGCGCCGCGCTCGTCGCGAAACAAGTGTATTTCGCCTGTCGCGGCGCGCTTTTGGATGCCGCCGAACATGGTGAGACACCGGCTTCGCCCAGCGCCGCTGACTTGCGCCGGTACGTCCAACGGGCGCTCGATGACAGTAGCGCACTGAATTCCCTGCTGGCGTCGGCGGTGGGCTATACGGCAACGATTTATGAAGTCACAATTACCGACCAGGACGGAATCGTACTGATCTCGAGTGACGCCGGCCTGAGAGGTCAAAAGCTGGCTACTCGCCCCGATATTTCTTCTTCTCTGGTCCACGGGCAGGGATTCTTTCAGCAATTGCGCACGCTCTATGGACCGCCACAAGTTTACGAATACCGCTACCCGTTCGAGCTGAATCAATCAAAATTTGGGGATATCCGCATCGGCATGTCCTCTGCTTTGATACGCGATGAAATTTCGCCGATTCTCCAGAAGGCCGGATACTACGCGCTGGCGTCCGTGCTTCTTTCCACATTCCTTGCGTTTCTTGTGACTCGTGTTTCGCTGGCTCCGATCGATCGCATCTCGGCTCAATTAGACCGCATTTCGGCGGGCGAGTTCGATGTCGAGCCGATGGAACGCACCGATGAACTCGGCAAAGTCAGCGCGAAAATCGTCGGCATCGGAAAGCAACTGCGCGATGTGCGCGAAATTTTCAGCACGCTGCGGGAAAATCTCGATCAGGTGATGGGTGGGCTCGAGGACGGTTTGTTACTTTTTAACGCCGAGGGACGGGCCGTGCTGGTGAGCCCTTCGGTGGAGAAATTTCTGCGAGGGCGCGCCGCGGATCTTCGAGGACGTCGCGTGAGCGAAATTTTTCCCGAGGGACACGCCATTCGAAACGTTCTGCGCATCAAAGGAGATGAGATCGAACCGGTCGAAGGCGCGGAGCTTATGTACGAAGCCGGGCCTGGGCCGACGCGTATCGGCTTGAGTGCGCAGGTGATTCGCGAACACGGCGCGCGCATGGGTACGCTGATTACTTTGCGGGACGTGGAATCGATCGAGCGCATCGGCAATCAACTGCAAGTTTCCGAGCGGCTGGCTGCGTTGGGGCGCGTGACCGCCGGCGTGGCACATGAGGTGAAAAATCCGCTCAACTCGATGAGGCTTTGGCTGGAAGTGCTGAAGGCGAACATGCCTACCGACCCTGAGCCGCAGCAGGCAGTGAAAATGCTGGATAACGAAATTGATCGGCTCGATCGCGCGGTGAAGACTTTCTTGAATTTCACCAAGCCCGTGGAAATGAAGCTCGAGGAGGCGGACATCCGTCCTTTGCTCCAGGACGTGATCGATGCGGCGCGGCCTTCGATCTTGCGGGCAGGTGTGGAGCTGCGCGTCGACTTACCGTCGGAATTTCCTAGCCTGCTAGTCGACCAGCAGCTGATTCACCAGGCGGTGCTCAATTTACTGCTGAATGCTTCGGAGTTTACACCACGAGGCGGACGCATCACGCTCGCTTTGCGGCGCAGTGGCGAGAGTGCAATTATTTCCGTGGCGGATTCGGGGAAAGGAATCTCCCCGGAGGATCAGAAGAAGATATTCCAGCTGTTTTTTACCACCCGGCCGGGAGGTTCCGGTATCGGACTGGCCAACACCTTTCGATTTGTGCAACTACACAACGGTCAGATAGAATTTGAGTCGGAGTTAGGGCGCGGAACCACCTTCCGGGTCGAACTGCCCCTGGCGCACGCTGTCGACATGATCCCCGGAAAGGTTCGCGATTTCAGTACGCCCTTTGCAGAAGATAAAAAGATAAATGCCCAGCCGTAATTCCAACGCTCGAGCCCTCCTTGCGTTGCTCGCGAGCGGAATCTCGCTCCTCTGCATTGGGTGTGGCGAAAAGAAAGTCCAGGCCGCCGCCCCCGTCAGTGCGCCACCGGCAAAAGCCGCGATTGAAACTCCGCCGCCTTCGACGACCGCTCCGGATACGACAGCGATTCCGCCGGTTGCAGTTCAGACACCCGCGCCCGACATTCCAGCTTCGTCTACCGCGCCGCCGCCGATGATTGCGCCTGTAACGAAGCCGGCGCCAAAACCACAAAAGCCCACGCCCGAGCCGGAACCATCGTCTGCCGCGGAAGACCACGTGCGTCCGCCTGCTCCACAGATTTCGCCGCAACTCTCGGAAAGCGATAAGGCGAATTACCAGCGTGGCACCGCCGAAGATATTGAGGTCGCGAAGGGAAACCTCAATCAGGCAACAGGAAAGCGTCTTAACGCCCAACAAGCGGATCTGGCTGACAAGATTCGCAGCTTCCTCGACCAATCCGGTAATGCGGCCAAAGAAGGCGACCTCGCTCGTGCCAAGAATCTAGCCCAAAAGGCCCGGCTTCTTTCGGTCGAGCTGGTCAATTCTCTTTAGCATCCTCAGGTTGCTTCTTTCTCCTTCAAGGCATCGCGCCGCGCGTTTTGCTAAGATAATCGCGTGAAGGTAGCAGACGTGATTGTCGTTGGCGGCGGCGTGATCGGCGCTTCGATTGCGCTCGAGCTTGCAGGAGAAAAACTTCACGTCGTCTTGCTCGATCGCCAGCAGCCCGGGTGTGAAGCGTCATGGGCCGCGGCTGGAATGCTGTCGCCTGGCCCAGACTCGCCGGATGCCCTTCCGCTCGTTCCACTCGCTAAAGAATCCATGCGGCTGTATCCCGAATTTATTGCCTCCCTCGAGGAACTATCGGGAAAACCCACCGCGTTTGCCCGTAACGGTGTAATCGAAGTTTTCACCGCGCCACGCGGCGAATCAGAACGTGACAAGATGGTTGCTCAGTACCAGGCTTTGGAACTCGCCATCGAAGCGATCACCACCGACGTGGCGCGGAAAGCGGAGCCCGCTCTTGGACCGGCAGTTCGCGCAGCGGCGTGGCTTCCGCAAGAAGCAACGCTTGATCCCAGAATGTTGATGGATGCTTTGCTCACCGCAGCAGGCAATCGCGGCGTTGAAATCTGCACCGATTCGCCGGTGGAAAGCATGACGCTCACCGGAAACCACTGCGCCGGCGTCGTCACGCGTGCTACCAATATCTCCGCAAAGTGCGTCGTTGTAGCGGCGGGATGCTTCTCAGCGGGAATCGATGGGCTCGGTCGCTATGCGCCCACTCGTCCGATCCGGGGACAACTACTCGCGCTCGAATCGAAGAGCGTGGCCCTGGCAAGAACGCTTCGCTCTAGCAAGGCGTATCTGGTGCCGCGCTCCAATGGGCGAATTATCGCGGGGAGCACTTTGGAAGACGCTGGTTTCGAAAAGCACGTGACGCCGGCAGGCGTTCGAACAATTCTCGACGGAGTGCTCGAGCTTGCCCCCGCTCTCGCTAGCGCGCAACTAGTTGATGCCTGGGCGGGTTTGCGTCCTGGAACTCCGGATCATCTTCCAATTCTGGGCCCGACCGACATCCGCGGACTCTACATGGCGACCGGACACTATCGGAATGGAATTCTTCTTGCGCCAGTAACTGCGAAGCTTTTGAGTCGCTGGGTCCTGAATGGAACACCGGATTTCGAAACCAACTGGTTCTCGCCACTACGTTTCAGCGATGCGAAATCTAGCGCGACGAAAGCCGCGACCGCAATTTCCTAACGCCGGATGCAAATCTACTCGATTAAAAAGGGATCTTACCGTGTGACTCGCGGTTTTGTGGCCCTGCCAGAGTGGAAGCTTGGCCCGGACCGGTAAACTGGTCCTTCTCTGCATCCAAGAGAATCGGGCGATTCAACGTCACATCAACAGTGGTGCCGCGCGGCAATTCTGCGTCCGGACCACGAGTGAGCAGCACTGCCATCAGCCCGGCGGCCGCTCCGACGCCTGCTCCGATTCCCACGCCCTGGGCACCCCGGGTCGCGAGTCCTCCGATTCCCGCACCGGCGGCCGTGGTCTTCGCAACTGTGCCGACATCTCCTGCCTTATTGGAATCGCCGACCACCTTGCCTTCGTTGTCCACCTTCTCGCCCCCGCCAGTGCCGGCGCTACGCGGCACGGCGTTCAGATTCACCATATAGCCGTTGGTTAGAATCAGGGTGTTCAGCTTGATCATCAACTCCGCGCGGCCTTTTACCCGGCCCGCTCGCTTCGTTTCCGTCACTTCGCCACTCACATACGATCCGGCCGGAATTGCCACGCGACCATCAATCATGATCGGAAAAAGCGTCTCGAAATAAACCGGATCGCCCACTTTGGCACTATGCGTCGAAATTCCGTTGTGCAACACCAACGGAAGGCTCGTCCCAATTGGAACTTCCACAGTGCTACCCGGCTTCGGGGTTGAAGGAGCGGCGTTCGCGGGCGCAGCGGCAGCGGAAGCAACCGCGCTCGGAGTTGAAGGCGTCCCGGCCGCAGGCGGTGGTGCGGTGGGGGCAGGCGGTGGAGCAGTGGAAGCAGGTGGTGCCGGAGTATTTGGTGGCGGCGCAGGCTGCTGTCTCTCGACGGGCTGCATGGGCCCTTGCTGTTGCGCTAACGCGGGAATCGAGAACGCCAGAGCCATCACCGCAAGCGTGACGTCCCGCAACGAGAAGCGAAGGTTCCTCATACGCTGCCTCCGAATGTAGCTTCCCAAGGGATGCCCTTCACCGGACGAGAGATGCTTCTGAGCATAAGCCTTGTCTCGCCTGTAGCCAAGTTCCTTTCAAATTGGAATGGAGTGTACGACAGGACACTCCAATGTCTGGTTAGAGGTGTCAGCCGATATACTCGAATTGCACCAACTAGAGACTGTCCTTGGGACCACTTCGAGCTTCGCGACAGCGATTTCTATCCTCACTCCGTGGGAAGACCCTGGCTATTGTCCTGCTCGCCATGATTGGGCTGGTGGGTGGCCTTTTTGCGGTTTCCTGGTTCGTTCTAATGAGAGGTTTCACGAACATCGAAGAAGATTTCGCGAGCCAGAATCTGGGACGCGCTTCAAGCGCGCTTTACAACGAACTTGAGATTCTGGACCGAACGACCAGCGAGTATGCGTCCTGGGATCAGACCTATGCCTATTTGCAGGGCAAAAATCCAAGCTATGTCAAAACCGAATTCCCAACCTCGACATTTGTACAGCTCCGCGTGAACTTCGTCGTCATCCTTAACAACTCCGGACAACAGCTCTTCTACAAAGGCTTCGACCTCGTTAGCTCGGAACAAGCGCGAATTCCAGGCGGCCTTGAGGCCCATCTCCCGTCCGGCTCACTCCTCACTTCACACAAGGACGAATCCGGCAGAGCGGCCGGAATTCTTATGCTTCCGTCAGGACCAGTGCTCATTGATTCCCGCCCCGTCCTCACCAGTAATTCCAAGGGTCCGATAGCCGGAACGATCATCATGGCCCGCCTGCTGGATAGCAACGAGATTAGCCGCCTGAGCAAAATGGTGTATATGCCCATCGACATCGAGCGGCTTGACAACGGTCAGTTGCCACCTGATGTTCGCCATACCGCCTCAGCAATCTCACGGGAGCACCGTATCGTTACGCGGACGTTCGACAAAGAATCGCTTGCCGCCTACACCACGCTGAATGATATTTACGGAAACCCTGCGCTCATCCTGCGTATCTTGATGCCGCGAAAAATTTATCACCAGGGCCGAGCAAGCTTGCTGCAATTCCTCTTGTTGCTGCTGGCGGCAGCGCTTGTCTTTGGCGCCGTCACTCTATACTTGCTTCAACGCGCGGTGGTCTCGCGCATTGCCAACCTCACCGAAAATATCACTCATATCGGCGCCAGCGGCGATCTTTCCGCGAGACTCGCCGTCACTGGCCGGGACGAAATTACCTATCTCGGCGACGCCATCAACGCCATGCTCGAGGATCTGGAAAGGACTCAACTTGATCGCCATGAGGGCCGCACCCGTCTCTCGGTGATGATGGACAAGATGCCCGCCGTACTCTGGACAACCGACACGGAGCTTCGCTTCACATCGGGAATGGGCGCGGGGCTTGAGGCGCTGGGCTTACGCGCGCAGGAAATGGAAGGAAAGTCCCTCTTTGAATATTTCCATACCGACGACCCGGAGTTCATCGCCATCGCGGCGCATCGCAAAGCGCTTGCCGGGCAGAGCGTTACTTACGAAATCGACTGGCAAAAGCATGTTTTCGATTCCCACGTGCAACCCCTCAAAGGCAGCGACGGACAGTTGCTCGGAGTAATCGGCGTCGCGCTGGACATCACCGATCGCAAACACCTTGCCGATCAACTCCGAGTTTCGCAGAAAATGCAGGCAGTGGGCGAACTAGCCGGGGGCGTCGCGCATGACTTCAATAACCTTCTCATGATCGTGAAGGGACATGCCGAGATGTTGCTCGACCGAATCGACTCTTCTTCGGCCCGTCACAATCTCGAGCAAATCCAAGGCGCCACGGAGCGGGCCGCAACGCTCACTCGCCAGCTACTCGCTTTCAGCCGCAAGCAAGTGCTACAGCCCAAGGTGCTGGATCTCAACGACGTGGTGGCCGGCATGATCAAGATGTTCGCCCGTGTGATCGGCGAAAACATCGACCTTGCATTCTTGCCTGGGTCGAAGCTCGAACCCGTAAAGGCCGACCCTGGCCAGGTGGAGCAAGTCTTGCTCAACTTGGTTGTAAACGCGCGCGATGCGATGCCCGATGGCGGCCGGCTCACGATTGAAACCTGCAATGTGGAGCTGGATAGCGTCTCCGCTTCACAGCATCCTGTGATGGAAGCGGGCAGCTACGTGATGCTGATCGTCACGGATACCGGTTGTGGGATGGACGCCGGCACTCAAGCGCGAATCTTCGAGCCGTTCTTCACGACCAAGGGGCAAGGAAAAGGAACCGGTCTGGGTCTCGCCACCGTGTACGGTGTAGTGAAACAGAGCGGCGGGTTCATCTGGGTCTACAGCGAAGTGGATCATGGCAGCACATTCAAGATTTATCTGCCTCAGGTAAAAGCGGATCTCGAACGCGGCGTTCCGGAGAAAACATCGCGCGGCTCACATCCTGGCACCGAAACCATCCTGTTTGTGGAGGACGAGGAAAGCGTGCGCGAGCTCGTCCGCGATTATCTCGGGAAATCCGGCTACCGTGTTCTCGAAGCACCCGATGGTGTTCAGGCGCTCGAAATCGCCGCCGCCCACAGAGGGCCGATTCACATCCTCGTCACCGACGTAGTGATGCCGCGGCTCAGCGGTCGCGAACTCGCCACTCGAATCACCGCCCCGCGGCCCGAAATCAAAGTTCTCTATATCTCCGGCTATACCGACGACAGCATCTTCCGCCACGGCGTTCTGGAAGGCGGCGTCGCTTTCCTGCAAAAACCTTTCAACCTGAAAGACCTCGCGCAGAAAATCCGCCAAGTCCTCGACGGAGAACCTGCCGCCACCGAAGCCCCGAGCCTTTCGCGCAACAGTTAGCCAGCGCACGCACCAATCTCCCTTTCGCCAATTGCCACAAAGCATCGAACGAAGTAGGCTCAAATATGCACGGACTCGGAATCGCCTTTGAGGAGCACCAATAATGGCCAAGCTCGCACTCGTTTACGGAATGCGCTTATTTCCTGCGGAAGAATTGGATGAAGTAAGCGAGGCCAACGTGAAACTGAAGAACGGTCGCGCGGGCCGCGTCACGATGCACCTAATTGAAGGCAGCAAAGAAGAAATCGAAAAAACGCTTCGTCAGTCTCTCGATGCTTTCTTCGAGATGTATCCGGAAATCTAAAATTTAAATCAAGAACACCGTCTGCCCCGTCAAATCGAATCGCTTGCGGCACTTGATGTTCCGGCACGCCACCAGATTATCTATACGCACCATGTACGACCGCGCCTTCGCGAATTTCGCCCGATCCTCTTCGTTCCCTCCGCGAGGCGGTTGCGCCTTTTTCGTGCGAACCATCCAGCGCACCGGAAATGTACCCTCCTGCCGGCAATGCGGGCAGACGAGCGGAATCTGCTTCGTCTCTTCTTTCTCGTCGTAGAACTGTCTCTCATCCATAATTTTTTCACCCGTGGCGTTCGCTCCGCCATTCTCGCATGCCGCGCGCGCTCCCGCCAAATCCTCGCCCGCGCCAAATCCGCGCGAAATCAATGATGCGCCTCGCGAATCCGCGCGCCTCTGTAACAACTTTGTAACCGAGCAGCGCTTGTAATCCCCACACCAAGCCAGCTAGAGTATTCGACTGCTTTCCAGGAGGCAGTTGCCGATGCGACGACGAATCACGCCGTTTCTTTTCCTCGCACTGATCGCCGCAGCCTCAATCGTCACCGCCGCCCGCCCGCACTTCGCTGCAAGACACCGCTTCCCCGAAAAATTCGCGCAGCCCGCGCAATCGTCGTCCTCCGCCAAACCCGTCCAGCACGTAATCGTCATTTCGATCGACGGAATGAAGCCCGAATCCTACACAGATCCTGACGCGCACGGCCTCAAGATCCCCACGCTCCGCGAAATCGTCCGCGCCGGCGCATCAAGCGATGGCGTCCAGCCCGTAATGCCCACCGTCACCTACCCCTCGCACACCACCATGATGACCGGTGTAAATCCCGGCACCCACGGCATCGTCGCAAATCCCGCATGGGATCCCTTCGGACAAAATTACAACGGCTACCGCTGGTACGAAGAAGACATTCGCGTCCCCACGCTCTGGCAACTCGCCCGCCAGCAGGGCCTCCACACCGCCCTGATTCACTGGCCTGTCACCGTGGGCGCTCAAGCCGACATCATCGTTCCCGAAATCTGGCGCGCCAATATTCCCGAAGATCTGAAGTTGCTGCGCGCGCTTTCGACACGCGGCATCCTCGACGAGGTCTCTAAAGAATATTCGGACTTCAACGCGGGCATTATCCCGCCGCTGCAAACCGACGCCGCCTTCGCCGACATCGCCTGCTACGCGATCAAGAAATCTCAGCCGAATCTGCTTCTCCTCCATCTTGCAATGGTTGACCACGAAGAACATCTTCACGGCCCGTTCAGCCCCGAAGCAAACGCCGCCACCGAAACCGCCGATGCCCAAGTGGCCCGAGTCATTGCCGAAGCAAAAAAAGACGGAATCTGGGACTCGACCGTTCTCGTCGTCCTCTCCGACCACGGCTTCGTCCCCATTTCCCAAGCCGTCCGCCCCTGCGTCCTCCTCCGCGAGCACAGCCTCATCACACTCAACGAAAAAGATCGCATCACCGCCTGGAAAGCCAGCCTCATCACCGACGGCGGCTCCGCCTACATCTACGTCAATGACCGCAACGACGACGCCACCCGCCGCGCCCTCACCGAAATCTTCAAGCCCCTCGCCGGCGCGCAAGGCAGCGGCATCGCCCGCGTCGTCGCTCATGACGAAATCGTCGCCATGGGCGGCGATCCCGACGCGTTCCTCGCTCTCGAGGCCGTCGAAGGCACCGTGATCACCGCCGACTACACGGGAAAATTCACCGAGCCTTCAAAACTCGGCGGCACGCACGGCTATTTCCCCGATCGCCCCGAAATGCGCTCATCTCTCATTTTCTACGGCCCCTCCATTGGCTCCGGCAAAATCGCCAACGCCCGCATGATCGACATCGGCCCCACGATCGCGCGCTGGCTCGGCCTCGATCTCTCGAATGCGCAAGGCTCCGCCCTCGCAGTTCCCTCTTCCTCGCAAAAATAGGATTCAACGCAGAAATTCATCCAACGCGGGTTGCTACAGAAACGAAAGAAATTCCCTCACTCGTTCTGCCGCACGGCTTGCAGATCAATCCCGAGTTGCTGGCACTTCTTGTAAAGGTGACTGCGCTCAAGCCCCAGCGCCTTCGCCGTATTCGTCATGTGGTTGTGATTTCGCTTCAGCTCCGCAAGGAGAGTTTCGCGCTCAAACGCCTCCACCCTCTGCGCCAGCGGGCCCGAAGCCATCAATCCATTCCCCGCACCCGTCACGCCTCCCGCGCTAACCTGCGGCAGAGCCCGCTGCACCGCCGCCGCATCCACCGTATCGCCAGGCGTAAGCAACAGCACCCGCTCCACCACGTTGCGCAACTCGCGCACATTTCCCGGCCACCCATACTGCTCCAGCGACTCAATCGCCTCGCGCGAAAATTGTTTCTGCTTCCAGTTATTCTGCTCGCTCAATTGCCGCGCGAAATGCTCCGCCAGCACGCGAATGTCCTCGCGCCTCTCCCGCAACCGCGGCAGCACGATCGGAAACACAAAAATCCGGTGATACAAATCCTCGCGAAACGCTCCCTGCCTCACCTGCTCTTCCAGATTCCGATGCGTCGCGACAATCACCCGCACATCCACATGAATCGGTTTATCGCCGCCCACGCGCTCCACCTCGCCCTCCTCCAGCACGCGCAGCAGCTTCGCCTGCATCGCAATCGGCATATCCCCAATTTCGTCGAGAAACAGCGTCCCTCCGTCAGCCTGCTCGAATTTCCCGATATGCCTCCCGGCCGCACCCGTGAACGAACCCTTCTCATGCCCGAATATTTCCGATTCCATCAATTCCGCCGGAATCGCCGCGCAATTCAGCGAAACAAACGGCCCATCCCGCCTACCGCTTTTTTCATGAAGAGTCCGCGCAATCAATTCCTTCCCCGTCCCCGTCTCTCCGCGAATGCACACCCGTGTCTCGCTCGCCGCCACCGTTTCCACCTGCGCCATCACCTCGCGCATCGCCTCGCTCGACCACACGCTGTAATGCCGCCCCAGCCGCCGCTTCAAATCGCGGTTCTCATCCTCCAGATGCCGCAGCCGCAGCGCATTTTCCACCGTCAGCAACAGCTTATCCGTCGTCACCGGCTTCTCGAGAAAATCAATCGCGCCCAGCCGAGTCGCTTTCACCGCCATTTCAATCGTCGCTTGGCCGGACATCATCACCACCGGTGCGCTCACTCCCGCGCCTTTCAATTCTTCGAGCAGCGCGATCCCGTCCTTTCCCGGCATCACCACATCGGAAAGAATCAAATCAAAACGCTCCGCCTTCGCAAGCTCCAGCGCGCGCGCAGCATTGTCGCAAACGGTCGCTTCGTGGTTGGCCAATCGAAATGCGCGGGCAAGCGACGCAAGCGTATTCGCGTCGTCATCAATAATAAGGATGTTGGCTTTCGGAGGCACGGCGGCTACGCCTCTTGCTTGTGCTTCTCGGGCTCCGGTTCCTTCTCTTTCTCTTTTTCGTAATCGAAGGAAATCGGAAAGCTCACCGACCGCCGCGGTGGGTGCTTGGGAAGTTCGATATGGAATGACGTGCCGACGCCCGCCTCGCTCTCAACCCAGATTCGTCCGCCGTGATCGCTCACCACCGATTGCACGATCGCGAGGCCCAGTCCGGTGCCGTGCTGCTTCGTCGTGTAGTACGGCGTGAACAGCCGCTCGCACTCTTCAGAAGTCAGGCCCGTGCCGGTGTCGGAAATTTCGAGATGCACGCCGCCGTCAGCCGCAGGCGACGTGCGCAGCATCAACACACCTCCCGACGGCATCGCGTCCATCGCATTCAAAACCAAATTTTCCATTGCGCGATGCAGCAGCGTCGCGTCCGCCTGGATTAGCGGCAGATGATCGTCCAGGTGCAACTCAGGCGTAATCGGCGGCCGCCCGACGGCGCCAAATTGCGCCTCGAATAATTTCACCACGCTGCGAACCACCTCATTCAGCTGCACCGAACCCAACTCCGGATGCGGCATCTTCGAGAATTCGCTGAACCGGCCCACGATATTTTTCAGGTTCTCGATTTCCGCCAGCAAGATTCCGGTCGATTCGTGGAACACTTCTTCGAATTCCCCGTAACTCCGCTCCTTCGCTCGCTGCAAATTCTCCACCGTCGTTTGCAACGGGAAGAGCGGATTCTTCAATTCGTGCGCCAGTCGCCGCGCCACCTCTCGCCAAGCTGCCACGCGCTCGGCCTGAATCAATCGCTCGCGCTGGTCCACCAGCTGTTCCGTCATCTGATTGAAAGCCTTCGCCAACTGCCCAATCTCATTCCGCCCGCGCACATTCACTCGCGCGTTCCAGTTTCCGCCCGCCACTTCGCGCGCGCCTTCCGCCAAGTGGCGCACCGGCCGCGTCACGCGCGCCGCGCCCCACCATCCCAGGAGCGCTCCCACCAAGAGTCCGATTGCGACAACACCAACGGAAAGCAACATGATCTGCCGCTGGAGCGTCACCACGTCGTGCTGCGAGCTTCCAATCAGCAGGATTCCGAGCAATTCCTTTTGGCGTCCGAGCAATGGCATCGCATGAAACACTTCCGCGTTCGCCGCGTCCGCAGTCCAGTTGATTTTTGCAATCTGCTCTCCGGGCTCCTGCTGTTCCTTCTGAACAATCGCTGCAAATTGGTCGGCTTGGGTCGCAGGTCCCGTCGAATCGATCAGATCCGCGGCCTGAAATGTAGGATCGAGATTCCGATAAAGCAGCGCCCGCATTCCGGTCGGAAGCACCAGCGACGCCAGAAATTCGCGCCCCAGCCGTTCCCCGCCAACAATATAAAGGTCCTTATCACCCACTCTCACGCGCGACACCGATAGCAGCGCCAGCGCCGGCCCTTCCTGCGTATCCGCCTTCATCAAAAACGAACCGCGCGCCACCCAATCCTCGGGCTGCAGCACCCAGTCAATCTTGTAGCCGAACCGCGCCGGCCATTCAGCCGACGAAATAATCGACCCGTCGTTGCTGATGAAATCCAGGAAATCGAGCTGATGCGCCTTCGCCACGCCAGCCGCATCGTTCACGTAAACCGATACATCGCCTTTCGGCCGGCTCAAATCAATCGCCATCCGCACAGTGCCTTCCGCGTCGGCAATCCCCTGCACCCGATGCACCACGTCTTCGCTCCGCTGTACCACCTCGCGCTGGAACTGCGCCACCAGCGCATCCGAATGCTGCGCATTCATCTGATCGAACGCGCGCCGCGTCACTTCCGTCACCGCCGCCGCCACCAGCCCCACAGACACCACCAGCGCCAGCGTGAAAATCAAAAACAATTTGGTGCGAAACGTCACTTTTTCCCTTCTTCCACCGCCGCTTCCACCGGCCCATCCAGCCAAACATCCGCCAACGGCCACGACTCACCAGGCCCAGGCGGCGTCCAATCCCTAACCCTCCCGCTCAACCCATACACGCGCGGTAGCCAAACCAGCGGCACCACACGAAAGGTGCCCACAACCCATCGCTCTCTTTCGTAAATTTCCTGCGCCGACGCCGACGGAAGCACAAAAATCGAATTCATTGACGTCGTGATGCCAAACTCATTTGAAAAGAGCTCGAGAGTCTCCGCTGGCTTCGGCGATGGCATCGACAACCTCACAAGTAACGCGTCGACCGTTGCCGTCGTCCTTTTCCATATCCGTTCATCCAGCGGCGCCGCCAGTCCCAGCGGCTGCGGTATCGCTCGCGTCGTCACCATAACGCCCGCTTCGCGCACGTTCACAGCAATCCGATCTGCCACCGCCTGTTCCAGCGAATCGCCAGAATCATATCCCAACACGATTTTCGGAGCGGGTACGATTTGCGCGGAGAGTTCCTTAGCGTGCACCGTATCTGTCGCCGTCGAAAATAGAAACGCCGTCCCACTCGACCATTGCGGTAAAAGTCCCCCAGTCGGCTCGCCTTCCTTCTGCAAAATGAAATTCACTATCGCCGCTCGATCGATCGAAAGCGCAATCGCCTCGCGCGCTTTCGCACTCACCGGTTTGCCTCGCCCCGGTTCATCACCTCCGGTGAAAACCAGCGCCAGCAATTCGTCCGGTTTCGACCGGCTGACGCGCACCCCGTGTTCCGCCGCACGCCGCGCATCCTCCGCCGGAATCTCCGCAAAATCCGCCTTGTTCAATTCAAGATCAACGATCCGATCGCGCGCCACCCGCCCCATCGCAATCTCGATTGAATCCACAAACGGCCGCCCCAGCCGGTAATCCTCCGTCGCCGCCAGCACAGCTCGCTTCCCCGCCTCAAACGCGGTTACATGAAACGCACCGTTCACCGTAAATTTGCTCTTTGGTTCAAGGACATCGTAGACCAGCGAATCGATCTGCTCTTTGGCGGGTTCCTCATCGGAATTAGCAGCCGGCACAGCAGGATCGAGCGACCTTATAGTCGTCCCGATTTCGACCCTCAATGTCCCGCCGTACCGCGGCCGCCTCGCCGTTTTAACCGGCAAGGCCGTCAGCAGAACAATCGCGCTACTGGCTGCAAGTAACAGTGACAATCGAAGCTTCATACATTCCTGTTTGCAGGTTCTTTGACACCACGCGCGCCGTTCTCGCATCGAGCATTGGCCACAGAGCAAGAATCGGCCCCGAGAACTCAAGAGGCTCGCTATCGGCTACTGCCGCATCCTTCGCCACATCGTAGGAGCGAAGACGATCCGGTTCTGTCCAATCGCCCGCTGCGCTCGCCAGAATTTGCCAATCGTTTCCACACCCTGGCGCGACGGCCACAATCTCATCTCCCCAACCCGAATAGGCTGCCGTGGCTTTCAAAGATTCATCGTACTTCCTGGATTTTCCATCCAGTTCCGCAAGAATCCACTGGCTACCTTTCATCCTTCTCATCACTGCAATGCTATAGAACGGCGATTCGTGGGTTTCGACATCTCCGTAGACATCCAAATCACCGTCGAAGTAATTCCGGTTTGACACAATGTTCATCGAACCCCGGTCTTGCCCCCCCGAAAGGATGGGCCAAGCCGGAGGCGAACCCTTCTTACAGGTCAGCTCAAACTTCTGTGCCGCGGCACCCTCGCAATTCGCATCGGAAAGCTGAAAAGAAAACAGCTCCTCAAAAGCATCCGACAAGCCGCGAAGATCGCGTGGCCGGTGATCCGGAACGGGAATCGGGAAAGTCTGAGCCGCGTTCCAGGACCCTTTCTCCTTCCGATACGAAACGATTCGCTTCGCCTCGAGAACGAACATCACCGGCAGCCCTTCGGGAGCAACGTCGGCGACCAGGAAATCCATCATCGGCTCCGTTTGTTGCCACACAACTTCGCGCTGCAAGACGACCGAGTGCCGCACGGCCGGCGAGTTGGCGGTCGCCTTTCCCTCCAGGCTTGCGACAAACACCCTCACCTCGTCGTTGCGACGAACCTCTGCTATCCATACAAAACACTCTATATTCTCCGAGAGCGTCACCTTCACATCTGAACCGTCAGTCCCGATCCGAATTCCGCGTCGTGCCAATTGCTGCTGAAGCCCTTGGCGAATCATCTCTACGTCTGCCGCCCCAAGTGATGAGATATTCTGCACCTCGAGCGAAATCGCTTTCGACGGCCTGACCGCCTCCGCAATCTGGTCAGCCAAAGTTCCAATCCGGTTCGCCCACTCCAAAGGCATCGCGGGCCCCGTCGCATCCTGCGCCGGCACTCGCGTTGACGGAGCGCTCGATTGGCCATGCGCCACCCGTACCGAAATGAAGTGCGAGAAAACAATCAAGAAGGCAAGAAGAAGGAAAGAGTAACGGCGAGACGAATGCATCCGCGATGTGTGCCGCATCCTGTTCGTGATTTGTCATCTTAGCACAACCGCAATTTCGCCCGCCTCCGCGCCGCATCCCACCCTGAACCTCGAAAGCCCTCGTCCGAAAAATTCAGCGCCGTAGGCGCAGCACACACCTAGCCCAGGGCGGAAGCCCTGGGACCCAAGGACGGCGCAACGCGCCACCGCTTGCGCAGCCTCACCCGCGCAAGCGTTTGTTTGCTCTACTGTGGCAGATTCGGCTCGCTAGGATTCCATTAAAGGCAGTTTCAAATTTGAGATTGCCTTCCGTCTCGCTCGCGACTGCATCATCTTCGCCGCGAAACGATGGCCGCCCCCCGCCCTGTTCGTTCGTCCAGTTCTAGCCCTCTGTACTTTTTCGGCCCCACGACGCTCCCCGCCTCGTGCTAGCCTTGATCCCGAAGTCCGCAGGACTCGAAACAAGACGGGCTCCGCGATATCGCGAGAGCAAAAGGAGGTTCCGAAGGCAATCGAAGCAGATGTTTGCCCGCCACGAATCACTACCACTCATCGCTCGCCACCCATTTTTAATCTACGGTTCCGCGATTAAATCTCAAGCTAAGCAGCCCGAATTGAGCAACATACGAAATTCTAATAGGCGAAAAAAGGGGTAACAAGAAATCGTCGGGGGGACAAGAGATCGCCATGGAAACTGGTTTTAACCCGGGAATCCGAGCCGCCGGCTTGGTGGCTTCGCTCCGCGCTCGCGGCGCGGGATTCGATGCGGCGGTATCGAATCCTCGTCACCGTTTCGCGCTGAGCCAAGCCACCCGCAAGGGTTTTGCCGGCAGTACCTCCCGTCCGGTTGAATTTCTTTTCCGCTCCGCCATGTCGGACCCGGAAAAGACCAAACGGGAATTTCGTTCGCGCATGTTGGCGCATGTTTTTAGCGGGCGCGGCGGCGAGAGCATTCATCGCTTCGTGCCCGCGCGGGCGTTTCAAACTCATTACTTCGCGCCTAGCTTCAGCGGCGAGTCGGCCACCGCGGAAACGGACTTCATCACGTCGTTGGTGAAAAAGAATTTGCCATCCGTGGGCACCATCATGATTTGCACGCGGTCGGAAAGGCGCTGTGCCACCGTGTATTGCACGAGCAGCGGATTCGTTTTCAGCGCTGAAGCTTCGAGCTGCAGTTGTTCGGCTTCAGCTTGCGACGTCACGCGAATGTTGTGCGCTTGGGCGTCGGCGAGCAGGTTCCGGTGCTCGAGTTCGGCTTTCGAATCGATAATTTTGGCCTGCGCCGCGGCCTCGGCATTTTTCACCACCAGAACGTTCTGCGATTCCGAGAGCAGCCTGCTGCGTTCTGCGTCGGCCTTGGTGCCGATCACTTTTGCCTGTCCCGCAGCTTCGGCGGACTTCACCTGCGCGGCGGCGTCGGCTTCGGCGTTCTTGATCGTCGCTTCCTTGCGGGCTTCGGCTTCGAGGCGCGACTGCTCGATCTGCTTCTGCTTGAGCGGCAGCGTGTACTGCATCGAATCGGATTCAGCCTTGGCCATGAGCACGCGCGATTGCGCGTCGGCCTCGGCATGCTTGATCTGGCGGACCTTCGCGGCTTCGGCCTGCGATTCCGCGATCTTCACTTTCTTCTGCTCGATCTGCGCGTCAACACTTGTGCGATCGTCCTCTTGCTCTTTTTCAAGCAGGCCTTCAAGGCCGCGCGCATATTCCTGCGGCAATTCCACTTTTCGGAGCAGCACTTCCTTTACGACGATTCCGTCTTCGGCCAGCCGCGACGTGATTGTCTGCGTGGCTTTCTCGCGATACTCGCCGCGCTTGATGGAGAAAAGATCGCGCACGATGTAATTCGGACTCAAGTCGCGAAACGTGCTGGCCACAACCGGCTCGACAATTTCCTGGTCAATAGGCTGAGGCAGATTCGCCTGAATGTAAGCGAGACGCGCAGGGTCGATGCGATAACGCACGGTAAGCGCGAGTCCCACGGACAAACCTTCGCGCGATTCAACGTTAAGCACTTCGAGCTTTTCCTTCGGAGCCGTGCTGGCCGCTGTCGAGAAAACCTGGTCGCGCACGTCATACAGGGCAACGCGTTCGGTAAGTGGGAAAATCGGATGCGTCCCGGGATAGAGAGTTCCCGCACGCACGCCGGAAATCTGGCTCACGCGCACACCCGCGTGACCATCGGGCACGACGACGAGACTCTTGCTCGCAAGTGAAGTGACAGCAGCAAGCGCGAGCAGCTTTGCAGCAATCACCCAACGAATCCGGCGAGTTGGTGCACTAACTGGCGGACGCGACGTAGACTGCGCTAGCGAAGGAGAATCGGAAGAAGCAGCAGAGGATGCTGCGGAGCCAGTCGCGTCACCGGATTCGGATTTGGGCGCGCTGTCGTTGCGCCGCAGGATTCGGTCGAGCTGAAATGCGAGATAGATATCGTAAGCAACCGTTCCAATCGCGCCTGCCAGAAACCCGAAACTGACAATCGAGAGCAACACTTTGAGGAACAGCATGGCGTCCTCCTTAAACCTTGCTTCAATCTACGAGCGCGGGGCTCGCTGAAAGATTTGGCCGGCTGCGATTGCCGCCGCTCCGGTTACGCCGCGCGCTTGCTGCCGGCGAACGACGCCGGCACAAGCGTCGGTCCAGCCGCGGGCTTGTCGGACGTGACTTCTTCCGCCACCATCGCCGGTTCCTGCACGGGCATCATTTTCATCAGCGTATTGAGCGCGAACCATTCGAGCGAAAGGGCGACGCCCAGCGAGAAAACGATTGCTCCAGCTACGGCTGCGAAATCGATCAGAGCTTCCATGATTCCCTCCCGCAACATCTATCGGCCAGCTGCCCGAAGTAATGCAGGGGCCGGGCCAATGCCGATATGTATGCAAACAGGAGGGTTAGCGGCGAGGGCTAGGGTGGCGCGCGTGTGGCCGCAAACACGTGCGTGTTGGAGCGCACGCAGCAAGCCCGGATTTGGAGCGTACGCGGGGCGCCAGAACTTGGAGCGCTTATATAAGAAGGAATTCACAAGGGACCAGAGTTCATCAACGTGTGCCAGGCACGTTGCACATCAACTCCGACCTTGAGGCAGAGCGCCCGGCGTCCGCCCCAAAACGCGATTTGCGAGACGGCGGCGGCGAATTCTACGATAATGAAGCGAGCAGACGGATTCCGGAGGACGCAATGGCGGCGGACCACCCAAATCCAGCGAACATTCGAGCCGACCAGGCTCCGGCATCCGTGTCGGGCCCGCCTCCGTCGGGCGTACGGCTGGGACGAATCTTTGGCATTCCGATTTACCTGCATCCCAGCTGGTTCATCATTTTCGCGTTGATCACGCTTTCCTTGCGGATGCAATTCACCTCACAGCATCCCAGCTGGAGCTCCCAGCAGCACTGGATGCTGGGCATCATCACCAGCGCGCTTTTTTTTGGGTCGGTTGTGTTTCACGAGCTGAGCCACAGCGTTGTGGCGATGCGCTACAAGATTCCCGTGCAGTCGATCACGCTCTTTGTTTTCGGAGGGCTTTCCAGCATCAGCCGCGAGCCGGAGAAACCGAAACAGGAATTCAATATTGCCCTCGCGGGGCCGCTCGCGAGCCTGTTCCTGGCCGGCGTCTTTTATCTCGTTGGCCGGTTCTTTCATGGCGATGATTTGGTGGCCGCCTCAACGAAGTGGCTCTGGCAGATCAATCTCGCGCTCGCGCTATTTAATCTCGTGCCAGGATTTCCGCTCGACGGCGGGCGGATCCTGCGCGGGATCGCCTGGGGCATCACGAAGAATTTCCAGCGCGCCACGCAGATAGCTTCGACGACCGGCAAAATCTTTGCGTACATGATGATTATTTTCGGGGCGTGGCAGGCGCTCACGGGTAATTGGGTGGGCGGGCTGTGGACCGCGTTCATCGGTTGGTTTCTGCTGAGCGCCGCGCAGGAGAGCTACGCGCAAGTAGCGGTGCAGAACTCGCTGACGGGCGTGCGCACGGGCGACGTGATGACCCACGACATTCCGACGGTTACGCGCGATATGTCGATTGATGAATACGTTCACGAAGTGTTGCGCACCGGAGCGCGTTTTCACATTGTTCTCGGGGCCGGAAAACCGGTGGGCCTGATTTCGCTGGATGCGGCGCGCACGGTGCCGCGCGATGAGTGGACGAACACTTCGATTCAAGCCGTGATGCTGCCGCTCGACAACATGCATTCGGCCCGGATGGACGAACCCGTTCTTGCCGTCTTGCAGCGGATGCGCAGCAACAGCATCAGCCAGATGCCTGTGATTTCCGAGGGCAATATTGTCGGCATGGTCGGGCTCGACGACATACTGCGAGTGCTGCACACGCGAATGCAACTGGGCCATCTCGCCAGCCAATAGGCCACAAGCAACAATGACCGACGAGCGGAACGCCCGCGAAGAAGAGTCTTTCGATATAGAGTGCGCTAAACAGCTTTCACGCCGCGGGTTTAATAAGTTCCTGACGCTGGGCGGTCTCGCGGCAGCTGCAGGCGCCGCTGGGACATTAGCGCACGGCTGCTCGAAGACGTATCCAACAATTGTGGTGGCCCATGCAGGCGATATTCCCGTCGGCGGCTGGAAGATTTTTTCTTATCCCGCTGACGTAAACCCATGCATCTTGCTGCGACCGGATGAAAATACCTATCTGGCGTACAGCCGGATCTGCACGCACACGTCATGCCCGGTGTTTTACCGGCCGGAACAGAATCTGATCGTCTGCCAGTGCCATGGCGGGGTTTATTCGGTCGCTGACGGGTCGGTGCTGGCGGGCCCACCGCCGCGGCCCTTGCCTAAAATCACTCTCGAGCGGCGCGGCGACGATGTTGTGGCCGTTGGTGTGGTACAAGGCTAAGCATGGCAACTTCGCGCCAAAATTTTCGCGCCGCTTGGGCAGTGGCGCTGTTGGCTTCTGCCGTTTCCGTGTTTGTCGCGGATTTGGCGGCGGGCGAATTAAAGAAACTGGCGGCGATTGAGCTGCCGGGACCCTCCGGACTGCGCTTCGACTACCTTACGATCGACTATGACGATCATTATCTGTTCTGCGCACATCTTGGCCCGGGAAAACTCTACGTTGTGGATTTGCAGACGGACAAGGTGGTGAAGACGATTTCAGACCTGCCCGGGATTGAAGGCGTGGAGTACGCGCCCGATGTGAAAAAGGTTTATACGTCGGACTGGCATGAGGACCAGATCGGCGTAATCGATGTGAAGACTTTGGAGATCATCAAGAAAATTCCGACTGAATCAAAGCCCGACGGCAGCGCGTACGCGGCGCCCTTTCACAAGCTGTATGTATCGGACGAGAGGGCCAAGGCGGTAGCCGTGGTTGACACCTCGCGCGACGAAGTTTTGCGGATGCTGCGCTTCGATAGCGAAACAGGGATGCCGCAATACGATCCAGTGTCGAAGAAACTCTACGTCAACCTCCAGGACCAGAATATTTTTGCGGTGGTTGATCCGGAGAACGATCAGGTGGTGGGAATGCACCCCGTGGGCAAATGCAAAGGCAATCACGGTATGGCCCTCGCTCCCGAGCACCGCCGCGCATTCTTGGCGTGCGAGGAGAATTCCCTTCTCACGGTGATGGATCTCGAGAAGTTCGAGCCGATTGCATACCTGCCGCTGCCTGGAGGCGCGGACGTGGTGAAATTCGATCCGGGGCTAAACAGAATTTACGTGGCGTGTTACAGCGGGGCGATTTCCGTGTTTGAGCAGAAAGACCCGCAGCATTATCGCAAGCTGGGCGATGTGGCGGTGGCTCACGCGGTGCACAGCATTGCCGTCGATACGGAGACGCATCGCGTCTACGCTCCCTTGCAGGAACAGGATGGAATCCCGGTGGCGCGGCTCATGATCTATCAAGCTAGCGGGAAGTGAAAATCCGGAGTCGTTTTGCGCGGCAGAACATCTCTCGTGAAGTGAAATCCCTTCCGTTCAGGAGCTTTGCATGAAAGCGATCGCAGTATCCGTGTTTCTTGCAGCTGTAGCATTCAGCACCGCTGCGCAAACGAAGCCAGCGCCACCGCAGTACAAAGCGCCCGCGGCGGAGCCGGTCCCTGAAAGCCGGACGCTTGAGAATGCGCCAGAAGCGCCGGAGCTTTCCGCGGACTGGTCGAAGGTGCTTGTGGAACATCATGAAGCGATCACGACCGATCGCGTGCGCATTCATGTTTTCAGGCTGCGGCCGGGAGACGATCTGTTGGGCTCGATTCGCGCGTACGTGAAACAGAATCATATTCAGGCTGCGGTGCTGCTGAGTTCGGTGGGCAGTTTGACGCAGGCGTCGATCCGATATGCGAATCAGCCTGAGGCACACATTCATACCGGGCATTTTGAGATTGTGTCGATCACCGGGACCGTGGAGGAAGGCGGCGAGCATGTTCACCTTTCGATTGCTACGGGACAGGGGACGATGATTGGCGGACATTTGATGACGGGGTGCAAGATCTATACCACGTCGGAAGTGACCCTGGCTGAGTTGGTGAGTGTGCGATTTGCGCGGGAGACGGATAAGGAAGGTAGCGGGTGGGATGAATTGAAGATTTATTCGGGGAAGCCTTAAGAGAACTCAGAGGAGTAGCACAAGGCATTCCTGCCTGTCCCTTAGGTGACTGACTGCTTGGCGTTGCAGAACGAAATAAAGCAAACAGCGCGTGCTTTGATCTTGCTTGTCTAGAGCACACTGGGCCGTGGGCACAGGCAGGAATGCCTGTGCTACTTGAACCGGTTGAAGGGCTATTGGGCGGTTTCGGTGAAGGTGACTACCGGATGGCCTAGGCCATAGGGGGCTTCTGCTGTTACGTGTACTGTGGCGCCGTTCGAGGGCAGGGTTAGGGTGACGGCGGCGACGCCTGAACTGTTTGTGTTGACGATTTGGCGTGCGGCTCCGTTGAGGCTGCCTGCGTCGGTGGTGAAGAGGATGCTGGCCCCGGAATTTGTGCCGCCTGAGGAACCGGGATTCAGCGTGACGCTGAGCTGAAGCATTTTGCCGACGCCGCCGGTCTGGTTGTCGCCCGTCTTCGCGAGCGTGGCGGCGGGATTTCCGACGACCAGGCAGCCGCCCTGCTTTTGCGTGACGCCGGCGCTGTCCTGCGCGGTGACTGTGAAATGGTAGAAGCCGGGAGTTGTACCGCTCGCGATGGTAATCGCGCCGTCGGTGCCGGATGTGATTTGCGAGGAGGCAATCGAGATGGTGCCACCCGCCGTTGACCCTGAATCGAATTGCGCGGACTGAAGCGTGACGCTCGCGCCGCCGGAGGAAACAATTCTTGGCGACAAGGTGACTGTGCTGCCGGCTGCGGCTTGAATCGCGTCGGGATTCAGATCCCATTCTGCAGCGGGCGTGCTGGTAAGTTTTCCCGAAACAACAAGAAGAGTGACGGAGTAGGGCGCGAAACTCTGCACGGAACTCCATGACTTACTTGCCGACGCGACGATTGCAGTAGGCGTCGAACTTGAAAGTGTGAAGGCCTGCACCGACGACGGCGTGAAGTTGTTCAGCGTGAAGCCGACGTTTGCGGTATTCGCGGGATCCTTGTTAAGAACGAGCAACGTCATCGAAGTCTGCGAGGCCGAAAGGGCGGCATACACGCTGAAGAGATTGGGGTCGGCGGTATGCGTGGCAGAAATGGACGTGACTCCGAACGTGCTGTGATTTCCGTCGTAATTGCGGAATATTTTGAGCGATTGGTAGGCGGGCGCCGTGGAATCAGCAGCGGTCCAGCGAGCGGCGTAGGCTACGCGTTCGCGGCCAAAAATCCCAAAGGCGTCGGCATCGGCGATGGCCGTGGAGAAATCGGATTCGCCGGCGAATGCGGCGTTCCATTCCGTGATGCTGAGCGGCGTGCCGGGATAGATCATATTCGCCATTGCGCGCATGCGCGGAATGCGGAAGGCGATTGTTTTGAGCGGCTGAATCTGCGTGGCCCAGGGCTGATTGATGTCGCTCGATTCGCTGGTGTAGCCCGGGTCCCAGTAATCGCGGAAGATGCGGACGGCGGCGGCTTGCTTCTGCGCCGTAGTAAAACTTGAGAAATTGTTGGGCTGATCGGGGTAGGCGTGAATATCGAGCACGTCTACCGAGCGATTGCCGGAAATGAGATCGGACCAGTAGACTTCGTTGAGCCACCACGGAAGGAAATCGAGGCCTGCGTGTGCGGTTTTGTCGTTGCCGTTTGCGCCATTCCAGTAAAACCACCAACAGCAGCTGACCGGGCCGAAACGCACGGCTTGCGGATCCCAAGTCCTCATTCCTGCGGCGATGCGCAGATAGGTGTCGCGAAGCTCGTTGTAGCCGGATGGCGCGGGATGGGCATCACGATGCGTGCTGCCCCAGATATCCACTTCGTTGTCCATGTCGTAGAAGTGCGGGCGAGTGGCCGGATATGCGGAACTGAGCGCTGAGACCCATTCGTTGCGATAGACGCTGCCGGCTGGATCGCCGCTCGCGGGCGGACCATCGAGAAGCGCAATATTCGCATCGTGCGGATCATTTCCCGTGACGTTCGTCGAGCAATCCGTTTTCACACCGTTGCCGTCATCGGCGCTGAAAGGGTTCGTGGCGCACTGGGCACCGTATTTCGAAACGGAGAAGCTGTAGCTCGAGGCGTCCTTGGCGGCCCAGGGAAGCATTCCGATAGTCATGATGGGATAGCCGCCGGCGGCGGAGACGTTCGAGACGAATTGAGTCGAGTCGTTGTAGAGCGGATCGCCGGCATTGCCGAACGGGCGGTTGGAGAAATACCAGTCAGACGCTGCGCTCGTATCGAAATTTTTCCAGTTGTAACGCGTGGATGCGTTGCCGCCCCAGCGGATAAGCGTTGCGCCGCTGTCGGTTATGTAGGCTTGGTTCGCGGGGAAATTCACGCCGTACACATAGGGGCTGATTGTGTGGCGATTGCTGAGCGCATCTACTGTGATCTGAATTGCGGCGGTGATGGGATTGGTTGGCGTGGCGGTTGCCTGAGTGGAGTTGGCGCTTTCGCCGGCGGTGTTCAGTGCAGAGACTACGTAAAAATATGCGGTGCCGTTTGTGAGGCCAGTGTCCGTGAAACTTGTGGCCGCCGGCGCGGAAATTTGCGTGTATGGGCCGCCGCTCATGGTTGAGCGCTTCACGTGGTAACTCGTGGCGCCTGTGCTTGCGCTCCATGCGAGGCTTACTTGGGCGTTGCCTGCGGTGGCTTGCAGGCCTGTGGGGACGGGAGGCGTTGCGACGGGCGCGGTCGGGGTCGCGGTGGCTTGCGCGGAGTTGGCGCTTTCGCCGGCGGTGTTCAGCGCGGAGACTACGTAAAAATATGCGGTGCCGTTTGTGAGGCCAGTGTCCGTGAAACTTGTGGTCGTAGGGGCGAAGACTTGCGTGTATGGGCCGCCGCTCGTCGTCGAGCGCTTTACGTAGTAGCTCGTGGCGCCTGTGCTAGCGCTCCATGCGAGGCTCACTTGGGCGTTGCCCGCGTTGGCTTGCAGACCCGTGGGCGCGGGAGGCGTTGCGGTGGGCGCGGCGGGCGTTGCGGTCGCTTGCGCGGAGTTGGCGCTTTCGCCGGCGGTGTTCAGCGCAGAGACGACGTAGAAATATGCGGTGCCGTTGGTGAGGCCAGTGTCGGTAAAACTTGTGGAAGCTGACGCGGAAACCTGTGTATATGGGCCGCCGCTCGTGGTCGAGCGCTTCACGTGATAGCTCGTGGCGCCTGCGGTGGCGCTCCACGAGAGAGTCACTTGCGCGTTGGCGGCCACAGCTTGCAATCCGACAGGGGCAGAGGGCACTTGGGGAGGGTCGCCTCCACCCTTATTCGAACTGCTTGACGACAGGCCGGCACAGCTCGCGAGGCACACGAGCGAAACGAGGGCGAAAACGGCTGCTAGATGCTCGCTGAACAGCCAGCGAAGCAATCTCGAATTTGGTTTGCGAGCAGCTGGCATTTGCGGACAGGGTACGGGGGTATTCCGCACAAGACTAGCTGTCCTGAAGGACAGAAAAAGCTACGTGGGCCTGGAGTTCTACTTTTTGACTGCGGGGTAACGGATGCCTTTTGCTGAGGCGCTTCCTTCTTCTATGCGCACAAAAATATCCACTGGGAGATTTGTCACTTTTTCCTTCAGGCCGCTGGGCCACCAGATTTCGATGGAATCGACGCGGGTGTGCTTGCCGAGGCCGAAGAAGATGCGGGGGTCTTGGGCTGAGCAGTAGCTCATCCCGCCTTTGGTCTGGTCGTAACTGGTGAGATCGCCGGCGATGAGTTTCAAATGGGCGCCGTTGCCGTCGCGATTGCTCTTGGTGCCGACGAGCTGCACTGCGAGCCAGTGATTGTCTTTTGCGGCCGGAGCGGTGGCACCGTCGTTGTGAAAGAGCTGGGCGTCTTCGCCATTATTGCTGACAAGAAAATCCTGCCAGCCGTCATTGTCGTAATCGCCGACGGCTAGGCCGCGACCAACGCGCGGGGCGCGAAAATCCTGGCCTTGTGATTTCGTCGCGTCGACGAAATTTCCCTGGCCCGTGTTGCGGTAGAGCTTTTTTTCTTCTTCGTAGGCGACTTCGGGATGATAGGTGGTGATGTTGTCGAGGATGTGGCCGTTGATGACGAGCAGGTCGCGCCAGCCGTCATTATCGAAATCGAAAAATCGCGCGCCGAAAGCGCTATTTAAAAGATTGCTCTGGCCGATGCCCGATGCAATCGTGTAGTCGGTGAATGTGCCGTCTCCATTATTGCGATAGAGGCGATCGAGTTCGTAATCGAGATGGCTGACGAAGAGGTACGGCAGGCTGTTGTTGGTGATGTCGGCCGCGTCGGCACTCATGCCCGCTTCGGGGCGGCCTTCTTCGCTGAAACCTGCGCCGGATGTGAATGAGACGTCCTTGAAAGTGCCGTCACCTTTGTTCATGTAGAGAAAATTTCGCTGCGTATCGTTGGCAATGAAGATGTCGGGCCAGCCGTCGTTGTTGAGGTCGACGGTTACAACGGCGAGGCTCTTGCCGTCTTTATTGGCGAGGCCGGCTTTTTCGGTCACGTCTGTGAACGTGCCGTCGCCATTATTGTGATAGAGGCGCGGCGAGGTGCCGGGGAAATTGTCGGGATGGCAATAGGAGCTTACCTGCGGCATATCTTTGTAGCCCGGACGAAAATCGCCGCAGGTGACGGGATGGTCTACGTCGTACTTCACGTAGTTGACGACGAGGAGATCGAGTTTCCCGTCGCGATCGTAATCGAACCATGCGGCGGCGGTGGCCCAGTTGCCATCGTCACCGACTCCCGCTTTTTCCGTTACGTCGGTAAAGGTGCCGTCGCCGTTGTTGTGCCATAGGACGGAGTGGCGATAGCCGGTCATATAGATGTCAGGAAAACCGTCGTTGTCGTAGTCGCCGACAGCTACGCCGAAGAAGAATGTGCCGTCGGAATGAATCTTGCTTTGGGCGGTCACGTCAGTGAACGTGCCGTCGCGATTATTGCGGTAGAGCGCCGGTTGCGGCGCTTGCCCGGGATGGAAGAGGGGCGTAAAGCCGCTGTTGACGAAAATCGCGTCGAGATAGCCGTCCTGGTTGTAGTCGATCCAGCCGACGCCGGGGCCCATCGTTTCCGGATACATGCGCTTGGGCGATTGAGCGCGCTCGTGATGAAAGTGGATGCCCGCCTGAGCTGTAACATCGTGAAACTGCACGCCGAAGGGATTTGCGAGGTTCGGACGGCGGCGGAGGGGCTCTCTTTGACCTTCCTGCTGCTGTTGTTGGTTGGGGCGCGAGCCGTAGCGAATCAGCCCGGCGGAAAGATCACCCGTTCCAAGAAGCAGCACGCCTACCGATATTAAGAACGAAGTTCGGGACCGACCGCGAGATTGAGTCATTACGGCACGAATTCTAACACGCGCGTGAATTTCGCCGGGTCATCGGCCGATTGCAAGCCCGCGCACTGCAACGGTCCTTGAAGACGACGCGAGGCGGGAATTACTCGAATGGCACATATACGTAGCTCGGAGGTACGTATTAAATTCCACACGACAACGAATTCTTATATGACTCCGCTGTGGAAATTTTTCCCGCAACCTCAGTTTTATCTTGACACTACGCGGACACAGGCTTAGCCTTGCGTCCGATTCGGCACCAGGGGTGGGAAGCCGAGAGTGACGGAAGATCGTTGTACAAGCGCGCTGGGTCGTGTCCGTTTAGGATTTAGGTTTCTCCCCTTCAATTTCAATCAGGAATCAATTTTGAATTCTGCAAGCATATCGAAAAGGTTGCGAGCCAGATTGCGCGCCGGCGCTGTCGGCGCGATTATCGCCCTTCTCGGCTTCTCTGCTACTGCTGCGCATGCCGGCTTCGCCGTCGCTCCCGCCGCTCCGAAGAAAGTGATCATCGATACCGATCCGGGCACCGACGATGCGGTGGCCATCATGCTGGCGCTGAATTCGCCGGAGCTGGATGTGCGGGCGCTGACTGTGGTTCCCGGAAATGTGGTTGTGGAGCAGGGTCTCGAAAATGCGCTGCGAATGGTTTCGCTGGCGAATCGTTGCGACATTCCGGTGGCCCGCGGAGCGCAGCATCCGCTGTTTCAAAAGCTGATCACCGCAGAATTCTGGCATGGGAAAAATGGGCTCGCGAATGTGGAATTGCCGGCGAGCAAGTGCAAGGCGGACGCGCGGTTCGGACCGGACTTGATTATTGAGATGGTTCACCAGTATCCGCACGAAATCACGCTTTTGCCGATCGGGCCGGAAACAAACATTGCGCTGGCCGTGTTGAAAGATCCCTCGATCGTGCCGCTGGTGAAAGAAGTGATTGTGATGGGCGGCTCGATTTCTGGCGGCAATGTGAATGCCGCGGCGGAAGCGAACATTTACAACGATCCTGAGGCAGCGCAGATCGTTTTTCAGGCGGGCTGGCCGCTGACGATGGCGGGACTCGACGTCGGCAATATGACGCTCTTCACGCGCAAACACCTGGCACAGCTCACGAAAACACACGGGCCGGAAAATGATTTCATGGTGCAGGTGAACACTTTCCTGGTGGATCTTTCCGAGAAATTCGGATCGCCCGGCTCGCCTATGTACGATTCGCTGGCGATTGGGACGGCGATCGATCCGACGATAATGAAAACGGAAGCGATGCGCGTGGAAGTGGAGACCCGGGGCGAATTTTCGCGCGGCGAGACGGTGGCGAATCGGCGTAACGAATTTGAAAAAAACGTTCTGCACGGCGACCACTACGTAATCGAGGGTCTGGAGAAAGTGACGCCGAACGTTCAGGTTTGCACGGGAGTGGATTCGGAACGATTCATACAGCTCTTTATTTCACGGGTTCAAGGGAAGTAGCAGTCGATTACAGAGTTTCGGAAACACATTTGCGGAGCAACAGGAAACAACGAAACGGGGGATTGACGATGAAGATTTTCAAGATTGCGTTTTTGGCGTTAGTGCTGGCCCTCTCGCTTTGCGCGGTAGGCAACGCGAACGCGCAGAACCTGCAGCGCGGCGAAGTACACGGCTTCGTGTACGATTCGTCGCATGCGCTCGTTCCTGGCGCAAAGGTGACGATCTCCAATAGTTCGACGGGCTACCAGCACGAACAAACCACGGATCAGTCGGGTTCGTACGACTTCGCCAATTTGATTCCTGGAAAATTCGAAATCAAGGCCGAAGCGTCGGGGTTCGCGAGCATCACGCTGACCGATATCAACGTCGAAATCGGCGGGAGCTTAGGGCTTGATATCACACTACCCGTTAAAGGACAGACTCAATCGGTGACCGTAACCGCGGCCGCAGCTGGCGCCGTGGATACCAGCACGGCTGGAATCAATCAGGTTATCAACACAATGAACCTCGAGACTCTGCCCCTCTCGGGCCGCGATTATCGCGACTTGGCCGAATTGAGTTCGTCTGCGCAGGTTGTCCCCGGTCTGCGCGGCGGCATTCGCCTTGGCGGACAACAGAGCGATTACGCCGGTCTCGTGATCGACGGCCAAGACAGCTTCAACAACTTCTTCGGTGAATTCTTTGGCTCGCTGGAAACGAAGAACTTCACGATTCCTCTCGAATCCGTGCAGGAATTCCAAGTGGTAACGAACGGCTTCGCCCCGGAGTTCGGCCGCGCCACCGGCGGTTTGATCAACGTGATCACCAAGTCCGGCACGAACGAATGGCATGGTGAAGCGCACGAGTACTATCGCGGCAGCAGCCTGACGGCAAACGATGCCCTGGGTTTTGCTCCCAACATCGACAATCAAAATCAGCTCGGCGGTTCTATCGGCTTGCCAATCGTAAAGGACAAGCAATTTCTCTATATCGCGGGTGACGTACAGCGTGAAAACGGGCCGCTCGTTTCAAACCTGTGCGGCGGAGGCAGTGTCGCCGACTGCAATGCGACGCTCACAGGATTAACGGGGCCGGTATTTTCAAACTGCACGGGTCCAGCTGGAACAGCCACACCCTGCGGTCCGGGACAGATTCCGCTCCCAGGTCCGGCAACGGCCGGATTCGCCCTTCCCGCTTCTTGCACCCCCACTCCGGCGCTGGGCCAGTCGTTTTTGAACGCCTGCTACGGGGTAAATAGCCTCGCGGATTTCAATGGCCCCAGCAATCAATTCCAGAACCTCTTCACTGTGTTGGGTCACTATGATTGGCAGATCAGCCAGGCCAATCACTTCAGTGCGCGCATCTACGGTACGAGAAACCACACGAGCGGATTCACGGGCGGCCTCGGCCAAAACGTAACTCCGATCTCTTTCGGTGGAACCGAGAATTTCATCAATCAAGGCGTGAGCGGCGCGTTTGCAGTGAACACCGTGATGGGTCGGAAGGTAAACGAATTCCGCGTTAACCTGGCGCGTGAGACGCGTAACCGCAACCCCAACGGCCTAGGCGAGCAAACGAACGTAATCGGACCTTCTATCATCGGGCAGCGCTACTACCTGCCGATTACCGGGACCAACTCCAAGGTTCAGGTCGGCGACACCTTTGCATATTCCTTCGGAAAGCACGACATTAAGTTCGGCGGAGACGTCGACGCGTTTCGCGACAGCAACGACAGCTTCCTGGGCTGGACGGCCGGGCAATATGATTTCGGTTCGTTTAGCGATTTCAACAACGCCTACGGTCCGGGCGGCACTGTACTCCCCTTTGGATTCATTCAGAACTTCGGACTCAACAACACCCCACTCAACGTGGCCGGACTACTCAAACCAGCATGGCAGACCGGCATCGGTTTGTTTTTGCAGGACAAGTGGCAGATCACGCCGCGCTTCACTTTGACCTACGGCTTCCGATGGGACGGAACGAAGAACCCACAACCGCAGACTCCTTTCCCGGGAACGCAGACGTATATCGGAACCGGATCAAGCTCTCGCCCAATATCGATTCCGCAAAGTGTGCCGGATGATTGGAAGCAGTGGGGGCCGCGTCTTGGCTTTGCGTGGAATGTGGGATCGACTGAGTCTCCCACTGTAATCCGCGGAGCGTGGGGCCTATACTACGCTCAGCTGCCGACGATCTTTCTGCCGACGGCCGGTGGCGGACGAACAACTGGCCTTTTCTGCTTCTCTGGCCCCTCATGTTTGCCATCCGCAGGCTTCCCTTATCTGTTCCCTGCGACTGTACCCAACAGCATCAATGAACTCTGCGGCACCCAGTTCGGTTGCCCCGGCCCGAACCTAGTGGATCCGAACTTCCTGAATCCGCGGATTTCGAACCTAACCGGAAGCATCGAACATACCTTCGCAAAAAGCTGGCTCGCCACCGTTACTTTTGCGTGGGCTAATTCTCAGCACCTGCGCACGGGCGGCTACGGCTCGGAAGAAGCGTGGTATCGAAATTTCGTTTCTGCGGGAACTGACCCGTTTGGCCGGACAATCATTGCGCAGAATCCAATTACGCTGGGGCCCGAACTTCTCGACCCGACGCTGGCCTCTAGCACGAATGAAACAGCGAGCTACGCGCGCGGAAACTACGAATCGGTTGTGTTCAATTTGACCAAGCGCTTTAGCAACCACTTCCAGATGTTCGCGAACTATATCTGGTCGCAAAACAAGGACAATGGCGCGAGTGAGCGTGACACGGATACTTATTTTGGCCAGCAGGATCCATTCAACATCGGACTCGACTATGGCCGCAACGGCTTGGATATCAAGCACCAATTCAAAGCCAGCGGCGTATACGAGTTTCCAATGGGGTTTGCCGCCAGCGCCTCGGTGATCGCTCACACCGGAGTGCCGTTTCCCCTATATCTCACGGGCACACCGGGGGCTCCTTTTGGATCCTTCAACGGAGACATCAACGGCGACGGCGTCGCAAACTCTGGGTTCTCTCACAACAACGATCGACCAAGCGTTCTTCTTTCCAACGGAAAGGCGGCTCTAGTCGGTCGCTACCCTTACGATCAGCCCGGATTCGCGGAGCTCGATGCTCGAATTCAGAAGGACTTCAAACTCAGCGACCGCTACCATGTGCTGCTCTCGGGTGACTTCTACAACCTGACCAATCGCGGCAACGTGTATTCGGATCCGGACACGAACGCGAATCTTGACTACACCGCGAACTGCGTAGCGCGACCGGCAGGACAGATCGGGTGGAATTGCAGCCCTCTCACTTCGCTTCCGAAGCTCACGCGGCGCGGGCCAGATTCCTCGGCACTCGGCTTCATCAACCAGATCGCTCCGGGCAGCACACCGTTTGCTTTCCAGGCAGGAGCTAAATTCATCTTCTGATGACTTTCGGCCCTGGCGGACGCAGGCGGTTTTTGCAAGGACTTGGAAGTTCAGTGATGCTGGCGGCTGCCGGAGGGAATCCCCTCCGGCATGCTGCCGGCGAAAATCCCTCCGGTGTTAATCTCGATGGCGTGAAATCAGACGCGCCTCTTCGCTGGCCCAAACCGATTGGCAGTCCTGTCCTCGATAGCCTGCGGCCAGTAATCGAAAATTCCCGCGACGTCCACACGCATGTAGACAAAATTGTCGAAGTGGCAGGCTGGATGGCTTATGAAGAGCTGCCGATGCCGGAGTATCACTTGCCGGCGGGCGTGGGCGTGAACGATCCCAACGAAGCGATCGATTTCATCATGGTCGCGGACGTGATCGACACGGCCTTCACCGACTTCTCGACCCACGTGAAATTCACCACGGAATATGCCGGCCAGCACTGGTCGGACTCCGAAGCCGAGTTCGCCTGCCTGAAGCGAGCGATGGACAATGGCATTCCCATTCTCGATGGAAGTTTTCTTGCCAAGATCACGCGTCAGCAACTGAATGAGATTTTCTCGGGCAACATTGAAATGCCGATGCTCGATGAAAAGCTGGCTGTGCTCCACCAGGTGGGCCCGGTGCTCGCGGAGAAATACAAAGGCCGCTTCTCAAATTTCATCCATTCTTGCCCGCCGCGGCTTTATGACAACGGCAAAGGCATCATCGATCGGCTGGTGGTGGAATTTCCGCGCTTCAACGACGTGAGCCAGTACGACGGCCACGAAATCAAGCTCTATAAGCTGCCGCAGCTCGGCATCTGGTTCGTCTATTCCAGCTTGCACCCGGCCGGAAAATTCCAGTTGGACGATATCGGCGCGATGACCGCCTTCGCGGATTACATCGTGCCCGTTGCGCTGCGCCTGTTGGGCATCACCAGCTATTCGCCCGCGCTTGAGCATGCGATCAATACATACCAGATGATTCCGCGAGACAGCACGCAGGAAGTGGAAATCCGGGCGCACTGCATCTACGCCACAGCGCTTCTTCGCGAGGAAGTGAACAAAATCCGCCCCGCCGACAAGCAAATCATCATCCCGCAGATCGACGCGCGGCTCTGGATGCCCTATCACACCACGTTCTGGCCGCACCATTTGACCAAGACGATCATGTACTAGATCTCCCTCGGGGGTTCTCGATGGGCACAAGCAGGCGTGCATTCGTTAAAGCTCTGTCTGCACTTCCAGTTGGAATCCTGGCCAGCCGAAGGCTTCTTTCATCATCAACCCTCGCGGCAACTTGCCGGAGGGCGGCCTCTTCGGCAGAGATTCGATGGCCAAAACCGATTGGAAGCCCAGTGCTGGAAAGTATTCGGCCCGCGATCGAAAACTCACGTGATGTCTTCACCCACGTTGACAAGATTCTCGAAGTCGCAAGTTGGATGGGTTACGAAGATCTGGCTATGCCGACCTATCCTGTTCCGAGCGGCGTCAAATCGACGGATCCGAACGATGTCGTCGATTTAATTCTGGTGGCCAATTCAATAGACACCGCCTTTACCGACTTTAAAAGCCACGTGAAATTTCAGGTGGATTACGAAGGCCAGCATACGTCCGACTCAGACGGTATGTTCGCCTGCTTGAACCGGGCGATGCACAACGGTGTGCCCATTCTCGACGGCGGATTTCTCGCGAAGATCACACGGCCAGAGATCGAGAAAATCTTTGCGGGTAATATCGAAATGCCTATGCTCGACGAAAAACTGCAAGTGCTGCACCAAATTGGTTCAGTCCTGGCCGACAAATACGACGGGCGTTTTCACAATTTCATCAAGTCATGTCCGCCCCTGCTTTATGACAGCGGCAAGGGACTCGTCGAGCGTATGGCCAAGGAATTCCCTCGATTCAACGATGTGAGCCCGTACGACGGCTATGAAATCAAATTTTACAAGCTCGCTCAGTTGGGGCTTTGGTTCGCATGGGCGACCTATCCCAAGAACGGGCCGGTACAGCTGAACGACGTGGAAAAGATGACGACGTTTCCCGATTACATTGTTCCTGTCGCGCTTCGGCTGCTCGGCATCAATAGTTACTCGCCGGGCCTCGAACACGCTATCGACAGCTACCAATTAATCCCGCGCGATTCAACTGAGGAAGTCGAGATTCGAGCACACAGCATCTATGCAACGGCGCTGTTGCGAGAGGAAATCAACAAGGTGCGCCCGGCCGATCTCCAGGTGATCATTCCACAGGTGAACGAGCGGCTTTGGACGCACTATCACACCACGTTCTGGCCGCACCACCTGACCAAGACCATCATGTATTGAGTTTTCTGTGGCGCGCAAATCGAAAGGAACCGGAAATGACGGCGAGAAAATGTTGCGGCGTGCTTCTATTGCTTGCGGCGGTGATCGGGATTTCGTCTCCGCTGCTTGCGCAAGACAAGAACAAAGTGATTATCGATCAGGATTGCGCCGGCCCCGGCGGCACGGACATGCAGGCAGTGCTTGCGATCGTGAATTCTCCGAAGGCGGATGTGCTCGGTATCACCGTGATGACGGGCGATGCGTGGCGCGACGAAGAAGTGCAGCACACGCTGCGGCTGCTGGAAATCATAGGGCGTACGGATATTCCTGTGGTGCCGGGTGCGGTGTTTCCGATCGTCAACAGCAAGGAATCCACCGCTCGGTGGGAAAAGCTCTACGGCAAGGTGGTTTATCAGGGTGCGTGGAATTATGGCAAGCCTCTGCACGGCCCATTCGAAGTTACGCCGATGCCCGAGGGCACACCAACGACAAAGGCTGCGAACGAAGACGCCGCTCATTTTCTGATTCGGATGGTGCGCCAGTATCCGCATCAGGTGACGATCTACGCCGGGGGGCCGCTGATGAATCTCGCGCTGGCACAGATGATCGATCCCGAATTCGCGTCGCTCACGAAAGAGCTGATCGTGATGGGCGGAAGCATCCATCCCATAACGGACGATCCCGAATTTGCCACCACGCCGCGCCGCGAATTCAATTTCTGGCTTGATCCCGAATCGTCGTACAAAGTGTTTCATTCGCCATGGCCGCGAATCGTCGTAACCACGGTGGATATTTCCGTGAAGACGAACATGGATAAGAATTTAATCGCGCAAATTGCGAAAAGCACCACGCCTGCTGCCCGGTACGTGGCGAAGTACGCGCAAACCGGCTACCTGTGGGACGAGTTGGCTGCCGCGGCCTGGCTCGATCCAAGCATCATCACCAAGACCACCAGCCTCTATATGGACATTTCGGTGGATCACGGCCCGAGCTATGGCGACACTCTCGTCTGGATGCCGGGGAGCCAACCGGGGCTTGGCGAACAGCAGGTGGTGGTTCAGGAAGATCTCGATAAGGAAAAGTTCTACAGCGAATTCGTCGAGCTGATGACGCGTCCGACGCCCGGAGCGAAATAGCTGCGAGCGCTCGACTGCATCGGTTCTCGATCGCCGTTCTTCCGAAAGGAGCTTCACTCTTGTTTCGTTCAACACGGACAGCCTCGGCACTTCTTCTGCTTCTTGCAACAGCTGCATCCGTCTCCGCGCAGTCGAAGCGCAAAGTGATCATCGACCAGGACGCGCGTGGCCCGGGCAGTACCGACCAGCAAGCGATTCTCTTGCTGATACAGTCGCCGCAGACGGAAGTGCTCGGTATTACCGTCGTCAGCGGCGACCAATGGCGCGACGAAGAAGTGGCGCATACGCTGCGCACGCTCGAAATTATTGGGCGTACCGATATTCCTGTCGTTCCGGGTGCGATTTTCCCGCTGGTGAATTCACGCGAAGACGTGGAACGGTGGGAAAAGCTTTATGGCAAGGTGGTCTATAAAGGCGCATGGAATCCCGGTTACCGGCCCGATCCCTATGCGATTCCGCCAATGCCGGAGGGCGCCCCCACCACGAAACCTTCCGCCGAAGACGCTGCGCATTTCCTGATTCGCATGGTGCATAAATATCCGCACGAAATCACGATCTACGCAGGCGGCCCTCTCACGAACCTTGCGCTTGCGACTGCGCTCGATCCGGAGTTCCCAAAACTCGCTCAGGAGCTTGTGTTCATGGGGCCCATCATAAATCCTGGGCCTGCGGACCCGGAGTTCTACCAAGCGCCACGCCGAGGCTTCAATTGCTGGTGGGATCCAGAGGCGACGCGAATCGTCTTTCGCTCTCCGTGGCCTAAAATCACGGTGACCACAATTGATATTTCCATAAAAACCGATCTCACAAAGACCATGATTGGTGATCTCGCAAAATCGAACTCTCCCGCGGCGCAGTACGTCAGCAAATACACGCACGGCGGTTACATGTGGGATGAACTTGCCGCCGAAGCGTGGCTCGATCCGAGCATCGTCACCAAAGAACAATTTCTGTACATGGACATCTCGCTGGACCGCGGACCAAGTTACGGAGACACGCTGGTATGGCCCGCCGGCAGCCAGCCCGGACTAGGCGAGCAGCAAGTGCACATCATAGAAGAGATCGATAACGCAAGACTCAACCGGCTGTTTATGGATTTGATGACGCGGCCAACGCCGCCTGCCCAATCCAAGTAGCACTCGCTGAGGCTTGGAGCTCAGCGCGTAGCCGGCGCACCAGTTGGAATCGAAGCGAGCGCGCGGCGGTAGTCGGGATCCTGCGGCGATATTTCCACCGCTTTCTTGTACGCGGCCATCGCCCGGGGCAGGTCTTTGCGCTGCTGGTAAATCACGCCGATTTCGAAGTAAGCGTCTGATTCCTGCGGATTAATGAGCGTGGTTTCTCTGAAGGAGGCTAGCGCCTCATCGAACTTTCCTTGTTTCTCCTCAATCTTCCCTCGTACGTAAAGGAAGTCTGGTTGATGCGGCCCAAACTCAAGGGCTTTGGCAATCGCGTCACTCGCTTTATCAATTTCGCCTGTGGAGTAATAGAGTTTGGCGAGCATGGAATATGCGGCGCCGCTGTTCGGGTCTTTGGCCAACGCCTGTTGCAGCAAATCGAGCGCGCCCGGAAGATCGTTTTTCAGCGCAGCCTCGTCGGCTTGTTTCACAAGATGAGCGGCTTGCGTTTCATTTTCCTTTGCGCCGCGTTCCTTTTGCGAAGCTGCTTCAAATTCCGCGTCTGCTTTCTCGGCTTGCTCGGACTGGCCGGCACATCGATAGGCCCGAGCAAGGAGGAAGTAAGTCTCCGAGTCTTTCGTAGCAGTGCCGGACTGCGCCGCTTCCACCGGTTCGAGCGCCGCCACCGCTTCGGAGCAGCGCTTTGCAGCTTCCTCCTTCGAGCTTCCCGGCGGCGTCCTTACCAGAATCTTCGCGAGCAAGACGCGGCCGCGCGCCTTCTCAGGCTGAAGTTCAACTACCTTTCGAGCGTCAGGGAGGGCGAGTTCATCCCGGTTCTGGTCAGAATAAATTTCGGCGCGCAGGAAATACGCGAGCACATTTTTTGAATCTCGAGCGAGCACTCTTTGCAGTTCTGCCAGCGCGTTGGTGAAGTCCCCCTTCGCCCGATAGGCGCCGGCCAGCAGGTTTCGTGTCTCCACATTTGTAGGAGCCAGAGTGAGCGAAGCCTTCAGGTGACCGATTGCTGCGTCGTAGGTTTGCTGCTGGATCTCGAAGTCGCCCCGCGCGGCCAGCGGCTCCGCCGACTTGGGATGCTCTCGAATTGCGACATTCAGAATGCGCCGGGCTTCCTCATAGTTGTGGACAGCACGATAGGCCTGTGCGAGTCCCAGCTCAGCAGCGAGATTGTGCGGCGCGAGGCGAAGCGCTTCTTGGAACGTCGCGATCGAATCCGGCAGCCGCCCGGCCTTCGTCAGGACAACGCCTAGTTCCACGCGCAGATTGGCATCTTTAGGTGCGAGTGCGATCCCCTTCTCATAATCTTGAACGGCCATGTCCCATTGCCCGCTCGCGAGCGCCGAATGAGCCTGTTGTCTCAGGTTTTCCACTTCGCTCGGGGAAAGTTGCAACGCGAAAGCAGGCAAGCAAGCGATCGCGGCCACAGTCGCAGCCATCAAGAATCGGCGATGCGAACACCAAATCATCGCGAAATTATAACATCTGCAATTGACGCGCCTTCGCGGAACACCGCACAAATACTGCAAATTTCTGCTTTTCCCTTGACTCGCATGGTGCCGCCAACTATAAACAGCCCTTGCCCACAATGAATTTCCGCAGCCGCCTCGCCGGCCAAAAGTTAGAGCTTTCTTCGCCGATCAATTCTACAGGGCCCCAAGGAGCTCCTTCAAAGATGCGTTCCAAATGCGTACTGAGCGTCCTTGTCGCACTCTCTTTCCTCTATCCGGCCTCAGCGCAGACAAAGCGCAAAGTGATCATTGATCAGGACGCGCGCGGCCCCGCCACTACCGACCAGCAATCGATCCTCGTCTTCCTGCAATCGCCCGAAGTTGAAGTCCTCGGCATCACGGTGGTCAGCGGCGATATGTGGCGCGACGAAGAGATGGCGCACACGCTGCGAATGCTCGACTTGGTCGGCCGAACCGACGTTCCCGTCGTTCCCGGCGCCGTGTATCCGCTGATCAATCGCATGGAGCTCATTGAACGCTGGGAGGGCCTCTACGGCAAAGTCCGCTACCAGGGAGCCTGGAACAAAAGACCGATCGGCGACGGGCAACGTGGCGTCTTTCACGGCCCCTATGAAATTCCCGACCTGAAAGAAGGCAATCCAACCACGAAGCCCATCGAAGAGGATGCCGCGCACTTCATCATCCGCATGCTTCACAAATATCCGCATGAGGTGACGGTCTACGCCGGCGGCCCGCTCACCGACATCGCGCAGGCGATCAGTCTCGATCCGGCGGTACCAGATCTCGCGCAGGAACTTGTCATCATGGGCGGATCCATCGCTCCTGCAACGCCCTACCCGTGGGCCACAACGAACCGGCGCGAATTTAATTTCTGGTGGGATCCCGAGTCCGTCCACATGACGCTCACCGCTCCTGGCTGGCACAAAATCACGATCACCACCGTCGACATCTCCATCAAGACGCGCATGGACAAAACCATGATCGCCGAGATCGCAAAGTCTCAAAACCCCGCCGCGCAATATATCGCGAAATATGCCGATGAAGAATATCGCTGGGACGAACTCGCCGCTGCCGCTTGGCTCGATCCGAGCATCATCACCAAGCAAGCTCAGCTTTACATGGACATGGACTACTCGCACGGCCCTGGCTATGGCAATACGCTCGT
>Ga0209525_1000012_pt1 | contig 86374 bp, 78 predicted proteins | sample JacPin_JW_Ref_O1_FD_187958 | JGI IMG/M metagenome (GOLD analysis project Ga0209525, IMG submission 187958) | Forest soil microbial communities from Algoma, Ontario, Canada - Jack Pine, Ontario site 1_JW_Ref_O1 (SPAdes) (version 2) | ecosystem: Environmental > Terrestrial > Soil > Boreal... | reverse complement strand
CTCGGTTCCGAGCTTTGCCGGGTGATCACCGCAAAGTTTACTCGAACCGCTCGGAGGCCGACTTCGTTATGCCATCAGGGATTGTCACCACCTATCTCAAAACGAGATAGGCGGTGAGAAGCGAATTTCTCAACATCTATCCGGAACCAACCTGTCAGCCATGTGCCTTCTTGCTTTAGTCTGCTGAAAGGAGGAGCGTTATCTTCCGGCCTTCGTTTCGTAATCAAGAATCGCTGTCAAGATATTCACAATTGCCAACATCTTGACGGACGTGCGGATTCATCCGGGCGAGGTGCCCCGTCCCATGCGCAAGAAAGCCATAAGCTTCGCATTTGCAGTAGATTAGGGTGCTGGATGAATTTCGTGGGAGAATTCTCTGGTGGATGTCGATTTTGCGGTCGCGGTTCGACTAGAAGTGAGGCCGGGAATTGAGGTTCGCCGACCGCTGAGATCATTCAGGAGAAATGACGATGAAATTCATGCTGATTCTAAAAGCGACCAAAGAGTCCGAAGCCGGCAAGATGCCGAGCGAGGAATCGATCGCCGCGATGGTGAAGTACAACCAAGAGCAGGCCAAAGCGGGAATTCTGCTCGATGCGGCAGGTCTGTACCCCAGTTCAAGGGGCGCGCGAGTCCGATTCTCGGCCGGCGGAAAGAAAACGGTGATCGACGGACCATTCGCCGAAACGAAGGAACTGGTCGGTGGATACTGGCTTATCCAGGTGAAGTCGCTCGCAGAAGCGATCGAGTGGGCGAAGCGATCTCCGTTTTCGCCGAACGGCCCGGACCAGGAGACCGAAATCGAAGTGCGGGAGTATATTGAGTTCGAATGACTTTCCCCCGAGTAATAAGGCGTAAACCTTTAGAGGCGGGGCTTGCTTCGCCCGGTCGCTAAATGTTCGACAAGTGTGGGCTTTATCGCGAAGTAGAAAACGAAAAAACAGGAGGGGTCGATGCGAAAGTTCCTCGTCGCCATGTTTCTTCTTGCTGCTTCCAGCGCCAATGCTCAACAGGTTGCACCGGCCTCGAAGTTCATCCGCGAAAACGCTCCCGTGATTGCTGTGACCCACGTCCAATTGATTGACGGGAGCGGCGCCCCAGCGCAGGCGGACCAGACGATTGTGATGGACCACGGCAAAATCGCCGCGGTCGGCCCCACAGCCGGCACGACCGTGCCTGCGGGCGCGAAAGTGATCGACGGGAAAGGCAAGACGCTGATTCCCGGCATCGTCGGAATGCACGAGCATCTTTTTTATCCGGCCGCGAATGACGGCGAGCCGATTTTCATCGAGCAGCCGTTCTCTTTTCCGCAGCTCTATCTCGCGAGCGGCGTGACCACCGCTCGCACCACCGGCTCGATTGAGCCTTACACCGACCTGCAAGTGAAGGCGCGCGTGGATAGCGGCCGATTGCCGGGTCCGGATCTTTATCTCACCACGCCTTACCTCGAAGGCGGGCCCTCAGCCTTCCTGCAATTGCATCCGCTCAAGGATGCAGCGGAGGCCCGCGCCTTCGTCGATTACTGGCACTCCGTCGGCTTTACTTCGGTGAAAGCCTACGTGTCTGTGAAGCCCGATGAATTGCGCGCGGGAATCGAAGAGGCGCACAAACTTGGAATGAAGGTCACCGGCCATCTCTGCTCGGTAGGTTACATCGAAGCGGCAGAGATGGGCATTGATGATCTGGAGCACGGTCCCTACGGCGCGCCCGACGGAGAACTTTATTCGAAAAAGAAGCCGGGCGTGTGCCTGGATGATTTCTCCGGCTTCTTCGGCATGCTCGCGGAAATCATCAAAAATACCGACCCGGACGGGCCCGAGCTGCGCAAAACCATCGATACGCTTGTCGCCCATCACGTGGCCGTCACGTCCACGCTGGCCGTATTCGAAGGCGGCTCCCGCCCGCCGATGAATTCGGGGATCATGAAGAGGTCGCACGAGTTGATGAGCCCGCTGGCGTGGTCAAAAGTGATGACCTTGCGAGCCAATATGCTCGATCTCGATCCCTTGTTTCGGGAGTGGATTCAGAAGGAGACGAAATTCGAGCGCAACTTTGTCGCGGCTGGAGGAATGCTGCTGGCCGGCTGCGATCCCACAGGCTTCGGGCAAACGCTAGCCGGCGTGGGCGATCAGCGAGAGGTGGAACTTCTCGTCGAAGGGGGTTTTACGCCGGTCGAAGCGATTCACATCGCCACGCAAAATGGCGCCGCGTTTCTCGGCGCCGCGGACCGAATTGGGAGCGTGGCGGCAGGCAAGCAGGCGGATCTGGTGCTTCTCGATGGCGACCTCGCGAAAGACATCACCGTAATCGAAAACCCGGAGATCGTTTTCAAGAGCGGCGTGGGCTACGACTCAAACGCGATTTACGAAAGCCTCCACGGACAGGTTGGACTGCAGTAACGGACTAGGAGGCGTGTGTAAGAGTCGGCTTGACGCCGAAATGTTTGCGGCCCCAAGAGCGGAGGCCCTCCACCTCAGGATAATTGTCAGCCGCTAGAGCATTGGTCTGATTTATCTGTAGGTTCCGGCAAACGGGCTTCCCAGATATTTGCGACCGGTGTGAATCGTAAAGGCGTCGAAGACATCTTCATCATCACGGCCACCGGTGATTAACACTGTCCCGTCGTTCAGCAAGGTCGCAGTGCATCCCCAACGACCTCCCGTTATCATGTTCCCTCTCGTCGAGTGCGGTCATGGTGCAAGCGGCGCTTGCTACCATTTGCCTCTTTTCCGCTCTTGAATCGCTACGCGTTCCGACCGGGTTAACCCTTCGGTAGGCAAGGTCTTCCCAGCTTCGTGCGAGCGCCTCATTGAGCCCGGAGCAGCGCATGGTCGAGTACCCAGTTCCCCACTTGTATTCCGGTCGCTTGACCGTCGTCGCATGCGGATCGGAAGTGAATACCCGCAAAGACCCGTGCGTTCTTCACTTCGTCCAGCGCCTGCGAAAAGCTCGAGAAGGAGCGGCTAACGCCGATCATGAGATCGTTGTCCACAGTGAAATGGCTCTTTTCGCCAAAAAAGTTAGCAAGCACCACTGCTGCCGCGGCGCTGACCGTCGAATGGCCCGAGGGGTATTCCGGAAAGTTTGGCGTCGCGAAGAGCGGCATCCACAATGGATCCGGAATTGTGGCCGGGTTGCCGTCGGTGTCGGCGAGAGGGATCGCGGTGACTGGCCGCCAAAAAACATAATGGTATTTCGCTTCCCAGCACGCGATGCCGGCGTCCGCCATAGCGAGATCGAGCAGGGCCAGAAGCCGCGCGTTCTCCAACAGCGAATTGTGACGCTGCCCCCCCGAGTGGCCGAAATCGTCGCCCTCGTCGCGCTCGCCCTGCTCGATGAGCACGTCCGCAAGGTGGTTCCATAGGTAGCTCACAGTGCTGGCATTCCAAAACCAAGAATAAATGGTCTGATCTGGGGTCCTTGTCGGGCTAGAGATGCTGCCCATCATCTTGGTTTCGTTGAAATCCATCGTATAGCGGGCACTCGTCAAAGCCGGAGGACCATCGGGCCGGAACTGCGACGGTGAAATAATCGACCAGGGCGTCATGTCCGCGAACTGGGGAACGGCGCCCGGCAAAAATGCGGGTGGGGTGGGACGCCATTCTCCAACTCCCGGCCCACCAATGAATGGAGCCGGCGGTGGCGTGAAGCCGTCAGTGGCGCGCCAGGACAGAATGCCATTCGCGGCAGTCTGGCCCCAGGCGATTCCGCTGGCTATGCCCGCACTGGTTTCACGGGGGTCGAGCGCAATGGCGGTCAATGACACGGCGAGCCGCGCGTCGAATGTGCCTTTTTGAGTGGGATACAGTGCCAGCAACGCCGTATATGCCGCTTCTACGATCGCAGCACGGCGCGAAGCACCGGCAGCAGCGCCGGCCGGTACGTGTACCGGCGCGTACTTACGGTCGATGCCGTTGACGGCGTCGAACACAGAGGCCTGGACGATCGCGGCGACGCGGGTCATCACTATCGGCGGGGTGCCTGCAACCGTCCCAGCGCGCAACATGTGTTGATTCCAGTCAGTGACGTCATCGGCTCGCGCGATTGACGACGCTATGAAAAACATCGCTAAACCGGATACGATTAAACGAAAGGCCTTCAGTAGTCGCATTTCTTGTCTCCTGTCTCAATAAGGGGTCGAACTTCGCCGACATTGGCGCGAAGTGGCTTGAGCCGCAATGGTGAGCGTATGGTCTGTGCCTGTTTTTGTTGTGACCGTGTAGATCTCTGAGTTCAGGTGAGTTGCGAGGAACTCGGGACATATTCCTTAGGTGCTACGTAGTTGGTGGTAGACTACCTGCACTCTCGGAAGCCCGCTATGGAAGCTGCTGACCGAACCCGCAGGACGCGCTTCGGCGCCTTCGACGTGGATCTGCGTTCAGGCGAGGTTTACAAGTATGGCATTCGCCTGAAACTTCAGGACCAACCCTTCCAGGTGCTTTCGCTTTTGCTGGAGCATGAAGGTGACGTGGTTACCCGCGAAGAACTGCGTCAGAAACTCTGGCCTGGCGATACTTTTGTTGACTTCGATAACGGTCTGAACAGCGCCATCAAAAAACTGCGTCTCGTACTGGGCGATTCAGCCGAGCACCCGCGCTTTATTGAGACTCTTCCGCGCCGCGGATATCGATGGCTCGCACCGGTCGAATGCGACCGAGACATCAGCGCGAGCGTACAGGTTGCTATCCCTGTAAACGAGGCAGTTCCTGTTGCTAAAGTCCGGGTGCGATATGCCGCTGCAACATGGGGGATTGCATTTCTCTGCGTGCTGGCTCTAACTCTTTTCGCACTTGACGTAGGTAAGCTTAGAACTCGGCTGCTGAACAGAGCTGTTCCGGTGCACATCCAGTCCGTGGCTGTTCTCCCTTTGGAGAATCTCTCCCGTGAACCAGAACAGGAGTATTTCGCGGACGGCATGACTGAAGAGTTGATCAAGAGTTTAGGTAAAATCGGATCACTCCGCGTCACCTCGCGCACATCGACCATGCGCTACAAGAGGACCGACAAGTCGTTGCCACAGGTCGCGCGTGAGTTAAACGTGGATGGAATCGTCGAAGGGACAGTGCAACGCTCAGGTGATCGTGTGCGCATCACAGCGCAGTTGATTTATGCCCCTACAGACCGCCACTTGTGGGCCGAAAGCTACGACCGCGAATTGAAGGATGTGCTGACATTGCAGGATGATGTGGCGCGAGCGATTGCCAACGAAATCAACGTTACATTGACCCCGCAAGAGCAAAAGAGCTTGTCGGCTGTCCGTTCCGTTAATCCCGAAGCGTATGAGGCTTATCTCAAAGGCCGTTATTATTGGAACAAGCGAACGGCAGAGGGAATTAAGAAAGCTTTAGATTATTTTCAGCAGGCCATAAATCAACAGCCCGACTATGGGCTTGCCTACTCGGGCCTGGCCGACTGTAGTAGCGGACTGACCTGGCACGGCTTTGCATCGCCGACGGAAGCACTCCCCAGAGCGAAAGCAGCAGCACTCAAGGCGGTTGAGATCGACCCTACATCCGGCGAGGCTCATGCCTCCCTGGCCCTGGTGCTTTCACATCAAAGGAACTGGGCGGCGGCAGAAAACGAGTTTAAGCGGGCGCTGCAATTGAGCCCCAGGTATGCGAATGCACACCATTGGTATGGGGACTACTTATCGGTTGTGGGTCGGCATGAAGAAGCGCTCGTAGAAGCAAAGCAGGCATTCGAACTCGACCCCCTCTCGCCGATCATCAACACCTGGCTGGGGCTTCGCTACTACCATGCTCGCCGATACGACGAAGCGATTGAACAGGGCCGCAAAATACTGGAGTTCGATCCAAGCTTCGCGCCCGCTCATCTCTTACTTGGCCAGGCATACGTGCAGAAAGGGCTCTACGCTGAGGCAATCTCGGAATTGCAGAGCGCAACGAGCCTTTCTGGGGACAGTCCTCTATACATGGCCCAGGTCGGTGTCGCTTATGCTGTGGCGGGGAAGAACGCCGAAGCTCTGAGCGTCATTGACCAACTGCAGAAGCTCGCCACGCAGAGATACGTTTCGTCGTATGGCTTAGCACAGATCTACGCTGCCTTGGGTGACAAACAGCCCGCAATGAAGTGGCTTCAATCTGCTTACGATGAGCATGCGGTTTGGATGCAATATCTCAAGGTGGATCCAATTCTAGACTCTCTGCGCTCCCAGGGGCGCTTCCAAGATCTCGTGCGTCAAATGGGCCTCTAGACGCCCCGCTCGAGTGACCAGGCAGTCAGAAGTCATCCGTTTGATGTCTGCGCGACGCTTATTTTCCCAGATAACTGTCGAGAACGGGATTATCACCACCTTCCTCAGGAAGCGGTTTTTCCAACACCTCTCATTTTTCTGAAGGAAATCCGAGCACAACTTCCGAGTAGCCGACAATACGTCAAGAACCTCATCTTTGCGCTTCACAGAAGCCCGTTTGCACAGGTATCGTAGGTCGCGTTGCGCTCCTCTTGAATGGAGGATGGGATGCGTTTTCAAAGACGCGAAGTGCTTCGAACCCTGTCATTTGCTTTCGGGTCGAGCTTTATCCGGAATGGGAACCAACTGGACATCGCTGCGCAGACGGCCATACAACCAAAGGGCTCCCCTCTCCCTGCGGGGGCCGCTGTTCGTGATGGGATCTCTGGAGGAACGGAAATGGAAAAAGTGAGTGGAATCGGAGGATTCTTCTTTCGAGCCAAAGATCCGAAAGCGCTGGCGCTTTGGTACCAGCAACACCTGGGGATTTTGACGACACCAACGAAGGAGGGAGAAACCTCGTGGCATCAGGAGGCAGGATCAACCGCTTTCACTCCCTTCAAGGAGACGAGCGACTATTTCGGCGACCCCCAGAAGGTTTGGATGCTGAACTTTCGAGTGCGAGATCTCGACAAAATGGCGGCCCAGCTACAAGCTGCGGGAATCGCCGTGAAAGTTGACCCGGAGTCTTATCCCTACGGAAGGTTCGCCCGCCTGCATGACCCTGAGGGAAATCCGATCGAATTGTGGCAACCTTAAAGGAAAAGCTAGCCGCCCCGCGGTAGTTTGCTAGAAAGTCCGGCACTGTTTCTAGATTTCTTGTGGGTTGCGGGCCACTCGGAAGTAACCCGCTTAATACTAGGCACTGAAGAACTCCGAGTCTACATACTCCCGCTCGCAGAGGCTAGGAGGGTTTTGGCTTGGGCTAGCTCGGGGCGATCGGAGCGGATGCCTTCGCAATTCTTCAGCAGTTGGGTGTAGTAGGTGCTCGCCTTCACTTTTTGCTGGACCTGCCCGGCGGCTTGCGCAGCGCCGTAGACACCGTTGAAGCGATTGGGGTCGGTGCGCAGGGAAATTTCGTATTCGGCCAGCGCTTCTTGAGGACGCTGCAGGTCGAGCAGCATATCGGCAAGCATTTCGCGGGCGGGCAGTTCGGTTTCGCCTTTGCCGACTTTGTCCTCGTCGTCGGCAACGGCGCGCAGCAATCGAACCGCATCATCGGAGTTGCCCGCAGCGTAAGCGGCCCAGGCTTGCACAACTTGGTGCTCGTCCTTCAGCCCGTCCGCGAGGTAGGGCCGAGGACCTTTGCGCGTAGCTTCCAGCAGTTCGTCGTAATGCTTCAGCGCATCTTGTGCGGCGGCTGCATCGTGAAGATGGCCGGCGGCAATGGCGCGTGCCCAGTACGTGACGAGCTGAACCTGGGACGGTGCTCCGGCGATGGGTTGTAGCGCTAGCGCTTCTTTCCACTGGCGGCGCTCGAGAGCGTACTTGGCGGGTCCCTCCGACTGGCGCGCCAGTAAATAATTCTCAAATTCGTGATCCATTTGTTCCACGCGAATCGCTGCGATCTGCTCCATGGTCGCTTTGGCGCTAGCGTCGTCGCCAATTTGCATGTACGCGTATTCGAGGAAGTCCATGGAATGCACTTTGTGGTGCATCACGTGATGATGCTCGGCCATACCATCGGCGACGCGAATCGCGGCAAGGTTGGACTTGATGTCGTCCTGCCAAAGACCCAGGCGCGCGAAGATGTGCGAAGGCATGTGCACGGCGTGAGGAGAAGCCGGCGCGATGCTGGCATATTTGCGCGCGGCCGAAAGCGCGAGACTGGCCATCGCAGGATTGTCACAGCCGTGGATGATGTAGTGAGCGATGCCCGGATGATTTCTTTGCTCGTCGTAGAGTTTGTTGAGGATGGCAACGGCGGCTTTGGCGTTGGTGAGATTGGGGTCGCGCTCAGGACCTGAGGCGAGAAGCGAAAGCGCGTAGAAAATGGCGGCTTCGTCGTCATTGGGATTACGTTCGTGGACGCCTTGCATCGCTTTGGCATAAGCGTCGGCACGCTGATTGTGGTCGAGTTTATCGGTCTCAGAGTAAAAGACGCTGAGTGCCAGGATGTAGTCGCGTTCGCGAGCGGTGGGCGGCTGGAGGGAGCGCGCTTTAGCAAGGAGCTCGGCGCCGTGGGCGAGGTCAGCTTTGCTGGGGCGACCCCAGAGTTCGTGGTACAAAGTCATCGCTTGTCCCCAGTAAGACATTGCGCAGCGCGGATCTTTTTTGGTCACCTCCTCGAATTGTGCGTCGGCTATTTCGTACTCGAAGGAATGCAGAAGTGCGACGCCACGCTCGAATTGTGACTGAACTTCGCGAGCGCAGGAAGTGGCAAATGAGACGCTGCCGACTTTTTCGTCCACGTCGTGATGGTGCTGCGGCTCCTGAGCGGAGAGCGAAAGTGGGGCGAGCGTCAGACTGGCAATGAAAGCGAGAAGAGCGAATTTTGCGGCTTTCATGATCACTCCAATGCGAAGATCCTAGCTTTCCCAGCGGTAACTTTCTGCATGGCCACCTCAACCGTTGTTGCGCAGCCGCCTCCGGTATGCAGCGACCTTGTGGCGGTTTCCACAAAGGAACATGCTACACCAACGGCGATGATGCGATTTGGTGCGGTCAGTGAACCAGAGCACGCACGTCTCGTCTTCACACCGTTTCACCAGTTTAAAGTCAGCCCTGGCCAGCAGCTCAGCAGCTGCTTCAGCCACCGGTCCAAGAATCGCCTCGGCGCTGTCTTTTCGCCTGACTTTTTCGATCCTCAACGAGCGTGGCTTGTTCCAAACGAGCCGGGAGTGACTGCGGGCGTGAGACAGAAAACGGTTGAGGACGGAAGGATCTCCCCTCTGTCCGGCCTTGTGTTTTTCAACAAGCGAGCGAATATTCTCCCGCAGCGTCCGGGCGGAATTTAGAAGAGATATCCGCGCTGCGGCGGGTCCAACTTTCGGGACTGAAACTCCCGCTTGTTTGAGCCAATGCAACACGTCCTCGTCGCGCTGAAGGACGTCCACAACTTTCCCATTCACTCGCATCCGAGTGTTTAGGAAATCCAGCCCAAGGTGTCCCGCCAAGAACACAGGGCCAGTGCTTGAAGATTGCTTCCGCTGAAACCGGGTCAAATGGATTAGGCTCGAGAATAGTGTAACCACAAATCGGGGTCTTGACAAGTTACGGCCAATCTGGTGTAACCTGCTAAATGGATGTTGCCTGGTGTTGATGCGCCAGCAAAACCAGGAGGATTTCCTGATGGCTCAAGATAGTTCAGCAAAGAGACAAAAGATCGGCGTTCCAAGCGCAGAGTCCACCGAGAGGAATTTCCGATCCACCGACGCTCACTTTGTGGTGCCCGTTACATCCATTCGCAGGGTTGAAGCGGATGGCGTTCAAGTGTTTTACAGAGAAGCAGGAGATCCGCAGGCGCCAGTGGTTTTACTGCTGCACGGATTCCCGACTTCGTCGCACATGTTTCGCGAGTTGATTCCGCGGTTGGCGGATCGCTACCGGGTGATCGCGCCGGACTTGCCTGGTTTTGGGTTTACGGAAGTGCCGGAGAAGCGGAAATATACTTACACCTTCGACGCGCTGGCTGCGACGGTAGATGCTTTCACGAAAGCGATCAAACTCGATCGTTATGCGATCTACGTGTTTGACTATGGAGCGCCAACGGGTTTCCGCCTGGCGATGGCTCATCCGGAACGGATTGCGGCAATCGTTTCGCAAAATGGCAACGCTTATGAAGAAGGGCTCGGGGATGCGTGGGGACCGATCCGGAAATATTGGGCTTTCCCGAACGCAGAAAATCGCGAAGTGCTCGCGAAGAATGTGCTGACGCTCGATGGGACACGCTGGCAGTACACCCATGGAGTGGCTGACCCGGATAGCGTTGCGCCGGAATCTTATACGCTGGATATGGCGCTGATGGAGCGGCCCGGAAACAAAGACATTCAGCTGGATTTGTTTTTGAACTACGCCTCAAACGTGGCGCTTTACCCGGCATTTCAGGAATATTTTCGTAAGTCGAAGCCTCCGTTGCTTGCTGTTTGGGGAAAGAACGATCCTTTCTTCATTCCCGCAGGGGCGGAAGCGTTTCGAAGGGACATTCCCGGCGCCCAGGTGAAGATGCTTGACACAGGGCATTTTGCGCTGGAGACGCATGTGGCGGAGATTGCGGCGGCGATGAGACATTTCTTTGAAGCGAACGGAATATAGCTTCGGAGCGAAAAGGTGAGGTCTCAAGATGAGTGCTGAAAACGGAACGATTATTTTGGTGCATGGGGCGTGGGCTGACGGATCGTGTTGGCAGAACGTCGTACTGCCGCTGCACCGGCTCGGCCTTGATGTGATCTGCGCTCCAATCCCTCTCACGTCGCTTAGCGACGACATTGCGGCGCTCGCGATGGCACTGGAGAGAACCAGCGGCCCAGTCGTTCTCGTTGGGCACGCGTACGCCGGGGCAGTGATTGCCGGGCCTACTGACGAGCGAATCAAAGCTCTCGTCTATATTGCGGCGCTTGCGCCCGGCGACGGTGAAACGGTGGCGCAAGTTTTTTATCGCGAGAAGCCGCATTCGGAGGCGCCTCATTTGGAACCCGACAGGCACGGCTTGATTTGGATGCCGGAAGAGGGCTTTCGGAATGCAGTGCTTCACAACGCTTCCACCGATCAAAAAATTATCTCCGCGGCTGTGCAACGGCCGATTGCCGTGAAATGCATTCAAGAAGTGACTCCCACACCGACTTGGAAGACGAAGCCGACCTGGTACTTCCTAGCGGAAGAAGACCGCATGATCAGCCCGACGACGCAGCGTTTCATGGCTGAGAGGATGGGCGCGAAAATCCACTCGCATCCGGTGGACCACAGTCCGATGTACACAGCGCCGAATCTTGTGGTGGATATCATTTCGGAGGCAGTGCGCGAAAAGAGTTCCGGCGGGAAGGCGCGGAGCGCGATGGGGGAGTAGCGATGGAGCCTTGTCAAACTTTTGCAAGCCTGAGGGGAATCAATCATGCCGAACTCTGTAGCCATTGTTACGGGCGCTAGCCAAGGAATTGGAAAGGCCACGGCGCTCCGGCTGGCGAAGGATTTTTCATCTCTCACACTGGTCGCACGGGACGAAGCGCGCCTGCAAGAGACAGCTCAGCAAGCAAAGTCTCTGGGAGCCGAGAGCCTTGTGATTGCGCTCGATCTGCGCGAACCAGCAGCCGCTGACAAAATCGTGAATGACACCCTCGGGCACTTCGGCCGGATCGACGCGCTCGTGAATATCGCCGGGGCAGTGCCCCAAATCGATCTATTCGAAATGACGGACGCGCAGTGGGACGACGGCATGGCGCTGAAGTTTCACGGAGCTCGCCGCCTCACCATACGAGCCTGGGATGCCTTGAGGGCTTCTAAGGGTTCCGTTGTGCTGCTTTCGGGCCTTGCCGCTTATGACCCCAAGCCGGGATTTGCTGCGGTGGCTGCGACCAATGCGGCGATTATCGCTCTCGCGAAAGCGTTCGCCGAGCAAGGAATCAAGGACGGCGTTCAAGTGAACAGCGTTTCGCCAGGAGCCGTGATGACGGGCCGGCGGCAATCCTTCTTTCAAAAGTGGGCGCCCGCGCACCACATGTCCGTGGAGGAAGCGATTAAAAAGTATCCAGAGGAATCCGGCATCGCTCGTTTTGGCCAACCAGAAGAGATTGCGGACCTTCTGGCCTTTTTGGTGTCGGCCCAGGCGAAGTGGTTGACCGGAGCTTCGCTACGAATGGACGGTGGTGAATTCAAAGGGATCTGACAGAGCGATTCGAACGCGGCGCGCGTCTTAGTGGGAAGGTGCGCTGTTCTGTTTCATGACGTGGGTGATTTGAGTTATATTGCGCAGCGAGCTGCGCTGCGCGTTTACAGGAGGAGTCGTTCTATGCTCAATCACATTGGCGGATTCGGTTGTGTTGCTCTTCTCGCTGTTGCCAGCACTGGGCTTTCGTGCGCCGTTGCGGCGCAAGAGGTGCCGGAAAAACTTCGGCCGCCGGCCAACGAACAACTTCTTTTTCGGCTGCATGCGAAGGGCGATCAGGTGTACATCTGCAAGGGTGAAGCGGGGCAATTGGCCTGGACGCTGAAGGCTCCGGACGCGCAACTTTTCGACCAGGATGGCAAAGCCTTCGGTAAACATTTCGCTGGACCGTCGTGGGAAGCAAGCGACGGCAGCCGTGTGACCGGGAAGGCTATTGCCAATGTTCCTTCACCTGACGCTGATTCAATTCCATGGCTTTTGGTCAACATTGTGAGCCATGAAGGTAACGGCGTGCTGTCGCGCGCCACGACGATCCAGCGGCTGAACACTAAAGGTGGCAAAGCGCCTGCGTCCGGCTGTGACAGTTCGCACTCCGGCGAGGAAATCCGCGTGCCGTATTCCGCAGATTATCTTTTCTACGCTCCTAAATAATTAACGTAGCAGGCTACTCGAGCTTCCGTAACAGGGCTTCTTATGACGGTGCAATCCGCCGCGGAGCTTTCGTTTCTCAGCTGCAAGAAGACACCGATTCCCGTTTCTACGATGAAGCTGGCTTAGTGACGCTTTCGCCGAGGACCGCCCCGGCAAGCCGCGCGCACTCCAAATGGGCCGTCCCAACCACGGATCTCCGGAATGGAGATGACGCCTTTAGGACTTATCCGATTGGTTTAAGATATAATCCGCTAAAGTACTCAACCGGTTAAGAGTAAACATGCGACATCGGCTACTGCACCTCTTGCGGTCCGTAGTTTGGGTTTGTGTTCTCGCCGCAACCTCCTGTGTGGTGCCCATGCCCGCAGAGGCACTGCAAGTCGTCATGAGCCCACCTGCAGCCGTAGATAAATCAAGTAGTACGGGGCAGTACACCTTGAGCGGGACCGTTGTGGACGCTTTGACAGGCGCACCAGTCCGGCGAGCATTGGTGCGACTGGTTGGACCGCAATCGCAGCTCGTGCTCACAGATGAAGGAGGCAAATTCCGATTCGAGAATCTATCGCGAGGCCAGAACGGAATTGATGCACAGAAGCCGGGGTATACGGATTCCTCTGCCAAATCGGTCACGGTAATTACGATCGGTACGGATACGTCGCCGCTGGTACTGAAGCTGGAGCCGGAGAGCACGATCACGGTGAAAGTGACGGGTGAGGACGGTGATGGGGTGGAGGGCTTACCCGTGCGCGTGCTGATCTCGCAGGTTCAGGAGGGGCGCCGTTACCTGCGCATGAACGGAGGGGGACAGACGGACGAGAAAGGTGAATTCCGTGCGGGCAACCTGACGCCTGGAAAATACTATGTGTCGGTAGGACCGAGCCTTCGGCCAACAGGACATGCGGGGGACGGTGCTCATGAGAGTGATGTTGGCTATCCGCGTGTGTTCTATCCGAACGCAGCAGAATTGGAAGGAGCGGTGCAGGTGGACGTAAATTCAGGGCGGCGCGCGCGAGTGGAGTTCGTCCTAAGCACTGTCCCTCTATACCGAATCTCGGGCGCTGTGGTAGGAGGAACGCTTGATCAGTTTTGCCGTCCGCGGCTCACAGACGGCTCTGGAGTGGATATGGCGATTGGCGTGAGGGTGAATCCGATGACAGGAATGTTTCGGAGCGGTGGGATACCGGGAGGATTCTACACGCTCGTGGCGAACTGCATCATCAGCGGGGAAAATTCTCTTGCGGGCAGGATGCCCCTGCATGTGGACTCGGATCTTGGGAACGTGAACTTGTCAGTGGCACCAACCGCTTCCATACCAGTGATCTTCCGAACGAACCAGAGCGGGGCCGACGCAAATAAAAATCATTTTCTTGCGACGATACTTTTGACGCGGAAGCCATCGACCGTACTCCAGCACGGCAATGCGTGGTCCCAGTGGGAAGGAGAGGGGGCCGAAAGACGCGTAGTAGTTAGAAGGGTGGAGCCAGGACTTTATTCGGTGGACATACGACCGAACTCGGGCTGGTACGTGGAGTCTGCGATGTATGGGTCCATCGACTTGTTGACGGAGGATTTAACAGTGCCAGAGGGCGGTGCGACGGAAGCGATCGAGATTGCGCTGAAGAACGATGGCGCGAGCGTGAGTGGGACTGTGCGCGGGAGAGGAGCGACGCCTGCGAGCGGGATGGTGCTGCTAGTGTCCGGTCGTGCGCCTCGAATGGTGAAAGAGGCGCAAATCGTGAATGGGGCCTTCACCCTGGGCGACCTTGCGCCGGGTTCATACCGGGCGCTGGCAATCGATCGAACAGACGACCTTGAGTATAGGAATCCAGAAGTGCTGCGCGATTACCTCACCAAAGCGCAGGACGTAACGGTCAGCTCGAAGCAAGAGAGTCGCGTGGACCTGGAACTCGTGCAGAGAGAGAAGTGAAGCCATGCTTGAAACGCTTGCGTGGGTAGGATTGTTGGTGGCGGGAAGCGCGGTGCAAAATGCGTCTCGCGCGGGGGGGCCGGTATTGCCGCAGACGCAAGTTGCGCATCAGGAAAAGCAGAGCAACATCGCGACTACAGGAGCATTCCGGATCACAGGCCGCGTAGTGAACTCGATGACAAATGCGCCTGTGGCGGGCGCCTATGTGGTGATTAACGCGGCGTCGGCATCGAACTTCAGCCGAACAGTGCGAGCCGGCACTGACGGTAGCTTTGCGTTCACACAGATTCTAGCGGGCCGCTACGTCCTAATGGCTCGACGGAAGGGTTACGTTGAGCAGATGTTTTTGCAGCACGAGCAATTTACAACCGCGATTCTTGTGGGGCCAAGCCTGAATTCCGAAAATTTGGTTTTCCCATTGGCGCCGGAGGGAGTGATTTCCGGCGAAGTGACGGATGAGGCAGGCGAGCCGGTCCATTCCGCAAAAATGCTTTTATTTCGTGAGGACGCGGGGGATGGCAGGCACATGAAGCATTTTAAAGAAGAGCAAAACACGGAGGAGGAGGGGCGGTATCGATTCGGGTCTCTGCCAAGCGGCGACTACTATCTGGCGGTGTCGGCAGAGCCATGGTATGCGCAGTACGCGCGATCGAATAGCTCTTGGATCGGAACCTCGGCGGCTGCGCAAGAGCCTGAAATACAAAATTCTGGCCTCGATTTGGTCTATCCGATCACTTACTACCCAAATGCGACCGAGGTGAGTGGCGCAGCCTCTATCCGCGTGGACGCAGGCGGTAGCGCGCGAGCTGACGTGAGGCTCGTGCCCGTACCTGCGCTGCGCCTGCGTCTTGAAGTGGACAAAATCGATCTGCGGGCGAGTCGGGAGATCCTAGTCTCGCAAACAATTCTCGGAACTTATCCGGATGAAGAGAGGGTGTCGTCTGGACTAACCATGTCTACTGCCGCTTTTCAAGACGGCGAGGATGGGAGCGCTTCCCAGTTGTCTGGGCCTGTGATCATGGAAGTCGATGGTTTACGCCCCGGCCTCTCATCTGTCGAAATAATAACCGGCGAGCCCGGCAAGGCCTTGGGGTCCGATGAAGTCAAAAAGTCGGTGCGGGTGGATCCCGCCGGCGGGCAGACGATTGACGTAGGGGGAATCGCGCCCTCAGGAGTGGTGAGCGGGATCGTAAAGCTGGAAGGAAATGCGTCCGTGCCGCCGGGCGTGCTTGTGTTTCTAAGAGAGGAGAGCAGCGGACGGGCCTTCAGGCAGGACGTAGACTCCGCCGGAAATTTCAGATTTTTTGCCGATGAGCTCGAGCCGGGAGTGTACGAAGTGTCGTCCGCGGCGCCGGGGGGGCTGGAGCTTCGGAGCGTGAGCGCGAGCGGAACAAAGGTGACGGGGCGTAAGATCGAGATTAGTAACGGGAGTGACCTGCGATTGATTTTGACTCTGGCACGCGGCGTCAATGCTGGGGTGAAGGGGATTGTGGAGCGGGGAGGAAAGCCGGCGCCGGGAATGATGGTAGTGCTCGTTCCCGAAGATCTACGGGATCTTGCGGAGTATCGGCGGGACCAGAGCGACAGCGATGGATCGTTTTCGATGAACCTAGTGTCACCGGGGAAGTACACGGTGGTTGCCCTGAAGGACTGGGACCTGGAGTGGGGGAAGCCGGAGGTGATTCAAGGATATCTGGCGGCTGGAACGTCCGTTGAGGTGGGAAGCGGCCAAGAACGCGAAATCAAGGTGACTGCGAGGTAGGCTCGGTACGCCGAATGGGGATCGAGGCGACAAGTTCACGGACGTTCGAGTGGATGAGCGTTGGCCCTAAACGCGCGTGCCGTGCCGGCGATGGCCGAAGAATACAACGCCGAGGAGGCCCAACGGAAGCAGCAGCATGGCGGACGGCTCCGGAACGGTTGAGGTAGCGATTCCCGGTCCGCTCCAAGTGCCCCCCGTTTCGACCGAATCCTGCCACAGAATCCTCTCAACGTCTCCCGACGAATCCACGCATTGGCCATCTGAGAAGTCGTCTGCCTCATTGGTGAAGCCCATAACGACTTCCTCCATCTGGCCGGCAGAGCAGGCGATAGAGGGAAAAGGGTCCGAGGTGAAGCTAAACGAGAACATTCCGAAGTTTGGGGTCCAAGAGACCTCAGAGGATCCGATATTCGACGAGATGCTGATATCGAACAGTAAGGCGAACCCATCCGTCACGACAATCGAGTTATATTCCACCGTCCCCTGCGAAGCGAGGACCGGGAGGTTCAGCGTGGCGGCGATTCCGCAGTGCGGCGGGCAGGTGCTTCCCGGTGAGAATGAGTCGAAGGGAAGTCCGGTATAGGTGTAGGTGAAGCCGTCGGCGCGTGCGGATGGCGCTGCGGCCATCGCGAGCAAAGCGCAAGCCGCGAGCGCTACCGGTAAAACCCTGGTTCGCGCACAGATGCGCAACAACAAGCCAAAAAACCGGTGAACAGGATTCATGATAGCGTCTCCTCATCTCTCGCACCGACTCGCCGACCTTATTCCGGATGCGCAAACATGGCGCGAACCGTTCTTTCCGATTCGGTGATCGCATCTGCAGGAGCCGATGAATAGTGTGGGTAGGGTACCTACTCCAGCCCTGCAGCGCATTCCGGCGTTCAACTGTTAATGCGAAAAAACCCTGACGAATTGGCTCAAATATTTTCTCGAAGTTGCGGTGCCGTGCGCAACGCGCAAGCAGATGTGGCACGGTCGGGTTGGTTGGTTGTTCGGGCACGGCGTGCCGTGCCCCCGATGCGAATGACCTATACGAGCGGCAGTTCCTTCATCCAATCGCTGGCCGATTGAGCCAATTCCTTCAGAACATCTTCATCGGTTTTGCCTGAACTTTTCAGCACGTGGAAGGAGTGGTCGGCTCCTTCGAATACGTGCAGCGTCGCACGGGCTCCGAGCTTGGCTAGGATGGGTCGCAAGAGCTTGAGATCGGCCAGGGCGTCACGCGTGCCTTGTAAAAAAAGCATCGGCAATTTCGCTTCGCGCAGGTGCTCTGCACGTTTTGTTCCTGGTTGATTCGGCGGGTGGAGCGGAAATCCGAAAAAGACCAAGCCTCGAATGTTATCCAGACGCCCTTCGGAAGCTGCGAGCGAAGTCATTCGTCCTCCAAGGGACTTTCCTCCCGCAAATAACATCAGATCAGGAGCCGCTTTAGACGCAGCCTGGACCGCCGCCTGAACTGTCGCCGTGAGGACGGGCGGACGGTCGGGGACTCGCCGTCGTTGCTCCATGTAGGGGAACTGGAAGCGAAATGAGGCCACTTGAGCGGTCGCCAACTCGTTGGCGATGGCCGTCATGAAAGGATGATTCATGCCGGCGCCCGCGCCGTGTGCCAGCACCAAAAGGCATTGGGCGCTATGCGGTTGCAAGAAAACTGCGGAGACCTCGCCGGCATCTTGGACTGCAAAACGGATGTTCTCAGTGCTCGACATTTTTCTTCGCGAATTTTGCGACCCGACTCGTTTTTCTCACCCAGAACCGAATGAACTTATGACTGCGCGGCGCAAAGCAAGAATTGTGGCACGTTGTTGAACTCAACTGCCAGCGAACTATAGCGGCCGCGGTCCAAACCTTCTGCAAGACGGTGCTCCGGTTGACACTCATTGCCGCGCCTAGCAGAATATTTGAGGCGTGGCGGGTAGCAGTTTAGGTGGTTCCTGCCTGGGGCAAGCCTCTGATTTATTGACGATCACACCTGGAAGTCTGTGCGTCAAATCTTTGAGCGAGGAAACATGAGAATCCGTTGGATGCGAATTTTCGCATTGGGCATCTTGATTGCGGCGAGTTGTGCGGGCGCGCGAGCCCAGACGACGCGCCGGACGGCGAGCGAAGGAGCGGGAACGGCTGCGACGAATCGGGCGCTCCTGCCCGACTGTGCCATTCCTGGAGGAACTCCCTCAGCGGCGGGGGCGGCAGGGGACGATTCGAAGAAGAGCGGCGGATTCGATCTTGCGAACCTGGATCGATCCGTTTCGCCGTGCTCGGATTTCTATCAGTTTGCGAATGGCGGGTGGATGAAAAACAATCCGATACCGGCGGCTTACCCGAGGTGGGGTTCGTTCACGATCTTGCAAGAACACAACCAGGATGTGCTGCACACGATCCTTGAAGATGCGGCGAGGGACAAATCCGCGCAGCCAGGATCGAATTGGCAGAAAATTGGCGATTTTTACGCGAGTTGCATGGACGAGAGCGCGATCGAAACGGCGGGATTGAAGCCGCTCGAACCCGAATTCGAGAGAATCGCGCAGATCAAGGATGCTGCGAGTTTGCAGGTGGAAGTGGCGCGCCTGCAGAATGACGGCGTGGACGCGATTTTTAATTTCGGTTCGCAGACTGATTTTAAGGACAGCAACAACATGCTCGCCGCCGTCGGGCAGGGTGGTCTAGGATTGCCAGACCGCGATTACTACACTCGCGAAGATGAGAAATCCACGAAGCTGCGCGGCGAGTATGTGCAGCATGTGACGAATATGTTCAAGCTGCTTGGTGACGACGACTCGACCGCTGCGGCCGAAGCGAAGACGGTGATGGATATCGAGACCAGACTAGCGAAAGTATCGATGCCGCCGGTCGACTTGCGCGATCCTGATAAGGTCTACCACAAAATGCCGGTTTCGCAGTTTCAAGCGCTCGCGCCAAACGTGGATTGGGAAGGGTATTTCAAGGAGATTGGTGCGCCGCCCGTAACTCAGATCAATGTTTTTCAACCGGATTTCATGAAAGAGGTGAGTGCGGCGTGGACCTCCGTGCCGCTGGCGGACTGGAAGGTCTACCTGCGATGGCAGTTTGTGCATGCGGAGGCTACGGCGCTTCCAAAGAAGTTTGTGGACGAGAACTTCGACTTCTATTCAAGGAAATTGACTGGTACGACAGAAATCCTGCCGCGCTGGCGCCGCTGCGTCCGAGCAACCGACCAAAAGCTCGGCGAAGATTTAGGACAGTTCTATGTGCAGAAGGCGTTTCCGCCGAAAGCGAAAGCCAAGGCGCTGGAGATGGTCCACAACCTGATTGATGCGCTGCGTGCCGATCTTTCGACCCTTGACTGGATGAGCCTGGCAACGCGCGAGCAAGCCACTGCAAAGCTGAGCGCGATCAAGCTAAAAATCGGGTATCCGGACAAATGGCGCGATTATTCCGGTTTCAAGGTGGATCGCGGGCCGTACGTTGAGAATTTTATCCGGGGTAACGAATTCGAGGCAGCATACGAACTGGGGAAAATCGGCAAGCCCGTGGACCGGGGCGTTTGGAATATGACCCCGCCGACCGTGAATGCCTATTACAACTCGACGCGCAACGAAATCGTGTTTCCGGCGGGCATTTTGCAGCCACCTTTTTACGATCCTAATCGAGATGATGCGATGAATTATGGTGGGATGGGCTCGGTGATCGGGCATGAGTTGACGCACGGCTTCGACGATCAGGGCAGCAAGTTTGATGCGATGGGGAATTTGAAGAACTGGTGGACACCTGAGGATTTGAAGAATTTTCAGGCACGCGGCGAGTGCATCGTCAAGCAGTTCGACAGCTTCGAAGTGGAGCCCGGGCTGCACGAAAACGGAAAGCTCGTGGAAGGCGAGAGCATTGCTGATTTCGGCGGACTGACGATCGCATATGCTGCGCTGCAAAAGACGCTGGAAGGTAAGCCTGCTCCAACGCCGATTGACGGTTTTACACCCGATCAAAGATTTTTTCTCGGCTGGGCGCAGGTGTGGGCTAGCAATATGAGGCCGGAATATGCGCGGATGATTGTGAATACGAATCCGCATCCCTTGGATAGTTACCGGGTGAATGCGCCGGTATCGAATATGCCGGCATTCAAGAAGGCATTTGATTGCGGTGCGGATTCGAAGATGGTGCGGCCGGCTGCGGAACGGTGCCGTATTTGGTGAATGTAATCGAACGCGGGTTTTTGATTCGCAGCATGGGCGTGCGAATTGTGAAGACAACAAGCCCACGACGAGCAATGCGTCGTCGCGGCTACCCCGGCTAGACCGTCGGAGCAGCTAGCGGCTCTTGAGAAATAGCAGGTGGGGGATCGTATGTCGGGGCCGATACGGCGATGGCACGTTGATGCTCCCTGTACCAGATGCATTCGCTGGCGCGCTGCCATAAGCGGCAGGCTTGCCAGAAGATGATGAGGAACTGAGAAAGCAGAAACGGCGCGAGGATGGATTCGGGACGAAGATGCGTCATCCAGATGTGAAGGCCCGCGGCAAAGACGATCCACGCGATCAGGCTAACCCGCAGATATAACCAATAAAGCGAAAAGAAATTGTGCCGCAGCAGGGCGGCAGCGCGACGGAGGGCTCTGTGCATGCGGCGCTCGTCTTCGGCAACGGCGATTACCTGCGCCATATCAAACCAGACTCGAATGCAGATTGGCAGTAGCAGAAGGACGACGATGGCGGCTTCGAGGAAATGCACTGCTGGCATCGGCGAGATTGATTGCTTGTCGATGCGGTCGTAGACGTGATGGGCGATTCCGCCGAGAATGAAAACGGGAATGAGAACGATCAGGAGGTAAATTGTCAGGCGGACGAAACGCCAGAAATGATGTCCGCAAGCTTCGAAGAACCCGCCGGCGTGAAGCCTCTGTCCGGAATAGTAAGTAGCCAGAATTCCGCCCGTGGCGAAGATCGTGAAGATTGTGAAAAGGGTTGCTCCCAACAAGGAAGCCGATACCGATCCGCCAAATGGAAATTCGGGATTTATCGCGAGCGAGCTGGCGGCTCCAAGGTTGAATCCGTGCACAAGTTGGTCGGCGGCCAGACTGTGGTCCAGAATCGCGGCGATGCGTTCATTGGTTCCACGCGTCGCGAAGTAAGCCAGCACGAAATTCACGACGTAAATCAACCAGAGAACGCGTTGGCGGTTCCAGACGAGCGAGGCGCCGGAGAAAAACGTCCTCGGGGTTGCGTCTGCCATTACGAATCCCTCCACTTCCGAATGCTGGTTATGCGAGCCATGCGAGCAGCTGAGCCATCCACTCGCTGACAAATCCCAAGATGTTCGATAGCTTCTTAGTAGCGCGGCTGTCGGCTTTCACGATGTAGCTATTGTTGAACAGGTCTCGATCCAGCCAGACCTGATGGTCCGGGTCGATTTCCGCGGACACGAGCTGAGACTTTCGATCGTACACATAGCGCACCCAGCGCTCGCCGCCATCCCAATGTTCGGTCACTGACTGCTTGTCATCGAAAGTAACCTTCACGTCGATTGGAAATACAAAGTCGCCTTTTCGCTGCACGGTCACATAGGTGCGGTAGTGCCCAGCGTCCTTCCAGGCAATTTCGGGTTGGTCCCACTCCAAGGCGTCGGAATGCGCATCGAGGATCTTGTAGTCCAGCATTTGAGTGCCTGTGATGGCTTGATCGAAATACCAGCGCAGATCCTTGCCCGAGACTTCCTCGACGGTCTTGATGAAGTCTTCGCCTGTGGGATGGGTGTAGCGATAACGCATGAAATAGGTGTGTAATGCGTGCCGCAAAGTTTCTTCACCGATGATTTTCTCGAGGGTCAGCAACACCGTGGCTGTCTTGCCGTAGGTGATAGCGCCGTAGGCGTCGCCATCGTAAAAACGCCAGGCGAATCGAGTGATCGGATCGGTATCGGGCTTCTGGAGATAAGAGAAGCGCTGCGAGTCGTCTTCGCCCATCTGAAGGAACGGGAAATTGAATTCGGAGGTGTACTTGCCGTAGAGCGCGTCCATGCCTTTTGTTTCCATGTAGCTGTTGATGCCTTCGTCGAGCCAGGCCTCTTCGAATTCGTTCGTAGCCACCATTCCATACCAGTACTGATGGCCGAATTCGTGCTGCGTAACGAGCTCGGGAAGCAGAGCGCCTTTGGGCATGAACCAGTAGGTGTCTGCTGTAATCAGCGTTGGATATTCCATGCCGCCCGCTTGGTAGCCGCCATGTGGTGGATCGATTACGGTGAGCCGATCGTAGGGATACGGCCCGATCCATTGATCGTAGAGGGCGAGTGTGCCTTTCAATACTTGAATGTAGCGAGGAGCAGACGCCAGATTCCCCGGCGACATCAAGACATGAAGCTTCACAGTGCCAGCGCTGCCGGTCCAGGAATCCTCGACGTCGGTGAAGCTCGGACTCGCGCCCCAGGAAAAATCGTGCACATCTTCGGAGTGGAAGGTAAGCGTCTTCGTACCGTCAGAATTGTTCATGGAAGCGACGAGATCGCCTCCTGCGCCTACGATTTCATTTTGAGGAAGCGTCACATTCACATCGAACGTCCCGAAATCCGCAAAGAATTCCGTGGTGTTGTGAAACTGATGGCAATTCCAAGCACCTTTCCACCACACGCCAACCTTTGGAAACCACTGGCCGACCATGTAAAAATCGCGTAGGTATCCGGTTCGCGCGACGACTTCGGGCAACTTGTCGTTGAAGGCGATCTTGAATTCCACTTCGGCGCCCGCCGGCACGGCTCTGGGAAGTTCGATTTGCATCACCGTGCGATCGGCAGCGTTGTGGTCGTCAGGCTGGATGAAGCGCATTTCGTTTGTCAGGTCGCCCACACCGGTAACTTCGAGATGCGAGATAGTGATCGCGCCGAAATGCTCCGGCTTCCAGTCGATGTCGGGGTTGTCGCGGTGCTCCTCAGTCATAAAAGTGGATTGGGGCTGGAAGGCGTTGAGGTACAGGTGAAACGGAAATGTTTTCTGTGGCTGACCAGTGAGATTTTTGTACCGCAGGGTTTCTGTTGCGGCGATCGTATGCTTGGCGGTGTCGAGGCGCGCGTCGATTTGATAGGCGACGACGCGCGTGGATAAGGTTTGTTCCTTTGCCGCGCCGCGTGCGGCGATGGGCGCCGGCGGCACAGCATGGCGGGTGGGGGTGGCTTGCCCTGATCCCGCCGGTTCAGCGACGCAGGTAAGAGCCAGCGCTAGAACGATTCCAATGCGCATCTGCCTCCGATTCGGTAGCGGCCGCTCCATTGCGACCTAAAGCCTGCGGAAAGAATATGATACGCGGCTCTACGTGGCAAGCTGGCTCAGAAAAATCTTCGCGCCCGAGCAGCATGCAAGCCAAAGGTGCGTTCCAAGTGACGTAGGGCTGCTGCGAAGTTGACGCGTGCTCCTGACAACGACTAAACTCTAATTATCTGGGCGTTGTTCTCGCCTTTTTGCGAAGAGAGACTCAGGAGCCAGTAAGTTCATGGTTTCCCCCGTGTTACAGCATAGGCGCCACCAACAGATTCTGTCGGACGTGGTGCGCGAATACATTGAGACGGGCGAGCCTGTCTCATCGCGCAGCGTGGCGCTCAGGCACGTTGATCCGCTCAGTCCTGCGACCGTACGTAACGTCATGGCGGATCTCGAAGATGGCGGCTTTTTGTACCAGCCCCATACTTCGGCTGGCCGGGTGCCGACGGCTGCGGCGTACCGATTTTTTGTCGAGCAGGTGACGGCGCAGGCGACCGCCAGCCCCGAAGACAGGCTGTGGATCCGGCGGGAACTCGAAGCTGCCAAAACGCCGGAAGCCGTGATGGAGCGCGCCAGCCATGTGCTAGCAGCCGTTTCCCGCGGACTCGGAATTTTCATCGCGCCGCCATTGGCACGCAGCGTGGTGGAGCACCTTCGATTTCTGCTACTACCGGACAATCGGGTGCTGGTTGTGCTGGTTGCTGCCGGCGGTCAGACACGAGACAAGTTGATTCGGCCGGAGCGGCAGTTCCGCCAGGACGATTTGGATCATATTGCAGCCTATTTGAACCACCACTACATCGGGTGGACGATCGAAGCGATGCGAGCAGATCTACGCTCACAGCTTGCGCGCGACCGCGAACGCTACAGCCAACTGGCGGGCGACGCTTTGATGTTATGCGATCCAAGCGTTCTGGGCGATATCGATGAGCGCAAGATTTACGTGGAAGGAGCGGCGCAGATGGCGGCGTCGCCGGAATTTGCGAATCAGGATCAATTGCGCGAGTTGCTCGAGACGATCGAGGAGAAAGATCGGCTGATCGCGATTTTGAGCGGATGTATCGAGGCGCCGGAACCGGTGCACGTAGAATTAGGAGTGGATCAGATTTCGAATGCGGGAAAGCACCTGGCGGTTGTGTCAGCATCTTACTCCTCAGAAGGTGAAGTGCAAGGCACTCTCGGTATCGTCGCGCCGATGCGGATGCATTATGAGCGCGTGATTACAGCCGTGGCGTTTATGTCGCAGTTCTTTTCTGAAGAAAAAGAGGGGAGCTAGAACGTGGCAGCGCAGAAGAGCCAGAAAGAAGACGAGCGCCCGAGGCCAGGGGTCGCGCCGGTTGAATCGAGCGGCGACGATGCCGGTTCAGCGGCCGCCAGTGCATCAGAATCGGCGGTGGCTGAGCAGTTGCAAAAGCTCGCAGCAGAGAAACAAGACCTGACGAATACGCTCGTGCGTTTGCAGGCGGACTTCGACAATTACCGCAAGCGGACTGAGAAAGAGCATGACCAGGCAAGGCATCGCGGGGTGGAAAATCTCGTCGAGCAACTTCTGCCCGTGCTGGATGGTTTCGACAGGGCACTCGCCGCCCACGACGATCCTGCCTATGAGGATTATCGCAAGGGTTTTGAGCTGATTCGGAAACAGCTCTGGGATCTACTCGCAAAGCAGGGAGTGCATCGAATCGAGTCCATTGGCAAAGAATTCGATCCCAATGTGCATCATGCCGTTGAGCACGTACCCACAAGCGATTATCCCGACGGTGCGGTGATCGAAGAATTTCAGCCGGGCTACACATTTCACCATCGTGTGCTACGCCCTGCGATGGTGCGCGTGGCCAGCGGCCGCCAGAATTGATGCTCAAGTTGTCTTGTCAGGCGAGAAAAAAATCCAATTTTAGCGATTCAAGTTTTATCTGAGCAAATTCACATCTGCTCGTCAAAGGACTGAAAAGAAGCGATGGCACCCAGCAAGCAGCAGGACTTTTATGCAGTTTTGGAAGTAACGCGCGAGGCATCCGCGGAGCAGATTAAGTCCGCGTACCGGAAAGCGGCAATGCAATGGCATCCGGACCGCAATCCGGAGAATAAGCAGGAGGCAGAACTTAATTTTCGCGCTGCAGCCGAGGCTTACAGTGTGCTTTCCGACCCGCAGAAGCGAGCAATTTACGATCGCTTTGGCCATGCTGGCCTGGGCAGTCGCGGATTTGAGGCTGGCGGATTCAATGCGTCCATCTTCGAGGATTTTCAAGATATTCTCGGTGACCTCTTCGGCTTCGAGGATATTCTCGGCGTCGGGCGGCGTCGGGGAGGTCGTGGGCAGCGCGGCCAGCGCGGAGCTGATCTCCGCTACGACATGACGCTTACGTTCGAAGAAGCGGCGACCGGCGTCAGCACGAAGATTCACGTCTCGCGGCGCGAAGCGTGCGAGGCGTGCCACGGAACAGGCGCGAAATCCGGCACGGGCATGTCGACCTGCAAGACGTGCGGCGGCCGCGGCCAGGTTTCCTACAGCCAGGGGTTTTTCTCGATCACGCGCACGTGCCCTGCGTGCCAGGGAGTCGGCCAGGTGATTCGCGATGCTTGCGCCACTTGCCGCGGTCAGGGACGCATCGAGCGAGAACGAACGCTCGAAATCGGCGTTCCCGCCGGAGTGGATTCAGGCACTCGATTGCGAATGGCTGGGCATGGCGAGCCCGGGACAAACGGCGGCCAAGCCGGCGATCTGTATATTTTTCTCGAAGTGAAGGACCATGCTTTCTTTGAGCGCCGCGGGGCAGACCTCTACTGCACGATTCCAGTCAGCTTGTCGCAAGCGACGTTGGGCACCACGATTAAAGTCCCCACGCTTTCTGGAGAAGAGGATCTCGAGATACCGGAGGGAACGCAATCCGGTCAAATCTTCCGCAAAAAATCGAAGGGCCTTCCGAACCCGCACGGCGGACGCGGTGATTTGTACGTAAGCGTTCGCGTGGAGATTCCTGCCAAGGTGACGCGCGAGCAGCGGCGATTGCTCGAGCAACTTGGGCAGACAATGAAAGTAGAAAACAAGCCGATCGAGCGCTCGTCGAATTTCTTCGATAAGGTGAAGGATATTTTTGGCTAGAGTTCGGAGCAGCAGCGTCATCTTCCACACATGGCTCGTCGCGCAAATCACCAGCTTTCGCCGCCCTCCGCTGTGGCCAATCCAAACCCTAAGTTCTCGAGTGAATTTTATTGATTTGTAACATGCCATAGCCCTACCCTGAATTTACCTCGCCTTCAACTGTGGTACATTTTGGGGCTCCAGCATGGCCAAAATTCGCATTGACAGCACCCGCGGGCGATATGTCGTGGTCTGCTCGCGCGGGTCGGTTTTCAGGGCCTCGGAGCTCATTGGCGAGCCCAGCCGGCGCAGCGGAATTTTCTTCCTATCTTCGCCCCGGGTATGGAACTATTGGGGCAGGAAACTAACGGCGAAATCTCGCGGGCAACGCAGCGCGACAATTCTGTTTGACGATAGCGAGCCGGCGAAGCGGCTTGCAACCGTAGAAAAAATCGCTCGTGCGTTGGTTAGCCTCGGTGCGGATCGCGACGCCACATTGCTAGCTGTCGGTGGCGGCGTGGTAGGCGATGTTGCGGGATTCGTTGCAGCCTCGTACTTGCGAGGCGTGCGCCTCATTCATGTTCCGACCACGCTCGTAGCGCAGGTGGATAGCGCGATAGGCGGAAAGACCGGCGTGAATCTTCCAGAAGGGAAGAATCTCGTCGGCGCGTTTTATCCGCCGGAGTTGGTCATTGCCGATCCGGATGTTCTTGGCACGCTGCCTCACCGTCAGTACCGCGCGGGGCTGTACGAGATAATTAAATACGGCGTGATCGCCGATCCGGGGCTGTTCCGCTATCTCGAACGGAACATGCTCGCTCTTCTCCGCCGGGATCGCGCAGCGCTCGAATACGTGATTCCGCGATGTATTCGGATTAAGGCTATGGTTGTCGGAAAAGATGAGCGCGAGAGCGGACTGCGCCAGACCTTAAATTTTGGCCACACGCTCGGCCATGCGCTTGAGACCGCCACCGGCTACAAGACGTTTCTTCACGGGGAGGCGGTGGGCCACGGCATGATTTTCGCGACGCTTCTTGCGCTCGCCATCGGCCATTTGGGTGTGAAGGATGCGGCGCGAATTATTGGCCTGATTCTATCGGTCGGGCCACTGCCGCGCATTCCGTCGCTTTCGAACTCGGAGTTGAGATCGTTGATGCTAAGCGACAAGAAAGTGCATGCCGGCGAAATCGGCTGGGTACTACCCTCCGTTATCGGAAAGGCGAAATGGGGGGTGGCAGTCCCGTGGCGTGCCGTTGGCGCGAGTTTTCGCTCGCTGCCCGGATTGCTTGACGGCTGGCAGCGAAGCGGAACCAGGTCTACCGAGTTGCTCAAAGTATGAAAATCTTCGAGACATCGTCGCCCCCGGTGTTTGGTTCGCGGCCGAAAGGCGCTCGTGACGAACGCGATTCCGCGCGGCGCGTCCGCGATATGTTCAGCGCTATTGCGCCTCGATACGACCTGTTGAACCACCTGCTGTCGTTCTCATTGGATAACAAGTGGCGCCGCCTCACAGCGGAAAAATTTCGTCGCATCCTGCGCCGCACCGATGCCCGCGTCCTCGATTTATGCTGTGGCACCGGAGACCTGGCATTCGCTCTGGAAGTAGAACGGGTAGACGTGATCCGGGATCCCACCGCGCATCGCATACCGATCATGGGTTGCGACTTCGCCTACCCAATGTTAGAACGGGCCCGGAAAAAGGCGCGCTCCGACTCGCACACCGCCGAATTTATCAATGGCGATGCCCTGAACATGCCTTTCCCCGACCAGAGTTTTGACCTCGTAGCCACCGCATTCGGATTTCGAAATCTTGCTAACTACGAGCGCGGGCTGCACGAAATGGTGCGCGTCTTAAAGCCAGGAGGGCGAATCGCTATCCTCGAATTTTCCGAGCCAAGCAATAGTGCCATGGCGAGGATGTATCGCTTCTACTTCAAGCGGATTCTGCCAGTTATTGGCGGAATGATTTCGGGCAATAGGGCAGCCTATGCATATCTCCCCAGCTCTGTATCGAACTTCCCAACCCCGCCGGAGTTTGCCAAATTACTCTGCAGCGCCGGATTCCTGGGAGTCCGTCATGAAGCGTGGAATTTTGGAAGTGTTGTGCTGCACACGGGGCGCCTGCCCGAACCGGGTAAAGTTGTGATCCAATCCGAAGACGATCGTGCCCGTGGTTTTTGGAAGGAACGCCGGAAACGTCCAAGAGGGGACTGCAAGGAAGCAAAGACTTAGTTATCCAAGCCGAGGTTGCGAATCTTGTGAAGCAAAGTCTTGTAGGACACCCCTAATTTTTCCGCCGCGCGTGTTTTGTTCCACTTCGTTTCACGCAGCGCATTCTGAATCTTGAACCGCTCGACATGAGCGAGAGCGCGTTGCGAAACCTCCTCCAGCGGCCCTTCCCATAGAAATTCATCCTCGACCATATGCTCGGGCAGTTGCTCGGCAGTAGGACGCGCGGAAGGCAATTGCAAACCAGCCACATCGATGTCCGAACCATTCGCGAGGATTGCCGCGCGCTCAATCGCGTTTTGAAGTTCGCGCACATTACCTGGCCACGGGTAGGTGAGCAGGCGCTCGCGTGCGTCTTCCGTGAGTGCCAGTGCCGGCTTGCGAAATTCGCGTTTGAAGCGCTCCAGGAAATGCTCGGCTAGCAACAGTACGTCGTCACCTCGATCCCGCAGAGGTGGAATCGTGATCGGTACGGCGGAAATCCGGAAGTAGAGGTCCTCGCGAAACGTCTTGTCCGCCACTGCGGCGCGCAGGTCTTTATTTGTCGCTGTGAGGATTCGGACGTTCACTTCGATTTCCTGCGTGCCCCCGACGCGCTCGAATCGCTTTTCCTCCAGCACACGCAGAAGCTTGCTTTGCACGGCGAGGGGCAGTTCGCCAATTTCGTCAAGAAACAAGGTCCCGCGATGCGCGAGTTCGAGTTTTCCTATTTTTCGCGCGCCTGCACCGGTGAAGGCGCCGCGCTCGTGTCCGAAGAGCTCATTTTCCACCAGCCCTTCGGGAATTGCCGCGCAGTTCAGCGCGACAAAGGAATGGTCGACCCGGGGACTCAGGTGGTGGACCGCGCGTGCGAAGAGTTCTTTTCCCGTGCCGCTTTCGCCGAGAAGCAGAACCGTTGAATCGGTCGCCGCCACGCGCTGCGTCATCTGGCTCGCGTCTTTCATCGTCGGATGCTCGGCCACGATTCGAGGAAATCCGTAGTGCGCGGCGTATTCTTCACGGAGGAGCAGATTTTCCCGCAGAAGTTCCTGCTGCTTCGTAGCGCGATCGAGAAGCAGTTTCAAATGATCGAGATCCACCGGCTTCTGAATGAAATCGAATGCGCCTTCCTTCATCGCCGTCACGGCTTCTTCCACGGATCCATAGGCCGTAACAAGAATCACGGGCAGGGTAGGTTCCACTCGGCGAGCTTCTCGAAGGACGTCCAATCCCGAACTTCCCGGAAGCTTTAAATCAGTGAGGACGAGTAGGTAGCGGCGAGCGCGTATTTTGTCGATGGCGGCATTACCGTCAGGCGCTTCCTCCACCGAATAGTTTGCGCGCTCGAGCGCCTTGCGCAGCATCGCCCGGAGCTCAGGCTTATCTTCGACAAGGAGAATTGGCTCCATGGAAACTGGCTAGCGAGCCCATCCGGGATCGCCGCCCGATTGGCGAAGGTCGTCTTCGGCATCGGAGATGGCTTGCTTGTCTGCGTCGATTTCCTTTTGCTTGGCCGCGATCTTACCGGTTTTTTCGTTGATATCGCTGCGGGTCAATCCCTGTTGCATGCCTTTCACAGGATCGTTGTAATACTGCAGATCAAGTACGCCCAGCTCGCGCTGCATCACGTCGAGGTCAGCCTGATCCTGTTCAAGTTTGTGGCGAAGCTTTTCGAATCTCTCGCGCCACTTTTTCTCGTCGCTTCCTGCGGCTTTGTCGGGCTTCGCGCTGTCGGCAGTAGCATTTTCGGCGTTCTCGGTGGCCGGTGGTTCTTCGCCGACCGCTGATACTCCACCTTCCTTGGGAATATTGTCGTTCGTGATGACTTTGGCCTGCTTCGGAGTGTCTTTCTTTTGTTCGCGGGCACGTCGCGCTGCTTCCGCCAGAGATTCCTGTTGGCTGGCAGACGCTTCCGGTGATGTTTGTGCCGCCTGCGCGCCGCTCTGCGACGCAGCGGAGTCCTGTGATGGCGGTGACGCCTTATCCTGCTGCTGGCAATGGCCGCTGGGCGGAAACGCCGCAATCGCCGCAATTGCTGCCAACCAGAGTGCTCTGCGCATGGCTACGCCTCCCGAGAGGCACCTATGGGATAGGCCCTGGATATAGTTTAGATGCGGGCGGCTTCGGAGGGGAATAGCGACGGCGAGGTCTCCTGCCGCAAAGGTAACCACAGCAGGAACTCCGCGCCTTCGCCGGTGCGGTTCCGGGCCTCGATGCTGCCCCCGTGCTGCAGGGCCACCTTTTGAACCACAGCCAATCCCAGGCCCGTGCCCTCGGATTTCGTGGTGTAGAACGGGAGGAAGATTTTGGGCAGGTCCGCCTGCGGAATGCCTGGCCCGTTGTCCGCGATGCAGATACGCTGCCACTTCCGACCGCCCAGCTCTTCGATCGTCCCCGAAACGGTGAGGCGGGCGCTGCCACTGGATTCGCGGGCGGCTTCTGCTCCATTGCGCGTCAAATTGACGAGTGCCTGCCGGATCAATGCTTCGTCGCCTGGAAGATCCTCGAAAGCTCCTTCGCATTCCACCGCACAGCCGGGGTTCGATTCCCGCAGCTCTTCCGTCACGCGCTCGACCAGCGTTTTCATCGGCACTGTCTCGTAGCAGATTTCCAGCGGCTTGGCGAAGCGGAGAAATTCTGTGACGACGTGCGTGAGCGCGCGTGTCTGGTCCAGAATGCGCTCGGCGGATTCTCCAATGTCCCCGGAGCCCGGGCGCGCTTCGCTGCGAATCATTTGTGCGTAGCCGGAAATTGTGGCTAGCGCATTTTTGAATTCATGCGCGATACCAGCTGACATTTCTCCGAGTGCCGCCAGATTCTCTTTCCAACGAATCTGCTTTTGCAGCGCGGTTAGTTCCGTTAGATCGCTCATCAGGCACAGCGCGCCGCTCACCTTCATCTCGGGTGGGACACCAGGGAATTCGGTTCCGGGCCGTGGCGGATTCCGAACCGTGCGGAAAATCGGAGAAATCGTGACGCCGAGGTGGCGCATTTCACCTTCCGCTGTCACGTGCTCCACTTCGCCTCGATGAAACGTTCGCCCCTCGCGCAAACACGCCGTCAGCATGTGTGTCAGCGCGGTATCGGCTCCGAGAATTTCTTTGTACGACCGGTACCGCAAAGTGCGGATACCCAGCGCCTCCTCGGCAGCCGGGTTTGTGCTGCTGATTGCGCCGGTAGCATTCACCAGCAGCAATCCTGTGGGCATATTTCGCGTGACTTCTTCGGTGAGACGCTCAGATTCTTGCGCGCGCTCTTGCGCCACTAGATGCAGGCGCGCGAGCTCTTTTTCCTGGGTCCGAAGCTTCTCAATTACGCCCTGCATCGAGGCGGCCATAAAAGCGGAGGCGTTGTCAGTGTCGGGAATTGGCGCCGTGAATTGGCCCTCGGGTGAGGCATCGCCTCTGCGCAGAAATTTGCGCACGACGATGGCGAAAAGGATCAAAACAAGGAGTAGAACGAGGAGCCCCCCGGCCAGGAAGCCGAGATCAAAGGGCTGAACGCCCGTGATTCGCGTGGGGATCTGTGGAACCATTACATGCCTCGTTCTGCTAGATGCGCTCTAGCCATCAGCGCACCACCAGCAGTCCCTGATACCAATATACAATCGGCGTTCCAAAAAATACCACCAGTAGAGCGGCCATCCCGAGAAAGGTGCCAAACGGCAGTTCGTAATCGGAATCCTTGCGCCGCGCCACGATTACGATAATTCCCAGGATGCTTCCGAGCACGGAGCCAGCGAAAATTGTCAGCAATGTGCGTTTTAGGCCAAGAAACGCGCCGGCCATCAGCATCATCTTCACATCGCCCATCCCCATTCCCTCGCGCCCGCGCAGGCGAAAGTACACCTCCGACACGAGCCACAGCAGCCCGCTGCCGGCCGCCGCGCCCAATAGCGCGTCGACAAATGACAGAACCGGCGCAGGCGGCGGAAACACAAAAATCCGCCTCGTAAGGGCCAGAGCTGTTCCATCGACGGGTGTAGTGAAGAAGCTGAGCAAAAGTCCCAGGCCCAACCCTGTGAAGTTGACCACGTCGGGAAGGATCCTTTCGCGCAAGTCGGTGAACACCAGCACGATCATAATCGCCGAAAAAATCGCCCATTTCAGCGCTTCCGCCGTAAGACCAAAAACTTCATAACAGCCTAGAAAAAGCAGTCCCGTCAAGAGCTCAACCATCGGATACATCGCCGAAATCGGGTTCTTGCACTTCCGGCATTTGCCGCGCAGAAGGAGGTAGCTGACGACGGGAATATTGTCATAGGGCCGGATCGGAGCGCCGCACTTAACACAAGCCGAGGCGGGAAGGACGATCGATTTTCCGCCCGGAATCCGAACAATGCAGACGTTCAAGAAGCTGCCTATGATCAGCCCGAAAACAAACACAAAGACCGCAATGAGCGTCCCGGAAGCCACAAATCGAATGTGCCACATCCCTCGGAGTCACTCAAGCCGCCTACGCGAGACCGTGCCCGACTGCTAACGCACACAACGCACTCGCCTCATTCAATCGCTCGTTTTCCCGGTTCGCCATCCGATTAGTGCCACTCAGCGGGCTTTGATTGGCGCCTCTGGTAAGCTGAATTGAATCAACCGCAGCTATGTCCCTATTGGAACGAAAAATTCGACGTTACGAGCATATGCGCTGGGCTCAGGAGCCCAATCGCAAGACGCTCCCCTTCGCCTGGGGCCTCGAACACATCGGCGGCTCCGCGAATGAGCCCGATCCGCGCGGATACCTCGATTATTTTGTCAAGCATACGTTGGCCCACAGCGACGAATGGTACGCCACCGGCCCAGCAACCGATTATTCGCTCAATGGCGACGTACTCACTTTCACCAGCGCGATCGAATCACCTTGGCCTGAGAACAATCTCGTTCACGGACAATTTTTTCGGGCCCGCCACACCGGCCCCGCCGTCGTAGTTCTCGCGCAGTGGAATTCCCGCTGGGAAGAGCAGACCGACGTCTGCCGCTGGCTCAACAAACTCGGAATCACCGCCGTAAAAATGAGCCTGCCGTATCACGACCGCCGCGCCATCCCCGGCCATCCTCGCGCTGATCATCTCGTTGGCCCCAACGTCGGCTTAACGCTCCAAGCAAATCGCCAGGCCGTCCTCGACGCCCGCCGCACCCTCCGTTGGCTCGAACAACAAGGTTACGACCGTCTCGGCGTTCTCGGCACCAGCATCGGTTCATCCATCGCGTTCGTCACCATGTGCCACGAACCCGCGATTCGCGCGGGTGCATTCCTGCACGTCGCCACCTATTGCGGCGATGTGGTGGCCAACGGACTGACTACCATGAACGTCTGGGAATCGCTGCAGTCAAAGCTTTCGCAGGAGGACATCCGCCGCTACTGGTCGCCCATCAGCCCGTTTCCTTACATCCCCAAGCTTCTCGGCACCGGAAAGAAAATTCTCGCCATCACCGGCCGCTACGATCCCACCTTCTGGCCCGAATTCACGAATGCGTTTTTCGACGAGGCGCCGCGAGGTAGGATAGACATCGAGAGATTGTCCCTGCCGTGCGGTCACTATTCAATGGGAGTCGCGCCGTTTAAGTGGCTGGTCGGATTCCGGTTCGGCACATTTCTGTTTCAATCGCTCGCTGCCTGATTCTGTGCGCGCAGAAAGAATCTTCGAAAACGCTAAAGTTTGCCACGCCCTCGCCGATTACTATGTTGGAGGAACTTCCGTGGCAAACCCTATCAGCTCAGTTTCGAGCTCTGTGCAGTCCGCACACACTACTCAGAAGGGCCCAGTTCGCGACGCAAGCCCAAACCCAGCTCCGAAGCAGCAGGTCATACCTCAAGACACCGTCTCGATCGGCAAATCGGGCGCAGCTGCAAGTCAATCCCAGGCCGCTTCGAAAAGCGCGCAAGGCTCAAGCGAATCAGAATCCGGCGAAACCAAATAAGAACGCATAGCTCTGAATCCAATCGAGCGCCTAGCGCAGCAGATTGCTGAAATCACCCGCCGCAATTCGCGCTGCCACGGCTTCAATATCCCGCGAAAGCGCACGGTCAGAATCCACCTTTTTCGAGACGCCGCGCAGCAATTCGTACGCCTTCTGAGTTTCAGGCCCGGTGCGAAGCGGCGCAAGCAAATCAAGCCCCTGGCAAGCAGCCAGCAATTCGATCGCTAGCACGTTCCGCAGATTCGCGAGCATCGGTTGAATTCGCCGCGCCGCTGCCATGCCCATCGAAACGTAATCCTCTTGATTAGCGGACGTCGGAATCGAATCCACAGAATGTGGCGCGGCCTGCGCTTTCATTTCGCTGGCGAGCGCCGCAGCCGTCACCTGCAGAATCATAAACCCTGAATTCAATCCCGCTTCGCGCACTAGAAATGCCGGAAGCTGGCTCCCCTGCGGATTCGTCAACTGTTCCGTACGCCGTTCCGATATTCCCGCCAGAGTCGCGAGCGCCACCGCCAACTGATCCGCCGCCATCGCCAGTGGCTGCCCGTGAAAGTTTCCGCCACTGATTACCTCTCCACCGCCACCGTCGCCGGCAAACACCAGCGGATTATCCGTCGCGCTATTCAACTCGATCAAAATCGTCGCGCGAATCTGCATCAGCGCATCGCGAACGGCCCCGTGCACCTGTGGCACGCAGCGAAGGCTGTAAGGATCCTGCACGCGCGAATCACGCTCCGGCGACCGATGTGACTCGCGAATTTCGCTCCCGCGCGTCAGGCGCTCCAAATTGCGAGCCGTAATTAGATGCCCCGGATAAGGACGCGCGCGCGCGATCCGTTCGTCAAACGGCGCAGGGCTCCCCCGCAACGCGTCGAGCGAAAGCGCCGTCGCCACATCGGCCGTATCCACCGCAGTCTCGGCATCACGCAGACCCAGCGCCAGCAGCGCCAGCATCCCCTGCGTTCCATTCAAAAGCGCCAGGCCCTCTTTAGCTTCGAGCGCGAGCGGCGAAATCTTTGCGTTCCGCATCGCAGATTCGCCGGAATCTGCTCGTCCCTGAAAAATTGCCTCTCCCTCTCCAATCGCCACCTGTGCCAGATGCGCAAGCGGAGCCAGATCGCCCGACGCTCCCACCGACCCCTGGCACGGAATCACAGGATGCACTTTCCCATTCAGCATCGCGCAAAGCGTCTCCGCCACAATCGGGCGCACGCCCGAAAGCCCTTTGGCGATGGCATTCGCTCGCAGCACGAGCATCGCCCGCGTTTCAGGCTGCGTGAGCGGCGCGCCAACGCCACATGCGTGGCTGCGAACCAGATTCACCTGCAGCTGCCTTATCTGGTCGCGAGAAATTCGCACCGACGCCATCTTTCCGAATCCGGTGTTCACGCCGTACACCGCAGCATTCGATTCCACGAGCCGTTCAATCACCGCACGCGATGCGTTCATCTTTTCGCGCGCCGCCGGCGCAAGCTCCGCCTCGGCCCCATCAAAAACGACGGCATAAAGCTCCGTGAGCGTCAGATGTTCGCCGTCGATTTGAATCTTATTCATCCCCTTTTCCTATCATGGTGTTTTATCGTGACCGTGACTTCGACCAGCACACAAAGCGGCCTATCCGGCAGATGGGCGTCACCGCTCACGCGCTGCGGCTCTCCATTGGTAGCGGCAGGTACTTGCGATATTTTTCCGGCAATGATTTCGTCTGCCCGGCACGATTGCAAATGACATGTGTCGTTTCGCCCGTCGCAATCGTCTCGCCTGTCTCTTGATGAATGATTTCGTACGCGAATCGAACCGTCCGCCTTTGCGCAGCCGTCACCCGAGTCCGAATCGTGAGCAAATCATCAAAACGCGCCGGGCGCTTATACCGGCAGTTCGCTTCCGCCACCACCAGAAAACTATCGTCCTCAATTTCCATCTTCTTGTATTCGAATCCAATCTGCCGGCAAAGCTCCACGCGTCCAATTTCAAACCACGTGAAATAATTCCCGTAGTACACCACGCCCATCTGATCCGTCTCCGCATACCGGACGCGGATAGTCGTATCGGCGAATTCCTTCAGGATCGGACTCTCATCGCCGCCGGCTCGATTCTCGTTCGCGTTCTTGCTCACTGCCCGGTCCACTTCGGATCGCGCTTCTCGAGAAACGATGTAACCCCTTCGCGAAAATCGGCAGTCGCACGAATTTCGGCGTTCTCGCGCGTGGCCAGTTCAATCTCCGCTCGAATTTCAGCTTCATTGAAACGGCGGAGCAGCCGTTTCGTTCGCAGAATACTCGTCGGACTCGCAGTGATCAGCTGCGCTGCGATCTCGTGGGCGCGCTCCAGAAGTTTCTCCGCCGGCACCACCTCGGTAATCAACCCGATTCGCAGCGCCTCCGCGGCATCGATGATGCGCCCGGTAAGCAGCAACTCCGTCGCGCGCTTTTCTCCAATTTGGCGCCTCAAAAAAACCGACACCAGCGCCGGAATGAACCCGATCCGCACCTCTGAATATCCCAGCTTCGCTTCCGGCGCCACGAGCGTGAAATCCGCCAGCGTCGCGATCCCGCAACCTCCCGCGATTGCAGCGCCATTTACCGTAGCGATTACCGGGTTCGGAAATTCGTAGATGCGGTAAAACATCCGCGCCATTGCTCTCGAATCAGCCATATTTTCATCGAGCGATTGGCTGGCAATCGTCCGTAAGCCGTCGAGGTCCATTCCCGCGCAGAACGACTTTCCCGAGCCGGTGATGATGACGACGCGCGAGGGGCCGTTTTCCGCTTCGTCGAACGCCGCCATTAGTTCCTGAATCATTTGCGACGAGATCGCGTTCCGTTTTTCGGGCCGTGTCAGCGTGATCGTCGCTATTTGATCCTGCTGCTCGAGTTTAAGTGTGCTGTATGTCATCGCAGAATGTTCTTGATCCGTCGCATTAATTCGGTTTTGCTGCCTCTTCCGTGTGCGTGTACTTCTCGCGCAGTTCGCCCGTCATTGCGCACGCAATCGCAAGAGATTTGGTGCCAATGCCGGTAGCAACGCCGCGCGCCGCCAGCGTCGTCAGAATCGCCTCCGTCGGAATATTGCCCACGAGCTCATCGCCTGCAAAAGGACAGCCGCCCAGCCCCGTCAGCGCCCCGTCAAATCGCCGGCAGCCCGCTTCGTAAGCGGCAAGCACTTTCTCCGCCGCGCGATCCGGCCGGCTGTGCAAGTGCGCTCCAATCTCGACGCCTGCAACGGCGGCTCTGGCGGCGCCATAAACGGCCGCCACATCATGCGGCGAAGCCGTGCCCACCGTGTCCGCCAGCGAAACCGTCCGCACGCCGCTGTCCTTCAACCAGACAACCGTCTCTTCGACGATCTCCGGCCCCCACGGCTCGTCGTAAGGATTGCCAAACGCCATCGAAACATAAACGACCAATTTTTTCCCGGCTGCTTTCGTGTCCTTTTGAATCTTCTGCACGAGCTCGCGCGATTCAGCGCGCGACATATTCGCATTGGCCCGCCGAAAATACGCAGAAATCGAATACGGATAACCGATCGTCGTCACTCCCGGGGTAGAAAGCGCCCGTTCCAATCCCTGCGCATTGACGATAATTCCGATAATCTCCGGCGCCTCGCCTGATGGCGTTATCACTCGGCTCAGCTCTTTCATCACTGCTTCGCTATCGCCCATCTGCGGCACGTGCTTCGGTGACACAAAACTCACCGCATCAATGTGCCGGAACCCCAGCGAGACCAAGCTGCTCAGATATTGTATTTTCTCTTCTGTTGGAATAATTTGACGCAACCCCTGCCAGGCATCGCGCGGGCATTCAACGATCGTTAAGGTTTCCGTCATGTTCGTCTGCGCCGTGTCGCGATGAAATCGACCAGGAGCGAGATACCCGAAGCTATCGCGCAAAGGTACCCAACGTGAATCCACTCTTCGTACGGCGTGGGGCCAAGTTCCTTGTAATCCCAACCGACTGCGACTCCTCCGCGTGCTGACTTGTCCGGGATCGGACGCTGGTCCCAATAAAGAAGGGAGGTGGCGAACAGCATGGCCGTAGCGGCGACGAGGCACCACGTTCGTCGACTGATCATGTTTGTAAGACACCGGTTTTAAATTCCGCCACATGCGGATTCAGCGACGCAGCCTCCAGAGCCTCAATCAAAGCCTCGCGCGTGTGCGCCGGATCGATTATCGCGTCCACCCATAGCCTCGCCGCCGCATAGCGCGGATCGGTTTGGTTCTCGTAAGTGGCGCGAACCGATTCATACAATTCTTTTTTGTCTTTGTCAGTCAGCTTTTTGCCTTCGCGCTCGAGCTGCTTGATCTTGATTTCAACGAGCGTCCCCGCCGCCGCATCCCCGCCCATCACTGCATACCGGGCCGTGGGCCATGCAAAAATAAACCGAGGATCGTACGCCTTTCCGCACATCGCGTAATGCCCGGCTCCAAAACTCCCTCCGCAAATGACGGCAATCTTCGGAACCACGCTATTCGCCACGGCGTTAACCATCTTCGCCCCCGCGCGAATAATGCCGCTCCATTCCGCCTCTTTCCCCACCATAAATCCATTCACGTCGTGAAGAAAAATCAGCGGAATCAAATTCTGATTGCAATCGAGGATGAATCGCGCAGCCTTGTCCGCCGCCTCGGTATAAATCACGCCGCCAAACTCAATTCGCTTCTCTCCGGTGCCCGGAGCAGCCACCGTTACGTGCTTCTTCTGATTCGCGACGATTCCCACCGCCCAGCCGCCAATTCGCGCAAATCCGCAAAGCACCGTTTGACCATACTCGGCGCGATACTCCTCAAACTCGCTGCCGTCCACAATTCGCGCGATAATCTCGCGCATGTCGTATTGCTTTCCCGGATTTGACGAAAATATTCCGTAAATTTCATCGCCTGGATGCGAAGGCGGTCGCGCGGGCTTGTGATCGAACGGCGCCTTCGGGCGATGACCGATCTTGTCCGCCAGCGCCCGGATTCTCTTGATACACGCTTCGTCGTCCGGCTCGCGGAAATCCACCGTCCCGCTGATCTGCGCGTGCATTTTTGCCCCGCCCAGATCTTCCGCGGAGGTTTTCTGCCCGATCGCAGCCTGCACCAGCGCCGGCCCGGCGAGAAATAGGCCGCTGCCTTCCGTCATCAGAATGTGATCGCACATCACCGGCAGATACGCTCCGCCCGCTACGCACATCCCCATAATCGCCGTGATCTGCGGGATTCCTTGCGCGCTCATCACCGCGTTGTTCCGGAACACGCGCCCGAAATCATCAGTATCGGGAAACACATCCTCTTGCAACGGAAGAAAAACGCCCGCGGAATCCACCAGGTAAATCGTAGGAATGCGATTTTCGATCGCGATATTCTGCGCCCGAATCACTTTTTTCGCCGTCATCGGGAAAAACGCGCCCGCTTTCACCGTCGCGTCATTCGCGATGATCATCACCTGCCGGCCCGACACGCGCCCCAGTCCCACAATCGTCCCCGCTGCGGGCGCGCCGCCCCACTCTTCGTACATTTCATACGCGGCATACAGGCCGAGTTCGAAGAACTCAGTCTTTGGATCGATCAGCTTGGCGATACGCTCACGCGCCGTCAGCCGCCCCTTCTTGTGCTGCGACTCGATCGCTTTCGCCCCGCCACCCTGCCGGATTCGCTCTTCCTCATTCTTGATTTCAGTCAGCCGGTCCACCATCCGCCGGCTGTTCTGGGCAAAGTCGCCAGACTTCGCATCCACCTGCGTCTCAATCACCGTCCCGCTCACCGGTCTCCTTCGCGCTCCGCCATTCACTAACATCGGGCCGCACGATACTCGCAAACACTCACGCCGAAACTACGCATTGTACCATTCACATATCGTTTTGACTTGCCCGCGCGCTGCTATAGAATTGCATCCGCTCGTACCGCTCATTCGCATCGAGAGGCCTGCGAGCCAAATCCTGTTCCGGAGGCGCCTATGCTTTGCCGTTTTTTCGCAGGGAATAGGTCCGTCTCCGGTCTTTCGCTCTAGCCCGCATAAGACCGACTCGGCCTTCCTGAGCCCCTAATCTCCATAGTAGTGTTTGCTCGTCTTTGCCCAAGATTTTGAACCGCTTTCCTTCGCCCTTGAGAGGGCCGAGAATTATTGAGGAGATTCACAAATGAAATTCGTCGACATGGAATTGGCACGCCGATTGGAACTGGCCGGCCATCCGGACTTCCTTCCAGAAGGAGAAGCAGAGGTTAGCAACTTGGAGTCGAAACGCCCAGGAGACGTCCGAATCGCCGCAGGCGGTGGCATCGCCGAATTTCGCGGTGTCAATTCGCCGGTAACCCAAGCGGAAGGCCTCGGCCTGAACGGCCCCGTAAGCGAAGAAGACATGGAACGCATGGAAAAATTCTATCGCTGCCGCGGCTCCGCAGTTTTCATCGAGGTCTGCCCCATGGCCGATCCCGGATTCATCGAAATGCTCGGAAAGCGTGGATATCGCGTGCTCGAATTTTCCAACATGCTGATCCGCGAAATCGATCCGCAGGAGAAGTTTCCGGAATATTCCGCCGAAATCGTAATCCGGCCGGCCGAACCAGCGGAATCCCGCCTGTTCGCCGAGACAGTCTCTCGCGGTTTCGCCGATCACTTCGAGCCTACCGAAGATCTAATCGACACGATCCAGGAATTTTTCTCTGGCCCCGGCCTCATCCCATACTTGGTCTGGATCGACGGCAAACCCGTCGGCGGAGGAACGCTCGGGATTCGAAAGGGAATCGCCGGCCTTTTCGGAATGAGCACGCTACCCGAATTCCGCCGCCGCGGCGTGCAGGCGGCCCTGATTTCCGCGCGCCTCGAGGCTGGCCGCGCAGCCGGCTGCGACCTCGCGATGAGCGTCACGCAGCCGTCCAGCGGCTCGCAACGCAATCTCGAGCGCCAAGGCTTTCGCGTCGTCTACACGCGAACCAAATTCACTCGCGAGTGGAATTGAGTTGCGAATCAATCGCCCGGGCGATCGTTCGCACCCGGTCAAACGCCTCGGCGACCACCGAATCAGTTGCAATTGACTGGACCATGCCGCAGGCGAACGCTTCTTCAGCGTCGAGCCTGCGGCCCGTAACGAGCATCTCGATCGCGCGACTGCGACCGATCATTCGTGGCAATCGCTGCGTCCCGCCCCAACCGGTGATGATGCCAAGGCTTCCGCCGGGATGCGCATAGACCGCATCGCGCGACGCGATCCTCGCATGGCACGCGAGCGCCAGATCGAGTCCGCCGCCCATGCAATATCCGCGAATCGCCGCGACGACGGGCTTCGGCGAATTCGCGACCGTCCGCATCACGCTCTGTCCTCGGCGCGCGAATTCGAACGCCGAGGCCGCCGTGAGATTTGCGAGTTCCGAAATCTCAGCGCCCACCGCAAACGCGCGCTCGGTTCCGGTGATGACCGCGCCGGCCAGTTCGCGCTGCTCCGCGAGTTTCACGATTTGATCTTCGATTTCTGCCAAAATTCTGCGCTCGAGTCGCGGGAATCCGTCATCACTTTCAAGGGTGAGAAGCAAAATGCTGTCGTGCTGCGTGACGCAGAGACGGCTGCCCACTGCAGGGACTAGGCGCCTTTCGGCGCGGTGGAAACTCGCTGGCGAATGAAATCTACGATTGCTTGCGTGGGTGTGCCGGGAAGAAAGACTTCGGCGATACCGGCTTTCTTCAATGCGGGAATATCGGGTTCCGGGATGATGCCGCCGATCAGCACCGTAACGTCGTGCATGCCCTTTTCGCGGAGCAGTTCCATCAGCCGCGGGCAGATCGTGTTGTGCGCGCCGGAGAGAATCGAGAGGCCAATCACGTCCACGTCTTCCTGCGCGGATGCAGAAGCGATCATCTCCGGCGTCTGCCGCAACCCGGTGTAAATCACCTCCATGCCGGCATCACGCAAAGCGCGCGCAATCACCTTTGCGCCACGGTCGTGGCCATCGAGACCCGGCTTCGCGATCAACACTCGGATTTTCTTTTCAGCCATTCAGTGAATCCATCTCCTCAATCACGTCGCGCGCGCTTGTTTTTCTGGCGCGTGAAAGCATACTTCAAAACCCTCAGCCCGCGGTAGCGCTGGCTTGGTTCGCTCTGCGCGCCCGCTATAATGTTCACTACTTCAAGGTTGTGATGAACTCTTCGAGCAGAATGTTGAACTTTTCGGCGTCATCAACAAAGAGCGCGTGTCCTGCATCATCGAATGTTTCAATCTTTGAGCCAGGGATGCGTTTCTGCATGTCCTGAAATGTGGGCATCAGGTCCTTGCTAGCCGCAGCGATCACCGTCGGTTTGTCAATTTTGGATAAGGCCGGACTGTCGTCGGTCGTGAAACCGGCAAATGCCATCGCCACAGCGGAGTCAGTGGGTTCCGCCATCGAAGCTTTCATCACGCGTTGCAGGTATTCTTCAGCCTGCTGTTTTTTGTACATGTTGCGCACGAAATCGTTGGTGAACTTTTCTCGATTCGTTTGGGCGAACTTCAGAAATCCGAAATAACGCTTCAGAGTTTCAGGCGCCTGATCGAAATTCGCGACTCCGTCAACAAGCACGATGCCTGCAATTCCATTCGTCCCGAACTGATCCACGTAGGATGCAATCTCCGTCACTGCCATTGACCAACCAACGACGACCACGGGCGCGAGGTGAAGCTGATCGATCACGGCTTTGATATCGCGAGCATGCGACGCGGGATAATTGCCTTCGCCGGGCTTCGACGAGTCGCCCTGCGAACGCGGGTCCATCGCCACCACTCGATAATCGGGCGAAAAATGTGAGATCTGGTTCTCCCAGATCCAGCCCGGCATCGTCCAGCCGGGAATAAACAAAATGGAAGGGAACTGGTGCGGGCCGGTCACGGAGATATTGCCCTTCGTAATCGTGACGGAAGGCGGAAGCGGATTGCCAACTTCCGCGTTGCCTACAGGAGTTTTCGAGCGTCCCGATTCAACGTAGTGAATCTTCGCACCGTCCCACGATGTGACGAACCCGCTCTTCGGATGCGGATTTTTATCCTTGGCCGGAAGCGGCGCGGCCGAGCCGGCGGCCGCAAAGCTCGAAAGCAAAATACAGAGCGCGACCGCACTCCCGTTCAAACGCCTGCGCACTCTGTTTCTCATTTTTTCTTGAGCCTCGATTCGTCCGTGTTGGAGTCCAGGGGGGATTCGCTAGGTGATCGCCACTTCTTCGTATACGCCAAAAGGTTCGCGCAGTGTGTCGCAGATTTCGCCGAGCGTGGCGTAGGCTTTTACCGCCTCGAAGAGATACGGCATCAGGTTCTCGGTTCCGGCGGCCGCTTTGCGCAAAGCGTTCAAGCGGCGTTCGACTTCCGCGTTCGAGCGATCCGCGCGCAATTTTCGCAGGCGGTCGCCCTGGCGATGCGCCACGGTCTCATCGATCTGCAAAATCTCGAGCGGCTTCTCTGCGGCGACGTAATCATTCACGCCGACGACGATTTTTTCCTTGCGGTCAACAGCTACCTGATAGCGATAAGCCGCTTCTGCAATCTCGCGCTGCGGGAATCCGCGCTCGATTGCTGCGACCATGCCGCCCAGCGCGTCGATTTTCTCGATGTAGTCCCAGGCGCCGCGCTCCACTTCATCGGTGAGCGCTTCGACGAAGTACGAACCGCCGAGTGGATCGGCCGTGTTCGTAACGCCGCTTTCATGGGCGATGATTTGCTGAGTACGCAAGGCGAGTGTGGCGGCAAACTCGGTCGGCAGGGCCCAGGCTTCGTCGAGCGAATTCGTGTGCAGGGATTGAGTGCCGCCCATCACGGCTGCGAGCGCTTGCAGGGCTGTGCGCACCACGTTGTTGTAAGGCTGCTGCGCAGTAAGCGAGCAACCGGCCGTCTGTGTGTGGAAACGCAGCGCCCAGGAGCGCTCATTTTTTGCGCCGAAGCGGTCGCGCATCGTCTTGTACCAGATGCGGCGCGCGGCGCGATATTTCGCGATTTCTTCGAAGAAATCGCTGTGCGCGTTGAAGAAGAAGGAGAGGCGCGGCGCAAAATCGTCCACGTTCATTCCGCGGCGCACGCCGTAGTCCACATACTCGATTCCGTCGCGCAGCGTGAACGCCAGCTCCTGAATCGCAGTGGAGCCGGCTTCGCGTATGTGATAGCCGCTGATCGAGATCGGATTGAATTTCGGTGTGTGCTTCGCGCCGAATTCGAGCGTGTCAATCACCAGCCGCATCGACGGCTCCGGCGGATAGATGTATTCCTTCTGCGCGATGTATTCCTTGAGAATGTCATTCTGCAAAGTGCCGGAGATTTTCTTCCAATCGGCGCCCTGCTTTTCGGCGACCGCCAAATACATCGCCCAGATCACAGCCGCGGGCGAATTGATGGTCATCGAGGTGGTGACGTCGGCGAGCGGAATCTTGTCGAAGAGTACTTCCATGTCGGCGAGCGAGCTGATCGCCACACCGCATTTTCCGACTTCGCCCTCGGCCAATGGATGGTCCGAGTCGTATCCCATCAGCGCCGGCAGATCGAACGCGACGGAGAGACCGGTCTGGCCTTGCGAAAGCAGATAGCGAAAGCGTGCGTTCGTATCTTCGGCCGTTCCAAAGCCTGCGAACTGGCGCATCGTCCAAAGCTTGCCGCGGTACATCGTGGAGTGAATTCCGCGGGTGTAAGGCGGCTGGCCGGGAAAACCAAGATCGCGTTCCGCGTCCCAACCTGCGAGATCGGCTTGCGTGTAGAGGCGCCGAATCGGATAGCTCGAGACGGTGGTGAAATCGGCGTCGCGATCGGGAGTCTTTCGTAGCGTGGGAGCGAGCGTTTTTTCTTCCCACTCGTGTTCGGCGGCCGACGGCTTCCGGACGGATTCAAAACTCTGCGTGGGCAGTGTCTTAGTCGTCTTCACGTCGTTACTCATCTTCACGTCGTTAGCCATCGGCGCGCCCCCAGGTCGAAGCGGTCTTGGCCGCTCGCAAATTGCCGAATGCAGTCATCAAAGGATTCTAGGGCATTGCGGCAAAGGCAACAAGGTGTGCGCAGGTCAAGACCGCGAAATCCCGAAATAGCCGTTTTTGTTGCGGTTAGAAAATACGTAAGTAGTGATTCTGAAGCGGTTAAGCGAAATCCTGTAAAACGATTGTTGCGGTTAGAAATGCCTCGAGCAGCGAACGAGATTCGATTCGCTGACCTCTCAACTCGTCGAGTGCGAGAGGCCCTCTTCCTGTCTGTTTGATAGTGCATCATCATAACTCAAACGTAACGGTAGCAAATTGCGGGACGGGCCGCAAGAAGTTATTCGAGCGAGGATCGCTTACCCCGGGCGAATTCCCTGGAAAAACGGCGGTTTATTTTCCTGGGACGCCTCCGTCGGCGTCAGGGGTTCCGGGAATATTCGGCTGGCGATTGATTTTGCCGCGGCGCGCATCGGCGACGACGATGTGATTCACGTCGAGCGTGCGTCCTACGGCTTGATCGAAGTTTACGGAGGCTTCAATCAAATTGATCTTGGCGCGCAGCTCATTCCCTTGCGCGGTGGTCAAGTCACGCGACCTTAACACCACCTGGTAGCTGGTGGACGAACCGAGCTGATATTTTTTCTGCTCGGCGTCGAGGGTCTGCTGCGCCAGGATGCGGGCCTTTTCGGCGGCAGACACCTGCGAGCGGTCCTGCTGCAGTGCGATTTGAGCGTTGCGCACATTGACGAAAATCGTGTTCTGAAGCTGGCGGTACTGCACTACTTGCTGGCGTTTGTCGAGTTGCGCGCGGGCGCTATCGGCCTGAGCGGAGCGGTTTCGAATCGGAAGAACGAGATTCAATCCCGCGCTGTAGGTGGGGAAATCGGCGTGAACCATCTGATCGAGCGCCGTCCCTACGCCGCTGCGTTGGACCGTCGTCGTCGTGTTGAACACGGGAACGCCCACAAAAGCGAGGGTGCCCGGTAACCCCGGGTTGCCTACGGTAAAAGGGAGACCGTTGGGGGCGACAATCGGGGCGGTGGTGTCCGCCTGAAATCCCGCCTGCGTCTGATTCTGCACGATCGTGTCTCCGGCAAGCCCGGTGGCGCTGTACTGCCCGACGAGATTGAGGGTAGGAAGCAGGCTATTGCGTGTTGCTTTCACTTCGATTTCGGCGTTCTTCAGGTTCAGATCCGCCTGAAACACTTCCGGCCTTTTCTGCCAGGCTTCCTGTACCGCATCCATCAGCGGAAGATTTTCGGTAATGCTCGGCGCGGAAATAGGAGTCGTCGGAACCACTTCGACATTCTGCAACGAGGGAGCGACGGGATTGCGAGTGATCGCATTCAGCAGAACGGTCTCCTGCTGCAGTTTATTGGTTTGGGCGACGATCAGGTTTTGGGTGTCCGTCGCGAGTTCGGATTCCGCAGTCAGAACGTCAAGAGGCGCCATCGTCCCGATTTGCAGCTGCTTCTTGTTGTCCTCGTACAGCTTGTTCGATACCGCAACAGCCGCTTCTTCCACCTTCACATTTTCCCGGGCAAAAACCAGCTCCCAATAATCTGTTTGCACGGCAGAAACAGTGGCGATCACCTGTTGCGCGAACTGCGAATCCGCCACTTTCAAGGTGTTTTTCGCTTCGATGATGTAGCGCGTGTTTGCCAGAATTCCGAAGCCATTGAGCAGAGGCTGCTGAATCGTGACGCCCAGCGTCGATTGCACGGCGGGATTGAAAATCGTGGCGGGAGAATTCGTCGAGCTTCGTGCATTGTCGAATGTGACCTGGATCGAGGTTCCGGTGTGGAATCCCTGCGTGTAGGAGACGTTCGCATAAGCGTTGTAGTCGATCAGATCGAATGCTTTCGTCGCAACTCCCACTCCTGAACTGAGCGGATTGTTGATGGGAATAGAGGCGCGCGCCCAGTCGGTATTTACGGTCAGGATGGGATCGAAAGATGTTTGGGGTGATGTTCCTAGAATCACGGCTTGTGAAGCGCCCAGGCCGTGGGCCACCGCTCCTGCCTTGGCGCGCAGCATTTCGGTTTGCGCGATCCAGGGAGTGAAGCGCTGGAGGCTGATGTCCAAATTGTTTTCGAGAGCGATGGAAATCGCGTCGTCGAGGCTGAGCATTAGCTTGCCGTCATGAATCAACTGGTCGATGGTGGGAGCGTTTGTGAGCATAGGCTCCGGCAGCGTTAGCGGTTGGTAGGGCTTCCAAAACTCCGGGAACCATGGCTGGCCCTTGGAGTAGTCGCGTCCCTTGGTAGCGGAGAGGTCCCGCGGCGATAAATAATCGGCCGCAGCGGTCTGCTGCGCCGAAGGCTGGGAGGCGGCGGGCGCCTGCGCCTGATTCTGGTCCGCTGCTGGAGGTGGCGCGGCGCTCTGTCCCTGCTGGCTTTGTTGGTTCTGGGCGGGCCTCTGAGCCTGCGCGGATACCGGCGCCACCACCAGCGATGCAATAATGAACGCCAAAACCACCGACTTCAGAAACGCTTCGATCGCAAGTCTTCCGATCATCGTGTTTTTTCCTCTCCGAGCCTCTGGAGTCTGATTGCTGATTTCAACCCTGAATTCATGCAAGCCTCAAGCTTCTACAACGTGTGGCGCGCCAATTTGTTTCAGAAACTGTATTTCGGTGCAAAGTAGCGGCCACGCGTAACTTCCAGAATATAGACGAGTAAAGGGGAAATTCGATTCGTCGCCTGTTCGATTTCGGTCAGTGCTGTGCGTATCCGAACAAGCGCGGGCAGGAGTGTAGCATTGCAATCTGCGGCCTGACAATTCGCGTGGTGGCGGGATGTTGACAAGAAGAACGATTTCGCGGGGAAGCTGGGGTGGGGTGCTTGGCGTATTTTTGCGCGGGCGCAGGCTGAAGCCTACGCTACTGTAAAGCAAAGAACGCAATCGCGAACGTGCCAAGGGTTGGGCATAGCGCTGCGTTATTGCGTTGGCACAGGCAGGATTGCCTGTGCTACTGAAAGCGGCGGAAAGTTGACACGCTAGTTGGCAGCGTCTACCATGGCGCTGGCCAAAGCTCACCCTCCATGCCACGGCATTTCTCATCCTTGAACTCTTTTCGCGCGGCGGTTTGCCTGACGCTGATTTTGCTCGTGAGCGCGGTCGCGAGCGCCGAAAAGACAGATCAGCTCAAACCTCAGGGTTACGTCAACGACTTCGCGGGAGTACTGAGCGCGCCGGCGAAGGCTCAGCTGACGGCGCTGTGCGGTGAAGTCCAGCAAAAAACCGGAGCGCAGATTGCGGTCGTTACCGTGAAATCGCTCGACGGGCAGGCGGTGGAGGACTATACCGTTGATCTCGCCACAAAGTGGGGCATCGGTCCCAAGCAGTCCGACCATGGGATCTTGATTCTACTGGCGGTTGAGGACCGAAAATATTTCACTGCGGTAGGCTACGGACTCGAACCGATTTTGCCCGATGGAAAAGTTGGTGGTTTCGGTCGGGAGGCGGTTCCGCTTCTTCGCGCGGGAGACTATTCTGGCGCAGTCCTATTAATCACGCGACGAGTGGCGGACGTGATTGCCGCCGACAAGGGTGTGACGCTCTCTGGCAACTCGCCAGCGCCAGTGCGCAGCGCTCCTCGGGAGGATAACGGCTGGTCGATTGGTCAAATTTTGCTTCTGCTTTTCATAATTTTCGTTGTGTATTCGATCATGAAACGCAGCGGTGGAGGTGGCAGTAGTAACTACACGCGCGGCGGTAGAAGCGGCTGGTGGATTGGGCCGATGATCGGTTCCGGGATGGGCGGTGGACGCGGCGGCTGGGGAGGAGGTGGATTCGGCGGGGGTGGTGGCGGCGGAGGCGGTTTTGGTGGGTTTGGTGGCGGCTCTTTCGGCGGTGGCGGCGCCGGGGGCAGTTGGTAGATTCTGTTCGCAATAGCGGTTGTGATTGAAGAAAAAGGCGTGCGATGGAAGCGAAGCTCAAACAGATCGTAGAGAAGCTGCAATCGGCTGCGGGTGACAACCTGCAAGCCGCGGTGCTCTACGGGTCCGCTGTTACGGGCGAATTTCAAGCGCATCATTCCGATCTGAATATTGTCTGCCTGGTGAAGCGCGCGACGGCTGCTGACCTTGAGGCTATGCACGGAGTGGCGGAATGGTGGATGCGCGAAGGGCATCCTGCGCCGCTCGTTTTCACGTATGAGGAATTGCAGCGTTCAGCCGACGTTTTTTCGATCGAGCTGTACGACATCAAAGCGCGCCATCGCATGTTGTACGGCGAGGATTTTTTCTCTCAGCTTGAGGTTCCGTTGCATCTGCACCGGCTACAGGTGGAAAGGGAACTGCGGATTGACTGGCTGCGCCTGCGTCAGGCGGTGCTTGCGGCGCCGCAAACCAAGAAGGCGCACATCGGGATCATGATGGCGTCGGTTTCGGCGTTCTGTTCGCTGTTCCGGCATGCGCTTGCGGCGCTGGGACAACCGATGCCGGATACGAAGCGGCAGGCCGTGGACGCGCTGGCGTCGCTCACAGGTGCGAATCCGAGCGCGTTTCACGCGGTGCTGGATTTGCGGGAAGGCAAGCGCAAGGAGCGGGAAATTGATATTGAGGCATCGCTCCACGCGTATCTGGAGTTTGTTGAGGTGGTGACGAGCGAAGTGGATCGCCGATTCGCTGCACAGTAGTGCGAAGCTGGGCGCACAGCCACGCCAGGCGTCGCGGTTGTTTACATTCCGCACCGGAGGCACACGCAGATGAAAGCGCTCTTGGGACTGGTGGCAGTGATTGTGATTCTGGTTTTGATTTTTGGCGGCATGTATGTCAGCACGAAAAACAAGATCGTAACGATGGACGAGCAGGTGAAATCGAATTGGGCGCAGGTGGATGTGGTGTTGCAGCGGCGCGCGGATTTGATTCCGAACCTCGTGGAAACGGTGAAAGGATTCGCCGGGCATGAAGAAATTGTGTATGGCGATATCGCGAAGGCGCGCTCGGCGTTGCTGAATGCAAAGACACCTTCGGACAAGATTGCGGCTAACGGGCAACTGGATGGCGCTCTCGGGCGGTTGCTGGCTGTGGTCGAAAATTATCCGCAGCTCAAATCGAACGAAAACTTTTTGCGGCTGCAGGACGAATTGGCGGGCACTGAGAATCGGATTGCCGTGGAAAGGAAGCGCTACAACGATTCCATTCAGGCCTACAACACGTTCATTCGCCAATTTCCGAACAGCTTGTTCGCCAGTTGGGCCGGCTTCAAGGAGAACGACGCTTATTTTAAGGCGTCCGAGGGCTCTCGCGAGGCTCCCAAGGTGCAATTTCCGGCGGCCACTCGCTAGGATTTGCGATTCGAATATTACATTCGTGTGAAGCGTTGCGCGCCGGGATGCGGTTATGCGGCGGTTATCTTGACCCGTGCATTCCGGCGCGCTAGGCTACTTTGACAGGACATCAACGAGGTTCGAGTCGCCAAAAATTAATGAAACAAACTGTAAGAATCGCCGGAGGGATCAGCGAGCTGTTTGGCACCCTCGATGAGAACCTCAAGCTTTTCGAAGCCAACCTGCACGTCACCACTCATCTGAAGGATCACGATTTGGAGATTGAAGGCGAGCCTGCGCAGGTGGAGCGCGCTGCGCTTATCCTTGACGAATACAATCAGCGCGTTCGCGACGGGCGGATTCCCGATAGCCAGGAGGTGAAATCCCTGTTGCGAATTGCCACGCAGGCTCCTGCGAAGGAACTGCGCGGGGCGTTTTCCCCTACGCGCACGCGCACGTTTGGCAAGAAGAGCCTCGCGCCGAAAAGCACGAACCAGCGGCGATATATCGAAGCGCTCGAAACTTACGACATGGTGTTCGCGATTGGGCCGGGTGGAACGGGCAAAACATATCTCGCGGTGGCAATGGCGGTGTCTGCGCTGCTTTCGAAGCAGGTGAACCGGATCATTCTCGCGCGGCCCGCGGTAGAAGCGGGCGAAAAGCTGGGATTTCTTCCCGGCACGCTTCAGGAAAAGGTTGATCCTTATATGCGCCCGCTGTACGACGCGCTGCACGATCTGCTCGAAGCGGAGAAGCTCGAAAGTTTTCTCGAAAAGGACATCATCGAGGTTGCGCCGCTTGCATTTATGCGCGGGCGCACGCTGAATGATTCTTTCGTGATTCTCGATGAGGCGCAGAATACGACGAGCGAGCAGATGAAGATGTTTCTTACTCGCCTGGGATTCAATTCGAAAGCCGTGATCACCGGCGACATTACGCAGATTGATTTGCCCAACGAGCGCCGTTCCGGGTTGGTCGAGGCGATTGACGTGGTGGGGAATATCGAAGGCATTTCTTTTATCTATTTCGACGAGCGCGACGTGGTGCGTCACAATCTGGTGCAGCAAATTATCAAGGCGTACGATGAGCGCAAACCCGCAGCGCAGGGAGCATCCGCGAAAAGCGGGCCAAACGTGGCAGCTGGGCGGACGCAAAATGTGAGCGCCAGTTCGTCGACCTCAAGCGGCAGCGCGCACGGCACCGCGCGGCGCGATTGATCTTCCCTCGATTCATGATCGTCAACCGCCAATCGCGCATTTCCGTTCCGTTACGCGACCTCGACAAATTCCTGGCTCGTGCGCGGCGCCGGTTGCGCCTGCAGAAGGACTCGTTCGCCGTTTGTCTGGTAACCGATGCCGAGATGGCCCGCTGGAACCGCGCATATCGTGGCAAAAGCGGCCCTACCGATGTATTGTCGTTTGCAACGAATGCTCGCGAAGCCACGCAAAGGCGCGCAAAAAATAGCCGCGTGCGAAAAGACAACCTTTTCGACGCCGCTGCCGCAAATCACTCGGCGCAATATATCGGCGATATCGCCATCGCCCCGGCTGTGGCGAAACGGAACGCGCGCCGCTTCGGCCGCAGCTTCGATGACGAGATGCGCATTCTTATTCTTCACGGTATCCTCCATCTAATGGGCTATGACCACGAAGCCGACAACGGCCAAATGGAACGCCGGGAAAGCAAACTCCGCCGCGAGCTGAGGCTGGTTTAGGCGATGCCGCAAATTCTTTACACGATTGGTGTACTTGCGCTCACCGCGGGTCTGGCATTGTTCGCCTACCTGGATCGCGTGTACCGCGAACTGGGACGAATCGTCACAGGCCGAATCTTTGCCCATCTGCAAACATTCGAAGCGGACATCGAGCCGCGATTCAAGATGGACCGGCAACGCGCCGCTTTGGCGTTCACGCTTCTGGCCCGGCTTTGGCTGGTTCTCGTGGCAGCCGTCACCGCGCGAGGCGTAATTTTCTTTGTGCCGGGCTCGTGGGAAGCGGCGCTTGAGATGGTCTTTTTTCTTTCGGCCGAAGTGATTGTGTTGATGCAGTTTCTTCCGTCACTTTTGCTTGCGGGAGTGCGCGGGAATTGGATTGCGCCATTCGTGCCGGCCGTCCGTGTATTCGTGTGGTTGATTTGGCCGGTGCAAGTGGTCCTCGAGTTGCTGGTTTCTGTGCTCCATCTTTCCGAGGATGAGCCAACCGCGGAAGTTGAGGAACAGCAATCGATTGAGGCTTTCGTCGACGCGGCGGCGGAGGAAGGGATTATCGAGCACGACGAAGCGCGGCTGATCGAGCAGGTGATCGAATTTGGCGATAAGCGCGTGCGCGATTTGATGACGCCGCGGCCCGACGTGGTCGCCATTCGCGCCGGGGCTACGCTGGAGGAACTGAGCGACCTGATCGTCGAGACGAAATTCTCGCGTATCCCTGTTTATGAAAAATCGCTCGATGACATAGTCGGCGTGGTGATGGCGCGCGACATACTCGAAGTCTCCGACCGCGACGCGGCTCTTCGCGCCGTTCGCGAGCTGATGCGCCCCGCGCTCTTCATCCCCGAGACGAAATCGGGTTCGGAATTATTAAAGGAAATGCAGCGCAAGAATCAGCAGATGGCGATTGTGATCGACGAGTATGGCCTGATGGCCGGTGTGGTAACCGTCGAGGATTTGATCGAAGAAATTGTTGGCGACCTCGGCGAAGAGGATCGCCGGCCCGCGCCCGACGTGGTGCGCGAATCCGGCGGCAGCATGGTGATGCGCGGCAGTGTGCCGGTGGACAAACTGACGGAGCTCCTTGGCGTACAGCTCGATGATTCCTCCGAGCATTCCGGCGCCACCACGATTGCTGGGCTGCTCAATTCGGTGGCAGGCCACGTCCCGCGGATGGGCGAGGTGATTGATTCCGACGGCGTTCGCTTCGAAGTGCTCGAAGCGAATCAGCGCAAAGTGTTGCGCGTGCGCGCCCGCCGCGTCCCCGCCGGTGCTGCGTCGTCCTTGTCGGCGTAAACCTGCGCAGGCGGCGGCTCATCGGCGTACAATTTGATTTCATGCCATTCAAATCCGGTTTCGTGGCAATCGTCGGTCGCCCCAACGCCGGGAAATCCACGCTCGTCAATACTCTGGTTGGACGCAAGGTCGCCATCGTCTCGCCCAAGCCGCAGACTACCCGCAACCGCATCCAGGGAATTTTGAATCGCGACGACGCGCAAATCGTGCTGGTCGATACCCCCGGAATCCACAAACCCGAAAACGTTCTCAGCCGCCAGATGATGGACGAGCTTCAGCACGCGCTCGAAGGTATTGATATTCTTGCGTTGATCGCCGATGCTTCAGTGAACTTCGGGCCCGGAGACCGCTTCGCCATCGAATGGGCGCGCCGTTTTCATGGGCCCGTCTATTTACTGTTGAATAAAATAGATCGAGTCCCCAAGGCGCATCTGCTTCCGCTCATCGAGCGCTACAGCAAGGAATTCGAATTCGCTGAAGTGTTCCCGATCTCCGCGCTCACTGGTGAAGGCTGCCTCGATCTCGTAAATTCATGGCTCGAACGATTGCCCGAGCATCCGCCCTATTTTCCAGAAGACCAGTTCACCGACCAGCCCGAACGTTTCCTCGCCGCGGAGATAATTCGCGAGAAGGCAATTCTCACCACGCGCCACGAAGTGCCCTACGCGATTGCGGTGATGATCGACGGTTTTGAGGAAGGACCAACGCTTCTTCGAATTCGCGCCACGATCTATGTGGAGCGCGAAGGCCAGAAAGCGATCCTGATCGGCAAACGAGGCGCGGCCATCAAAACCATCGGCACGCAAGCGCGCAAAGAACTCGAATCCATCCTCGACATCCACATTTTCCTCGAGCTCTTCGTCAAGGTTCAACCGAACTGGCGCGACAATTCCTCCATGGTTCGCCAACTCGATTGGCACCGCCAGCTCGAACAACTAGGCGAGTATCAGAATAACGAAACCGACGAAGGGGACGCTGCGGGCAACGAGGATGATGACGACGAGGCACCCAAAGACTTAGAACTTTGAATCATGCGCGCGACCAACTCGCTTTCTCCTGTTGGGCCGAGCTTTTCAGGCGGTCGAGCGGGCACGGCATGCCGTGCCCCTACTGAAGAAGAGGCTGGAACGAAAGCCAAGCGCGTATCGAACGATGATCGAATCTAAGCCTTAGACGGCGCAATCCCCAGCGACCGCATCTTCCGATATAAGTGGCTCCGCTCCAGCCCCAAAGCCTCCGCCGCTTTCGTCATGTTCCAGCGATTTTCCTCGAGCTTACGCAACACAAACTCCCGTTCATAAGCCGAACGCGCTTCCTGCAGGCTTTCATACGGCTTCTGCGGGCTCTTCGACGCGCCCCGAAATAATTCAGGCGGCAAATGATGCGGCTCAATCTTCTGCGCCGGGCTCATGATCACCAACCGCTCGACAAGGTTTTTCAGCTCGCGCACATTCCCGGGCCACGTATAACTCAACAACACTTCCATCGCCGGCGCCGTAAAGTCCTTCGGCTTTTTCCCGTACGCCTCACAGAACTCGGCTAGAAAATGCGCTGCCAGAATCGGCATATCCTCAATCCGCTCGCGAAGCGCCGGCACATAGAAGGGAATCACGTTCAGCCGGTAAAACAAATCCTCGCGAAACGCATTCCGGCCGATTTCGTCCTCAAGCTTTTTGTTCGTCGCGGCGATCACTCGCACGTCAACGGTAATCGGCTCATTCGAGCCCAGCCGTTCCACGCGCTGTTCTTCCAGCACGCGCAGCACTTTCGACTGAGTTTTCAAGCTCATATCGCCCACTTCATCGAGAAATAAAGTGCCACCATCCGCCTTTTGAAATTTGCCCACTTTGTCTTCGCTCGCGCCGGTAAAGCTTCCCTTGCGATGACCAAACAGCTCAGACTCGATCAGTTCTTCCGGGATCGCGGCGCAGTTCAATTCCACAAATTGCATCGTGTTTCGCAAGCTGCTCGCATGCAGCGCCCGCGCCACAAGCTCCTTACCCGTTCCGCTCTCGCCATAAATCAGTACGCGCCCATTGGTGGGCGCAGTCAGCGCGATCTGTTGCCGCAGCGCTTTCATCGGCACGCTGTTCCCAAGTATTTCATGGCGCTCTTCGAGTTCCGCGCGAAGCCGGCGATTCTCCGATTCCAGGCGCACGTACTCGAGTGCGTTTCGCACCACCAATACAATTTTGTCGAGCGAAAGAGGTTTTTCGACGAAATCAAACGCGCCGAGTTTCGTCGCACGCACGGCCGTCTCGATATTTCCGTGCCCGGAGATCATGATCACAACGGGCGCAGATTCGCGCGCCTGAATCGCTTCGAGCGTGGCCAGTCCATCCGTTTTCGGCAGCCACACGTCGAGCAGCACCAGATCGAAGCTTCGCCGTTCGATCTGCTCCAGGCAGGCCTCGCCCGTTGAGGTCACCTCGACCTCGTAGCCTTCGTCGCGCAAGAGCGCACCAAGCGATTCCCGAATCCCGCTCTCGTCGTCCACGATTAGAATTGATGCCGGCATCGTTTATGTTGTGAAGCTGATAGAACTTGTCAGGGTCTGGGTTACTCCGTGCTCGATGTGGTGGGCTTTCAGTGACCTCAGTGTTGGTTCGTTGGATTTTGAGACCTATGCCGCCGAAGCTCCACTCTGTGCAGCTGGCGCAGGCACTTCGATAGCCGGGAACCGAATCACGAAGCGCGTTCCAGTCGGAACATTGTCTTCCACGCGAATCGTGCCGTTATGTTCGGCGACAATCCGGCTCGCGATCGCAAGCCCCAGCCCGGTGCCGCGCTCCTTCGTCGAGAAATGCGGCAGAAAGAGCCGCTCTTTATCCTCCGGCGAAATTCCGTGCCCGCTGTCGGAAATTTCGATCGCCACAGCGTCTCCATCACCATCCGCACGCGTGGAGACACGCAGTTGCCGCACGGAAGCGCCCTCCATTGCCTCCGCGGCATTGTCGATCAAATTCGCAACCACGCGCCGCAGCAGTTCGCAATCCGCTTTGATCAAAGGTAGGGAAGCGGCAAGTTCCGTGCGCAACGTGATTCCCTCGAGTCGTCCGCGGAAAAGATCCACGGCGCCGGCAACGATCGGGTTCACGTCCGCAGGAGCAAGGCGGGCGGCGGGGAAGCGGGCAAATTGGGAGAATTCATCAACGAGCGATTCGAGCGTGTAGACCTCCCGCTCTATGAGTCCCGCGCACTCCGCAACAAGTTTTTCAAATTCGCTGCGCGAGCTTTCCGGCCTGTTTCCTTCCGAGCGCTCGATATGACGCAGCAATCGCTGCGCGGAAAGCTGAATCGGCGTCAGCGGATTCTTGATCTCGTGCGCGATTCGCTGTGCTACTTCCTGCCATGCGGAGGCTTTTTGCGCCCGCAGTAAATCCGTGAGATCGTCAATTACAATCACGAATCCTGGATTTGACCTTCGCGGACCAAGTGAGCTCACCGTTACCGCAGCGCGCACGAGTTTTCCCGCCGTCGCGATTTCAATCTCACGCGAAGCTCCTCCCATTCGCAGTGACCGGCGCATCAAATGCAGCATCGCGCGCGCAGCCTCCTCTCCGAGCAACTCTTGCAGCGAATGCGCGTCGCGTGCGTGAGCGCCGAGGATTTCCACCACCGCCGAATTTACCCTGGTGATTTCGCCGGACGAGTTGAGCGACACCACCCCCGTTGGAATATTCTCCAGAATCGCCTCCATCAATTTACGCCGACGCTCGCGCTCCTCGATGGCCAGCTCGAGGCTTTGCGTGAACTCGTTAATCTGCTTGCGGCCTTCTCCCAGTTGTTCCGTCATCCGATTGAACGAACGCACCAGTGTCCCCAGGTCGTCCTGCGCCTGGACGTCAATTTGGTGGTCAAAATTACCGCGGGAAATTTCACGGGTGGCTTCAGCTAGGGCTTGGATCGGCACGGTGACCTGCTTGGAAAGAAAGAGTGCTACCCAGGTGGTGGCGAACAGCAAAAGCAGTGTAATCAGCGAGAGCACCCCGAGAATTTCTCGCTTGTAAGCGCGCAGATGCTGTTTCTGCTCTTCGTAGGTCTGCGTTTGCGCTTGAATTTCCGCAGCGCGGTCGAGATAGTCGCTCGGTATTTTGCGCGCCACGTATAACTTGCCGTCTTTCAGCGGAGCGGTCGCAACCAGGTACAAATCGTTTCCATTCCGCCAGAACTCCGCCCCGCTGCTGAGCACCTTAGCTGGTTGCGGATGGATGGGCTGGCTGGCCGGACTTTGTGCGGCGGGCTCATTGCTGGTGCGATTTGTATAAGCGACGCCGTGGCTTACGTCTCCATGAGAATTCGCCTGCCACGAGGCATCCACCGACCAACTCGTCTGCAAGAACGCTTCATCAGGGCTGCCTGACTTCGCCGCCCGCGCAGCAATGTCGCCGAGATGGCCTGAGCCCGTTTTCCGCATGTCCTGGAGCAGTTGCTGGCTCTCCTCGTTGGCCACTTCGAGGGGACGCGGAAACCATGCATTCAGCGTTCTATTCACGAGCGCGTAGCTGAAGAAGAACATGAACACGACCGGCAGCAGCGAAACTCCCATTGCACCGAGCACCATCTTGGTCTTGAAACGCGAGCCCATCTGACCGGCCCGGCGCTCAGTTGCCATCCGTACCAGGCTGCGCAACAGAATCAGGCCGAACACCAGAAGGGCCGCGCCGAGAAATGTGGAGAGCGCGAAGAAAACCAGGAATTCATTGCCTTGCTCGGGGTGGAACGGAGTGCTCAGCGACCCCAGCGTGAATACCGCTGCCGTCAGCAATACCACGGCGATACCACCGGTAATCAGCCACACACGCTGTTTTCGTGTCGCTGCTGTCACCGGCCCTCCTCCAAATATCTGCCGAGCGGGCACTCGTCGCACTTCGGATCGGTCTTACGACACCAGTTCTTACCAGCGGCCACGATCAGCGCGTGAAATTCGTTGAACTTGGAAACGTTGCCGGGAAATCTTCGCTCGAACTGCCAGCGGATCTCATCATATTTCGCATTCGGGCTGGCCCAACCGTGACGCACCAGCATCCGCTTCGTGTAGGCGTCGACGACAAAGACACCATGCTGCCCGGCATAGAGCAGAATCGAATCCGCTGTTTCCGGTCCGATGCCGAACACTCCGATCAGCTTCTCGCGCAGCAGGATCGTCGGAGTCTCAAACATTCTTTTGAGCGAACCTCTGTATTCATGGCGAAGAAATCGCACGAACGACTTCAGCGCGCGCGCTTTCTGTCGCCAGTAACCCGACGACTGGATCAGGTTCTGCAGCCGGCGTAAGGGGACCTGCTCGATGGCTGCCGGCGTCAAGAGTTGCGCGCCACGCAGGTTGGCGAGGGCTGTCTCGACGTTCGTCCACGAGGTGCTTTGAGTCAGAATGGCGCCGACAATTACCTCGAAGGGAGTCTTGGCCGGCCACCAGTGCTGTGGGCCGAGGGCGGTAAAAAGGCTGTTAAAGTACTCATCCAGAGGGGGTTGCGACTTATCGGAAACGGAGCCTGGCATTCTAAGAAGTGCGTGCGGCACTAAAATAGGGAATTTCTTGAGTGCTTCCATGGAGAATTCACAATAGCGAGGCGAGATTCGCAAGTCAAGCTTAGGTGTTGCGGATTGGCCACACTACTGTGGCGGAGATACAAAGGTGGCTCAAGGGCGCTTGCGTTCGAATTGCTGCATGAAACTCACCAATGCCTCGACGGACTCGATTGTTACAGCGTTGTAAAGCGAAACGCGCATCCCACCCACCGAACGGTGACCGACGATTCCCACGATGCCTTCGGCTGCCGCTTCCTTGGCGAAGCGCGCTTCCAACTCCTCGTCGCCATCGGCCAACCGAAAAACTACGTTCATTCTTGAACGCGATTCCTGCTCGACGGGACATTTGTACAAGGTGCTCGAATCGATTGCGTCGTAAAGGAGCTTGGCCTTCGCTTCGTTGCGTCTTTCGAGCGCGCCGGCGCCGCCCTCGCCCTCGAGCCATTCGAGCATCAATACCAGAACGTACACAGCAAACGTTGCGGGGGTGTGGAAAAGGGAATGCTCCTTGATCTCCGTGCGATATTGCAGCAGGGAAGGCAGCTTGGGATCAGCGCGCTCGGCAAGATCTCGCCGAATAATTACAACTGTTGCGCCTGCTTGCCCCAGATTCTTCTGCGCGCCGGCAAAAATCGCGCCGAATTGTCGAACGTTCACCTGCCGCGAAAGAATGTCCGACGACATATCTGCCACGAGTGGAATGTCGCCGGTCCGTGGCATCTGCCTCCACTGTGTGCCCTCAATCGTGTTGTTCGAGCACATGTAGACGTAAGATGCGTTCGAGGCGAGGTCAATTTCGTTGGTGCTCGGAATGCGAGTGAATTTTTCGGGCTCGCTCGAAGCCGCAATTCGATAAGGCGCGCTTTTCTTCAGCTCCGCGATCGCTTTTGCTGTCCACATTCCCGTGTGCAGCACATCCACCGGCTTTCCGTCCAAATACAAGTTCAGGGGGATCATCGTGAACTGCAGGCTGCCGCCACCCTGCAGGAAAATCACTGCGTATTCTTCCGGAATCGCCATCAGGCGGCGCAGCAGCTGTTCGGCGCGCGAATTGATCTCTTCAAATTCGGGTGACCGGTGGCTCATTTCCATTACGGACATGCCCGTTCCGCGATAATCCAGCAGTTCGTCACGAATCTTCTCCAGAACGGTAACTGGTAAAGTCCCCGGTCCGGCGCCAAAATTAAGGGCTCGCTTCACCCCGATCTTGGAAGATGAAATTGAAACCACGTTGCGAGTTCCTTTCAGCGGGAAGAGTTATCGGTTGACCAATCTGACCATCGGTTGATTATCTGAATTGATCAGGGTAGCAGAACTTGCGCTATCTGTCGCACTTGCCACAAAAAAAAGAAACCGGGAGGCACCCGAGCCTCCCGGTTCCAATTCGTCACACCTTGAAAGTTCAGGATCGAACTAAAGAGGGCGTTTGCTATTAGCCGTTGTGTTTGTCGTGGTGGATCTCCCTGCTCGTTTTGTTCTGCTCCTTGTTCACCTGCTTCTTTTCCGCAGGAGTCAGCTTGCCTCCGTTGGCCTTCCGGTCGGCAGCCACCTGATGGTTGATGTGTTGCTCGTTCTTCTCCGTTTTCGCAGCTTCCCTTGCGTTCATCTTGCCGCTGTCAATGCCATTCGCAATCCGCCGCTGCTGATTTTCCGCGCGAGCTCCCACTTTGCTCATCGCGGGATTGGCGGGCCGCCCGTGGTTTTCCGAAGCGAAATTCGACCTGTCGCTTCGCGCCATGTGCTCGTGTGACGCCTGCTCGGATGTTGCCTGGACGTGCGTTTCTCTCTCGTACGAGCGTTCCCGCTCCGTCGCTACCGCTCTCGTTCCGCCAGGACCGCCGTTGAAGCTCGCGTGACTGACCACCCTCTCATTTACCACTGTCTTGTCGACGTACGTATTGTGGATCACCGTTCTGTTCACGTTCACCACTGCCGTGTTGTATGCGAAGTGTTCGCCGCGCCACGCTCCGCCAACAAATCCCACTCCGCCATAACCGAATCCGTAGTTCACGCCGCCATAGAAACCAACGTGCGGTCCCCAGTACCCGGTATGAAATTCATAAACTCCTCCTCTCCAACCCCAGTAGCCTGGTGTCCAGAGGAGACCCACTCGCGGAGGCGCTACCCATACACCCGGCACCCAGTAATAACCGGCGTCACCGTAAGCCCAGTAACCGGGCGTCCAAATATACCCTTCCGTCGGGCATGGAGGCTGAACGTAAACTGGCAACGCTGGCGGCCCGACGTGCACGGAGATTCCTACTGCGACTTGAGCTGAAGCCGGAGACGCCACCATTGAAGAAATTCCTAACGCGAGACATAAAGCCAGAAAGAATGGCCGAGTAAGAGTCAGCTTACGCATTTCAAGTCCTCCCTGATGGATTCAAAAACGCCTCGATTCCATGGAGCGCCCGGGCTGTGACTTGCATGAAGGCGCACCGAAACCGGAACGCACCCGATCCCTACGATATCTAACCCCGGAACCCGCAGAATGTTTCTCAGCGTCTGCGACGATTCAAATGCGAACGATGCTGATAAGTAATCGTACCGGCGCAGGAAATGGAGGGAAGATCGAAGTGGAAAGGTACTCCCAGCCCTGATTAACACGATTTAAGCTGCTTATAAAAGGTGACTTGCGAGGCCCGAGCGAAGTCGCGGCGAAGCTGCCCGCTGGCCGAGCGTACAGGAGCGACACTCAAGAGTCGGTTGAGTTCCCAACGCTCGCAGTGATGCGAAAAATCGGACGCGTCGCGCCGCCTTGACACTCTTCACACCCAGCAATTAGACTGAAAGGCTCGAAGTTGCAGTCGGGAGCCAAGGGAATGCTTCTCTCGCGGGATTTCGTCGGCTACATGGCCAAGGAAGTGATGAAGCGGCTGGTAGCGGCGAAAATGATTGAGACAAAGAACGTTGAGAATGTGACGCAAGCTGTCCGCCAGGTGATGGCCGACGAAGTGACGGTGGAAGACCGCTTAAACGAAGAGGTCCGCGAGATTCTGAGCAAGCACTCGGACGAAATGAAGCGGGTGGGCGCTTCGTATCAGGAAATGTTCAAGAAAGCCAAAGGCCAGCTGGCCCGCGAAAGGAAGTTGATCCTCCGCTAATGCGCCTGACGCGCGAAAAGACGGTCCGCATCTCTCACCGCATCATCGATCTTCTTGTCACGCTTCCCGACGTGGATTTCGTGGAGGATCGCGACACAATCCGCCAGGAAATCGTGACTATTCTCACGTCGCTTCTGAAGGTGGAGGAGCAGGTTGACACCGAAGTCCGCGCGAAGATTGCGTCCCAGAAGAAGGAGATCCTGGAAGGCAGCGAAGAGTGGGACATTCTTTACCGCAAGTATTATCAGGAAGGGTTAAAGCGGCTCGGCGTTGCTGAGGTTCACGCGCACGGTTAGTTTCCGAAAACAAAAAATCCACACCGAAATAATTTCATTTCAAAAATCAAAGGGCGCCCACCAATCCGGGCGCCCTTTTTTTGTTTCTCGATGTAACTATCTGAATTGGTCGGGACGGCGCTTCAAGGTAGGACGATCGCTGTCGTCATCCGTGCCTCCTCCGGTTGTATCAGGAGGTGCTTGTCCGGTTTTTTGAGTCTGATCCGTCTTCTTCCGCAACGATGGCTTGCTGCCGCCCTTGTCGTTAACCTTTTGATTGGATTCAATCATTCCGAGGCGGCGCTTCACCACATCGAATTCGGAAGTGGAGACGATATATTCTTCGCGGGCCGGCAGGATCGTGGCGATTTCTTTTTGTGCCGCTTCGATGCGGTCGGGCGTGGGCGGATGAGTTGCGAAGATCTTAGGCACCGATCCCGGTTGTTTCTTCTCGAGTGCCGTCACCTTCTCGAAGAACGACACGAAGGAATTCGGATCGTAGCCGGCCTTGTACATATACTGCAAACCGAGGTAATCCGCTTCGCGCTCGGCGTCACGCGAGAATTTCAAGAACGAAATCGGCACTACCAATTGGGCGCCCTGGTAGATTGCGTATCCAGCCCAGCCGCCCGGTCCGAGCATGACCAATGGAATGGTCGCCAGCTGCATGATCTGACCCTTTGTTGCATTCTTGGTGCCGTGGCGGGCGCAGACGTGCGCAATTTCGTGGGCCATTACTCCGGCAAGCTCCGACTCTTCATCGGCGTGCATGATCAAGCCGCTATTCACATAGAAAAATCCGCCAGGCAGCGCGAAGGCATTGATCTGATCCGAGTCGATTACCTTGATGGTGAACGGAACCTGCGCGTCAGAGTTGCGCACCAGGTTCTGCCCCACGCGATTCACGTATTCGGTAATCACAGGGTCGGTGATGAACTTCGCGGAGCGGTCGACTTCTTGCGCCAGCTGCTTGCCCAGGGCAATTTCGTGCTCGAGCGAATAAAAATTTAATCCGTGGCCGACGTTGCGGTTGCCTACCGCATCCACGTCTGCCTCGCTGCCTTTCTTGACGTTCGGGTCGATCGATTGAGCGACTGGCGCCGGTCCTTGTGCTCCAGCCGGCTGGCTCGAGGAATCGTCGCTCTGCTGATTCGGGGCAGGAGGCTGTTGCTGGGGCGGCTGCGGTTTCTGCTGCTGTGTTTGGTCGGGAGTCGGCTGCTGTGTTGTTTGCTGGCCGCTCTGCTGACTCTGTGGAGGTGCTGCGATGACCGCCGAACCCGCCAGCAAACCCGCGAAAACAACCGCGGCCAATCGCATCGTCCAAGTCGTTTTCATGGCAACCCCCAACCGATTGAGCGGGATTATACACCCCGCCCACGAGACCAGAGCATACAAAGCCTAAGATGACACAAGGCCCTAAATAGTTACTTTCGGATCCGCAAGGAGTTCGCTGGGACAAACCCCTATGGGATTGGCAGTGCATGGTAAGAGGGATGTGGCATTCAAAAACCCACTTTTACCGTAGATTAGACCTATCTCCCGTTCTGTGTTTTCAGCAACTTGCAGACGTTTCTAATCGCGCCACCGTAGATTAAAATGCGCCCGTCCTTCGTCGATCCTCTGCGGAAGGCGAAGGACGGGCACCGGAAGGCTGCAGGGGCCAGCCAAACACTCCAGGACCGGCCGGCCGCGGCCGCATCAATCAGTCGCCACTCTCGTCTTTCACCAGTCTCGCACCGTTGCTGTTCGATGCCACAAAATCGGCCTTAGACGCTTCGAGCTTCTGTTCCGTCTTTCGCGAGTAGATGAACCCATATCCATCCTGCATTCCCGGATAGAACCACGCCAGTAAGGCTGGAGGCTGTCCGTTCGACCCTTCGGCGAACTTCATCACGGTCTCCCCGGATGTAGATAGCCGTTCTGTCGTAACTGTTTGAACGGTTGCGATCAAGCGGGTGTGATCTTCATTGTAGATTTGAATTAAATTCACATTCGGTCCATCTCCGTGGTTTGCTCGCTCAAAGATATACGATCCCGCCGGTAGTACATGGCCTGGAACCCGTATTGCCGTTCGTAATGTCACTTGAGTTGATTGGTTGATTGCCTGAGCTTGCGCTCGCGGCGTTAGCACGATCACTCCCAGCAGAATTCCGGCAACGACGCTGATACACTGACGAATACTCACGTATTACCTACCTTCTGGCAGCTCACGCCGCCTTTATAAATTTACCACTCAAGAACTATTGATGCTGACGTCGCCAGGAAGTTCCATTAAATCGGTTTGGGCGCGCTCGCAACTTTGTCCGAAATATAGAATCACTGCTCTCCGAATTCTTGAACGTCGGAGAACGGGTTGATCCCACATTTTTCAAGGCTTTCTGGTGCGCCCTGGTGTCGCCCACTGCTGGGCGGTATCAGATTGTCTGATGTCTTGATTCGTCTGCTAATTCTTGGGGAAATTGTGAAGACGTAGCAGTGTAAAACGGGCTATGCGGGAGAAGTCCTTATCGAGGGTAAAGACCGTAGCTCCGTGTTCGAGCGCAACAGCGGCGATGAGCGCGTCGATGGTAGTGACGCTGACGCCTCTGGACCGAGCCTGGCGAAAAATCGCCGCAGCCTCTCTGTACGTGGACAAACCACCGGGTTCGATAATGTCCCATAGAGACAGATAGTGCGCGATTTGAGCGACGTCACGAACGAGACCTTGCAGAATTTCGGTAACAACGATGCCCGTGAGGGCGAAAGGCTCGTCTGCGGTGATCATGCGACGCAGTTCAGCACCTGCAGGGCCGGGACGGGAACTAAAGAAATCAATCCAAACGGAACTATCGACGAGGATCAGACGCGATTCCTGCGAGAAGCGTTGCGATTGCCCGACCATATTCCGGCGCCGTAGTAGCGCAGGATGGCTTTACGTGTTTCAGAGCGGACAAGAAGGTCAAGGGCTCGGTCGACAATGGCGCGTTTGGTCTTGAGGCGCGTGAGTTTACGAGCCTTGCGAATGAGAGTCGCGTCCAAGTCGATGTTTGTTCGAGCCATTTGAAGATTATACACCACTTTATCACATTTAGGTGTATGGATGAAACCGATCCGAAAGCAGGGTGAGGGAATGGCGCGGATGAAAAACCACTCAAGCAGCCGGTGAAGATAGTACAATGCCGGCGCTTTCAGCGTGAAGCCTAGGCTAAATACAGATCGAACGGGGTGCAACAATGCAGCCTTCACAATTAAACGATGGAAAAGGTCGGTTGGACCGGCGTGCCTTTTGCAAGGCCGTCGGTGTCGGGACCACTTTCGGGATCGCAGGGGCAAGCATGGGAAATCTACCGGAGTACGTTGACCTCACAAAGGAGCAGCGTGACAAGCTGACGCCGGATGGAATCATCCAGCAGATGAAAGCCGGCAACGAGCGGTTCCGGACGGGAAAGCCGCAACATCGCGATCTCATGCGCGAAGCGAAGATGACTGCGAAGGGCCAGTATCCTGCGGCGATTGTTTTCGGCTGTGTTGACTCTCGGGCGCCCGCCGAATTAATTCTCGACTATGGTATCGGCGATATTTTCAGCGGCCGCGTGGCGGGCAACATTGCCGACGAGGACATCATGGGCAGCATGGAATTCGCATGCAAGGTAACGGGTTCAAAGGTGGTGTTGGTGATGGGACACACTGCCTGCGGCGCTATCAAAGGCGCGATTGACGATGTGAAGCTTGGAAATCTGACGGCATTGCTGGCGAAGATCCGTCCAGCTGTGGAAGCCACTCAGTACACGGGAGAACGCACGGCCAAAAACTATGCGTTCGTAGACGCCGTGGCGCGAAAGAACGTGGAACTGACTATCGCCAAGATTCGGGAACAGAGCCCAGTGCTTCGAGAACTCGAATCCAGCGGCAGCATCAAGATTGCGGGCTCGATGTATAACCTCGAGACGGGAGTTGTCGACTTTTTCTGATAGGTTACACACGGTTGCCCGGGGCAGTGAACATCCTGCAAACGAGTTGGGGTCTTTGATATTTCTGCGAGCGAGATCCCTGCCAGCGCGGCAGAGACCACGCGCGGCCGCGAGGGTCCCGGCCGCGCGCCCAAAGCTCTTCCGTAGAACGGGTCGATTAGCGGAAGCCGCCAGCGATGACGAGGGTTTCGCCGGTGATCCATGACGAATCTGGCGAGGCAAAGAAGGCGACGGCCGGGGCAATATCTTCCGGTTTACCAATGCGGCCGAGCGGAGTCTGTGCTTCCACCGTCTTGCGCCATTCACCCTCACTGAGTCCGGCAGCACGGTATCCTTCGGTGTCGACCATGCCCGGGCTCACCGCGTTGACGCGAATCTTGCGCGGGCCCAGCTCTTTCGCGAGAACTTTCGTGGCGGCCTCGACGGCTGCTTTCGTTCCGCTGTAGACCGCCGAATTGGGTGGCGTCAAAGTGCTGGCGAGGGAGCTGATATTGACGATGCTTCCGCCGTCGGGCCCGAATTGCTTCGCTGCTTCCTGTGAAGCGAAGATAAGGCCGAGGACGTTCAAGTCGAATTGCTTGTGGAAGTTGTCGGAGATGATCCCCTCAAGCGGTGCGAACTCATAGATGCCGGCATTGTTGACAAGAATATCGAGTCGGCCGAAAGCTTTCTTGGATTCGGCGAAGAGACGTTCGACGTCAGATTTTTTCGCAACGTCAGCTTGAACCGCGACGGCTTTGCCGCCCTCCTTCTTGATTTCTGCGACGACGCGGTCGGCTCCTTCCTTGCTGGAAGAATAATTGACGACGACGGATGCGCCTTCGGAAGCAAGCTGCTTGGCGATTGCGGCGCCGATGCCTTTGGACGCGCCGGTTACCACAGCTACCTTACCTGCTAGTCTCTGCGACATGGCATAACTCCTCTCGAGAATTCGTGCGAACGATTTCTGGTCTGCTGGTATAGATGTTCGGATGGGCGAGAAGGTCGCAGGGATGAAGCTAGGTCTGCGGCGTCGACGGAGGTGGCGATGGAACCCAACGCGAAGCCGGCGGGTTCGCTGCTGTGGTCGGAGGAGCTTTCTTTTTTGGCTTTTTCTTTTCGCGGCGGTGTGCGTCTTTGTTTCCCATGCGGGGTAGATTGCCATAGATTCGCGATGAGAGCTATGCGTTTTCAGGGGCTTGTGAGGGGTGGAACACTGAAGTTTGGCCTGGGAATCGACTACGCGTTGTAATGTTGACGGCTCTCAGGAATGGCTTTACATTCGTAGGGTGCCCGCCCGGAAAATTCAAGTTGGCCAGGTTTGGAAGAAGGACGATACGGCCGAGTCGTATCTCATTACGAAGGTTTACAACGAAGCGCTGACCACCTACGTGGTGCTGCGGAGAACAGGTGCGGAATCGGAGCGGCCGGTGAAGGTGAAAGTGGACAACCGAGGCCCGATTCAGACCCTACCCGGTTACAGCTACGCGCTCGAATCCGACGATTTCTGATTCAGGCGGCCTAATCGCAAAATCGGCGTTTCAGGTTTGGATCTTCGCTTAAATAATATTCTGCTTCTGTAATTCCTGTACGATCAGCTTCGCTAACGCATCGATCGCTTTGTTTGGTGATTTCGGGTTCACGGTATCGCTGGTTCCTGTCCAAACGAGCACTCCATCCGGCGCTACCGCAGAATAGAAATTCGTCTCCACCTGCGCGGTCTTGTCGACGCGAAGATAATCGGGCGAGTAAACCACCGGGTAAATCGCTCCGTAGTAGCCATAGAATGTCCCGTAAACGGGAAACATCGGATAAGTCTGGCCGGGAATGTAGGTGACGGTTTTATCGACCTTCACGAGACGCGAGGCGACGATCGCGTCAATATTTTGGCCGCTTACAACATTTCTGAGATCGTTCATGTCGAGCGGCGTTCCGGTGGGCCGTGGGATCAGCGAATAGCTCGGGGAACACTGGATTCCCGGCCTGGCGATACCGGCGCAGAGTTGATCTTCGAATTCTGCCCGGATGGAAGCGCGTCCGTTGATGCCGAGAACCATGATGTTCTTAAAATGGGCGCCGTTGTAGCTGGGGTTGAGCCATGTGAACACCAATTTCGTGGATTTCGCGCCCGTGAGTGGTGCCAAAGCGACAATGATGGCCAGAACGATCAATGTCCGTCGTTTCAATTTCACCTCTCCGAAATTCGCAGAACACTCAAGATTGATGTTTGGAAGGCGCAATGTAGCACGGAATTGGCTGAGCAGCCTGCACTCCTACAGATCGAGAGGCGACGCAATCACTGCATAGAACGGGCGCGATGTGTAATTTATTAGCGGCCGTTCGAAGTGTCGCTGCGGCGAACTTCGAGAGCGACGAGCGGAGTTCCGCCGCACGGGATATTAGTCAAGAAGCGCAGCGTGCCGGTATTGTCCTCGAAAGCGAAGCCCGATTGTGCATCGCCACCTTTGAATTCGCCCCACGCTTTGGGGATCGTGGCGACGCATCCGGGCGTCCAGAATTGTGCGGGCTTAGGCGCTGCTTTGGTTGTGTAGAGCCTGAAGGCGATGAGCGCAAGGAGCGCGACGATGGCAAGGGTAGATGCCTTCGAAAAGATTTTCACGATGCGATTTCTCCTCTTTGAATTGATTTAGCGTTCCTTTGTGCCTAGATTGAGCGCACGGGAATTGTTATCACGTCGTCGATGCGCATCACTTCTTTCATGACGAAGCCCTCCGCGTATTTCACCCCGATCATCCGTCCGTAGTGGCGCGCCTGGTCGCTCATGCGGCCTTCGAGTTCGTCGAGCGGAAGATATACTTTTGATTTGGACGACTTGGGAGATTTTTGCGGAGGCGTGAATTGAGATTTGTAGGCAAGAATGGCGCGGCGGCGGCTTTCATACTGCTTCGTGATATCGACGGCGAACGTGGGTCTCGCGGTGGCGTCGGAGGTGGCGTAGAGAATTTTGAACGGGCGAAACGGATCGCCTTTCATCGGATAGGCTTTGAGCCCGGCAATGAACGCAGCCTCGAAACCCAGATTCGACGCGTTGTAGTGATCCGGGTGCCGTCCTTCCCAGTAAGGAAGGATGATCGTGTGAGGTTGGAGTTCACGAATCACTTCCGCGACGGCGATTTTGAAGTCGTCAGTGAGGGCGAGACGGGCATCGGGAAGCCCGAGATTGAGGCGCACTCTTACGCCGAGAATTTTTCCGGCGTGCGCGGCCTCTTTCAGGCGCGTTTCAGGAGTGCCGCGCGAACCGGTTTCACCGCGCGTGAGGTCGAGGATGCCGGTGCGGTAGCCGGCTTGAGACATTTTGAGAACGGTGCCGCCGCAGGTGAGCTCGACGTCATCGGGATGAGCGGCGATGGCGAGCAAGTCGAGCGGGGCGTTCAGTGATGAATCGCGTGGCATTGAACCTCCGGTGGAAATCGGGTCGCGGCGGCGTCGAACGGATTCTAGCAGGGGATTGCGCTGGAGCGCTCGAGAAGCGCTTAGGATTTATAAGCGGCAAGCACCGTGTAGACGGCGGCGGCATAAACGATGAGGCCTCCGACGTCAAGTTGCCCATGGAGGATGTGAATCAGCCCAGCGACGGCGAAGGTGATGAGTAGAGCGTAGCCGCCGACCGTTCGCGCCGGCGGGATGAGGAATATGAGTGCGGCGATAATTTCAGAGCCGCCAAGGATAGGTCGAATCAGTTGAGGCATGCCCGACTTGGCGAATGCATGTCCTCGCGAGGCTGAGAAAACGAATAGGCACGACTCGATGAGAACGACCAGGCCTACGGACCAATAGAGAATGCAAATGCCGTTTCTGAGGTGGTTGGCGGGCGGAATGATTTGGGGCTTCGAAGACGGTGTCATCTTCGGCGCTTCCTTTTTGGGGTTTTGTTCTTGGGCTGGCGCGACGGTTTCACGCGGACTTCGATCAGGCGATGGCTTGCCGAGGAGTCAAGGTCGAGGTGGTAGAACTTCTTGAGATCGCGGATACGCTGGAGCGATGGTGGTCCGAAAGCGCGTTTTCCATCAAAAGCATGAAGGACGATGCCCTCGAGGAGGTCGCCGAGGGTGAGGTCATGGTACTCGGCGAGGGCTTTCAGCACCTTCAGGATGCGTTTTTCCATTCGGACACCGGTCTGGATTCGCTCGACCTGGAGCTTGGGCTTTTTGATAAATGCTCGTTTCACATGTACCTATGTACCAGAGTATGTTGGTACCGTCAATGGGCGTGCTATATGTAGGCCCACGACGAAAAGTGCCTCGTCGTGGCTACCGGAAGTCGCCGATCGTGTGCGCTTTTACCTGCTGGCGATTGGTGATACTTTGCGACGATGGTGGAACTAACGCTTGATGGCGGGTTATGACCGAGCGATTCGTGTTTTCGGATCTTCGTGAGGTTTTTGCCAAAGCGAACGAGGAGAAGTCGGGCGATCATCTTGCCGGGATCGCGGCGCGTTCGGAACGCGAGCGCGTGGCGGCAAAGCGCGAGTTGGCGGATTTGCCGCTTGCAGAAATCGCTGCGCGCCCGCTGATCGATCCGGATCAGGATAACGTAAGCAGGCTGCTTCTCGACACCTATGACCGCGATGCGTTCGGCGAGATCGCCAGCCTTACGGTGGGAGAATTTCGGGAATTGTTGCTAGACGATGCCACCGGCGAGATGGTTCTGAAGCGCATGGGCCGCGCGATCATTCCGGAGATGGCTGCGGCAGTGGCGAAAATCATGAGCAACAAGGACCTGATTTTGGCCGCCACAAAGATTCGAAACGTCACACGTTGCAGGAACACCGTGGGAGAGCGCGGCGTATTGGGAATTCGAGCGCAGCCGAACCACCCGGCGGATGATGTCGGCGGGATTCTGCTTTCGGCGTTTGAGGGACTACTCTACGGCTGCGGTGATGCGGTGATAGGCGTCAACCCTGCGTCAGATTCCATTGACACCGTCATTGCGATCCTCAACGCACTGGCGCGGCTGGTCAACGCGTACAAGGTGCCTACGCAGACCTGCTGCCTGGCGCATGTCACTACGCAACTGGCGGCGATGGAGCGCGGGGCACCGGTGGATTTGCTTTTTCAATCGATCGGCGGCACTGAGGCGACAAATCGAAGTTTTGGGATTACGCTGGCGATGTTGCGCGAAGGGCGCGAACGGGTGCTGGAACATCATCGGCAGCGTGATGTGGAGTGGAAGGGCAACCAGGTGATGTATTTCGAAACGGGGCAGGGAAGCGCGCTCTCGGCGGAAGCTCATCACGGAGTCGACCAAGTGACGCTGGAAGCGCGGGCATACGGAGTGGCGCGCGTGTTCGATCCGTTTCTGGTGAACAGCGTGGTGGGCTTCATCGGGCCGGAATATTTGTATGACGAGCGGCAAATCATTCGCGCCGGGCTCGAAGATCATTTCATGGGCAAGGTGCTGGGGCTGCCGATGGGTTGCGATGTGTGTTACACGAATCATGCCGAGGCGGACCAGAATTCGGCGGACAATTTGCTTGTGCTGCTGGCAGCGGCGGGTTGCAACTATTTTATGGGCGTGCCTTGCTCGGACGACGTGATGTTGAATTACCAGTCGACGAGTTATCACGATGCGCTGGCGGTGAGAAGGTTATTTAAACTGCGGCCTGCGCCTGAATTTCTGCATTGGCTCGAAGGCGAAGGAATTTACCGCGACGGCGAGCCCTCGTTACTTGATGCGCCGGCGCGCAGGCAGTTGATGCATCGGCTCGAAACGTCGCTCGAAGGGATCGCCTGAGTGGCCGACCTGCTGAAGCGGCGCGATGAGCCTTTGGAGGGCGGGGAGTGGCCTGACCTCATTCAGAAGATCCGGGCGCGTACGCCGGCGCGAGTGTTGGTGGGGCGTGCAGGGGCAGCGTATCGAACAGGAACGCAGCTGGATTTGCGCGAGGCGCACGCGGCCGCGCGAGACGCGGTGCGTGACGAATTGGATCTCAACGCCGCTCTCGGTGTGGATTTTGTGCAGCGTTGGGAGCTGTGCGAATTCCGTACGCAAGCGCGCAACAAGGACGAATATCTGATGCGGCCTGACCTCGGACGGCAATTTGACGATGAATCCCGAGAGCAGTTGTCGAGAAGCTACGCGCACAATTGCGATGTTGAGATCGCTATCGGAGATGGGCTCTCGGTGGTGGCTGTCGCCGAACAAGTTCCCCACTTGCTCCCACTGCTATTTGACGGCGTGAAAGCGCGCGGATGGACCGTAGGGCGCGCATTCGTAATTCGCCATTGTCGAGTGGGAATTTTGAATGAAATTGGTGAGCTGTTGAAGCCTCAGGTAGCGGTGCTACTAATCGGAGAGCGCCCAGGCCTTGCGACGGCAAGCAGCCTTTCGGCATACATGGCGTTTCGTCCTACTAGAGGCCAAACCGATGCGGACCGAAACCTGATTTCGAACATTCACGGACGCGGTGTTGGAGCGGAAGAAGCCGCCGAACGGATTTTAGAGTTGGCTGCTCGAATGATAAAAACTGAGAAGAGCGGATGTGCGTTGACCGAGGATTCGCGGAGGATCGAATGACGGCCGACAAAACCCTGGCCGGGCATGTAGCGCTGGTCACAGGAGCGGCGAAACGGATCGGGCGCAGCATCGCCCTGCGGCTGGCGAAAGAAGGCGCGGACGTGATCATCAACTACGCCACGTCGAGAACCGAAGCCGGGGAGCTGGCGAGCGAAATTCAATCTTTCGGGCGGCGCGCTGTCGCGTTACAAGCTGACGTCTCAAGTCGCGCGGACGTGCAACGGATATTCGCAGCGATAGACAATGAATTCGGCCGCCTCGATATTCTCGTAAACAATGCGGGGATGTTCTTCGCCGCGAAATTCGACGAACTCACCGACGAGCAGTGGGACCGAATCATGAACGCGAATTTGAAGTCGCAATTTCTGTGCGCGCAGGCTGCGGCGCCGCTGATGAAGCGACACGGCCGCGGCAGAATCATCAACTTGTCGTCGCTTGGAGGAATTCTTCCGTGGCCAGCCTATACACACTATTGCGTCTCGAAGGCGGGCGCGATCATGCTGACGAAATGTCTCGCCCGCGCCCTCGCGCCCGAAATTCTGGTAAACAGTGTGGCCCCAGGAACGATTCAGTTTGCCGACGAGCCGCCCGACCAGGATTACATCAAACGTGTACCGCTACATCGCACCGGAACGGGCGACGATATCGCAGACGCAGTGATGTATTTTGCGACGGCGGATTTTGTAACCGGCCAAGTGCTCGCGGTCGACGGCGGCCGCACGCTAGTTTGACGGCTCGCCCGCCCAAAAATCGCATTGACGTAGCGCCTCAGCTTCGGCAGGATGCGTCAATCATCTACGCGCGGCGAGTCGTTCGGAATTTTGGCCGACGGTGAAGCCGCTACTTGGGAGAAAGAAACGATGCCTCGAATGCCCTGGATTATAGCTTTGCTCGCAGCCGCAATCTTTTTGCTCGCGCCCGGAAAGGCAGGCGCCCAGCAGTACAGTGGCGCCTCAACTTCCATACGATGCCGATCGACGGACGGCCGATTTCGTCACTGCCCGGTGAATGGCTGGGTTCGCGGCGCCCAACTTACGCGGCAAATTGGTGGCGCCAACTGTGCACAGGGACGTTCGTGGGGCTACGACAACATGGGCGTCTGGGTTGATCGTGGCTGCCAAGCCGAATTCCAAGTTTGGACTGGCGGGCGGCCGAGCGGCCGATCGACGGTGGTGCGGTGCTCGTCGCAGGACGGAGGAAGGAAGACGTGTCCGGCTGGTGGACGCATAGCGAACGCGCTAATTGATCAGCAGTTCAGCGGGTCGCCTTGCATACAGGGGACCACATGGGGATTCGATTCGAGAAACCTGTGGGTCACTCGCGGCTGCCGCGCGGATTTTCGCGTCTGGCTCTCGCGCTAGTATTGAACGCTTAGTACGCAGCCAGCTTCTCGATGCCTGCGACGATCTTTTCCGTGTTCACTTGCCAGGCCTTATCGAGATTGGGGCTGAAGGGAATGGCGGGCACATCGGGACCCGTCACGCGCATAATGGGGCCGTCGAGATCATCGAAGGCTTCTTCGCTCAGAATCGCGGCGAGTTCCGCGCCGTAGCCCATCGTTTTCTTGTCTTCATGCACGATGAGCGCTTTGTTCGTCTTGCGCACTGAATTGAGGATCGTGGCCTTGTCGATGGGAGCGAGCGTGCGAATCTCCACCACCTCCGCTTCGACGCCCTTCTGCGCCATCTGCTCCGCCGCGTCGAGCGACTTTTGCGTCATGAATCCGTAGGTGAGGATCGTTAGGTCGCGCCCTTCGCGGCGCACCGCCGCAGGCCCGATAGGCACCGTGTAATCGCCTTCGGGCACTTCGGACTTCGCCTGCCTGTACAAGGATTTGTGCTCGAAGAAAATCACCGGATCGGGATCGCGAATCGCGGCGAGCAGCATGCCTTTCGCGTCGTAAGCGGTGGAAGGCATCACCACTTTCAGCCCAGGCTCATGCACGAACCACGTGGCGTTTTCCTGCGAGTGATACAGACCGCTGCCGCCGCCAGCCCCGCAGCAAACGCGAATTGTGATCGGACAGGAGTAACCGCCCGCGCTGCGATAGCGCAATTTCGAAGCCTGCTGCACGATCTGTTCGACCGCCGGCGTAATGAAATCCGCAAACTGAATTTCCGGCACCGGACGCAGCCCCATCATCGAAGAGCCAATCGCGGCGGCGATGATGATGCCCTCGGCAAGCGGAGTGTCGAGCACGCGATCTTCGCCGAATTTGTCGAGCAAGCCGTCGGTTACTTTGAAGACTCCGCCTGAAAGGCCGATATCCTCGCCGAGGATGAAGACGCGCTCGTCGCGCTCCATCTCCTGCGACAGAGCTTCGTTGATCGCTTCCAGCATGTTGATCGTTCGGGCCATTTTTGGTTCGATTCCTTTTGGTCGCGTCTATTGCGCCCAGATATGGTCCGCAAGCTCGGACGCGTCGGGATAGGGGCTTTGCTCGGCGAACTCCACCGCTTCGTTGATTTCCTGCGTGATTTCGTCGGCGATCTGCTTTTTCTTCGTGTCGTTCAGAAGTTTCTTTTCCATCAGCTGCTTCTCGAATGTTGCGACCGGATCCTTTTTCTTCCACGCGTCCACTTCTTCCTTCACGCGGTATTTCGCCGGATCGATTTCCGAGTGCCCATACCAACGGTACGTTTTGCACTCGAGCATTGTGGGACCCTGTCCGCCGCGCGCCCGACCGATTGCTTTCTGAGCGGCGTCGTACACCTCGAGAACATTGTTGCCGTCGAGCGAAACGCCCGGGAAACCATAAGCCTTCGCGCGATCGGAAAGATTCGTCAGGGCAGTTTGCAACCGCAGCGGCACCGATTCCGCCCAGAGATTGTTCTGGCACACGTAAATAATTGGGAGTTTGTGCACTCCGGCAAAATTCAGCGCCTCATGAAAGCCGCCGAAGCTCGTAGCGCCGTCGCCGAAGTAGGAAACCACCACATCATTGCGCCGCAGCTTCTTGATTCCCAGCGCCACACCGGTACCAACATTCAGCTGCCCGGCAATGCTGCTCGCTGGGGTGATTACGTGCAGCTCGGGATATCCCATGTGCGCCGGTGACGACCGGCCGCGATCCGGGCTGGTAGTTTTCGCGAAAAGTTGCGCGAAGCAGAACTTGAGCGGCACGCCTTTGATCACGTTCGACGTCCAATCGCGATGCGAGGGCGCTATCCAGTCATCCTTCTTGAGGCTGAACGCCGTGCCGACGCTCGTGGCCTCCTGGCCGACGCCGGAATAAAAATTTCCCTTGTACTTGCCCTGGCGGAAGAGAATTCGCGCTTTCTCGTCACACATCCGGCACTTCACGAGCATTTTGTAGAGGTTCAGGTGAAGTTCATTCGACGAGGTGCCATTTTTCTCAACCTCGGGCTCCATTACCGCCCGGTTGGTTTTTGACGCCATGCGGACTCCTATGAGCTGATGCTCTTTGGCTTTTCACAAAAACTATAGCACGAAATTCAGGCGAAGGAGCACACCGGGCACACACAGTTCCGAACGCATTAAAATTTATTCATATTCGACGCGCAGAGACGACACTCAGAATGAGGACCAAGCTGAAAAACCCGCTATGTGCGGCCTTCCGATAAGAGGACTCCGGAAGCCAACTTTTCGATCAACTCCTTGTCGGCGGACAAGAAATTAAGTTCCGGTAGTGATGAGGGGTCGCGCCACAAAATCTCTTCGAAAACCAAATTCCGCACACTTCTCGGATTAAGCTCAGCATGAAAAAAGATGAGCTCAATCGGTTCACTCAGTTCCGCATAGCGATGCTGCGCCCGGTAGACCTCAGAACCAATCGTCGCCTTCGTACCAAGCTCCTCCTCGAGCTCGCGCACGAGGGCTTGCTCAAGAGTCTCCCCTGGCTTCACTTTTCCGCCGGGAAACTCCCACATCATCGCAAAAGAAGTTCCGTGTTTCCGTTGGCAGACGAGCAGTTTTCCGTCGTGGCGAATTAAGGCGGCGACAACCGTGATCATCGCTAGCTCCGGCGCGCAGCAGCGATTCCTCTGCGCAATCCGGCCTCCGGATGTATCGCGCGAAAAAGTGCGCGCGCGCCCTCGACAAGCGGAGGCCCGGGCGTATTGAGAAGTTCATCGCGAATCACGACCACGCGCCTTGCTTTTACAGCCGGAACGTTCTGCCACGCGGCATTTCGGAGCGCTCTCGACGGCTTCGAGCGGTCACCAGCTGCCGTCCACGCCAGAACGATCACATCAGGACGAGCGCGCGCGACCTCTTCATCCGTGACACCGGAACCCGCCGGCACCACGGCCTCTCCACCCGCCATCTCCACCAATTCAGAAACCCAAGGAGGCGAACTAATGCGTGGATGCGGCCAGGCCTCGCAGTAAACGCGCGGGCGCGGCTGCACGCGAAATTCTCGCGCCTGACGCGCGAGCGACTCAAAATTCGACCGCATCTCGTGTATCAGCTTCTCGCCAGCGTTTGCACGATTCGCCAGACGAGCGAGCGTCCGAACGTCCATCTCGATATCAGCCAGCGAGCGCGGATTAATCGCAAGAAAATCCACCGGCTCCTTCAAAATGCTCGCCACTGTCTCCGTTGCAAAAGGCACCGAGCCAATAAGGAGCGTCGGCTTAAGCCGCATCACTTCGCGCAGATCCATCTTCCAGCAGTCGCCCACTTGCGGACGCCGCCCCACCGGCGCCACTTCCTTGCACCACTTGCTCACGCCAACCAGCTCTCGGCCAGCGTCGAGCGCGAAGAGAATCGAAGTGACATTCGGCGCTAGCGAAACAATGCGCAGCATCGCTCCGGATTTTTTTTCTACCATGCGCTTCGATTTCACTTTGGCTGGCCTTTCAATGGCAGAGACTCATCTCACAACTGGGTCAGCTTGGCTGGTCGATCTTGATTTGCGCACATAAGGAACGTACACAGGATTCCAAACATTCGCTTCGAGTTCGCGGGGCAGGTCCGCTTCGGCGATCTGTGCCTGCCCTTCCTTGATGGCTTGCCTTCCAACGGCCTCACCAATCTCCCGCGCCAATTCGCGCGTCTTGGAAATGGGCGGAAGCAGGCTCGCATTCTTATCGGTTCGCGTGGGCAGATGACGCACCAGTTCTTCGGCCGCAGCCTTCACCATCGCATCGGTCACCCTTCTCGCTTTCGACGCCACGATTCCCAGCGCCAGTCCGGGGAATATGTACGAGTTATTGGTCTGCGCGATGTGAACTTCCTTTCCTCCCACGCGGACCGGTTCAAACGGGCTCCCAGTTCCGATCAGCGCGCGCCCTTCCGTCCAGTTCATCAAATCCTGCGGAGTCGCTTCGGAGCGCGAGGTCGGATTAGAAAGCGGAAAGATGATCGGCCGATCCGCATATTTGGCCATTTCGCGCACGGCTTGTTCGGTGAACGCGCCGCCCTGTCCGGAGACACCGATCAATACCGAAGGCTTCGTGTTGCGCACCACATCCAGGAGCGTGATCTCGGCGTTCGGCTGCTGCCTCCAGCCCTTCACTTCCTCCTCGCTGCGCGCGTAGAGCATCTGCTCCGGCCGCATCCCCTGAGTCTTTTCCGTAATCAGGCCGTCGCGATCGATTGCGTAGAACCGCTTGCGCGCGTCGTCTGGCGTCACCCCTTTGTCCTGAATGAACCGCGCCAGTAAATTCGTGATACCGAGTCCTGCGCTTCCGAAGCCGAGCGCAACGAATTTTTGCTCCTCAAGCGGCACACCAGTCACATTGATCGCAGAAATCACGGTTGACGTTGCCACCGCCGCGGTGCCTTGAATATCGTCGTTGAAGGTGCACAACTCATTCCGATATCGCGCCAGCAGGCGTGCCGCGTTGGAACCGGCAAAATCCTCCCACTGCAAAAGAACGTGCGGCCAGCGCTTCTTCACCTGCTGCACGAAAATGTCCACGAATTCGTCGTACTCAGCTCCGCACACTCGCTCATGCGCCCATCCCACATAAATCGGACTCTTCAGCCTTTCCTCGTTGTTCGTTCCCACGTCCAGCAGAATCGGAAGGCAATTCTCCGGATGAATTCCGCCAAGGGCGGTGTAGAGCGCCATCTTTCCAATGGGAATCCCCATTCCGCCGGCGCCCTGGTCGCCGAGCCCTAGAATTCGCTCGCCGTCGCTCACCACGATGCATTTCACACTGTCGTAACGGCGGTGGCTCAGGATTTGGTGGATGCGCTCCTTGTTTGGATAACTCAGAAACAGGCCTCGCGGCTTCCGCCAGATTTCGCTGAACCGCTGGCAGCCCTCGCCCACCGTGGGCGTGTAGACCAGCGGCAGCATCTGCTCGATGTTGCGGACCAGCAGCGCGTAGAAAAGTGTCTCGTTGATGTCCTGGAGGTCGCGAAGAAAGCTGTATTTGGTGAACGGGGTGGGCTCGCAGTTAAGTGCGCGCAATCGGCGTTCTACCTGCTCATCGAGCGTGCCGACGTGCGGCGGCAACAAACCGTGCAGACCAAAAAGGTCGCGCTCATGGTCGGGGAAAGCCGTGCCTTTGTTCAGCCGCGGAGAATTGATCAGGCCGATGCCAGCGAGCGGAACCTCCATCGCGTTTTGGCTCCCTGCAGTTTGCGATCGATCGTTCATTGTGTGTCCCCACTAGACTCTACTGTGGATTGGACGGACCGAAAGGACCTGGCAGTGCTGTCGTGTCGCTCGCAACGTTTCGCAAGGAGATATCAGCGCCCCAGAGCTTGACGGCTTGAAAGTTGAGCTCTGGATGCCCGCTATATGTCACGTCGAGATGCGACGGAGTTAGCCACTTCATCTGAAGGTTTATAGTGCCTCCGGCATTCGCGACGTTGTCTAACGTATAGGGCCGAGGAACTGGCCCCATGCAGTCGAACGCCAACACCATCACTGGAGCGTTCGATGAGCGGGTCAACTTAAGAAACACAGTTGTAGCAATGGATGCCGTGCCGAACCCGCCGTTCTGCACGGTCTCAGCAATGGCAATCCACGACCCGTCCGGAGACGGGACCTCTGCATGCCAAACGGCCGGGGCAGCACACCCATTTGCGAACAGGCCGATCCAAGTAAGAATGACCAATGGGAACGCATAGCAGATGCTGGAGCCGCGCCTTCTGGGTTCGGTTGCCGATGCACGGTTTCCTGTCCGAGAGCTCAACACTTTGGGTCGCCTGCGCTTTTCTCTGTCATACCGTTAGCTTCCGCAATAGGCGGCTCTCGCGCGCAAATCATACCACTCGACTAATTTACCGCGAAGTTTCGCCGCAGCTCTTGCTGATGCATTCTCTCTCTCCTTTCGCGAAACGCCCCGCGCAGACGGAACAAAATGTTATAGGATGCCGCGCGGAGGACTTGGAATGAATCCACGAAAATGGGTTTTGGTCCTGGCGGCGTGCGGCGTGTTGATCGGCGCAGCGGCAACTCAGAAATCGAAGCAGAAAAATCTCCCGAAGGCGCCCGAGCTTCTGCCGTGGTCGCAGCAAATCGCCGTGCGCGAACAGTGGCTCGTCAAGCGCCACGCCATGCTGCTCGACATGATGCGTCGCAACCACGTGGACATGTGGATCGTGGTCAACGAAGAATTTCACAACGATCCGCTCACGGAATACGTTGCGCCGCCGCGCGTCTATACCGGTGGCCGCGATATTTTCGTATTCGTAGATGCGGGCGATGCTGGCCTCAAGAAAATCGCTGTGACCGGATACTCGGAAGAGAACGTCCAGCGATTCTTCGAGAGCACCGACGATCCTTCGCAGCATCCAGTGGACAAGCAACTAAAAGCCCTTTGGGATACCTACCACCCGGCGCACATCGGTCTCGGCATTGACGGCCGTCGTGGCGTCACGCGCAGCCTTACAAAATCCACCTATGACTATCTCGCCGAGAAAATGGGGCCGGACGCGGCGAAGAATTTCGTGCCGGCGCAGGAGTTGATCGGTGAATACCTCGCCACGCGCATCCCCGAAGAATTCGACACCTACAACCAGGAAGTAATTCTCACCGACCTCATCACCAAGCGCGCTCTCTCGAATGAAATAATCACTCCGGGGAAGACCACCGTTGGCGATGTGCGCCGCTGGCTCTATGACGAGATGTGGCGCAATCGTGTTGGCACCTGGTTCCAGCCCGATCTGCGCGTGCAGCGCAAGGGCATGCCGTCCGAATCGTCGCGCGGTTTCCTCGCCGTCGCGAAAGAAGAAATCGTGATCGAGCCCGGGGACTTAGTGCATCTCGATTTCGGAATCTCCTACATGGGAATGAGCACCGACTGGCAGAAGATGGCCTACGTGCTGCTTCCCGGCGAGAGAGCCGTTCCAGCTGGCCTTCAGAAGGCGATGGACAACACGAACACGCTGCAGGATGCGCTAATGTTGCGGGCTGCGCGGCCGGGCCGCACGGGAGGCGAGGTGTATGACCTCACCATGGCGGAAATGAAGCAGAAGGGAATCGAGGCCATGATTTACAGTCATCCCATCGGCAATCAGGGGCACGGGCTCGGCGCAAGCATCGATTTTCGCGCGTCCCAAACGGTGAATCCCACGCACGAAGCCGTGGGCCCTTCATCGCAGGAGCGTCTGCGTGATGGTTCCTACCAATCCATCGAGCTAAACACAAAAACGGCCATTCCCGAATGGGGCGGCCAGAAAATCTACGTCATGGCGGAGGACGACGCATATCTCACTCCTGACGGCTACAAATTCTTCCAGCCGCGTCAGACGGAGTTTTACTTGATCCAGCCCAAGTAGTGATAACGCGGATGTTTTATTGTCCTAAGCCGCGCCGAACTCCAGAGGAGTTCCAGCGCGGCTTTTATTTTTTGGAACTATTCAAAATGGCTGATGTCGGGGGAGAAAGTTGAGTTAGGATGCGCCGCGGAGGAACCTACATGCAATTTCGGAGATGGCTGGTAGTTCTCGGCGTTTGCGCGATCTTGGCTTCACCGGCTGCTGCGCAGTCGCAGGCAGCGGCACAGTCGCTCAAAGACCAAATGCCGCACCTGCTGCCCTGGTCGCGGCAGATTGCCGTGCGCGAGGGTTGGCTCGTGAAGCGGCAGGCGCTGCTGCTCGACATGATGCGCCGCCATAACGTCGACATGTGGATCGTCGTCAACGAAGAATTTCACGACGATCCGCTCACGGAATTCGTGGCTCCTCCGCGGCCGTACACCGGCAACCGCGATTTTTTCGTCTTCGTTGATACCGGCGATAAAGGACTGAAGAAAATCGCCGTCACCGGCTATTCGCAGGAAAGCGTCGCGAAGTTCTTCGAGAAATCCAACGTCCCGCAGCCGGATATTCCGTCGGAACTGCACGCCCTCTGGGACACTTACCATCCCGCGCACATCGCCCTCGGAATCGACGGCAAGCGCGGCGTCACGCGCAGCCTCACGAAATCCAGCTACGAATACCTCGCCAAGAGCATGGGCCCCGAAGCCACCCAGCATTTCGTCCCCGCCGAACCTTTAATCACCGAGTATCTCGAGACGCGCCTGCCCGAAGAATTCGAAACCTACAAGCAGATGGTCATCCTCACGGATCTGATCACCAAGCGCGGCCTCTCGAACGAAGCCATCACCCCCGGAAAAACCACCGTGGGAGAAGCCGTCAACTGGTTCTACGACCAGATGTGGGAGAACCACGTCACCACCTGGTTCGCGCCGCACCTCCGCATTCAGCATCAGGGCTTGACGCTGCAACGCGAGCGCGGACACCTCCGTGACGCGGAATGGACTGACGTCTTTCAGCCCGGCGACGTGATCCATCTCGACTTCGGCGTCACCTACATGGGCCTCAATACCGACTGGCAGAAGATGGCCTACGTTCTGAAGCCCGGTGAAACGGAGCCGCCGGCAGGACTTAAGCAAGCCATGAAAAATATGAACGCCGTGCAAGACGCACTCACGCTTCGCGCCGCGCGCCCCGGACGAACTGGCGCCGAAGTCTACAAGTTGGCCATGGACGAAATGTCTCAGAAGGGCATCGACGCCATGATTTACAGCCATCCCATCGGCAACGAAGGCCACGGCCTCGGCGTTTGGATGGACGCGCATGCGGCTCAAGCCGAGAAAGAGGTTCTCGCGAATGCTCCAGGCGATTCCAACCTGTCAACGGTCCAAAAGCTGCGCAAAGGCGCTTATCTTTCCGTCGAATTAAACGCGCAGACCGCAGTTCCCGAATGGGGCGGCCAGAAGGTCTACATAATGGGCGAGGACGACGCCTACCTCACCGACGACGGCTACAAATTCTTCATCGCGCGCCAGACGGAGTTCTATTTGATTAGCGCAAAGTAAGCGACCCCCTTCGCCAACACCGCGAAGAATGGGGCCCGGGAAATCAGGGTGCCAATCGGGATGCCAATTGGATTAGTTTTGTTTACCACGCGACGGCATGGTTGGGTCAGCGTGTCACTACACCCTAAAACTGTCGTTTCAAGGACTGTCCTGCATTCATTTGTTGCTTTTTCCAAATGCAGCCCGTAACGCAGCGATAGCCCCCAGAAAAGCAGTTATTCCGCCGAGCCAGGCCCAAGGCGAATGGCCGCCATTTGGGGAGTGTTGGAGTACCGAAACTAGTTCGCAAATCGATAGAAACATCATGATAGTTCCCCTGCTGTTCCGAGCTTTGGTGAATACGTACGATGAGTAAGTGTCGCGAAGAGCTAATTCGTTTCATTATTTCTTTCTACCTAACGGAAGACCGATGCCCCATCCTTCGCTGGGTTTGCGAAGGGGTGGGACGGGGTTGACTTACTCTAGCGTTGGAAGGTTGCCTCCCTGTTCCAAACTCTCGCCCTTTCCGCAGTCCGCCGGTTCAATTTCTAAGTCGGGCCGACGAAAAACACTGACCAGCAGGCGTCAGACTGCTTTTTGGTGTAACCCAGTGGGAGCAGTTGCGACATTGTTTTGTTCGCTTTTTCTTCACTGCGGGGCGGTTGGCTCGAATGAGGGGCCGCGCAGAAACAGAACGCGCCGGAGATGAAATCTCCGGCGCGTTTCTTGTTTTTCTAGAGTTCTTAGTTGACCGCTTCGACCTTCTTCAGAGCCGGCTTCGGGATCTGCCACATGATTCCGGAGTCGTCGGCATTGTGCGGGTAGAACTGCGCCGACTTCTTGCCGGAAGGCAGAAGCACGATGTCCGCGCGGCGGTTGTATGCATACCAATCGCCCGTGACGTTTCGCAAACGGGCCTTGGGTGGTTGGTTCGGGTTTGTCGATTCGAGGTTCTTCACGTCCGCCTTCGGCATCGGTCGCTCTTTGCCGTAAGCAGCGGTCTGAACTTTGTCAGCCGAAATGCCCTGGTCGACGAGATATTGCTTGATGCGCTCGACACGGCGTTCACTCAAGTCCTGATTGTGGTTTTTCGATCCCCGAACGTCGGCGAATGCCTCAACCGAAAGCTTCGCGTCCGGATCATATTCCAGATACTTCTTGAATCCGCCCGCGAGAGTGGACAATTCCAGCTGTTGGCTCTTCACCAGTCCCACTTGCGGATGCTTCTGATCCGGATAATCCGTGGGATAGAAGATGCTCTGGAGAACCACGGCGGGAATCGGTTCCACTGAACCAGTCACATGAAGGTTCGCGGTTTCTGTCGCGCTGCCGCCGCAGGTATTCGTGGCGTTCAGCGTGTAGGTTTTCGATTCATCAATAGTGCGAGCTGGCTGGCCTTCGGGTACTTGCGAATCGTCGGCCGGCGCAGCCTGCACTTGCTGGCTGCCGTTCACATCAACCTTGTTCCCGTTGAGCGTCGCATCCTGAGCGTTCGAGGTCTTCCATGTCACGGTGGAATTATCCTGAGTGATCACCTTTTCACCGATCTTCCGGTAGTGAACTTCCGCAGGATTCGCACTGATACTCGCGTCAACTTTGGTGTTTACGTTGACTGTGGCGGAGTTTGAGACTGTGCCGCCTGGGCCGGTGGATTTGAAGTCATAGGTGGTCGTAGCCTTTGGCGAGACGCCTTGCGTGCCGCTTGGCGCTACAGGGCCCACGTTGCTGATATTTGTGTCGACGGTTTCGGTGGTCTGCCAGGTGAGGTTTGAAGTGTCGCCGCAATTGATCTGACCTGCTGATGCGGAGAAGTTGCCGGTGACGGGCGCGACAGCGATCGTTGCGCTTGCCGTGCCTGCCTTGAAGCGAGGCAGATCCTTTAGCTTGGTGCCTCGCGGCCACTCCGTGGTCTTTTGCGTGTTCTTGGACATATCGACGGAAACTTTCTTGTTGGCCTGCACGTCGACGTCGCCTTCCCACACCGTCTTGCCTTCCTTTGTCACGGTCAGGTGATGATGTCCGACCGGGAGAATCAGCTCCTGCTTCCAAATCCAGAAGTCATTGTTCATTTCGTCGACATGGCCGACGAGATACTCGGGCTTGGTCCCATTGGAGAGAACGGCGGCGTGCGGCCACCCTCCGCCGAGGTAGACGCGGCCCCAGGGCCCGTTTACGGTGCCGCCGTAAGCCTGGAGCACGACGTTGATATCGGTCGTCTTGCCCGCGGTAATGTCCACGTCCTGTGTGGAGATTTTGTAGCCGTAGTTCACTACGGCGACGGTGTGCTTACCGGCGGGGAGTGGGAAGGTGCGGCTCGCCCCTTCATGCATCGCCTTGCCGTCGACAAAAATGTACGCCTGCTTAGGCGTGACCTTAATCTTCAGCTTCCCGTCCTGCGCGAAGCTGGCGCCTGCACAGAGCGCGACAGTCGCCACGAGGGTGAACAGGCATCGGAATCGTCGCATCAGCTTTTCTCCTGAATGATTCAGTAGGCGAGTTGTTTGGTCACCCTTCCGCGCCCAATCGGAAAAGTGAAGGCTAGGACGGCTTTAAACTATATCGTAAACCTCTAACTGTCAATGGGATTGAAACAAAAAGCGAAAGCCCCCGCAAGCGGTTTGCGTTTCGTTCCCCGAATAGTTTACCAAGAATTGAGGCACAAAAAATCGTCCAGCAGCAAATTTTGTGAAGTGGCGCCGCGCAGGTTTCTGGGAAATCCGGCACGCCGGGCTTATAATTCGAGGCAGCTA